>JAESGF010000041.1_pt1 | contig 181803 bp, 162 predicted proteins | sample 9269621 | NCBI WGS metagenome assembly JAESGF01 (sample SAMN14515066, study PRJNA621663) | algae metagenome | isolation source: Tolypothrix carrinoi HA7290-LM1 and co-occurring heterotrophs from dry rock... | place: USA: Makauwahi cave, Kauai, Hawaii | collected 2011-01-06
CCGATCCCCTCGAACAAACCAACCTGGCCGGGCAAGCCCGGTACGCCTCACGGGTCGAGGCCATGCGGGCGGCGCTGGTGAACACGCGCCTGGCCGAAGGTGATACGACGGCCGCGTTTTGGAAGGGGTTCTGACGCGCTCGGTTTGACATCCCGGAAGGTGGAGCAAACGCGCTGTTCGTTTGAATTCCGCAAGTCACCACTTGGCGAGAAATTCTAATTACGAATCAACTCAGTTGCGGCAAACTTCCGTCAACAGTCATTGCGAGGAGTGAGGTGGGAATGACGAAGTAATCCTCTGCGGTGGTGGAACCAAGGTTGAGGTACCAGCCTACTGCTTCCCTGGGTTGGTCTTCGCTTCGGCAGCGGACCGCTCGCAACGATGAGGTGGGGGTAAGGCAGGTGTCGAGTTAAAACTCGACCTACACTTCCCGATTCCTAACGTACACGTGCCGGGCGTTCCGCTGGCCGGTTTCGCGTTCGTCCAGCTCGAAGTGGTCGCTGGATTTGAGGAGCGAGCTGAGCTTGGCGAAGCCGTAGTTGCGGGAGTCGAAGTCGGGTTGTTTTTTGGAAATCAGGGTACCCACCATGCCCAACGAGGCCCAGCCCGATTCGTCGGCGAGGTCGGAGATGGAGGTGCTGATGAGCTGAATGAGCTTGGCGTCGAGTTTCTTAAGCGCCGGGCGGCGTTGGCGGGTTTTGCGGGCGGCGGGCTTCGTCGGTTCGTTGCTGGGTACCTCGGCCTCGGTTTCGGCTTCCTCTTCGAGGATTTCGAGGTAGATGAATTTGTCGCAGGCCACCACGAAGGGGTTCGGGGTTTTCTTCTCGCCGATGCCGATGACCTTCATGCCCGCTTCGCGCAGGCGCGTGGCCAGCCGCGTAAAATCGCTGTCGCTCGACACAAGGCAGAAACCGTCGACGCGGTTGGAGTAAAGAATGTCCATCGCGTCGATGATCATGGCCGAATCGGTGGCGTTTTTGCCCGTCGTGTAGCTGTACTGCTGGATGGGCGTCACGGCGTTTTCGAGCAGCACCGACTTCCAGGCCCCGACGGTCGGCTTGGTCCAGTCGCCGTAGATGCGCTTGAACGTGGGCGTACCGTACCGGGCGATTTCTTCGAGCATCCGCTTGACGTGCCGCGCGGCGATGTTGTCGGCGTCGATCAAAACGGCGAGGCGGAGATCGTTTTCGTTGAGGAGGGCCATCTGATTGGAGTTTTCTCACGGATTCTCACCGATCAAAATGCGACACAGAAAAACACAGAATCGGTTCTGTGCTCATCTGTGGGGTATTCAAATCGGTGTTCGTCTGTGACTATTTTTTAATTCTTCGTCCGTACCCGCGACACCTCGGTTTTTTTCTGGTCGAGGTCTTGCAGGGCGGCTTCCTGGTCTTTTTTATTCTGCTCGACGTCGGCCTGGAGCTTCACCAACGCCGCCTCGTTGTCGGCGGTTTGCTTGAGTAGGCGTTCATGATCTTTTTGATTTCGTTCGATGTCGCGCACGAGGCGGTTGCCCATCCGAATCAACTCCTGGTGTTTTTTCTGCGCCGCTTCCACACCCAGCTCCGCCTGCCGCACTTGTTCCGCGTAGTCGAGCGAGCGCAGAAAATCGGTCAGGATATCGCCCACGCGCGAGTCAGGTACCGACTCCTCGGGGGTACCCTGCGCGGCGGCCAGAAACAACCGGGTTTGCTTGCGAACGGACTTCACTTCGCCGATCAATTTTCCGTTGTCGACAAACGGTAGCCGGGCAAAATTGACCCGCAGTACCCCGCGCGACGCTTCGACGCGCCCGTACTCGGTTAGTTTTTCCCGGAACTGCTTTTCGACAAACTTCGCGTCGATGCTCGTCGTGGCGGCGTACCCGTCGAGGCGCTGTTTGGCGACTTCCTGCGTCGTGCGATTGACCTGCGCGGCGGCAGGCAAAGCAATGAAAAATAGCGCGTAGTGGACTGGTTTCATGCTGGGAGGAGTTTTCAGTTTTGAGTTTAGAGTGATGATTTCGACTCTAAACACTAAACCCTAAACTCAAAAATCTACACCGCTTTCCTACAAATCACGAGGATTTTTCGGTTCGCTGGGTCGGTAGTGGCGAAGACGTACGCCTCACCGCCCTCGGCAAGAGCCAGTTTCTGGCGGAGTTGGGCGACGGTCAGGGGAAAATTCCGCACCGTCAGGTGGGCTTTGGCGTCGGGGAGGTACCGGCGGAGTTCGGTTTTGTCGGGTTTGCAGACGGCGCATACTTCGAACGTCCGTCCCGGAAAACCAGCCACGGGTACCTCGCTCGTGTACACGTGGCTGCTTGGGTGGAGTTTCGCCAGGCCGTACCGCAGAGCCGGAAGTTTGAACGCCCCGGCTTTGAGCAGCGCGGCGTTCGGCTCGTAGAGGTACCGCTGCGGCGCGGCGAAGGGTACCCCGGCGGCGCGCTCCTCGGTGCGCCGGAAGGCGAACAGCTCAGCAGTACCCGCCCGGCGGAGGTTGACGGCGTGAATCGTCGGTTCGGGGGTACCCGTTCGGGAAAGCGTGAAAAGAATTTCCTTCACCTCGTTCTCCACCGCCACGACGTAGACCGCCGTCCCGTTTCGCAACTGGCTGAGAGCACGGTCGAGATCCAGGAGCGGGGCGGCTTTCAGCAGGACATTCGGGGCCAGTTCGAGCAGGCGGTCCTGGAGGTCGAGGACGTTCGGCTCGCCGTCTTCGAGCCGGAAGACTTTCTGATGGGTACCGTCGCGGCGCGCGGGGTCAAGGTAGAACCAGTCGATGGGCTGGTCGAGTACCGCGCGCGGCTCAACCACCCCCCAGCCGCACGGGGTACCCAACCAATCCCGCGAATCGCCAGCCACCACCGAAACATTTTCTACCCCCAACACCCCCAGGTTGTACCGCGTCAACGCCGCCAGTTCAGCGTTTCGCTCGAAAACCAGTACCTGCTCGACGCGCGCCGCAAACGCCCCCGCATCGACGCCCATGCCGCCCGTCAAATCCACGAGGGTACCGCCCGAAACCAGCGAAGCCTTGAACCGCGCCGTGACTTCCGACGAACTCTGCTCGACCGACAGCAGCGGCGGAAACCAGACGGCTTCGTTCGCCGCCCAGGTCGGAAGTTTGGTGCGGGCTTTCTGGCGGGCCTGAAGCTGCGCGGCCAGTTCGCGGATGGGCAGGTCGGGGTACCGGTGCGCCTGCAAGGCAAGCTGCGCCGGGTCGTCGTCGCGGTGGTCGTGGAGGAATTGCCGAACGGCGGAGGAGTGGATTTCGGCGGGAAGCGACATTGCGTGCGGAATCGTGGCGAAAAACTCGTTTTTTTGACCGACCTCTAACCCAATTCCTGAATGTCCGCACCCGCGACGACCTACGACAACAACCGCGTCGAACGGCGCAAACTCTGGAGTGTCATCACGGCCTCGTCGGTCGGTACCGTCATCGAGTGGTACGACTTCTACATTTTCGGCAGCCTCGCCGCCCTGATTTCCACCAAATTTTTCCCGCCTGACGACCCCACGGCAGCCTTCCTCTCGACCCTCGCCACGCACGGCGCGGGCTTCGTGGCGCGGCCCTTCGGCGCGGTGGTGTTCGGGCGGCTGGGTGATTTGATCGGTCGAAAGTACACGTTTCTCGTTACGCTGCTGCTCATGGGCGGCAGCACGTTCGCCATCGCGTTCATCCCGAGTTACGCGAGCATCGGCGTCATCGCGCCGGTTAGTTTACTCATCCTGAGAATCTTGCAGGGCCTGGCGCTGGGCGGCGAGTACGGTGGGGCGGCGACGTACGTGGCCGAACATTCGCCCGATCGCCAGCGCGGGAAGTACACGAGTTTCATCCAGACGACGGCGACGATTGGCTTCCTGATTTCGATTCTGGTGATTCTGGCCTGCCAGTTCGGGTTTGGTACCGACGTGTTCAACGCCTGGGGCTGGCGGGTACCCTTCGCGCTGTCGGGGATTCTGGTCGTGGTGTCGTACTTCATCCGGCGGAACATGGACGAATCGCCGGTTTTCGCCCAACTGAAGCGGGAGGGGACGCAATCGAAAACGCCGTTGAAGGACGCGTTTTCGAGCCGGGCCAACGTCAAACTGATGCTGCTGGCGATGTTTGGGGCCATCATCGGGCAAGGCGCGCTCTGGCACACGAGCCAGTTTTACGCCCAGATTTTCGTGACGCGCATCCTGAACGTCGAGTACGCCTCGGCGCAGACGATCATGGCCGTGGCCGTGCTGCTGGCGACGCCGTTTTTCGTCTACTTCGGCAGCCTCTCGGACCGCATCGGGCGCAAGCGCGTGATGATGACCGGGATGCTGCTCGGCGCGACGTGCCTCTACCCGATCTACTGGGCGATGGACCAGATCGCCACGCCGCGCGGGGTACCCACCGAAACGCGGGAGCGGCGGGAGGGGACCGCATTCGTTCGCACGAGTACCTACGCCGACGGAAAAGTGCTGACCGAAACGACGCAGCCGGGCGAAAACGGCAAACCCGTCGTGAAAACGCAGGTGGCGCTGCCGGGCAGTACTCAGGTCGCGCTCATTGGGCTGGTGCTCTGCCAGGTACTGTTCGCGACGATGGCCTACGGTCCGATTGCGGCGTTTTTGGTGGAATTGTTCCCGACGAAAATCCGGTATACGTCGCTCTCGATTCCCTACCACTTTGCCAACGGACTGTTCGGTGGGCTGACGCCCTTCGTGGCGACGTGGTTGGGTACCCTGACGGGTTCGCGGTTCGCGGGAATTTACTACCCGATGGCCCTAGCGGCGATGACGTTTGTGATCGGAACCCTCCTGCTCAAGGAAACGAAGGGGCGGCCGATTCGGGATTGATCCTCAATTCATTGAGTATTGGATATTGAACATTGAAAATTGAGTATTGCAATTTTCAACGCTCAATTTTCAATGTTCAATATCCAATTTGTTCCGCATGGCTCAAGCCACTTCTACTCCTCAAAAAACCAACATCTGGAGCGTCATCACTGCTTCCTCGGTGGGTACCCTCATCGAGTGGTACGACTTCTACATTTTCGGCAGTCTGGCGACGATTCTGGCCGGGAAGTTCTTCCCGAGTGACAACCCCACGGCAGCCTTCCTCTCCACGCTGGCGACCTTCGCGGCGGGTTTCATCGTCCGGCCCTTTGGGGCACTCGTGTTCGGGCGGCTGGGTGATTTAGTCGGCCGGAAGTACACGTTTTTGCTCACGCTCGTGCTGATGGGTGGCAGTACCTTCCTCATCGGCTGCGTGCCGAGTTACGCGAGCATCGGCGGCTGGGCACCGGCGCTGGTACTGCTGCTACGGCTCGTGCAGGGGCTGGCGCTGGGCGGCGAGTACGGCGGGGCGGCGACCTACGTGGCCGAGCACTCGCCCGCGCACCGGCGGGGATTTTACACGTCCTGGATTCAGACCACGGCCACGCTCGGGCTGTTCGTTTCGCTCGGGGTGATTTTGCTCGTTCGGCAGGCCGTGGGCGTCGAGGAATTCACGAACGGCGACGGCTGGCGGATTCCGTTCCTGCTCTCGTCGCTGCTCGTGGCGATTTCGATTTACATCCGGCTCAAAATGAGCGAATCGCCGCTGTTCAGCAAACTGAAAAAGGAGGGAAAGACCTCGAAAAATCCGCTCAGGGAAAGTTTCGGCAAACGGGAAAACTTGAAAATGGTACTCCTGGCGCTCTTCGGCGCGACGGCCGGGCAGGGCGTCATCTGGTACACGGGGCAGTTTTACGCCCAGACGTTCATCCTCCGCACGAGCCAGATCGAGTACGTCCAGGCCAACACGATTATCGCCGTGGCGCTGATTCTGGCGACGCCGTTTTTCGTGGTCTTCGGGGCCTGGTCCGACCGTGTGGGGCGGAAGTGGATCATGCTGGCGGGAATGCTCGCGGGGATTCTGCTGTACCGACCGATTTACCAGCAGATGTACGCGCTGGCCGACGTGTCGACGAAGTCGCCGGTACCCGCGCTCGAACAATTGAACACCCAGCGGGTACTCGACCGAACCGGCCAGGATTCGCTCGTGACGACGACCACGACGACGTTTTTTTCGGATAGTACCCAACTCCGCGAAGTGAAAAAAACGAACCGCCTCGTCGCCACGGCGAAGCCGATTCTCACCCGCGAAATCACGCTCTCGAACGCGGGCTTCTGGGCGATGGTCCTCCTCATCGCCGTGCAGGTACTCTTCGTGACGATGGTCTACGGTCCGATTGCGGCGTTTTTGGTGGAATTGTTCCCGACGCGCATCCGGTACACGTCGATGTCGCTGCCGTACCACATCGGCAACGGCGTCTTCGGTGGCCTGACGCCCTTCATCGCCACCCGGCTCGTGGAGGCGACAAAACCCACACTCGAAGCGCCCGCCGCCGACCCGTTTGCCGGGCTGGTGTACCCGATTGCCGTCGCGGCGCTGTGCTTCGTGATTGGGGCGGTGTTTTTGCCGAGTCGGATTGATGAGGATGTGAGTGATTAGCGGAGAGGCGGGTGCCGGTCAAACCGCAGGTCGGACCCGTTTCGAAAAACTAAAAATTTACGAATGAACTCCCTCAAAAAACTCATCGGTGGTTTCGCTGTGGTCGTCGGCGTGGCGCTGGCGTACCTCCTCGTTTCGCAAGCCCTGACCGAACTCGGCGCGAGTACCGCCACGACCGAAACCCGCGTGTTCTGGGGCGTCATCCTCCCCATCGCGCTCCTGATTCTAGCCGGGCTGGTGCTGTTTGGGTACTACGCGGCGCGGGGCGAGTACAGCCCCCAACCCCCAAAGGGGGCCAATAAACGGTAGCCTCCTTTGGGGGTTGGGGGCTATTTTGGTAGACTTGCGGCTTGACCAACTAAACCGCACGCAACCGGAAGGTTGCGCGACTGCTATGCCGTTCCAACTCAGTACCTTCCAGGAATACGAACACGCCTACCGCCAGTCCGTCGAGGACCCCGAAGGCTTCTGGGCCGAAATCGCGCAGGAATTTTTGTGGCGGAAACCCTGGACGAAAACGCTCGACTGGAATTTTGACGAACCCTGCGTGAAGTGGTTTGCCGGGGGTACCCTCAACATCACCGAAAACGCCCTCGACCGCCACCTCGCCGAACGCGGTGACCAGCCCGCCCTGATCTGGGAACCCAACGACCCCGCCGAAGACGCCCTCACCATCACGTACCAGCAGTTGCATCAGCGCGTGGGTCGCTTTGCCAACGTGCTCAAAAAACTCGGCGTTACGAAGGGCGACCGCGTCTGCATCTACCTGCCGATGGTACCCGAACTGGCCGTGGCGGTACTCGCCTGCGCCCGCATCGGGGCCATTCATTCGGTCGTGTTCGGCGGTTTCTCGGCGCAATCCATCGCCGACCGCATCAACGACGCCCAGTGCAAGCTCGTCGTCACGTCGGACGGGGCCTTCCGCGGCGGGAAGGAAATTTCGATGAAAGCCACCGTCGACGACGCCCTCGTGCAGTGCCCCTCGGTCGAACGCGTCGTCGTGATGACCCGGACCCGCACGCCCGTTTCCATGCTCAAGGGCCGCGACCATTGGTGGGAAAACGAGGAAAAGTACGTCACGCCCGACTGCCCCGCCGAGGAGATGGACGCCGAAGATCCGCTCTTCATCCTCTACACCTCCGGCAGTACCGGCAAGCCGAAGGGCGTCGTGCACACCTGCGGCGGGTACATGGTTTACACGACGTACACGTTTGCCAACGTCTTCCAGTACCAACCGGGCGACATTCACTTCTGCACCGCCGACATCGGCTGGATTACGGGCCACAGCTACATCGTCTACGGGCCGCTCTGCTACGGCGCGACAAGCGTCGTCTTCGAGGGTATCCCGACCTACCCCGACGCCGGACGGTTCTGGGACATCATCGACCGCCACCGCGTGACTATTTTCTATACCGCCCCGACGGCCCTGCGCTCGCTGATGGGCTTCGGGCTGGAGAAAGTCACGAACCACGACTTGTCGAGCCTGCGGGTACTCGGTTCGGTCGGTGAACCCATCAACGAAGAGGCCTGGAACTGGTACCACGAGCACATCGGCAAGGGCCGTTGCCCGATTGTCGATACGTGGTGGCAAACCGAAACGGCGGGTATTCTGATTTCGCCCATCGCCGGCATCACGAAGGAAAAGCCGACCTACGCCACGTTGCCGCTGCCGGGCGTGCAGCCGGTACTGGTCGACGAGAACGGGCAGGAAATCGAGGGCAACGGCGTTTCGGGAAATCTTTGCCTAAAATTCCCCTGGCCGGGCATCCTCCGCACCACCTGGGGCGACCACGAGCGCTGCCGCCAGACGTACTTCAGCACCTACCCCGGCAAGTACTTCACCGGCGACGGCTGCCTGCGCGACGAAGCCGGGTACTACCGCATCACGGGGCGCGTGGACGACGTGCTGAACGTCTCGGGCCACCGCATCGGTACCGCCGAAGTCGAAAATGCGATCAACCTGCACCTCGGCGTGGTCGAGAGCGCCGTCGTGGGGTACCCGCACGACATCAAGGGCCAGGGCATTTACGCCTTCGTCATCGCCGACCAGCACGCCGACGACCCGGAACTCAGTCGCAAGGACATTCTGGCGACGGTCACGCGGGTGATCGGGCCGATTGCCAAGCCTGACAAGATTCAGTTTGTGAGCGGTTTGCCGAAAACCCGTTCGGGCAAAATCATGCGCCGCATCCTCCGCAAAATCGCCGAAGGCGACACCGCCAACCTCGGCGACACGACCACGCTGCTCGACCCGGCGGTGGTGGAAGAAATCAAAGCGGGAGCGCTATGATTTACGAGGTACGAAGTATGATTTACGATTTGTTGCGAGTCGTGTGCACGAAACGACACTCGTAAATCGTACCTCGTACATCGTAAATCTTATGGTAGTTTTGCAGAATGATTCAATCACGAATGAACGCATTGAAATACAGTTGGGTGGCTTTGCTCGGAATGGTACTGGCGGGTTGCGTGGAGAGCGATTCGGAACGGCTCGACCAGCAGAGCGAGCAGGACATTCTGGCTTACGCCCAGGCCAATAACCTGAACGTCAACAAAGCTGAATCGGGGATTTATTACCAGACGTCCTTCAGCACGACCACGCCCGAGTACAAGGAAGGTGACCGCGTGGCCTTCCGCTACAAAGAATTTCGATTGATCGACGGGCGCGCCATCGACAGTTCGGGTACCGAACCGGTCTACTACGCCGCCAATGCCCAGTACCTCGTCCGCACCGACCGCACCCGCAAGCTGATGAGTCCCGGCCTGATCCAGGGCCTGCGCCTGCTTCAGCCGGGCGGTACCGCGGTTTTGCTCGTTCCAAGCCGGCTGGCGTACCCAAACGGCGGCAACCCGGCGGTACCCCCGAACGGCAGCGTCCGCCTCGACGTGCAACTCCTCAGCGTGACGAGCGAGGAGCAGCAGATTGAGCAGTACATTTTGCGAAATCCCATTGACATCACTGAAAAAACGGCAGATGGACTTCGTTTTGCGTTAATCAAAAGCGCGCAGGGAGATTCGGTCAAGACGGGTACCTCCGCACAGGTCCGATACACAGGAAAGCTGCTGGATGGCTCTCAGTTCGATTCGGGAACGAATAGTTTTCAATTGAATCAGGTAGTCAAGGGATTTTCCGAAGGATTGAAAAAAATGAAGGTGGGCGAACGAGCTATTTTAATCTTCCCCTCAGCGTTTGGTTACGCGGGCAGTACTTCGTCTCAGCAGTTTGATGCCACGACCCGCAAATACACCATTCCGCCCTACTCGCCACTCGTCTTCGACGTAGAGGTACTCAGCATCACGAAGTAGCTTTCAAGCGAAATCAAAAAGCCCGGCGGTACCGCCGGGCTTTTTGATGCTATTCGATTACTGACCACTACTCACGAAGTTCCTCAATAAATAGCTGGGCGTTTTCCCAAGTCCTTCGCCGAGTCGTCCTCGAGAATCACTTCATCAAAATCGTAATCACTGCCTGCCGAAGCAGCCAGTTTTTGGTGAGGCGTTCGCTCATCACGTTGGGCAGCGTTCCGTTTTTGACGTACAGTTCCCGGAATTTGGCGTGTGCCCCGCTGTGACTTTTCGTGTAAAACGATTTTTCGCTGAGCAGGGCCGTCAGCGCGTAGAAAATGGCGTAGTAACTCCGGTTGACGGCCGCCAGAAAACGGCCCTGCGCGTGGTTGGCCTCGGCATCGCTCAGGCTGTCGAAGGCACGTTGCCAGATGGCGCGCGTGAGTGGTTTCCTAGCGGCAGGCCCTCTTTCCGCGCCGCTGCGTAGACGGGTACCTCCGATTCCCAGAACCGGCGCTCGCTAACGGGCAGTACCGAAACCGTCAGGCCGTAGTCAAGGCTGAACCGGGAAACCAATCCGCTCAACCGATCGATTTCCGGGTACCGCGCCAGTGGGTCGTCGTGAAGGACGACCATCAAATCAAGGTCCGACTCGTCACGGAAATCACCGCGGGCGTACGAGCCAAAAAGCACGACGCGCGCCAGACGCGCGCCGTACAGTCGTTTCGCTTCCCGCGAAAACTCAGCCACCAAAGATTTAATGTGCGCTTCCATCGGTAGTCAAACGTAAACCGAACGGCGGGAGATTCCAACTCAATGCGCCTCCAGCCAGTTCTTGCCGGTACCCATGCCCGTTTCCATCTTGACCGAGAGCGGCAGGGCGTTGACCATCAGGTCGTTGACGCGTTCCTTGAGCAAGTCGACTTCGGGCAGGTACGCGTCGAAGACCAGTTCGTCGTGAACGGTCAGGATCATTTTCGATTTCAGTTTTTCTTTTTTGAGGAAGTCGTGAATCCGAATCATCGCCAGCTTGAGCATGTCGGCGGCGGAGCCTTGAATGGGCGCGTTGATGGCGTTGCGCTCGGCGAAATTGCGCTCGGTCATGTTGCGCGAGTTGATTTCGCGGAGGTACCGCCGCCGCCCGAGCAACGTTTCGACGTACTGCGTCTCGCGGGCGCCTTCGATGCAGCGGTCCATGAAACGTTTGATGGCCGGAAACTCCTGGAAGTACGCCTCGATGATGTCACGGGCTTCGAGCCGCGGAATGTCCAACCGCGCTGCCAGCCCGAAGGCCGAAATGCCGTAGATGATGCCGAAATTGACCATTTTGGCCTTCCGCCGCATATCGCCCGTAACCTGGTCGAGGGGGACGTTGAAGACCTTGCTGGCCGTCGTGGCGTGAATGTCGATGCCGCGGTTGAAGGCCTCGGTCATCGACTCGTCGCCCGAAAACGCGGCCATGATACGGAGTTCGATTTGCGAGTAGTCGGCGGACAGGATCACGTGATTTTCATCGCGCGGCACGAAGGCCTTCCGAATTTCCTGCCCGCGCGGCGTGCGAATCGGGATGTTTTGCAGGTTCGGATTGGTACTCGACAACCGCCCCGTCGCGGCGACGGCCTGGTTGTAGGAGGTGTGAATCCGACCCGTGCGCGGGGAAATCAAGAGCGGCAGCGCGTCGATGTACGTCGATTTGAGTTTCTGCAACTCGCGGAAGTCGAGAATCTTCCGGGCGATTTCGTGCTCCGATTCGAGCCGCGAGAGTACGTCTTCCCCCGTGGCGTACTGACCGGTGGGCGTTTTCTTGGGGTTTTTGTCGAGGTGCAGTTTCTCGAACAGAATCCGGCCCAGCTGCTGCGGCGAACCGATGTTGAATTCCTCGCCCGCCAGCTCGAAGACCTGCGTTTGCAACTGCACCAGGTCGGTCGTGATCGTGCGCGACAAGTCGGCGAGCGCGGCGACGTCGACTTTCACGCCCTCCACTTCCATGTCGGTCAGGACGGGTACCAAGGGCATTTCAACGTCCTCGAACAACTTCACGGCCCCCACGCGCTGGAGTTCGGGCGTAAGTACTTCCCGGAGTTGGAGCGTGATGTCGGCGTCTTCGGCGGCGTAGTCCTTCACTTTTTCTGGCTCCACGTCGCGCATCGTGAGCTGGTTTTTGCCCTTTTTTCCGATGAGGCTTTCGATGGCGATGGGCGTGTAATTGAGGTACGTCTCGGCCAGGAAATCCATGTTGTGCCGCTTCTCGGGCTCGATGAGGTAGTGCGCGATCATCGTATCGTAAATCGGCCCCGCAATCTGCACGCCGTACCGGGCAAGTACCGTCAGGTCGTACTTCAGATTCTGGCCGATTTTGCCGATGGTCGGCGCTTCCCAGAGCGGCTTGAACTCGTCGACGATGGCCTGCGCGGCGGCCTGCCCTGGCGGGACGGGGACGTAAAACGCCTCGCCCACCCGGTACGCAAACGACAGCCCGACCAATTCGGCCTCGACGGCGTCGATGGCCGTCGTCTCGGTATCGAAGCAAAACGCGGGTTGCTCGCCGAGGTACCCGATCAAACTCCGCCGCAGCTCGGGCGTGTCGATCAGTCGGTAGTCGTGCGGGCTGTCGTAAAACGTGCGGAGGCCTTCAGGTTCGGAATCGTCAGCGGTACCGTTCATCTCGCCGTTGGGCAGGCGTTTTTCGGTCGCCAAATCACCGAACAGACCCATCTGGCTTGACGCGGGCGCGGCGGCTTTTTTTGCATTCAGACGCTGGGCGCGGACGACGTCCCCCGAGTCGGGTGCTTCCTCGCCGAGTAGCCGGCGGCGGAGGGTACGAAATTCGAGTTCGTCGAGGAGTTCAGACAACTTTTCCCGGTTCGGTTCGCAGAGTTCGAGGTCGGCAGGGTCGAACGCAATCGGCACGTCGGTTTCGATGACGGCCAGTTCCTTCGAGAGCAGCCCCTGCTCGGCGTGGGCGGCGATGTTCTCACCCAGTTTGCCCTTGATCTGTCCGGCGTTGGCGAGGAGGTTTTCGAGCGAGCCCCAGTCCTGAATGAGTTTCTTCGCCGTTTTTTCACCCACGCCCGGAATGCCGGGAATGTTGTCGACGGCGTCGCCCATCAGCCCGAGAATGTCCGTCACCTGGCCGATGTTCTGAATTTCCCAGCGTTCCAGGATTTCGGGTACCCCGAGTACCTCAGCGGGCTTGCCCATGAACGCCGGACGGTAAATTTTGACGTGTTCGGTGACGAGTTGGCCGTAGTCCTTATCGGGCGTCATCATGAAGACCTCGAACTCGCCCGTGGCTCCCGCTTTTTTGGCGATGGTACCGATCACGTCGTCGGCCTCGTAGCCGTCGACGAGCAGCAGCGGAATGCACATGGCCTCGCAAAGCCGCTTGACGTACGGAATCGCGATGGTGATGTCTTCGGGCTGGGCCTGGCGCTGGGCTTTGTAGGCCTCGAATTTTTCCTTGCGGAAGGTGCGCTTCGGCGTGTCGAACGAGACGCCGAGGTGCGTGGGTTTTTCTTTGTTGAGGACTTCAAGCAGCGTGTTCGTGAAGCCAAACACGGCGCTGGTGTTCATGCCCTTCGAGGTGATGCGGGGCGTACGGGCGAACGCGAAGTGGGCGCGGTAAATGAGCGCCATCGCGTCGAGGAGAAAGAGTTTTTTCATGCCGAAATGCGTCCCTGAAACAAGCCCGATTTGGGCGTGCAGGTTCCTCAAAAATGGGATAATTTCGCCCGTTCGCCAACTCCGTTCCGAAAACCCCCCGATGCCGAAAACTTTCCCGAAGCCCGCCGGGCGACGTTCGCCGTTGAACCGTGCCACACGCCGCATGGGCACGGGACTGCTCGTTTTGTTCGTACTGCTCAACGTCCTGCTGGCTTTCCAGGCGTACCGGTTCACCTATTTTTACGAAGCCAGCGAAGCCGAGTACCGCCGCCCCGAGCAGATGCGTACCGGCGAAAAATTCAGTGCCGCGCTGCTGGGCGTCAAGTTTCCGAAGCGCGTCGTCGACGAATTTCCGGCGCAACCCTACCGAACCGTCACGCTGACGAACGAACTCGGTCAGAAACTGGAGGCCTGGGACTGCCCGCCTGATTCGGGTGCGGCGCGGGGCGGTCCGCCGCCCGGTACCGTGCTGGTGTTTCACGGCCACGCTTCGGCTAAGTCGAAGGTACTGCCCGAGATTGGGTTCTTCCGCGAACTGGGCTACCGGGTACTCGCCGTCGATTTCCGGGCGCACGGCAACTCCGAGGGCAACGTCTGCACGATTGGGTACCGGGAAGTCGGCGACGTGAAGGCCGCTTACGACTACGTGCGTCGTTCGGGTGAGAAAAATCTGGTACTCTGGGGCGTCTCGATGGGCGCGGCGACGGTACTCAAAGCCATCGCCGATTTCGACCTGAAACCCGAAAAAATTATTCTCGAATGCCCCTTCGCCTCGATGCAGGACGCCGTGCGGGGCCGCATCCGCACGATGGGCCTACCGGCCTCGCCGCTGTCGGAACTCCTGATGCTCTGGGGCAGCGCCGAGCGGGGGATGTGGAGCTTTGGGTACCAGCCCGCCGCGTACGCGCGGACGCTAACCATGCCGGTTCTGCTCAACTGGGGTGCGAACGATCCGCGGGTACTGCGCCACGAAACCGATCAGATTTTCGTGAACCTGGGTACTGCCGAGAAGAAAAGGGTGGTGTTTGAAGACTCTGGCCACGAGTCGTTTTGCCGGAAAGAAGGGGCGAAATGGCGGGCGGCGGTGGCGGGGTTTCTGAAGGCGTCAGAGTAGCTTGATGACCGTAATGATGAGCGACGAAAAGCCGAAGAGCAGGATGATGAGCCACTTCAGTTGGTCTTTGAAGGCGGCTTCCATGCGGGATTCGAGTTTAGAAATATCTTGCTTGAGATTGATTTCAAGTCTGGCAAGGTCCTGCTTAAGAAAGGATTCCGTTTTGATTAAGGTCGTTTCTACTTTAGAAACGTCATCCTTCGTCGCCAGAGTTTTCTTGTCTGAAACCCACTCCTGACGCACCTCGTTTTCCGAGGACTTGCTTCGGGTTTCGACAAATTCGATGAGGCTCTTGGTCTCGTCTTCGCCAAGTTTACCTTTCAGAATTTGAAACAGGTCGATGTCAGTAACGGGCATGGTCGTGGGGTTTCAGCAAATGAAACTAAAGAAAGGCACTTAATCAACCCGTTGCTTCTCAACGATTTTCTCGAAGTCTACCGCCCCGCAGGTACCGCATCCTTTCGCACAACCCGCCTGCTTATTGCTGAAAAACGCCTTCCAGACCATCCGACTGAGGTAGAATACGGCTCCGGCGAAGAGGGCAAGGATGAGCAGGGTTTCGAGCACGGCGTTCGAGTAATTTTTCGGAAAACGCAACGCAACGGTTGGAAAGTTCAGGACTGCAAAACCCTTCGAGTCGGCCGAGGTACGAGGCTCCTCGAAGTGGCGGTCCGCCGCTGCGGTTGAGCGGAGCTGGGTTCGCCGACCGTTGGCGCATAAACCACTCCGAGGGTCTGCGACCACTCGGAGGGTTTGGGGAGGTCAACGCATGTGCTCGGCCACCAACTGCCGCAGTTCGTCCTGCATTCCGGCGGCTCCGGCGACAATGTTCCCCCCGAACAGAAAGTCCTCACCGCCCTCGAAATCCGTCACGATGCCCCCCGCTTCGCGGATGAGGAGGACGCCCGCGGCCATGTCCCAACTGTTCAACTGGTACTCGAAAAAGCCCTCGAACCAACCCCGCGCCGTGTAGGCCAGGTCGATGGCTGCCGAACCGAGGCGGCGGAAGCCGTGCGAGCGGTCCATCAGGTTGGTGAGGAGTTCGAGGTACTGAATCCGCTTCTCGCCGCCCGCGTACGGAAAGCCGCAGGAAATCAGGCTGTCGGCCAGCCGCACGACGGGCGAAGTGCGAATCGGCTGCCCGTTGCACCAGGCCCCACCGCCTTCCCAGCCGTAAAACGCCTCGTGGTGGCTCGGGTCGTTGACGACGCCGAGGACGGGCCGCCCGTTGCGCAGCAGCCCGACGCTCGTCGTGAAGTACGCGTAGCCGTGCATGAAGTTGGTGGTACCGTCGAGCGGGTCGATGCACCAGACGTACTCCTGCCCGCTGGCCTGCGCGGTGGTACCTTCCTCCGTGATGAACCCAGCCTCCGGCAGGAGTTTCGCCAGACCCGCTACGAGGCGTTCTTCAGCGGTTTTATCGACGTACGAAACCAGGTTGTTCGGCGAACCTTTGTATTCGGTCACGGCGCGGTCGAAGACGTCGGCTTCCTGGCGAATAAAAACGCCGACTTCACGCGTCAGATCGACGACTTGCGGGCAGAGTTGGGCTAAATCCATGAATCAATCCGGGTTGAGTTGAGCACGTTGGTACAAAATCCACACCGCCCGCACGAGCAGCAGCAGGACGAAGGGGAGCAGTTCGGGCGGGAAACGCTGCGGCAGGGTGTTCATCCAGATTCCCATCAGCACCGACAGCAGCAGCCCGATGGTGAGGTAGAAGTAGTACGTTACCCAGGATTTTGGCGAACGCAGGAATCGGATGACGACCAAGTGCGTGGGTAGCGCCCAGAGCAAGTTCAGGTTCGGGCCGGTCACGCCGTGGTCGGTACCGAACCAGAGAAAGGCAAACACCAGCCCGACTACGCCCGCGAAGCCGAACAGAATCCGGTCGAACCGAACGCTTGCATTGCCGCGTTGAAACTGAAAAACGGTGTAGGCCGTACCCAGCCCAAACAGCAGCCAGAACACCAGCGCAGGCGTCAGCCAGGGCTTCTCGGGTTTGGTGGGCTGGGCCTGGAAGATGGTCCGCGTCTGGCTCACGAGCGGACGAATTTCGCCGGGTACTGACAGCCGGGCCTTGTCGAAGGCCACGGCGAGGTTGTCGGGCAGGTACTGCGCTTCCCAGCTATCGGCCCGCTCGTCGGCGGGTTCGCCGATGCCGAGGTTCATGCCGAACCGCGCCCAATCCAGGTGGGTGAGGTACTTGTTCATCCATTGCCGGTAGCTCAGGCGGTAGTCCGGCTCGGTGTCGGAAAACGTCAGGCTGTCGCCGCAGACCGTCTTGATGACGTCGCGCGGGCGGGTCGAGCAGTTGTCGTAGAAAAACTTGTAACGGTACTCCCGGTTTTCGGGGCGGGCGTTGGTTTCCAGAAAGTCGAATAGCCGCTGCCGCTGACCGGGCGTCAGGTCGAGTACCTGCTCGGTGACGGTCCGGTTTTCCTGCCGGGCCGACTCAAACTGGTAGTAACTCGGCGCGACCGAGAGCACGTAGGGGAGGGTACCCCGGATGAACTTGACGTAAAAATTGCCCGTCCGAAAATCGAAGGTACCGTAGTTGTAAACCCGGTCGACGCCCGTGGTCGGGTCGTTTACCCAGTACGCGCTGTGGCCAAAACTGGAGTACAGTTCCTGCCCCGGTGCGATGGTGAGCAGGCTGACCGTAGCGCTGGGCGACAACGTTTGGGCAATGACCAGTGACCAGGGACCAGGGACCAATAAAATGAAAAAGAGGAGCGGGTACTTAAACCGCGCCGCCGACGCAAATGACGATTTCACCTTTGACGGTCTCGGGGTGGTGGGCATAGTGGGTTTTAATTTCTTCGAGCGTACCGCGCACCGTTTCCTCAAACATTTTGGTCAGTTCGCGGGAAACCGAGGCCGGACGATCGGTTCCGAAGGTTTCAACGAATTGGTCGAGCGTTTTGAGCAATCGGTGTGGTGATTCGTAAAAAACAAGCGTCCGCGTTTCCTCCGCCAGTTCGCGCAACCGGGTTTGACGGCCTTTTTTCTGGGGCAAAAATCCCTCGAAAACGAACCGGTCCGTCGGCAGCCCCGAGTTCACCAGCGCGGGCACGAAGGCCGTCGGGCCGGGCAGACACTCGACGGGTACCCCTGCTTTCAGGCATTCGCGGACGAGCAGGAAACCGGGGTCGGAAATGCCGGGCGTACCCGCATCCGAGACGAGCGCGAGCGTTTTGCCTTCGCGCAACAGCTTCACGACGCCCGCCGCCGAGTGGTGCTCGTTGTGGGCGTGGTGGGCATACATCGGTTTTTGAATACCCAGGTGCTTGAGCAATTGCCCCGACGTGCGCGTATCCTCGGCCAGTACCGCATCGACGCCCTGGAGTACCTTCACCGCGCGTAGCGTGATGTCATCGAGGTTGCCGATGGGGGTGGGGACGAGGTAGAGTTTCATAATTTGGCAATGTGGTAATATGACAATGAAAAACAGAATACACGACTACCATTGTCACATGGCCACATTATCAAATTGTCACATTAGAAGTCCGTCCACCGCCGCGGCGAATTCCCGGTCTTTGTCGGTGACGGTCCCGTTGGCGTCGTGGGTGGTGAGGCGAATGACGACGAGGTTGTAGACGTTCGTCCACTCCGGGTGGTGATTCAATTTTTCGGCGATAAACGCCACGCGGGTCATGAAGGCAAAGGCTTCGGGGAAGTCCTTGAATTTAAACTCGCGCTTGAGCTGGTGTTCGGTTTCCTGCCACATCATCGTAGGAGCAAGGGGTGAAGGGAAAAGGGGCAAGTACCCCAATCCGAATGATGGGCAAGTTACGTGCCCGGCAAGGCAATAAAAAAACGCACGGCCCGTGAGCCGTGCGTCCAGCGCGGAACGTACCCGCGTTTAGAGGTCTTCCAGCTTGCCGTTCTGGGCTTGTTTTTTTAACGCTTCGTTCGCCATGATGGCCACCTCGACCCGGCGGTTTTTCTCGCGTCCGTCCGCCGTTGTGTTATCCGCTGCGGGGGCCGATTCACCAAAACCGCTGGTTTCCATCCGGGTCCGCTTCACATCCTCACGCTTGAGGTAATTGGCTACCGAAGCGGCCCGGCGTTCTGACAGTTTCTGGTTGTAGGCGTCGGTACCCGTGTTGTCGGTATGACCCTGGATGAGAATTTCCGTGTCTTCGTACTTGTTGAGGGTACCGGCCAATTCGTCGAGCGAGGCCTTCGAGGCATCCGTCAGTTCTGCCGAATCGTACGCAAACAGAATCCCTGACTTGAATGTGATTTTGATGCCTTCGCCTACCCGTTCGACGGTGGCGTTGGGCAGTTCGCGGCGCAGTTCCTCGGCCTGCTTGTCCATGTACCGCCCGATGAGCGTCCCGGCTACGCCACCCACGGCCGCGCCAATGAGGGCCCCAACGGCCCGGTTTTTCTTGGCCAACCCGGCAAGTGCCGCACCCGTACCCGCCCCGGCAGCTACCCCCACGGCGGCTCCCTTTTGTTGGCGACTCCAGGATTTACAACCCGTCTGGGGCAGCATCAGGCTACCGATGACGAGGCCAATCACCATTTTCTGAGAAGTTCGATCAAGCATGGTTGTTGGTTGTTGATACGGATTCAACCACGTGCAAATTTGATTCCAACCCAATCGGTTGCTGGTATTACTTTAAAAATCAAAAAGTTACAGAATAGACAAGTTAAAATTTTCAATAAAAAAGCGTGTATCCGAACACCCACAGAGTGGGGAAAGTCAATGGAGGTAGGGCGGGAGTTCTGGCACGATACTTGTTCTGGGGTAGGGGTCTCCACCGCGCCGCGGGTTACCACTTCGGCGCTTCACACATTCATCTTTTTTCGTATGAAACCCAACATTGGCATTTCCGAAGACAATCTAAAAGGCGTCAACCAGTTGCTCAACGTCGTCCTGGCGAATCAGCACGTGCTCTACATCAAGACGCGCAAGTACCACTGGAACGTGAGCGGTCCGAATTTTAAAGAGTACCACGAATTTTTCGAGGAGCAGTACACGATGCTCGAACAGAAAATCGACGAAGTCGCCGAGCGCATTCGGACCCTGGGCGGTACCCCGGCGGCGACGATGGCCGAGTTCATCGAAGTAGCCACGCTCGAAGAAGACCGCAGCAGCAAAAACACCTCATCGACGAAGGAAATGATGGGCGCGCTGCTCAAAGACCACGAGCAAACCATCCGCGAACTGCGCGAAGACATCGAGAAATGCGAAGAGTACGAAGACGTGGGTACCGCCGACTTCCTGACCGCGCTCATGGAAGACCACGAAAAAATGGCCTGGATGCTGCGCAAGTACATCGAGTAACATCTAAACCTCTTCAACCATGCCAACCTACGCAACCGTCACGGACACGGTGAAGGGCCTCGAAGAACGGGGCTTCACCGAAAATTTCAGCGTGAAGAACGATCACCTGTCGGGCAACAACGACACGATTCAGTTGTACCCCGACGACTTCGACGTGGTCGAAACGTACCGCTACGAGGGCGAAAGCGACCCCGGCGACGAAACCATCATCTGCGCCATTCGCACGAAGGAAGGGGCCAACGGCATCGTGGTCCACGCGTACGGAACGTATTCGGAGGAGATTTCGGACGAGTTGATTCAGAAACTCTCGGACAAACGGGGCTTGCAGGGTCTCGAAAACAAAAACTATCGGGCCGAGCAGTGAGTTAAGGTCGTATGCGAATTCAAATTGAAACGCCCGTCCAGCCACCTCCCGAGGTGGTCTGGGCGGGTTTTTCGCGTGACCTATTCGAGCAGCTTTCGCCGCCGTTTCCGCCCGTCGAACTCATTCGGTACGACGGCTCCCAGCCCGGCGACCGCGTGCAGGTCCGGCTGAATTTTTTGCTGTTCAAGCAGGATTGGATCAGTCGAATCACCGAACAGCGGACGACCGACGCGGAGATTTACTTCATCGACGAAGGCGAAAAGCTGCCGTTTTTCCTGCGGTACTGGCGGCACCGGCACCGCCTCGTGCGCGACGGCGCGGGTACCCGCCTCATCGACGACATCGAGTACCGCACGCCTTCGCTTTTGACGGACTTGCTTTTTTACCCGATATTGTGGGGTCAGTTTTGGTACCGAAGGCCCATTTACCGGCGTGTCTTCGGGGCTACTCCACCCGCTACGTAACCCGGCCGTCGGCACCCGGACGTTTCCCGCATGAAACTCAATATCACGACTAAAATTCTTATCGGCTTCATCGCGGGGATCCTTCTCGGCCAGGTACTCCACAGTTCGTTCAGCCCCGAGCAGGCCGCTGAGATTGGCGGGAAAGTGGCCATCCTGAGCAAGATTTTCCTGAAACTCATCAAGATGATCGTCGGGCCGCTGGTGTTCTGCACGCTGGTGGTGGGCATTGCCAAACTCGGCGATTTCAAGGTCGTCGGTCGCATCGGCATCAAAACGCTGCTGTACTTCTACTTCGCTACGATTCTCTCGCTCGTCGTCGGGCTGGTCGTCGTCAACGTGACGCGCCCCGGCGAATTGCAGGAGTGGCCCCGGCCCGCGGCAGGTACCGACACGGGCGTGCAGGGCGGCAAGATGAAATCGTTTGAGGAATTCATTCTGCACGTCTTCCCCGACAGTTTCTTTCAGGCGCTGGCTACGAATGAAATCCTGCAAATCGTCGTCTTCTCCATTTTCTTCGGCGTGGCCGTCGGGGCCATCGGCGAGCGGGGAAAAATCATCATCAAGGCCCTCGATGCGCTTTCAGAAGCCGTTTTCAAAGTCGTCAACTACGTCATGCAACTGGCCCCGTTCGGCGTGTTTGGGGCGGTGACGGCCGTCGTGGCGCTGAAGGGCCTTGAAATCCTGATTTCCTACGCGTACCTGCTGCTGTGTTTTTTCGGTGGGTTGCTGTTTTTCATTTTCGTAGTGCTCTGGGTGATTTGCCTCGTCATGCGGATTCCGTACTTCCGGCTGCTCGGCGAGGTCCGCGAGGCGCTGCTGCTCTCGTTCAGCACGGCCAGCTCGGAGGCCAGTTTCCCGCAAACCATCGCCGCCCTCGAACGCTTCGGGTGCAGCCAGCGCATCATCGGTTTTGTGCTGCCGCTGGGGTACTCGTTCAACCTCGACGGCTCGATGCTCTACATGACTTTCGCCACCGGGTTCATCGCCCAGGCCTACGGGGTACCGCTGAGTTTGCAGCAGCAGATCATCATGCTCCTCACGCTGATGATTACCTCGAAAGGCATCGCCGGGGTACCGCGGGCGAGCCTGGTCATCATCGCCGGAACGATGGCCATGTTCGACCTGCCGCCCGAAGGCCTGGCGCTCATTCTCGGCGTCGATCCGTTTCTGGACATGGGCCGTTCGGCGACGTCGGTGGCTGGGAATGCCGTCGCTACGGCGGTGATTTCCAAGATGGAAGGCGAACTCGATACGAGTCGCCACGCCCCCGCCGACCGGGTACTGGAACGGGAGTAGGGCAGGGGTGGAAAATTTCGGTCAGGTGTGTTGAAAGACCTTTGATTTTCAGGTAGAAAACGTGTAGACTGCGCAAAAAAACCGCCTTGACTTATTTTCTCTAACCCTCTCACCTGTTCAATGGAAACCTTACCCCTCGAACAAAACCTCGAACCGTTTTTTCTCCGAACCTTACCGACCTTCCCCGAAGGTCTGAAAGAGGGAATTGTGCAGTACGGACCGTACGTGCTCATGGTATTGCTGCTGCTGTCTCTGTTCGGTATTCTGGCTGCGTTGGGCATCACAGCGGCCTTTGCCCCGACGGTAGTGGCGGGTGGCTGGGGCGTTGCGGCCATTATCTCGGTGGCGACCAGCGTCCTCACCTTCGTGCTGGAGGCGTTGGCCATTTCACCCCTGCTAAAACGGCAGAAAAGTGGCTGGAATCTGCTTTACTACGCAGGGCTCGTGTCGTTCGTCGGAAGCGTTCTTTCCAGTCTGTTCACGCTGCCCTTCGGTTTGGGTGGAATCATCGGGGCGCTCATTGGGGCATTCCTGACGTTCTGGATTCTGTTTCAGATTCGCGAGAAGTACGTCAACTAAACCGGCGTCAGCGGCACGCCTCGAAGGGTACCCAATTGGGTACCCTTCGGCATGTACGGGCCATTCGTCCGGGCTGGGACGGAATTCGTCAAAAACAAGCGGTACCCTCCGCCCGAACGCCTACCTTTCGGTACCCAAAAACCAAACTGCTTTGAAACCGATTCTTGAAGCCCGCGGCGTCGTCAAACGCTACGCCGCGCACACGGCCCTCAGCGGCGTCGACCTCGCCGTTCCGCAGGGTACCATTTTCGGCCTGCTCGGTCCCAACGGCGCGGGTAAAACCTCGCTCATCCGCATCATCAACCAGATCACGGCCCCCGACGAAGGCGAGGTGTACTTTGAGGGCGAACCGCTCCAGCCCAAGCACATCGGGCGCATCGGGTACCTGCCCGAAGAGCGCGGACTGTACAAAAAAATGAAGGTTGGTGAGCAACTGGAGTACTTGGCCCAACTCAAAGGAATCCCCGCCCGCGAAGCCCGTGAACGGCTGAAGCGCTGGTTCGTCAAGTTCGACATTCAGGACTGGTGGACGAAGAACGTCGAGGACCTCTCGAAGGGAATGCAGCAGAAGACGCAGTTCATCGCGACGATCGTCCATGAGCCTTCGCTCATCATCCTCGACGAGCCGTTTTCGGGTTTCGACCCCATCAACGCCAACCTGCTCAAGGACGAAATCCTCGAACTGAAGGCCCGCGGCAGTACCATCATTTTCTCGACGCACCGAATGGAATCCGTCGAAGAACTATGCGACTCCATCGCCCTCATCAACCGCTCGAAAGTGGTGCTCAAGGGCGAAAAGAAAGCGATCAAACACCAATTCAAAGACAACAGCTACACGGTCGAATACGCCGGGCCGCAGGCGGTACTCCCAGCCCAGTTTGAGGTACTCGACAGCCACGAAACCGAGCCCGGCCACCACCGGGCGCACGTTCGCCTCGCCGAAGGGACTACCGGAAACCAACTCCTATCGGCGCTCATCGGGCAGGTCGACGTGACGGCCTTCCAGGAAAACATTCCTTCGTTCAACGACATCTTCATCCGCGTCGTCGGCGGCGACCGGGTACCCGAACTGGCTTAACCCGTCTACGCCACGGCGTGGACCTACATCTGTATTTCGATGAACAAAATCTTCCTCATCATCCAGCGCGAGTATCTGGTCCGGGTCAAAAAGCGCTCGTTTCTCATTGCCACGCTGCTCACGCCGGTACTCATCACGGCGGTGTACGCCATTCCGGCACTGTTGTTTTTTACCCAGGACGAAGTCAAACGCATCGAGGTACTCGACGAGGCGGGCATCCTGAAAGGCAAGCTCCAGAACGACGAAGACTACGCGTATTCCTTCGTCTCGACGTCGCTGGCCGATGCCAAGAAAAAACTGACCGACGAAAAATCGGATGCGCTCGTCTACGTGCCAAAGAACATCATCGAACAGCCCGACCAGCTCCAGATTTTCGCGCCCAAAACCGTCAGCATGCGGGTGCAGAACCGCCTCGAAAACGTCGTGCAGGACGAAGTGCGCAACCAGCGCCTGGCCCGCGCGGGCATTGACGTGAAGGTGGTGGAAGACAACCGGGTCAACGTCGAGGCCAAAACCTACAGCCTGAGCGAGGAAGGCGAAAAAACGAGCAGTTCGGGTGTGGCGACGGGCGTCGGGTACGCCATCGCCATCGTGCTGTACATGACCGTGTTCCTGAGCGGCTCGCAGGTGATGAACGGCGTCATCGAAGAAAAATCGAACCGGATCATCGAGGTTATGGTCTCGTCGGTCAAACCGATTCAGTTGCTGCTGGGCAAAATCATCGGCGTCGGACTGGTCGGACTCACGCAGTTCGTGCTCTGGATTCTGCTCACGTTCGCCATCTCGACGGCGGTCAGCGGGCTACTTAAAAATCGTCTCGAAGCGAAAATCAAAACCGAAGTGCAGGCTCAGACCTCCCCGGCCCAGGCCCAGCAGATCGAAGCGCAATTGAAAGCAAACAACCCGCTGACCAACGTCACGGAAGCCCTCGCCAGCCTGCCCGTGGGCTTGCTGCTGGGCTGCTTTATTTTTTACTACCTGAGCGGGTACCTGCTCTACAGTTCGCTTTTTGCGGCGGTCGGCTCGGCGGTCGAAAACCCGGCGGAGGCGCAGCAACTGCTGTTTCCGGTTACGATTCCGCTCATCCTGAGCATTGCGTTGATGGGCTTCGTCATTAGCGAACCCGACAGCAAGGTGGCGTTCTGGGCCTCGATTATTCCGTTTACGGCCCCCGTCAACATGATGGCCCGGCTGGCGTTTGGGGTACCCACGGGCGAACTGATCCTGTCGATGGTGCTGATGATTCTCGGCTTCCTGGCCACGACCTGGATCGCCGCCCGCATCTACCGCATCGGCATTCTGATGTACGGTAAAAAGCCCACGTTCAAGGAATTGTCAAAGTGGGTGATGTATCGGGGATAGGTTTAGGAATGAGGAGACAGGAGCGAGGAGGTAGGAGGTAGGAGATAGGAGTGAGAATCGGATGAAGTTTAAAAACTATTCTCGCTCCTACCTCCTACCTCCTACCTCCTACCTCCTAATCATTAACAGTTTTTAACGCCCCCCCTGGCACACCGCCGGGGGTTTTCCTTATTTTTGGGCCGTTTTTGTCGACTGCTTTCCACCCCTTCGACCTGCTGAAAACGTCTTCAACGCTGTTTTTTTTCTCATGGCACACCAGTCGACCGGCACCGAATCGGGCGTACGTTCAGACGTTCGTTCGGACCCCAATCAGCCTCGCATGAAAAATTTCCAACGCCTCAACAACCTCACGGGTTGGGCCGTCTTTGCCGTCGCCCTCGTCACCTACATGGCCACCGTTGAGCGAACGGCCTCGTTCTGGGACTGCGGCGAATTCATCGCGGCTTCCTACAAGTTGATGCTCCCGCACCCGCCGGGTACCCCGATTTTCCTGCTCATCGGGCGAATGTTTTCCTTCCTGGCCCTGGGCGATGTCACGCGCGTGGCGTACTGGGTCAACATGGTCTCGGTCCTGGCCAGTGCGTTTTCGATTCTGTTCCTGTTCTGGACGATCACCATGCTCGGTCGAAAAATTCTGGCCAAGCGCGCTGCCGAACTAACCCAGCCCGAAACGTACCTGCTCCTCGGAGCCGGGGCGGTCGGGGCGCTGGCCTACACGTTTTCGGATACGTTCTGGTTTTCGGCGGTCGAGGCCGAGGTGTACGCCATGTCGTCGTTTTTCACGGCCATCGTGGTCTGGGCGGCGTTCAAATGGGAACTCATCGAAGACGAAGCCGCCGCCAACCGCTGGCTGATTTTCATCGCGTACCTTGTCGGGCTGTCCATCGGGATTCACCTCCTGAACCTCGTCACGCTACCCGCCCTGGCCTTGCTGTACTACTTCAAGAAGTACCCCAAGCCGACGTACCGCGGTGGGTTTGCGGCGCTGGGCATTGGCTTCGTGATTCTGGGAATCATCAACTCGGGCATCATCACCGGTTTGCCGAGCCTGGCGGTTTCGTTTGAGTTGCTCTTCGTCAACACGTTCGGGCTGCCCTACGGCTCGGGTGCGATTTTCTTTACGCTCGCGTTTCTGGCGGCGGTGGTCTGGGGCATCCGGTACTCGATTCAGAAACAAAAAACGACCCTCAACGTCGCCCTGCTGGCGCTGGCCTTCATCCTGATCGGGTACGGCTCGTACGGCGTAATCCTGATCCGGGCCAACTACAACCCGCCCATCAACGAAAACAACCCCAACGACGCGCTCAACTTCGCCTACTACCTCAAGCGCGAGCAGTACGGCAGCCGCTCGCTGCTCTACGGACAGGTGTACACGGCGCAGTTGGAGCGGGCCGAGAAGGGCGCGCCGCTCTACAAGCGGCAGGGCGGAAAGTACGTCGTTTACGACTACAAGCCCGAGTACGTCTGGAGCAAGGGCGGCGAAATGCTCTTCTCGCGGGTTTGGAGTACCCTGCCCGGTCACCCGCAGTTGTACCAGCAGATGCTCGGCATTCCCGAAGGCCGTAAGCCCACGTTCGGCGAAAACCTGCGCTTCTTTTTTACCTACCAGATGGGCCATATGTACATGCGGTACTTCCTCTGGAACTTCGCCGGGCGCGAGTCGGACTACGAGGGGGCGGGGAGTTTGCCAAAATTCCGCGGCGGCGAGCCCTCGGAGCTGATTCAGAACAACAAGGCCCACGACAATTTCTATTTCCTTCCGCTCCTCCTGGGCCTGCTGGGCTTTTTCCTGCAATACAAACGGGGCGAGAAGGATTTCCTCGTCAACGTGCTCATGTTCCTGCTGACGGGCATCGCGTTAGTGGTCTTTCTGAACTCGCCGCCCCAGGAACCGCGCGAACGGGATTACATCTACGTCGGGTCGTTTTACTTTTTTGCGATCTGGATCGGGCTGGGTGTCATGCAACTGGCTGAAATTTTGGGCAAGGCAGTCAGAAATGCCACGACGCGTTCGGTCGTCGCGACGGCGCTGGCGCTGGGGGTACCCATTCTGATGGGGGCCAAAAGCTGGGACAACCACGACCGCAGCAACCGGTACCACTCGGTCGATTTCGCCAAGAACCTGCTCAATTCCTGCGCTCCGAACGCGATTCTGTTCACCGGCGGCGACAACGATACCTTCCCGCTCTGGTACGTGCAGGAGGTCGAGGGCTTCCGCACCGATGTGCGCGTCTGCAACCTCTCGCTGCTGGGTACCGACTGGTACATCGAGCAGATGAAGCGCAAGACGTACGAGTCGGAAGCGCTGCCGATTTCGCTCAACCGCGATCAGTTTCTTAACGGCGTCAACGACCAGATTCCGTACTTCCCGAAGGAGGAAGTCAGCGGCGGCGTGGACCTGAAGCGGTACCTGGAATTCATCCGGGATGGCCGGACGGAGATTCAGGCGCGGCTCCAGAACGGCGACGCCATCAACACCCTGCCGACTTCGCGGTTTTACCTCAACGTCAACGTTGAGCAGGTGAAGCGCGCGGGCTGGATTCCGAAGCAGTACGAGGGATTGGTGCAGGACACGCTCGAATGGAACTACGGCGAGTCGGACATTTACAAACCCGAACTCATCCAACTCGACATCATCGCCAACAACGACTGGAAACGCCCGATTTACTTTGCCTCGACGCTGGGTACCTCCAGTTTCCTCAACCTGAAACCCTACTTCCAACTCGAAGGCTACGCCTACCGGCTGATGCCGTTCCGGGTCGAGAGCGTTGAGGAACTGGCCCAGAATGGTGAGTCGGATGGCTTCGTCAATTCGGACCTCATGTACCAGAACATGATGGCCAAAATGGCTTGGCGCGAGATGAACAATCCCAACAGCTACTACGACGACACGTACCGGGGTGCGCCGGTAGTTTCGGCCCGGATTGCGTTTTTCCGGCTGGCTTCGCAACTCTTACAGGAAAACAAACCCGAACGCGCCCGCGAGGTACTCAACCGCAGTCTAACCGTCCTGCCCGACAAGTCGGTCCCCTACGACCAGATTTCGGTGAGCTACATCGGGCCGCTGCTGCTCGTCAACGAAAAGCAGAAGGGCCTCGATATGGCCGCCACGCTCATGCGCCGCCTCGACAGCCAGGTGCAGGCGGGCTTTAACGATCCCACCGCCGACGCCCGCGACCTCAACACGGCCTGGTACCAGATGCACCTCGTGGTGAGCCAGCTCAAGCGCTACGGCGAGGGTACCCTGGCGGCGAAGTACCAGCAGCAAATCCAGCAGACCGGCCAGAAAGCCGCCCAGGAAGGCGTGCAACTCCAGGACTTCAGCGCGATGCTGGCAGGGTAGTTTTTTCAGTACTCCAAAAACGGCGTGGCACCTTCCGGGTACCGCGCCGTTTTTGTTTGCCCGTGTGCGGGTCAACGCGTATTTTCGAGGAACTTAACCGCTGCCGCTGGCTATGCGTACTTTTCGACTCTCTCTTTTCCTGCTCTCGCTGCTGACCGTCGGATCGGTTCAGGCCCAGAAGCGCTCCATCCGCGATAGCCTGACGCGCGCCGTCGCCCAGGCCAAAACGCCTACCGAAAAAGCCGAACGACTCATGCATCTGGCCGAAGATTACGCCTACCGGAGCGTGCGCCAGTCGGACAGCCTGGGTCAGCTTGCGCTCGACTTTGCCGACGAAAGCCGCGACCGGCGACTCATCGCGCGGATGATGCTCCGCAATCTGCAACGGCGCACGACCCTGCCTACCGGAACGGTCCAACTCGGTCCGGCGCAGTACCAGCCGATTCTCAAATTCATTCGCGAAAACCAACTCAACGATTTGTTACCCTCCGCGTACACCGTGGCCTCGCGCCTGCACGTGTACCGCGCCGAATTGAGTAAATCGCTCGAATTGGGAAACCGGGCGCTCGAGGAAGCCAACGGTCTGGGCGCGGATACGCTCCGCTACCGAGCCATGAACTGGCTGGCGTACGTTCACCTGTCTCGGGAAGAAAAAGTACAGGCGTTTCGCCTGTACAGTCGAGCCTTGCAACTGGCCGAACAAATCGGGCGCGATGACCTGCTGCGGTCGGCCTACAACGCCTTGGCGGGTACGTACGCACAGATGGAAAATCTCGAACGGGCCAAAGACTACGCTGTTAAAGCCATCGAGGTTGACCGCCGGGTGGGGAAACCAGCCGAACTGGCGCAGAGTATTTCGTACCTGGGCCAACTGTACGCCGCCAACAAGCAGTATGCATTAGCCGAAAAGAAATTTCGAGAAGCCCTCGCCCTGGCCGAAGGTACTGGGGACGAAACACGCGCCCTTCAGGAGAAATCCAATCTGGGAAATTTATATTTTCGGCAAAGCGCCTGGCGACGCGGACTGGACTACTTTGAAAAGGAACACCCCGAACTGCTCGAAACGTATCGTGACAACGGCATTGAATGGCAACTGTACCCTTCGTTAGGGTACATCCATTCAATGCTCGATGAATTTGACCAAGCGCAGGAACTATTTGTCCAGGCACGTCCGGGCATCTTGGCTTCTGGTGGCCCGGCTTCACAGGCGGCTTACTACCAGTATTACGGGGAGCATCTCAAACGCATGAAGCGCGCCCCGGAAGCCATCGCCAGCTACCGTAGCGCGCTAACGAAGTACCAGCAGATGGGGACGCTCTCGGCGGTGAAGGACGCCGCCGCCAACCTCGACACGCTGTACCGCCAGACGGGCAACTATCAGCAGGCCTACACGTACCAGGCCCTGCGGGAATCGACGGCCGATAGCCTGCAAAAGTTGTCGGAAGCGAAGGAGATTCTCCAGGTCGAGATCGACAACGAAGCAAAGGCGCAGGAACTGGCCCGCCAGCGCGAGGAAGCCGAAACGCAGCGCCGCCACCAGTTGCAGTACATGGGGATTTCGGTCGGCATCGTGACGCTGTTCGTGCTGCTGGTCATGGCGGGCGTGTTCCGGGTTTCGGTTCGTACGATTCGGGCGCTGGGCTTTTTTGCCTTCATCCTGCTCTTCGAGTTCATCATTTACCTCGCCGACGTGCAGATTCACCACCTCACTCACGGCGAACCGATCAAGATTCTGGGAATCAAAGTCGCCCTGATCGCGCTGCTTTTGCCCTTCCACCACTGGCTGGAGCACCGGGTCATCCACTACCTGACCTCGCATCACTTGGTCGAAACGCGCGAGCGCTGGATGAAGCGGTTGTTTCGGCGACGGGTGGGAGAGGCGAAGGGGGAGGTAGTATAACTTTCACACGTCTGTTTCCCATCATGCCAAACTGGTTTCGGCACCTTTCAACCAGCATAATCCAACCATGCCCTAGCTTGGAAAGTAACCGAAAGTTGGAAGGTATCGAAACAGTTCGGCATGACGGCTTGTGAAAATTAATCAATCCCACCCGCCGTTGGTACCCAACCCCGGCGGGTTTTGCTTTTTCCGGGATTCGCCAACGATTTTCCGGCAATCCGCTGGAGCAGGCTGCTAAAATTTCGGCGAAGGGCCATATTTGCGGGCGGAGTTTAGGGTTTAGCGTTTCCAGTTTAGAGTGGCTAACTGAAAACCCTAAACCCTAAACTCTAAACTTTCAACTCCTCATGTCCCTCCCGTACGTCCGTAAAATCAAGAGTTTGCTCGTCGCCAACCGGGGCGAAATCGCCATCCGCATCATGCGGGCGGCGACCGAGCTGGAAATCCGTACCGTCGCCGTCTACACCTACGAAGACCGGTACTCGCTCCACCGCTACAAGGCCGACGAGGCGTACCAGATTGGCAAGGACGACGAACCGCTCAAACCCTACCTCGACATCGAGGGCCTCATCCAGCTCGCCCGGCGCAAGCGCATCGACGCCATCCACCCCGGCTACGGCTTCCTGAGCGAAAACACGACGCTCGCCCGGCGCTGCCGAGAGGAGGGCATCATTTTCGTCGGTCCCACGCCCGAGGCGATGGAAGCCCTCGGCGACAAGGTACTCGCGAAGGAAACGGCCATCAAAGCGGGCCTGCCCGTCATCGAAGATTCACGGGAGGAATTGGTCGACTTTGAGACGGCCCGGCGCGAAGCCACGCGCATCGGGTTTCCGGTGATGGTCAAGGCCGCCGCGGGCGGCGGCGGGCGCGGGATGCGCGTGGTGCGGGACGTCGAGTCGCTCGAAAAAGCCTTTAACGAAGCCCGCAACGAGGCCAAGAACGCTTTCGGCGACGACACGATTTTCATCGAGAAATTCATCGAAAACCCGAAGCACATCGAGGTCCAGCTCCTCGGCGACCAGCACGGGAATCTGGTTCACCTTTACGAGCGCGATTGCTCGGTGCAGCGGCGGTTTCAGAAGGTCGTGGAAGTGGCCCCGTCCTACGGGCTAAAACCCGAAACCCGCGAAAAATTGTACGCCTACGCCTTGGCCATCGGCAACGCGGTGACGTACCAGAACGCGGGTACGGTGGAGTTCCTGGTCGACCGTGACGAGAACATGTATTTCATCGAAGTCAACCCGCGGATTCAGGTCGAGCACACGATTACCGAAGAAATCACGGGCATCGACATCGTGCGCTCGCAGATCCTGATTGCCCAGAATTACAAACTCTCGGACAACGGCATCTACATCCACCAGCAGTCGGACATCCCGAAAAACGGGTACGCCATCCAGTGCCGCATCACGACCGAAGACCCGGCCAACGGCTTCAAGCCCGATTTCGGTACCATCATCGCCTACCGCAACGCGGCGGGTTTCGGCATCCGGCTCGACGAGGGCAGTTCGTACCCCGGCGTGAAAATCTCGCCGTACTTCGACTCGATGCTCGTCAAGGTTTCGGCGAAGGGACGTACCCTGAAAGGCGCGACACAACGGCTCACGCGGGCGCTCATCGAGTTTCGGATTCGGGGCGTGAAGACGAACATCCCGTTCCTCTTGAACGTCATCAAGCACCCGACCTTCCAGCAGGGCAAGGTCAACGTGCAGTTCATCGACCAGACGCCCGAACTATTCGACCTGCGGCAAGTCCGCGACCGCTCGACGAAGGCGCTCCGGTACCTCTCGGAGATCATCGTCAACGGCCACCCGGAAGTCAAGGAGAAGCCGAACCGCACCTTCCGGGTACCGCAGGTACCCCAGTTCGACGAGTTCGGCGATTACCCGCTCGGCTTCAAGGACCAGCTCAGCCGAATCGGGCCCGAAAAACTGGCCCAGTGGGTACGCGAGCACAAGCCAATTCTCTACACCGACACCACCTTCCGCGACGGCCACCAGTCGCTGCTCGCCACGCGGATGCGGACGCAGGATTTGCTGAAAGTCGCCGAGGGTTTCGCCAAAAATCACCCCGGCATTTTCTCGATGGAAGTCTGGGGCGGGGCCACGTTCGACGTCGCCATGCGCTTCCTCTACGAAGATCCCTGGAAGCGCCTCGCCGCCCTGCGCGAAGCCATGCCGAACATGCTGCTCCAGATGCTCTTCCGCGGCTCGAACGCCGTGGGGTACTCGGCGTACCCGGACAATTTGATCGAGAAATTCGTCGAGAAATCCTGGGAAACGGGCGTCGACGTGTTCCGCATTTTCGACTCGCTCAACTGGATTGAAGCGATGAAGGTCAGCATCCGGGCCGTCCGCGAACGCACCGGCGGCATTGCCGAAGCGGCCCTCTGCTACACCGGCGACGTGCGGACCAACCAGAAGTACACCCTCAACTACTACCTCGACCTGGCCCGCCAGCTCGAAGACGAGGGCGCCCACATGCTGTGCATCAAGGACATGGCCGGGCTGCTCAAGCCGCTGGCGGCGACGGAGTTGGTCACGGCGCTCAAAAACGTGCTCTCGATTCCCGTTCACCTCCACACGCACGACACCTCCTCGATTCAGGCGGCGACGTACCTCGCGGCGGTGGACGCCAACGTCGACATCATCGACTGTGCCGTCGGGGCGCTTTCGGGTTTGACCTCGCAGCCGAACTTCAACTCGGTCGTGGCGATGCTGCAGGGTCACGAGCGCGAAAATTCCGTCGACCTCAAGTCACTCAACGCCTACTCGACGTACTGGGAAGACGTGCGCGAAATCTACTACCCCTTCGAGAGCGGCATGAAGGCCGGCAGCGCCGAAGTCTACGACAACGAGGTACCCGGCGGGCAGTTCTCGAACCTGCGCCAGCAGGCCAACGCGCTCGGCGTGGGCGACAAATTCGAGACGCTGAAGCGGAATTACATCGTGGCGAACCAGTTGTTCGGCGACATCGTGAAGGTCACGCCGTCGTCGAAGGTCGTCGGTGACATGGCGATTTTCATGACCGCCAATAACCTGACGACCGACGACGTGTTTCAGCGCGGCGAGTCGCTGTCGTTTCCCGAATCGGTCAAGGGCTTTTTCAAGGGCGAACTCGGCCAGCCCTACGGCGGCTTTCCCGAGCGGCTTCAGCAGATCATTCTCAGGGGCGAAAAACCGCTCGAAGGTCGTCCGAACGACCACCTGCCGCCGATCGACTTCGAGGCAGATTTCGAGAAATTCCGGGAAAAATTTCCGCACAACGAGGGCTTCCTCGAGTACCTCTCGTACCAGATGTACCCGAAGGTGTACGAAGAATTCTACGCCGCCCGCGAGAAGTACGACGACGTGAGCAAACTGCCCACGACGGCGTTTTTCTACGGCATGAAGCCCGACGAGGAAATCCTCATCACCATCGACGAGGGCAAAACCATCATCGTCAAACTGCTTTTCGTCTCCGAACCCGACGAAACCGGGTACCGCACCGTGACCTTCGATCTGAACGGACAAGCTCGCCGCATCCGCGTCAACGACGTCAACTTCAAGGCGACGAAGGCCCTCAATCAGAAAGTGAAGAACTCGGGCGACGTCGGCGCGCCGCTGCAGGGGCGCATCGCCCGGATTCTGGTCAAGGTCGGCGACGCGGTGAAGAAAAACCAGCCGCTGTTCGTCATCGAGGCCATGAAAATGGAAAGCATCGTGGCCGCGCCGAGCGAAGGGAAAGTAGAATCAATTCAATTGTCGGAAGGCACGGTTGTTGAACAGGACGATTGGGTACTGACGGTAGGCGTGTAGGAGTTGCGGAGGAAAGATTTTGATTTTTCTACGCAAACGGCTGATTGTCAGAATTCCCATAGCTACTTTGTCCGTACACCGAACGAAGCAGACTAACGCACAACCTCTCTACCTGATCAAGTTATGGGCTTGTCCTGCGCCGTTGGGCTGATTTCCGCCTGCGTCAGCGCGTGGTATCGGGACGAAAAAGAGGGTTGACATGATTCGCATTGCGCTTCGACAAGGGCTCCCGGTACTTTTCTACGGTCTCACGGGAGTTTGCCTCTGGTTGCGGTACGGCACCTACAACCGGTACGCGGTACTGGCGTTCGTCGGTACGTTTCTGCTGCTGATTCTCTCGTTCTGGCAGCGACCCGCTCCCATCCGTCTTTCTCTGCAGCGCCTCGGTGCCTGGGCGGTGCTCGGTTGTTCGGTGCTGCTGGCCATCCGGCCCCTGGTGCTGTACGTCGAAGAGCCAATGGCCCTGATTGCCATCAAAGCCGCGCAGTGGTTGGCCATCATTCCGGCCTGGCTGCTGGCGCTGAGCCAGACCAACTGGCCGTTTGCGCGGGTACTCCGGCAGGTACCGTACCTGGTACTTGGGAGCATTACGCTCTTCATCGCCTTACACCTCATCACGCGTGTGGCCGTGCTGATTGCCGTTCCGCACCCGCCCATTGACGTGCACGTTTGGGTATCGGAAGCTGCCGACTATTTCCTGGCGGGCATCAATCCCTACGGACGTCCGTACACCGACATCAACGCCTGTCTTCCCAACGGCCCTGGGTACCCGCCCGTGTTCAATTACCTGCCGGGGGTGTTGCTCTGGGCCACGCCCTTCCAGGGGCTGCTGGGTGAAATTCGGGTGGGTTTTCTCTTCGCCGATCTGATCACGGTCGGGTGTCTGTACCTGTTTGGTCGCCAGCAAAACCTGACGCCACTCACGAGCGCCGTGCTTCCCATGCTGTGGCTCAGTTTTCCGGTGCAGTTGTACGTGTTGCAACAGGCCTGGGTCGATACCCTGCTCATCTCGGGTGTCGCGCTGTTTCTGGTTCTGATGGGGTACCGGCGGTACGTGCTCGCGGGGATCGTCCTGGGCGGGGTACTGCTGACCAAGCAATACGCCTTTCCCATCGTGCTGGTCACGTTTGTCTGGCTCTGGAGCCGGGGCCTGCGCCGGGAAGCCTGGCGCGTAACGCTCCTGAGCGGAGCGGTTTTTGCGTTGGGAATGCTGCCCTTTTTCCTGGCCAACCCCTCCGTTTTCTACTACTCCGTGGTGCGGTCGCTGGCCGATCAGGCCTTTCGGGCTGATGGTTTCACGCTGGCTGCCCTGCTTAAAGCGAAGGGCATTGCCATTCCGGGCTCGGTCTACGGTCTAATTTGCCTGGGTACCCTGGGCGTGGTACTGGGCCGGTTGTGGATCAGCCCGGCACTCACCTGGGGTGGTTGGGCCAAGGCCCTCATCATTTGCTACGGCGTGGCCTTTCTGCTGGCCAAGCAGGCCTTTTGCAACTACTACCAGTTTTTCGCCTTTTTCGTGCTGATTTACTTAGCAACGCAACTGACGCCCGTTCGGGGCGAGTCGGCGGTATCGGTTTCGGACGGAAACCGATCCTAACATCCCCATCCGTCAACTTTCCAACTGTTCAAACAGCGGGGGTACGCCCTCGCGCCTTTCCTTCGGATACGCCACGAAGTGCGTCACAACCGGTGGTTCCGGCCCGACGTGATAGCGCCGAACCCGTGCTTCGATGGCCTGATCGGCCATGGTGAATCGTTCGTGCTGACGCAGGTGTTCGCCCCAGGTCGGGACGACGAACAACTCCACCACGTGGGCCGGATTCGTCACGTCGGTGAACACTTCCGTCCGGAGTGCCCCGTCGCGGAGGTGCAAAAAGCCAGCCAGATAGCCCGGAAGATCGGGTATGTGAAGGGCGTGTAGAGCGTCGGCAGGGTAACCGGCGCGGAAGTGGCGGTTGGCATGGGCGAACGCCGTCCGCAGGGATCAATTTCCCGAGCCGACGACGTTCGCTGTTTCAGCAAGAACCAAGTCAGTACGCGTGGGGCAATTCCTGAAAACAGAAAACCCCGGTGGCGGCCGGGGTCTGTAAAAGAGAGTAGAGCTGGCGGACTCGGGTATGACTTCCCAGTTAGGGTTTTCCGACTGACTTTGGCGGAAGCCACACGTACTCACGGGATCCAGGACCGGCAACGAAGTTCTTGGCGGAGAACGGCTACCTCGTGCCCTGATCTGGGGTAAAAGTAAGGGCGATTTTGAAGATGAAAAATGCGCAATGACAAAACACCGGGGGTTGGCGTGGTTTCGTAACCTGAGTTACCTTTCAGGTGCATCGGCGAACAATTTACCCTCCGATGAAGATTCAGTTGCCAGCGGTTTGCTCCTTGACTTCCTGACGGTTCTGCCGAACGAATACTTTAAACAGGACGATGAAGTACGCGATCAGCAGCGGACCCAGCACCAGACCCAGAATGCCAAAAATCGGTACCCCGAGCACGATACCCGTCAGCGTGATGAGGGGGTGTACGTCGCCCATGCGCTTGGCCAGCACGATGCGGAGCAGGTTGTCGACGTTGACGATGACAATCGCCCCGACCAGCAGCAGCCCGACGCCCTTGCCGGTTTCGCCTTGCGAAAGCAGAATCAACCCCGCCGGACCCCAGATGATCGGGGTACCCAGCACGGGAATGAACGACAGGAAGAAACCGACCGTCCCCCAGAATGCCGCGTCGGGAATGCCGAATAGCCAGAGTACGGTACCCGTCAGGACGCCCTGGACGAGCGAAATCAATCCCTGCCCAAGTACGTTGGCGTTGACCATGATGCGCAGTTCCTCGCCCAGCTCGTCGAGTGTCTTGTCGTCGAAGGGCAGGTACCGGCGCAGGCCTTTCAGAAAGGCTTCTTCTTCCTGAAACATGAAATACAGCGCAAAAAACAGCAGGCCGATGATGATGATGAAGTCGAGGGTACCGCTCAGGACCGACGGAAACTGGCGACCCGCAAACGAGGCACCCTGTTGAATCAGCGAGCGGACGTTTTGCTGGCTGGTGATTTCAAAACCGGTCGTTTCCTCCAGGCTGTGAATGAGTTGCAGAATCGGGCCCGAATTCTGGCTGTAGTACTGGATGCGATCGATGAGCAGCAGACTGAGTACCAGGAACGGAAGGATAATCACCAGGAGCGCGAAGATGATCAGACCCACGGTGACAAGCGTGCGGTTCCATTTTCGTTTATGGACCAGCGCGTTGAACCACGGCCGAAAAATCACGTAGAAAATGCCACTGCCCAGAAACGCCGTCGCGTACGAACTCAGTCCAATGACGATCGCCACGCCGATGATGATCAAGCTCGCAATGACCAGGATACGCTCCTGACGGGGGGTGTAAATGTTAGCCATGCGGGTAAGCTACTTCATTTTGGTCAACTCATCGAGGGTGCCTTCCACGCGCAACGCAATGCGGCTGTCTTCGAGGTACTCCGAGTCGGTGAGCAACTCGCCCCGGTAGTCGAGACGGAAGGGGGTGTCTTTTTTATCGAATAAAAATTTCAGGGCCAGCTTGCCGCCTTTTTCCACGTCGGTATGCGTGGCGATGGGAGCCGAGCCTTTCGCCGGGACGTTGACGAGTTCCTGCAACTGCCCTTCGATTTCCGACTCTTCGCCGACTCGAATCGTGTACTGGGCATTTTTGATTTTGATGGGAAACACGTTCGGGTTGAACAGCCGGATGGTCACGTCGAGGCTCGATTCTTTGAGTCCGAGTTTGCCAATTTTGACGTCTTCAATCTTCATGTCGGGGAGTTGGAAGGCCGGAAGCCGGGCCGACTTCTCGAGGTTGAATTCCCGTTCGCCTGCAATGGGTACGTCGGCGAAAATCGTGGCTTCAAGGCGGTACTGAGCGCTGTCGATTCCCTGTTCCTTAAATCGCTTCAGGATTTTACCGAGCGGTTCGCGGAGGACTTCCATCGGTACCTGCACGACCGTGCTATCCGACGAGGCAATGCGAATCGGCTGCCGGTACGAACTCTCGATGACCGGAACGGAATCAATCAGAATCCGGTAATCGACGCGTGAGGTGTTCAGCTCGACCGGAGTCGGATTACTGAGTTTCAGGCCAACGTCCATTTTGATGCGTTCGGCGTCGAGGTCAGTCACGCGCACGGCGGCAACGCCGAGTTCGGGTTTCAGGCTACCCTCGGTACCGGCGGGTTTGGTTAGCCCCCGGTACAGCCAGATGCCGCCCGCGAGGAGACCGGCCAGCAGGAGAAGCCAGGGAATCGTTTTTTTCATGATTGGTAGTTGTCAGAACCGCAGATTTACGCGGATTTAAGGGATTACGCAGAGGATTTTCTAAGTAAATTTTTCCGCGTAATCCCTTAAATCTGCGGTTCTGACAAAAATTAAAATATCATTCCATCACCGGCTCCGGCCCGCGGAAGGCGTCGGGCTTCGACACGGCCGGTAGCTTGACGGGCCGCCCTTCACGCGCCGATTGATAGATGGCTTCCATGAGGAGGTGGTCCTGCAAACCTTCCTCGCCGGGCGTGAACGGGTTTTTGTTTTGCTGGACGCACTCGGCCATGTGATCCATTTCGAGGGCAAACTGGTTTTTCTCCATCAGCCCGACTTCTTCGTTCAGTTCCTTTTTGTCCTCGGCGTAGCCACGTTTGAGTTGCAGCCCACGGTACGCAAAGGCCGGTTGCATCATCAGCCAGCCGCGCTCGGCCAGCACGCGGTACTGCCGGTGTTCGTGGTACCCGTATCCCGTCGCGCAGTTAGCCTGGATGCCGCTCGGGAAGCGCATTTGCCACGTCACCTGCTCTTCCACTTCCCGAAAACGCGGATCGCCGGGCGTGCTGTACTGGTACCCCATCACTTCGCTGGGCTCTTCGCCGAGCAGGAACCGGATCGTATTCAGACAGTAAATGCCAATGTCGGGTAGGGCCCCGCCGCCCGCCAGCGCGCGCTTGTGCCGCCAGTGATCGGGATTGGCCGAGTTCTGGCCGTTGCTGGCTTCGATGAGCTTGACGGTCCCGTACTCTTTTTTGCGGACCAGCTCGCGCACGAGTCGGTTGTGCGGTTCGTACTGGATCCGGTACGCAATCATCAGCTTGCGGTTGGCGGCCCGGCAGGCTTCAATCATCCGGCGGCATTCGGCCGAGGAGTTGGCCATTGGTTTTTCGCACAAAATGTGTTTGCCTGCCTGCGCCCCGCGGACGACGAATTCTTCGTGCAAGCCGTTGGGCAGCACGATGTAAATCACCTGCACGTCGGGGTTGTCGCGGAGCTGGTCGTAGGTCTGGTAGCTGTAAATCGACTTTTCGGGAACGCCGTACTGCTTGGCGACCTTCAGCGCCTTGTCGCGGTTCCCGCTCACGAGGGCCGTGACTTTCGCTTTTTTACACGCCCCGAAGGCCGGGAGAAGTTCTTCGAGCGACAGGTGCCCCAACCCCACGATGGCGAAACCTACCCGCTGGTCGGGCGGCTGGGGCGTGGGCGTCGGGCCCGACTGGCGCTCGGTCGGGGCTTTCCATTCCTCCAGTTTGATGGGTTCTTCGGGATTGGCCGGCGAGGTGTTCTGGGCAGGCGGCGACGCGGGCTGGGTGGCCCCGACCTGGTACGAGGGCGAGCGGCGCAGCGACGAGCACCCGGCCAGCCCGCCGACCAGACCGGTGGTAGCCAGGCCGCGACCGGCGCGTTGGAGAAATTCGGAGCGGTTGAAGCGGTGCGATTCACCAAGCAGCGCGTCGAGGAAGGGTTCGATGTTTTTCATGGCGTTACGGAAACGTGTTTCCGGGTCCCGGCAAAAACCATCCCCGCCGGGTTCAGTAGCGGAAATTCCCCAGCCCACGAATCCCGTCTGCCGCAAGCCCTTCCCCGCTGCGCCCCCTGGCCGGTTGCGGAACGGAGTTTGTACGAGTCACGACAAACCAACTTCTGCACGGCCATGAATGAGCAACAGAAAAACGAGAAGGATCTCCAGAAAGTCGAGGAAGAATTGGCGGCTCCCAACGCGGCCAGCAAAGGTGGCAACGGCCCCGAACACGGCAGCAAGGGTACCCGCAGCGGCACCTCGCATTCCAACTCCAACAAGGGCAGCACTAGTGGCGGCGGCTCAACCGGCGGCACGAAAGGCGGCCACAGCAATTAAGCCGGTTGTTTTCTGATTCCCGGTCCGCCGCTCCGTAGCCCTGGGTTTAAACCCAGGGCTACGGAGCGGCGGACCGGGACATTTTTCAAACCGACTGTTTTCAATGCTGACACCCACCTCCGATTTCCTCATCGTCACCCCCGACGACGTCGACCTGTCCCGTTCGCCGCTGGCCGGAAAGCTGGGCGTCGAAACCTTCGTGCTGGGGGCCTTCAACCCCGGCCTGACGCGGCTGCCGGGTGGTAATCTGCTGCTGATGGTCCGCGTTGCGGAGGCGCTCCGAACCCCGATTTTTGACGACCGTATCCACGCCATTCGCTGGGATCCGGAAGCGGGCTACACGCTCGACGCCTACCCGCTGGCCGACGTCGACGTGAGTGACCCGCGCACGTTTCGGATACCCAGTCCGGCACCCGTGCTGGGGCTGACGTCGCTGTCCTGGCTGCTTCCCATCGAGTTGGATGCCGAAGGCACCCGAATCGTGCGGGTGCACTACGAGCGCGCCATTGTCCCGACGGCGAGTTTTCAGGAATACGGCATTGAAGACGCCCGCATTTCCCACATCGAAGGCCGGTACTACCTCACCACCTGCTCGGTCAGCGCCGAGCGGCATTCGACGGTACTTTACACCTCCGAAAACGGCCTCGACTACACGCGCCAGGGCATCATCCTCGATCACCAGAACAAAGACATGCTGCTGTTCGAGGGAAAAATTCGGGGCGAGTACTGGGCGCTGACCCGTCCGCTCGGGATGCTGTACTTCACCTACCCGCCCCAGAGCCCGTACCAGCCCGGCCCCTCGATCAACCTGGCCCGCTCGCCCGACGCGCTGCACTGGAAACCGCACGACGCGTCCGGCATCCGCGCCCGCCGCGGGGCCCGCATCAGCGAACGCATCGGCGGCGGTACCCCGCCCCTCCGCACCGAAGCCGGGTGGCTGGTGCTCTACCACGGGACCGAACCGAACGCCAGCGTGGGTACCTACCGAACCTTCTGGGCGCTGCTGGATGCCGAGGACCCGGCCAAAATCCTCCGGCTCGAAGACGAGGTACCCCTGCTCGAAGCGGCCCCCACCCTGACCGAACCGCTCCGCGCACGAATGTACCTGCACGACATCGTGTTCACGACGGGCATCGTCGACCTGGGCGACGCGTACCTGCTCGCCTCGGGCGAGGCGGACCTGGCCTGTCGGCTGACGCGGGTACCAAAAGCCGTGTTTCGCTGAAAACCTCGCGAAGTTTCAATACTTTCGGGGAGTTCAACGCTGGTCTGCTTCCATGAAAAAACGAGTACTCCTCCTCGCCGCCTTCGTCGGCTGGGCTGCCACGGCCCAGTCCCAAACCCTCATCCAACGCGACCCGGAAATCGAAGCCTGGGTTCGGGCCATTTCTGCCGATAGCCTGAAGGCGCACGTCGAAAAACTGGTCAGCTTCGGTACCCGCCACACGATGAGTACCACGACCGACCCCCGGCGCGGCATCGGCGCGGCCCGCCGCTGGGTACTCGGGCGCTTTCAGGAATTTGCCAAAAAATCGGGCGGACGGATGACGGCGAAACTCGATACCTGGACGCTAAAACCCGATGGGCGACGCGTGGACCAGGAGCAGGAAATCGGCAACGTGCTGGCCACGATCAAGGGTAGCGACCCGGCCGACGACCGGATTTTTCTCGTCAGCGGGCACATCGACAGCCGCGTGACGAACGTGATGAACCGCACCGCCGACGCGCCCGGTGCCAACGACGACGCCTCGGGTACGGCCATCGTCATCGAACTGGCGCGGGTACTCAGCGCGGCGAAGTTTCCGGCGACGGTCCTTTTCGTGGCCGTGAGCGGAGAGGAGCAGGGGCTGCTCGCTGCCGACCACCTGGCCCAGCAGGCCGTCGACGAAAAATGGAACATCGAGGCGATTCTCAACAACGACATCGTCGGCTCCAACCACTCCAACGAAACCAACCTCATCGACAACACCCGCGTCCGGATTTTCAGTGAAGGGCTACCGGCGTACCAGACCGCCGAAAAAGCCGTCAGCATCCGCAACCTCGGCCAGGAGGGCGACGGCAAGGCCCGCCAACTGGCGCGGTACATGAAAGAAGTCGGCGAGCGGTACGTCGACCACCTCGAAGCGGTACTCGTTTTCCGCAACGACCGCTTCCTGCGCGGCGGCGACCACACGCCGTTTGTCAACCGCGGTTTCGCGGCGGTGCGCGTGACGGAGATGAACGAAAATTTCAACCACCAGCACCAGGACCTGCGCACCGAGAACGGCGTCGAGTACGGCGACCTCGTCAAATTCATGGATTTCGAGTACCTCCGTAAAAACGCCGCGCTCAACCTCGCCACGCTGGCCGCGCTGGCGAAAGCGCCCCCCACGCCGGGCAACGTGAGCGTCGAGGCCCGTTCGCTCAGCAATTCGACGAGCCTGTTCTGGCAAGCCCCGAAAACTGGAAACGTGAAGGGGTACTACGTATTGATGCGCGAGAGCTACTGGCCGTTCTGGCAAAAGAAATTCTTCACGACTAAACTCGGCATGAACCTCCCGTACTCGAAAGACCACTACTTTTTCGCCGTGCAGACCGTCGGCGAAGACGGCAACGAAAGCCTACCCGTCATGCCGCGGGTGGGGATGTGAGGGGTGAGGAGATAGGAGTGAGGAGACAGAAGTTAGAATGTGAATTCATTGGTCTTTTATTCTCGCTCCTGTCTCCTCGCTCCTCACAGCCTCTTCATCTCCACCGCAAACCGCGCCTGGACTTCGACGAGTGTCTGGATGCCTTCGGGGCGGACAACGATGCGGCGGGGGTGTAGTGAAAACTGGTTGACGTCGAGGTTCAGCGTCTGCCCGATCTTTCCTTTCGACAACGCTTCCTGAATCAAGCCGGGCATCCGGTCGACTTGCCGCCGCAGGGGCAGGTTGACGGCCTGGCGCGCCTGTTCCAGGAAGGTGTCGTGCAGGAGGTAGTCGGCGGCGCGGACGAGTACCTGCTCGGTGTTGACGTCGTATTCCAACTGCCGAATGACCAGTTGCTGTTGCCTGAGGTCGTACTCGGGAACCCCCCGGACGAAAATGCTGGTGGTGAGCGCCCCCGTGACGTCGAGTTGCAGAACCACGTACGGTCCGTTGCCCCGCACCGTAGCGTTTTCGACGGTCAGGGTACGGCCGCTCGATGCGATCGTTTGGCCGACCAATTCTTTTTTTAGCACCTCGTTGAGCGACGCAAACGCCAGCAGGCCGTACACGTTGAGGTCGGCACCGGGCTGGAGCGAATCGCGCACGACGAGCGACGGCAGCCGGCGATTCAGGCGGTACTGCTGCCGGGGGCCATCGAGAATGCGCAGGTACGAACCGATGCGCAGGGGGACGCTCAGGTACTGACGATCGAACCGAATCGGACCGCTTTCGACCCGTACGGCGTCAAACTTGAGCCAGACCACGCGCAGGTTGCGGTTGATGAGAATGGGTTTTTGCAGGTCGCGCCAGACGCGCGCGGCGGGTTCGTTGAGCGGTACGTCGCGGTGGAGGGCGGCGTCGATCTGCTGCTCGATGAACGATTCCTGCCGCCGGATCACCCGCTCGGCCAGGCCCGCCAGCGGAATGTTGACGAAGGCCACCTGCAACTCGGGCTTATCGATCCAGTCGTAGCCCAGCAGTTCCGTCCGCGTGCGCAGGCGCCAGTCCGAATCCAGGCGTACCCGACTCCGCATCCGTACCCGCACCGCCAGCGAAATGGGCCGCCTGCCCGCAAACGGTCGCCGCCAGACCTTCACCCGCAGCGGCGCGGTGTACCGAATTTCCTGATCCTGGGCTTCGAGCTGCACCGGCCCCGTCCGCTCGATGCGGAGCCGGACCCGCCGGTCTTCTTCCTCGGCCTGGTTGACGAGTACCCGCGGCAGGGCGTCGTTGATTTTTTGTTCGAGTACCGAAATCGGAAACACCAGCGGCGCGCCGAGGTACGAAAGTTCAGTCGGCAGGGCCGGGGCAAAGGCTAAGTTGTCGGGTGGACGGGCCTCCGGTCGGCGGTTGCAGGCGACGGTCGCTGTGAGGAGTAAAAGCAGGCAGAGGTAGACGTGACGCATGAAAAATGGTTGGGCAAATCCCTGACGCCCAACCGTTCAAAGTTCGTGCCGTGAGTCCAACGGGTCAGGAATCGACCGCCTGGGGTTCGGGCAGGTGCAACACCACCTGCCGGAGCAGTTCCTTGATTTCGCCCGTTTGCGCCACGATGTTCGGGTAGGTGGCCTGGATGTGCTTGCGCTGGTCGGCCAACGTCATCGAGCGCAGAATGACGGGGATCGCCGGGCGGGTCTGGAGGAGTTGCTGGCAGTACGCCAGGCCCGCCTGCGGATTACCCTCACGGTTGGAGTCGGTCACGATCAGGTCAATGCGGTGGCGGTCGAGTACCCGGCTAGCCTCCTGCGACGTAGTGGCCGTGTAGTGCCCGATGCCCAGCGATTGGAGCGATTGCAGTTCGATGAAGTCGTTGGCGGGTTCGTTGTCAATCCACAAAATCGCGGGTTGGTAACCCACTTTCCGGCAGCGCTCCAGTTTGCTGAGGATTTTCTTGTCGTGGTGCAGCCCCACGCGCCAGAGCACGTTGCTTTCGGCAAACAGGGCGCGGGTACTGTCCTGCCCGGTGGTGAGCAGTTGCTGCCGCCGAATCTGCTTGTATTTTTTCCAGTCAAAGCGCTGTAGAAAATCACTGGCGGCTTGGGCACCACGTCGGAACAGGTCAAGTTTGGCGTCGTCGTCGATGCTGAAGTTGAGCCAGTTGTGTTGCCCCACGTCGACAAACCCGATGATTTCCTTGAAATCGGCGCTGCTTTGAATCGTCTCGGCATCGCGGATGTTGCGCGCGCCCTCGAAGCAGGCATTGATGATGTCGAGCATGCTGTCGATGCGGTTGAAATCGTTGCGTTCGAGGCCCAGCCGGACGCCAAACGTCGGACGCTTCGGAATGCCGCCCCAGTCGTGAAAGACGTCGATGGGAAAGTTGGACATGATGCCCCCGTCAACGAGCAGGACCTCTTCGGGAATGGGCCCGTAGTACCCGGCCCCGAGGTCAGCAGCCGACCAGCGGTCGCTGTAGCCCGTGCTCGTGCGGGGTAGTCCGGTGAGGTCGAGCCTGACGGGTGAAAAAAACAGGGGAATCGACATCGACGCCCGCACGAACTGCGCCGGATGTACGGTAGTCGGCTGGGCGAAATACAACTCGCTCATTCTCGGAAACTGCACTTTCGTTTCGGTCGTGATGTCGGCGGCGATGATGGCGAGTTGGGCCAGTTCGGCGTCCTGAAACTGCGGCCGGATGGCCTCGGGAAAGTCGTTCATGTTGGTCAGCAACTTTTCGGTCGTGTCCATGCTGGCCCCACTCAGGACGCCTTCCATCCACTGGTAAAACGCGTTGCCGGGGTTCAGGCCGTCCTGAAACAGGACTTCGTTGAGGTTGCTGGCGGCGGCGAGCATGCCGCCAAACCATTTCCGGATTCGGCTCGGCGAAGCCAGCGCCCCGACCAACTGCCGCACGTCCCAGCCCCCGTCCATAAAATCCGAAAAGTCCTTGTTGGCCAGGATGCGCAGGATTTTATCGCTTTTTCGCTCGTGGGGTTTGCCCAGGGCCGCCAGCAGAATCGTGTTGATCGAGCCCGCCGAGGTACCCGCCAGACTGGCGAAGCGGATGCCCATTTCTTCGAGGACGTAGGTGTACCCGACCAGCGCGATGCCCAGAATACCGCCGCCTTCCTGAACCAGGTCGACGAACTGGAGCGGCAGGTCTGGGTCGTCGGGGTTGTCCATTCGGATGTCCGAAACCAGGTACGACTCAGGGTCCTGGCGCTGGCGTTCTTTGAGCGAATACACGATTCCGCGAACCTCGTTGGTGAAATCTTCGATTTGGAGCGGCATAGCAAAACAGAGAAGGGGACGCGCTACGAAAGTAGTGCGTCCCCTTCGGGCGGTGGCTGTCTCCGCGTTGAAATGAGCCAGCGGTCAGTTCCGCCGGTAGATTTCGCCGCCCAGGTTCGTGTTTTCGTCGCGGCGTTCGGGACGACCTTTGTACGAGATACTGCCGCCGGTACCCGCCGTGGCGTCGATGCGCTTGAGGGCCGTGACCTGCGCCGACGCGCCCGTGTTGGACTTGATGAAGACGTCTTCGCTTTGCAGGTCGTAGGCCTGGAGTTCGGCCCCGGTCGTCACGTGCGACTGGAGGTCGGCGGCGCGTCCGGCGATGCGCACCCGGGAGCCTTCGGCCACGGCAACCTTCAGGTTTTCGACGGCCACGTCCACCCGCACGTCACTGCCCGAGTGGGCGCTGAGGTCGAGGTCGCGGGTTTCGATCGGGGCGTCGGCTTTCACGAGGGCACCCATGCTGGCCGAGAGGCTGGCGAGCGTCTGGTAGCTGAGGGTCACGCGCACGCGGTCGGGGTCGCATTTGCCGTCGTTGAACAGCGTTTTGGCGACTTTCTGCTTGATGACCAGCTTGCCTTCGGTCGATTCGACGACGATGTTTTCCGACTCCGCCGCCGGTGCCGTGATCTGCACGCCGGGGCGCTCGCCGCGCACGAGCTGGGCCGTCAGGCAGCCTTGCAATTTGAGGGTGGTGAAGGGCTTCACGCCGACGTTCGGTCCCGACTGGGCTTGGGCGACGCTGACTCCTACGACGAGGAAAAAGAGGGAAAAAAGGCGGTTCATGGGCGGTATGTTGGAACGGTGGTGAAGACGCAAAACTACGCGGCTTTGTTGCATACGCGCCTGACTTTTGTTCGATTCCAGTAAATGGTTCAATCCTTTCTCCGAATGGTTTAACTTGGCCCGTCCCCGCACCGCCCGCCTTCAGGCGGCTTCGGTCTGCGCCGCTTCCCAAGCCAGAATGGCCTTTTTGCGCGCCGTACCCCAGCGATACCCGCCGAGGTTTCCGGCTTTTTGCAACACCCGGTGGCAGGGAATCAGGTACCCGAGGTGATTGCTGCCGCAGGCCGTACCCACCGCCCGCACGGCACCGGGGTTGGCCAGGATCCGGGCGACGTGTTCGTAACTGACGACCTGCCCGGCGGGAATTTTGAGCAACGCTTCCCAGACTTTAATCTGGAACTGGGTACCCTTCAGCAGCAGGTGAATGGGTTTGGGCGTTGCCGTCGTCCGGGCGGGGGCAAAGAGCTGCTTGACCACCGCCTGGGTCAGCGAAGGGTCTCCGGTGAGTTGGGCACCGGCCCATTCCTGCCGCAACTCGGCCAGCGCCCGTTCCTGCTCGTCGACTTCCTGAAACGTGAGCCAGCCAATGCCCCGCGGCGTGACGGCCAGCAGGCAGGGGCCGAAGGACGTCGGATGGAACCCGTACGAGACGGTCAGCCCGGCGGCTTTTTGTTTGTATTCACCCGGCGAAAGCGCCTCGTAGGTGATGAACAGATCGTGCAGCCGACCCGGACTCGACAGCCCGACTTCGTGCGTCACGTCGAGCAGGTCGCGCTGCTGGTCGAGGAGCCGTTTAGCGTGTTCCTTCGTCAGGTACCGCAGGAAACGCTGCGGCGTAGTACCGGCCCAGCGGCTGAAGAGGCGGTCAAAATGAAACTCGCTCAAGCAGACGTGGTCGGCAATTTCGCGCAGGCTGGGTTGCCGGGTGTACTGCTGCTCAATGAACTGAATGGCTTTTTCGATGCGCGCGTAATCGAGCGCGGCTTGTTGGGTACTCGAATGAGGTAGGTTCATGGATTGATTTTGGAAGGAAACTCGAAGGTACCACTCGCCCCGCAGGGGTACCACCCGAATCTTGCTCGGTCGATTCGGCCGCATTTTCATAGCTTGCTGCCCCATCGTGGCGGCAAGCTGAAGCTGTTTGGTTTGGTCAGACCGCCGACGCGTAGTCCGCAGGTCGGACCCGTCTCCCGAAAACTAACGCTCCAGTAACCCATGCCCGCCCTCGAATCCGCTCACAAAGTCCAGCTCTGGCTCCGCAACCTCCGCCGCAATGGCGTCGAGGTGCACGGCGTCGAACCGCTGTTCAGCAAATTCAAAGCCGACGGCGACCTGCTCTTCGGCCTCGTCAACCTCGACGCGACGGTACCCGAAGGCCACAAAATCCTGCCGCTCTGTTTCCTGAAGGGCGAAGTCGTCTCGGTACTCGTCTGCCTCATCGACCGCGCCACGCGCGAGAAGTACCTGCTGCTGGTGCGGCAGCGGCGCATCTGCAACGGCGCGCTGATTTACGAACAACCCGCCGGGATGGTCGACGGCACCGACGCCCCGCTCGACGTGGCCGTGCGCGAAGTGGAGGAAGAAACCGGACTGCGCGTCGACCCGGCGCGGGTACACCGGCTCAACGAGGAACCGCTGTTTCCCAGCTCGGGTACCTCCGACGAGGCGATGTACCTGTACTTCACCGAACTCGAACTGAGCCAGGAGGAAATTTTTCGGTACGATGGGCAATCGACCGGTTCCGGCTCAGAAAACGAATACATCCAGACCTGCGTGATACCGATCGCCGAAGCCAAACGATTGGTAACCAATGCCTGCGGACTGCTGAATATTTACCTGTACGAAGCGGTAATTTCCACTCGTTGACGCTTTTTGTCACGCGGAGTGAAGTGGCCGCAGCGCGTTACTCGAAACCCTTCGAGTGGTCTGAGGTACGAAGACCCTCGAAGTGGCGGTCCGCCCGGGGCGCGTAGCCGCTGTGGTTGAGCTAAGCGCTTCGACCGCGCAGCGGCCGCTTCACTCCGCGTGACAATCTCAACTTCAAACCCATGCGTCTACTCAACCGCCTCAACCTCCTCATCCTCCTCACCGCCTCCGTCGCCTGCCGAAACGGTTCGGCACCTGCGACGTCGACCGCCGAAAAAACCTTCACCAACCCACTACTCCCCGCCGGTGCGGACCCCTGGAGCGTGTACCACGACGGGTTTTACTACTACACCCACACGACGGGCCGCAACCTGACGCTCTGGAAAACGCGCAGCCTGGCCGACCTGAAAACGGCCGAATCGAAAGTCGTCTGGACGCCGCCCGCCACCGGGCCGTACTCGAAGGAAATCTGGGCACCTGAACTGCACCGCCTCGACGGGAAATGGTACCTCTACTTCGCCGCCGACGACGGGCGCAACGACAACCACCGGCTGTACGTGTTGGAAAATACCGCCGCCGACCCGCTCACGGGTACCTGGAATTTCCTCGGTAAGGTGCAGGAACCGGCCGACAAGTGGGCCATCGACGGCTCGGTGTTCGAGCACGGCGGGCAGCGGTACCTCGTCTGGTCGGGCTGGGAGGACGACGTGAACGGGCGGCAGGATCTATTCATCGCCCCGATGCGGACGCCGACGACCCTCGGCTCCCGCGTGAAAATCAGTACCCCGACGTACGCCTGGGAGCGCGTCGGTGACCTCAACGACCCGAATAATCCGCCGCACGTCGACGTCAACGAAGGCCCACAGGTACTCACGCGCGGTACCGACGTGTTCCTGGTCTACTCGGCCAGTGGCTGCTGGACCGAATCGTACGCCCTCGGGCTGCTGCGGGCCTCAGCCAGCGCCGACCTGCTCGACCCGAAAAGCTGGACGAAATCGCCCGAACCCGTCTTCCGCGCCGCGCCGACGGACAGCGTGTTCGCACCCGGCCACAACTCGTTTTTCAAGTCGCCTGACGGCACGGAGGACTGGATTCTGTACCACGCCAACGACCAGCCCGGCCAGGGTTGCGGGCGCTTCCGCTCGCCGCGGGCGCAGCGCTTCACCTGGAACGCCGACGGTACCCCCCGCTTCGGCACCCCCATCCGGCGCGGCCAGCCGGTACCCATTCCGGCGGAGTGACACCGTTGGAGTCGTGGTTTCTCACAGATGCGCACTGATTTGAATGCACACAGATGTGCACAGATTGGATCTGCGTAAATCTGTGCGCCTTTCGTCTGTGCGCATCTGTGAGAAAGTGCAACAGAGCCTGAGTACGGAAAACGAGAAAAATTTCATGTCCCAACTGGACTTTTCGCGAAGCCCGCGTATTTTTGCCACCCCAAAGAGAGCTGCCGGAGTGGTCGAACGGGTCTGATTCGAAATCAGAAGTACTCGCAAGGGTACCGGGGGTTCGAATCCCTCGCTCTCTGCAAACGCTGATTTTTTCAGTTGAGGCTCCCGAACGTCAGACGTTCGGGAGCTTTTTTTTCGAATCTTCCCGCCGGGTTACGTAGAAAACACGTGCCGAATGGAAAGCAGGCTGATTTTTAGATCGCGGAAGCTGTAACGGTCTTCCCGCTTACCCCAGCCCGTTCACCCATCCTGCCAGTTCGTCCACGTCCAGCACCCGATCCACCACGCCCGCTTCCACCGCGTGCTGGGGCATAAACGCCACCTGCGCCGAGTCGGGGTGCTGGGCGATGGTCAGGCCCCCGGCGGCGCGGATGGCCCGCAGGCCCGCGGTGCCGTCGGCGTTGGCCCCCGAGAGCAGAATGCCCACCGTGGCCGGACCGAAGGCTTCCGCCGCCGACTCGAAGCTGACGTCGAGCGCCGGGCGGCTGAAGTGAACTTTCTCGGAATCGTCGAGCGAAAACAGGCCGTCGGCTTCCAGCAGCAGGTGGTAGTCGGCGGGTGCGAGGTAGATGCCGCCCGGCGTGGCCTCGTCTTTGTCTTCCACTTCGCGGAGCGGCAGGGCCGTTTTCTGGGACAGCAGGTTGGCCAGCGTCGAATCGGAGGCGCTGTTGCGGTGCAACACCAGAATCAGGGCAAATGGCAGGGGCGGACGAAGGGCGGGCAGCACGTGAAGCAGCACGTCGATGCTGCCCGTCGAGCCGCCGATGAGTACCACCCGAACCGGTTCCTTCAGGTCAGTTTGCGCCATATTTTTTCGCGGTCGATGGGTTTGTAGCGAGGGTGGAGCGGCCAGAATTTCAGCGTTTCCTTCGAGCCCAGCGCCAGGTACCCCAGCGGAGCAAGGCTCTCGTCGAACAGGTTCAGGACCCGATCCTGGAGCGCTTTGTCGAAGTAAATCAGCACGTTGCGGCACAGGATGAGGTCGAACTCGTTGAACGAACGGTCCGACACGAGGTTGTGCGTCGAAAACACCATCCGCTCGGCCAGCTCCTCCCGAAACTTGACGTGCCCGTACTGCGCCGTGTAGTACGTCGAGAAGTCGACGGTACCCCCCGCGCGGATGTAGTTTTCGGAGTACTGTTTCATGGGCGGCAGCGCGAAAATGCCCCGCCGGGCCGATTCGAGTACCTCGGGGTTGAGGTCGGTGGCGTAGAGCAGCGATTTTGTCAGCAGCCCGGCTTCCCGCAACAAAATCGCCATCGAGTACACTTCCTCGCCCGTGGAGCAGCCCGCGTGCCAGACGCGAATGAAGGGTTTGGCGGCCAGCGTGGGGAGTACCTCCGTGCGGAGCGTGCGGTAAAACGTCGGGTCGCGGAACATCTCCGTGACGTTAACGGTCAGGCCTTCCACAAACCGCTTCAGGTACTGGGCGTCCGTGCGGACGCGGTATCGCAGTTCGGCAAAACTCGGAAATCGGTCGAGCGACCACTGCCGCTGGATGCGCCGCTTCAGCGAGGCGCGGGCGTAGTGCGTAAAATCGTAGCCGTGTGCCTCGAGCAAATCGGTCAGCAACCAATCCACCTCTTCGTCCGTCATGGGGGTCAGGCGTCAAATCTGCGCCAGGAGTTGCAACAACCGGTCCACGTCAATCGGCTTGGCGATGTACTCGGTGGCTCCGGCCCGCAGGCACTTTTCGCGGTCGCCGGTCATGGCTTGGGCGGTTACGGCAAAAACGGGTGTCTCGTGCCGGTTCGGGAGGTTTTTGATGCGCGGAATCGCCTCGTAGCCGTCCATCTCCGGCATCATCATGTCGATGAGCACGGCGTCGATGACCGCGTCGGTTTCGAGCAGGTCGAGCCCCTCGCGGGCGCTCGACCGCGAAAGCACCGCAAAGCCATTCGCCCGCAACGTAGCCGTCAGCGCAAAAATGTTGCGGGCGTCGTCGTCGATGATCAGGACGGATTTGGGCATGAAAGGAAGGGGGTTTGTTGTGCTTGGTGCTTTGTGCCTGGTCTTTTGTGCTTCGTGCTTTGTACTTGGTGCTATGTTGACTCCTGTCAATTACGAAGCACAAAGCACTGAGCACAAAGCACAAATTCAACTCCGATCATACAGCCAGACGCGGAGGAGCGAAATGAGCTGATCGACATCGACGGGTTTGGTGATGTAATCGGACGCCCCGGCTTCGATGCACTTGTCGCGATCGCCGGTCATGGCTTTGGCCGTCACGGCGATGACGGGCAGGTTTTTCCACTTCCGTTGTGCGCGAATGGTCCGGGCCGTTTCGTAGCCGTCCATCTGGGGCATCATCATGTCGAGCAGCACGACGTCTACCTGGGGCGTTTCGGCCAGTTTTTGCAGGGCTTCCTTGCCGTCGAGGGCCGTGACCACGTTCATCTGGTACTGTTCGAGGGCTTTCGAGAGGGAGAAAATGTTGCGCACGTCGTCGTCCACGACGAGTACCGTCTTGCCCCGGAGTACCTGGTTGAGCGCCCCCAGCCGACCCGTGCCGGTGGCGGCGGTACCGGTCGCCGATTTGGTTTCCTGCACGAGGTGCAGAAACAGCGAGACCTCATCGAGCATCCGCTGGTACGAATGCGCCGTTTTGATGATGATCGAATCGGCGTACTTCTTGATTTTCAGTTCTTCGGCCATCGACAGGCTCTTGCCCGTGAAAATGATGATGGGCAGGTTTTCGAGGCCGGGATTTTTCTTGACCGCTTCGAGCGTGGCGTAGGCCGTGCTGTCGGGTACGCCCATGTCGAGAATGACGCAGTCGACTTCGCGGCGTTGCAGCGCGTCGATGCCTTCGTCGACGTTGCTCTTCAGTTCCGACGTGATGCGGAACGATTCGAGGAAATACGCCAGCGCCTGGGCGTGCTTGGGGTTGTCTTCGACGATGAGTACCTTTTTCGGGTGACGGCTCAGCACGTCTTCAATCTTCGTGAAAACCTCCTGCAACTGTTCGAAGGCGACGGGTTTGTCGACGAAATCGACGGCCCCCTTCAGCAGGCTTTCGTTGCGGAGCCGGTGCGACGACATGATGTGAACCGGAATGGGCCGGGTCTGCGGGTCGGCTTTCAGGGCGTCCATCACTTCCCAGCCGCTCAGGACGGGCAGTTGGATGTCGAGCAGAATGCCCGTTGGGCGGTAGCGCTGGGCCAGTGCCAGTCCCTCGTCGCCGCGCACGGCCACGATGCCTTTGTACCCCTGCTGGCGGGCGTAGTCGAGCAGGGCCTGGGCGAAGCCGGGGTCGTCTTCGACGATGAGAATGACCTTGTCGCCGGTGCTGAGGTCGGCCCGGTCGTCGGCCAAGGCTTTGGGAATCACCGCACTCAGGTAGGTACCCGCCGGGCCGGAGGCGGCCGTCGGGGCCGGGGGTACCGAAATGACCGGACGGGTCACTGGTTCGGCTTGACTGGGTACCGGCGGAGTACTCGTCAGAGGCAGGTGCAGCGTGAATTCGCTGCCCTCGCCAAGGCGGCTCCAGAGCGTGAGGTCGCCGCCGAGGAGTTTGGCCAGTTCGCGGCTGATCGATAGCCCTAGCCCGGTACCGCCGTACTTGCGTTTGGTCGAGCCGTCGGCCTGCTGGAAGGCCTCGAACACGAGCGGCTGTTTTTCGGGTGCGATGCCGATGCCCGTATCCCGGACGACGAACGAAAGCTGATCGGCCCGCGTCGGGTTGGGCCGTACCGTCAGCGAGACGCGACCGCTGGCCGTGAATTTGAGGGCATTCGACAACAGATTTTTCAGAATCTGCCCCAGCCGCTGGCGGTCGGTTTGCAGCACGGCGGGTACCTCGGGTTCGACGGTCACCGCGAAATCGAGGTTTTTTTCCTGGGCCACCACGCCAAACAGCGCCCGGAGTTCGTCGGCGACTTCCCCAACCGGTACGGCCTCGTACTCCAGTTTCATCTGCCCGGCTTCGATTTTCGAGAGGTCGAGGATTTCGTCGATCAGCGCCAGCAGCCCGTTGCCCGACGACTGAATCACGCGGGCGTACTCCACCTGGTCGTCGTTCAGGTTTTGCTCCCGGTTTTCGGCCAGCAGGCGGCTCAGGAGCAGAACCGAATTGAGCGGCGTGCGCAACTCGTGCGACATGTTGGCCAGAAACTCCGATTTGTAGCGGGTCGCCAGTTCCAGTTCATCGGCCTTCTGCTGAATTTCGGTGTTGCGCTCTTCCAGCAACAGCCCGCGCTCTTCGAGTTCGGTGTTGGTCTGCTGCAATTCTTCCTGCTGCACGCGCAGTTCTTCCTCCGAAGCCTGGAGTTTCTGGGCCTGCATTTCCAGCTCGGCGTTCAGGTTTTCGAGTTCTTCGTGCTGGGCCTGAAGTTCTTCCGACTGCGCCTGGGTTTCTTCGAGCAGATTCTGCAACCGCACGAAATCCAGCGCGGCATTGACGCCGATGGCCAGCGGCTCGCGGTTGCCCTCGAGAAAGGCCAGTTCGAGGGACGTGGGCTTGCGGAGCAGCCCCAGCTCCACGACCCCGACGCAGTCGGCCCCGTACAGCAACGGCAGGATGACGAGGGTCGTTGGGCGGGCTTCGCCCAGCGAGGAGGCAATGCGCCCGTAGTCGGCGGGTACGTCGTCGATGACCAGGGTTTTCTTTTGCTCGATGGCTAAGCCCAGCAGGCCTTCGCCCGGCCTGACCTGGGCCGGGGGCTGCCGGGCGGCGAAGGTACCCGCCAGGGGGTACTGCAACTCCGAGTCGATGAGGTACGCCGTGCCGAGCGGTGCGCCGATGTACGTGGCGAGCGCTTCGACCAGCCGGGTACCCAACTGGCGGGTGTCTTTTTCGCCCCGGATGGCATCGCGTACCTGGACGGCCCCGGCCTGTAGCCAGTTCTGGTCCTGAAGGTCGGTAAACGTCCGTTCGAGCGATTCGACCATCCGGTTGAGCGCCTGGGCAATGCGCCCCAGGTCGTCGTCCCCGTCGTCGGTACTGCGCACTGAATAGGTACCGTCGGCGATTTGCTGGGTGAGGCCTTCGAGTACCGTGATGCGCCGGGCGGTTTCGCGGTACGTTTCCTGCTCCCGTTCCTGCTGGGCGAGGCGCTCGTCCAGGTCGCGTTTGATGCGCAGGTACGCAAACGTCGTGATGGCTATCGATAGCAGGGCCGCCACCAGCAGCAGGAAGGGCGTGTAGGTGATGTACCGCTGCTGCTGGGCGAGGCGGGTTTCGAGCAGGCCGCTTTCCTCCAATTTAATGCGATTGACGACCCGCCGAAGGTCGTCCATCACCTGCTTGCCCCGCACCATTTCCCGGTTTCGGGCGGTGGAATCGTCGCGGAAATCCGAATTCCGGCGGGTCAGGTCAAGCGTCCGCTGCAACTGGTCGAACTTGGCCCCGTACAGGGTTTCGGCCTCGTCCAGGTTGCGCTGTTGCGTTGGATTGTCGACCGTTAAATCGCGAAGGCGATTCAGGTTAGTTGCTAGTTTCTCACGGGTACCGGTGTAGGACTGGAGGAAACTCGGGTCGAGCGTCACGAGGTACCCGCGCTGGCCGGTTTCGGCGTCCTTCACCAGTGAAATGACGTTTTCGGCCTCGATCAGTATCTCGTTGGTGTGATTGACCAGCTTCGAGTTGGCAATCAGCCGTTGAATGCTGTAAAACGACGCCACCAGGCTGACGACCAGCAGAATGGTGGAAATCGAAAAAACGAGCTGTAGCTGCCGGATGACGGAATTCGTGGGCATGGGCTAGACGCGTTGGGGTTAGGGGACCACCGCCACCGATTCGGCGGTTTGGTTAACGGGCAGCACCAGCACGAAACGGGCTCCCAGGCCTTCGCGGCTCTGGGCCGAAATGAGCCCGTGGTGCTGGTCGATGTTCTTTTTGGCGATGGCCAGCCCGATGCCGGTGCCCTCGTACCGGGCGCGGTCGTGCAGGCGCTGAAAAATCACGAAAATGCGGTCGAGAAACTGCTCGTCGAACCCGATGCCGTTGTCCTGCACCACAATTCGGCAGTACGCGCCGATGGGCGCGGGCGCGGCGTCGAGGTCCTTGGTTTCAACCAATTCGGCACTCACTTCGATGACGGGCGGCTGCTCGGGGCGGGAAAACTTGAGGGCGTTGCTGAGCAGATTCTGAAACACCTGCCGAATGCGGGCCGGGATGGTGTCGATCACGGGCAGCGGGGCAATCGTCACGGTCGCGCCCAGCCGGGCGATGCGGTCGTCAAACTCCAGCAACAGATCGGCTAGCAGGGCGTTCAGGTCCGTAGGCTGGAAGGGTTCGGGTCGCGAAAGCTGGGAGTACGTCAGCAGGTCGTCGATCAGATTGGCCATGCGGGCCGACGAGCGCACCGTGCGGTCGATGTACGTGGCCGCTTCGGGAACGTCGCTGAGAAATTTGTCTTTAATGAGCCCGTTGAGTACCTGAATTTTTCGCAGGGGTTCTTTCAGATCGTGCGAAACGACCCAGGTAAACTGCTGGAGTTCGTGGTTGGCCCGTTCGAGTTCGGCGTTGTTGCGCAGCAGTTCGTGCGTGCGCGCCGCAACCTGGTTTTCGAGTACCTCGGTCGCCTGTTTCTGGACGTGGATGTCGGTGAACGTACCAATCCAGCGCGTGAGCACGTCCTGCTGCCGGATGGGCAGCACGCGCAGCAGGTGGTACCGGTACTCGCCCGTCACCTGGTCCTCCAGCCGAAGCTCGCAGGTGAGTTCGGTACCAGCGGCTAAGGCCACGTACCAGGCCGCGCAGCGCTCGACGTCGTCGGGGTGGACCGCCGGAAAGGAAGCGCCCGGCGGCGTGTACTGGTGCCAGTGCGCGTTGACGTATTCGAGTTGACCCTCGGCAGAGGTCGTGAAGGCCACCTGAGGTAGCGTCGCCAGCACCGACTGCAATTCCTGTACGCGACCCGTCAGGGCTTCCTGGGCCTGCTTCCGCACGGCTACTTCCTGCCGGAGCAGTTCCTGTGCCGAGCGCAGTTCCTGCTGCTGGTGGTAAAGCCGGTCGAGCGTGCGGACTTTCAGCACGAGAATGTCCGGGTCGACGGGCTTGGTCAGGTAATCGACCGCCCCGGCGGTGTAGCCCTGGGTGATGAACTTCTTTTCGGTACTGACGGCCGAGAGAAAGATAATCGACGAGTCGCGGGACTTGCTGAAACCGGCCACGGCCTGGGCAACTTCAAAGCCGTCCATTTCCGGCATCTGCACGTCGAGAATGATGACCGAGTAGGCCGTCTGCAGGATTTTCTTCAGTGCCTCCTCACCCGATCCGGCGGTTTCCACCGAAAAACGATGCAGCTCGAGAATCCGCTTCAGGGGCAGGAGGTTCTCGGGCCGGTCATCCACGAGTAAAATCATGGGTACTGCTGGGTTGGCCCGCCACCGGCGGGAAATCCGTTTATGCTGATTTTTTCAATGGTGGAGTGCGAATTCGGGGACGAATCGGGTCGTGAAATACGACAGAAAAACCGTGGCGTCCAAGTGCGCCGGGGCGCGGGGTTCAGGCCAGTTCCCGGTACGCCCGCTTGTACTGCGAGGGCGTCTGGGCCGTGACTTCCTTGAATTGCCGGTTAAAATTCGACAGGGTACGGAAGCCGCATTCGTAGCTGATCTGAGTCACGTTGAGGTTGTCTTCCATGAGCAGTTTGCAAGCCTGCCCCACGCGGATTTCGGTGATGAATTCGGAAAACGTCTTGTTGGCGTGGGCCTTGAAGTACCGGCAAAACGCCGACGGACTCATGCCCACGCGCCCGGCTACGTCGTTGAGCTGGATGGTACCCGCGTAGTTTTCAAGCACGTACGTGTGAATGATCTGCATCCGATTCGTCTCCGAAGGCTTCATCGTGTTGGTGTAATCGGGGCTCGTGATGGGCGCGTACTCGGTGGAGTGGGAGAGGGCATCGAGCAAACTCAGGAGCTGGAGCAGGCGCTCGAACGTGGGCGGCTGGGCCGCGAGACTGCGCAAGGCCTCCTCGGCAAAATCGCGCGTGGCCCCGATCCACTCCATGCCCCGGCGCGAATGCGCGAGGAGTTGCTGGAGGAGTACCATCTCGGGCCGACCAAAAAAGGCGTCGCCCAGGAAATCTTCGGCGAAGTAGACCACGATGCCCTTTGTCACCAGCCCCGAATCCGACTCGTGGTACCGCGCATCGCTGCGCCAGAGGTGCGGCAGGTTGGGGCCGAGAAAGACCAGGTCGCCCGGTGAAAACGAGCGGATCGAATCGCCGATGAAGCGGGTACCCGTGCCCTCTTCGACCAGAAACAACTGGTAGTGCGGGTGAAAATGCCAGTTCGGATCGAAGTAGGGTTCCCTGAGTTCCTTGACGAGGTACGAACTCCCGACGGCCTCCAAATCCTTGCGAAGCGCGCTTTTCATGGTTTTGCGTTGACAAAAATTCTTGAAAAGACTCGAAAGATAAGCAAAATACAGTCGGCTTTCGATGCGATAGGCGGAGCATTCCCTGAATGGGACTTCTTAAATTTGTAACATGTAAACCGGATATTGTATGAATAAACTGGGAGTGAACCTCTTTCTGTGGACGACGACGATGGACGAGGACCTGCGCGAGACCTTCGGGTACCTGAAGGGCCTCGGCTGCGATCTGGTCGAGGTACCCATCGCCAGCATCGACCTCGCGAAGTGGGCGCGCATCGGGCAACAGCTCGACGAAGCGGGCCTCGAACGCGTCGCCTGCTCCATCGCCGGGCCGGGCCACGACTTCATCAACCCCGACGCCACCGTGCGCCACGCCGCCGTCACGCACCTGAAGGCCGTCGTGGATGCCGCCGTCGCGCTGGGTGCCTCGCTGCTGACGGGGCCGTACCACTCGGCGTTCAAAACTTTCACGGGGGTACCGCCCACGGAGCAGGAATTTGCCTGGTCGGTCGAGGGCATGCGGGAAGTGGCCCAACACGCCGAAGCACGGGGCGTCAAGCTCGGGCTGGAGTACCTCAACCGCTTCGAAAGCTACCTGCTCACGAGCGCCGATGAACTGATTCGGTACGTCGAGGCCGTCGGCCACCCCTGCTGCCGGTTGATGTACGACACCTTTCACGCGCACGTTGAAGAAAAGAACTCGCCCGAGGCCCTGCGCCGCTGCGCGCCGTACCTCGTGAGCGTGCAGTTTTCCGAAAACGACCGGGCCATTCCGGGTACCGGACAGGTCGACTTCGCAGCGCACGCGCGGGTACTGCAGGAAATTGGCTACGACGGACCGGTCTTCATCGAATCCTTCGGCCTGACCCCGCCCGAACTCGCCGCCGCCGCGCACATCGTCCGCAAGCGGTTTGACTCGCCCGAGCAGGTCGCCGCCGAGGGAATGAAACTGATGCAGCGGCTGCTGCGGGAAGAAGTCGCTGCGGTAGACGTTACCGAGCCGGACGTGTCGGCGGCGATGGCGCATTCGTGAGGGTACACTCTGAAAGAGTTAAAAAACTCCCCTCCTAAAACAGGAGGGGGCGCGCGGGCCTCGCGCTGGGCGGGGGTGGTCCTGCGCCGAGCGCGAAGCCTCACCAAGCTTGATTTAGTAATCCAACGCTGGCGCGTTTACCACCCCACCGCTCCGCGGCACCGCAACGGCGGACCGTCCCTCCTAAAAACAGGCGGGGAGTCATTACAAAAAGTTACTTTTTCCCTCCATGTCCAACCTCAACATCGCCATCGTGGGCCTCGGGTTCGGGGCTGAATTCATCCCGATTTACCAGCGCCATCCGCACACCACGATGTACGCCATCTGCCAGCGCAACGCGCAGAAACTGAACGAAATCGGCGACGCCTTCGGCATCAAAAAACGGTACACCGACTACGACGAGCTGCTCCGGGACCCGGAAATTGACGCCGTCCACATCAATTCGCCTATCCCCAACCACGCCGAGCAGAGCCTGAAGGCCCTGCGCGCGGGCAAGCACGTGGCCTGCACGGTACCGATGGCGACGAGCGTCGAGGAGTGCCTCGAAATCGTGAAGGCCGTACGCGAGACGGGCAAGAAGTACATGATGATGGAGACGGTCGTGTACAGCCGCGAGTTTCTTTTCGTCAAGGAACTTTACGAAACCGGCGAACTCGGCAAGGTGCAGTTTCTGAAGGCTTCGCATCAGCAGGACATGGACGGCTGGCCCGACTACTGGCCCGGCCTGCCGCCGATGCACTACGCCACGCACTGCGTCGGGCCGGTGGCGGGGCTGCTGCGGCTCGAAGCCGAGTACGTGTCGTGTTTCGGGTCGGGTACCATCCGCGAAGAACTGGCTCGGATTCACAATTCGCCGTTTGCCGTCGAGTCGGCGCACATCAAGTTTCGGGACAGCGACCTGGCGGCGTACGTGTACCGCTCGCTGTTCGACGTGGCCCGGCAGTACCGGGAAAGTTTCGAGGTGTACGGCGACAAGAAATCGTTTGAATGGCAGTTGATCGAAGACGAAGCGCCCGTCATTCACACGGCGAAAAAGCCCGAGCCGGAGATTCCTGAAAAAGTAACGGTACCCGACTACGCGAAGCTGCTGCCCGAGCCGATTCAGCGCTTCACGACCAAGGGCGTCTACGACGCTGACGAAACCCAGCATCTCTCGTTTACGCAGGGCGGCGGGCACGGCGGTTCGCACCCGCATCTGGTGCACGAATTCGTGATGGCGCTGGTCGAAGGCCGCGAACCCTTCCCGAATGCCGTGCAATCGGCCAACTGGACGAGCGTCGGCATCCTGGCGCACGAGTCGGCGCTGAAGGGCGGAGAACTGATTCGGATACCGGATTTTAACGAAGCATGACCGACGAATCGCCCGTGCTGCTGCGGCTGGTCGGGGCGTACCCGGCTGATCCCGTTCAGGACCTGGTCCCGCAGGAACACTACGCCATCGTGGTGCAGGCTACGGGCAACCGGGCGGGCGACATTCGGCTGCGGTTGAGCAACCGGGAGGACATCCTGCGGTACGCCGGGCACGTCGGGTACCGAATCGAGGAACCCTACCGCGGGCATCGGTACGCCGCCCACGCCTGCCTGGCGCTGCGGCCCATCGCCCAACGGCACGGGTTCGCCGAGGTCTGGATTACCTGCGACCCGGACAACTGGCCCTCGCGCCGCACCTGCGAACGAATCGGGGCTGAATTAGTGGAAATTGTGGACCTACCCGAAGACCCGGACAGGTACCTCGACGGTGAACGGCAGAAATGCCGGTACCGGTGGATGATTGCGTAAAACCGTTTTTAAAACTCGACCTCCAAGTGATGAAACAAGCAATGATTGGGTGGGTGGTCTGTGCAGCATTCCTGCTGGTCCAGTGTGCCCGGCCCACCCGCACCTCGACAACCCGCACCGCCGCGGCCCAGCCGGAAGCGCCGCGCCGGATTGAAATTCTGTTCCTCGGCGACAAGGGCCACCACCGCCCCATCGAGCGAGTACCCTCACTGATGGCCGCGCTCGGCAGCAAGGGCATCAACCTGACCTACACCGACCGGCTGGAGGATTTACATCCTGAAATCCTGTCCAAGTATGATGGATTACTGATCTACGCCAACTGGGACAGCATCGGCGCGCCACAGGAGAAAGCCCTGCTCGACTTCGTGCGCTCGGGCAAGGGGCTGATTCCCGTCCACTGCGCCTCGTGGTGTTTTCGCAACTCGGCGGAGTACGTCAAGATGGTCGGTGGGCAGTTCTGGCGGCACCGGATGGACACGATTCAGGCGAACATCGTTCAGCCCAACCACCCGGCGGTGATGGGGTTGCAACGCTTCAAGGTCGTCGACGAAACGTACCTCCACGACAAGCTCCAGCCCGACAACAACGTCCTGACCGAGCGCGACATCAAAGCCGACCAGGCCAAAGATAAGCCCGGCCAGAAAACCGAACCCTACACCTGGACCCGCACCTACGGCCAGGGCCGCGTGTTTTACACCGCCTACGGCCACGACGAGCGGACCTGGGATAGCCCCGAGTTTCAGAAATTGATGGAACAGGGCATTCGCTGGGCCGTCGGCGACCGCGTCGAGGCGTTGCGGGCCGCGCTGAACCCGAAGCCGTTTGAGTACCGCGAGGCGAAACTGCCGAACTACGAAAAACGCCCCGGTCCGCAACGCCAGCAACTGGCGCTCACGCCCGAGGAGTCGATGAAGCACATCCAGGTACCCGCCGATTTCACGCTGCAACTCTTCGCGAAAGAACCCGACGTGATGCACCCCATCGCGATGACCTGGGACGAACGCGGTCGATTGTTCGTGCTCATCACAAAAGACTACCCCAACGAGCGCAAGCCCGAGGGCGGCAGCGACTACATCCTGCTCTGCGAAGACACGAACGCCGACGGGACTGCCGACAAATTCACCCGCTATGCCGAGGGCCTGAGCATCCCGACGGGATTGGTGGCGTACAACGGCGGCCTCATCGTTTCGCAGGCCCCGCACATGCTGTTTTTGCGAGACACGAACGGCGACGACCGGGCCGACGAAACGAAAATCCTCTTCACCGGCTTCGGTACCTTCGACACCCACGCCGGACCGAGCAACCTGCACTACGGGTTCGACAACTGGATCTGGGGCAGCGTGGGGTACTCCGGGTTCCGGGGCAAGGTGGGCGATGCCGATTCGCTGCGGTTCGGACAGGGATTCTTTCGGTTCCGTCCGGACGGCTCGAAGCTGGAGTACGTCACCAGTACCTCCAACAACACCTGGGGGCTGGCCTTCAACGAAACGGGCGACGTGTTCGGCTCGACGGCCAACAATTCGCACGGCTGGTACCTCGCCATTCCGCACCGGAACTACGCCTCCAACCCCGGCTTCGACAACGGCAGCCGGAGTACCGACACGCACAAAAACATGACGCCGATCACCGAAAAAGTGCGGCAGGTCGACGTGTTCGGTGGGTTCACGGCCGCGGCGGGCCACAACTTTTACACGGCCCGCGCCTTCCCGAAAGGGTACTGGAACCGCGTGGCCTTCGTCTGCGAACCGACGGGCCATATTGTCCATCAGAACGTGATGCAGCGGCAGGGAACCGATTTTGAGGACCAACTGAGCGAAGGGGTACCGCTGAACCTGCTCGCCGGGGCCGACGAGTGGGTGTCGCCCGTTCACGCCGAAGTCGGGCCGGACGGAGCCGTTTGGGTGGCCGACTGGTACAGCTTCATCATCCAGCACAACCCCACGCCGAAGGGATTCGACAACGGGAAGGGCAATGCCTACGAAACCGACCTCCGTGACTTCACCCACGGGCGCATTTACCGCGTTGGGTACAAAAACGCCCCGGCTTACACGCCGCTGGTACTGAGCAAGGACCGCCCGCAGGAACTCGTCGCGGCGCTGAAAAACAACAACCTGTTCTGGCGACAAACCGCCCAGCGACTGCTCGTCGAGCGGGGCAACGCCGACGTGGTACCCCAATTGATTGAATTAGTGAACGACCAGACGCGCGATGAAATCGGCAACACGCCCGGTGCACTCCACGCGCTCTGGACGCTGCACGGCTTGGGCGCGCTGGAAAAAAACGACGCCGCCCGGCAGGCCGCCGTCGCTGCCTTAAAGCACCCGGCCTACGCGGTGCGGAAAGCCGCCGTGCAGGTACTCCCGCGGGATGAAAAATCGGTGGACGCGCTGCTGAGCGCGAATACGCTGACCGACGCCGAGCCGCTGGTCGTACTCCAATCGCTGTTGGCGTTTTCGGAGCTGCCGCTGACGCCCGCTTCGGAGAAAGCCCTGCTGGCCCGGTTCGGGAGCGCGAAAGAGGCCAACGACCGCTGGCTACCCGAAGCGTTCGGCGTGGTCCTCAACAGCCACGGCGGAAAACTGCGCAACGCGTACCTCGCCAAGCTGGCGCAGCGCGGCAACGCCCAGTCGTCGGTACCGGCCGTGAACCACGGTGCGCACGACCACGCGGCCATGCTGGCATCGAGTGAAAACCGCCCACCGGTCACGGAAGCGGCTGTCACGCCCACGGGTACCCAACCCGACCTCGTCATCGCGACGATTCGGATGGAACCAGCGAAACCGGCGCTGCGCGAAACGGTGCGGTTTTTCGTCGAAGTCCAGAACCGAGGCGGGGGTGCGGTACCGAAGGGCACGACGGTACCCCTGCACGTGCGGATTCAGGGTACCGAGCAGCTCGTGAATCTGACCAGCCTGACCTTCGCCGACGGCCTGGCCGCGGGCGCGAAGGCGACCATCGAGCAGGGTACCAACGGGCCCTGGACGGGACCACTCTCATTTTACTCCGACAAGCCGGGTACCTTTCAGGTGACGGCCGTCGTGGACCGCGACAACGCCATCGCCGAAGGCAACGAGACGAACAACACCTTCCAGACCAAAGTCGTTTACGCCGCCCCGACCGACCTGACGGCCTACGCCCTCGAACGCGCCGTGCGCACCTACACCTCGACGGTACCCGCCGATTCAGCGGTGGCGATGCTCCGGCTGGCGCAGCGGTTGGGCGGCGAGCACCAGCGGGCCGTGCTGCGCGGCGTGGCTGACGGCTGGGACCCGCGCCGTAAGGCCACGTTGCCCGAAGCCGACCGGACGTTCTTAGCCAGCCTCGGCAGCAGTTTCCCTGAAGACCGCCGCGAACGCATGGGCCGGATTCTCCAGGCCTGGGGCGTGAAATCGGACGAGCCGGTGGACCCGAACACGGTCGTCATCCGCATCCGGGCCATTCGCGAAGAGTTGCTGTTTGACAAAAAAGAATTCAGCGTTCCGGCGGGCAAAGCCGTCGAACTGGTCTTTGAAAACCCCGACGCCATGCAGCACAACGTGGTCATCGGCAAACCGAAGTCGATGGACGTCATCGGCAACGCCGCCGACAAGCTGATCACGGCCAAAGACGGTGCCGAGAAGAACTACGTCCCGAGCATCCCGCAGGTACTCGCCGCGACGCCGCTCGTCAACCCCGACCAGTCGTACCGACTCAAGTTTAAGGCTCCCGACCAGCCGGGCGAATACCCGTACGTCTGCACGTTCCCCGGCCACTGGCGCATCATGAATGGCGTGATGAAGGTGGTGAAGGCGACTGACTCGCCAACCAGCGCGAAATAAACGGCAACCAAAGCCGACCTGAGTTTACGCTGCTGACCCAGCGGGCAGACTCAGGTCGGCTTTGGTTGTTTAAAGCCTGGACTCAAGATTCTTTTGTATTAGAATCGGCGTAAATCGTATCAAAATCGGCAAAATACAGTCGGAAGTCGACAACATACGGGAAGTGTTCGGGAGTCAGACGTGCTATTTTTGTTTAGCATTTCCACCAATTTTTTCTTGAATTAAGTCAGAATTGCCCGGTTCGCGCCTGCGGGAAGGGTTCTGGCTGGTCATCTATTTTTCACGCTTAACCGCCCTACATGGCGTAACGATTGGTCACAAAAAAGCCGACGATACTGGTCCTATCGTCGGCGTACTGGTCCCCGGTTTGGTTGCACAAACGGCCTTTTTTAAAGGCAGGGGCTGTTTTTGTCTTTTTTTTTCGCATCGAACAAAAACGTTTAAACCTATGAAAAAAAGTCGACCTCTACCGATAGTCGGGTGGTTTTTCAGTCGAAACGTGCTGTTACTGGCGAGCCTGAGCGCCTGCGTATCCAACGAAGCGTTCGCTCGTCCCGCTGCCGAACCACCCCGTCCGCCACTCGTTTCCCAGGCCGAACGCACCGTGACGGGTACCGTGCGGGATGAACAGGGTGAAGGCTTGCCGGGCGTCAACGTCGTGCTGAAAGGTACCCAGCGCGGAGCGACGACCGACGCCCAGGGCCAGTTTCGCCTCGTGGTGCCCGATGGCCCGGCGGTACTCGTGTTCAGCTTCGTTGGGTACCAGTCGCAGGAACTGACCGTGGGCAACCAGACGCAGGTCCTCATCACGCTCGTGGCCGAAGACAAAACCCTCAACGAAGTGATCGTCGTTGGCTACGGCACCCAGTCGCGGGGTACCGTGACCGGGGCCGTGGGGACCGTCAAGGCGGCGGAACTGCTTCGTACCCCGTCGGTCACGACCTCGGGTGCCCTCGTGGGGCGCATTCAGGGCATCACGGCCCGGCAACCCGACGCCCGGCCCGGTGGTTCGACGAGCATTCAGATTCGGAACATGGGTACCCCGCTGTTCGTCATCGACGGCGTACCCGCCGACGCCGGGCAGTTCAACAACCTCGGTCAGGGCGACATCGAAAGCATCTCGATCTTGAAAGACGCTTCGGCAGCCATCTACGGGCTGCGGGCGGCCAACGGCGTCGTGCTGGTGACGACCAAGCACGGCAAGGCGGGTCAGAAAACGGCCATCAACCTCAACGGGTACTACGGCTGGCAGAATTTCACCCGGTACCCGCGCCCGGCCAACGCCTACCAGCACGTGCGGGCGCTGGCTGAATCAGACCAGAACCGCGGCATCGCCACGACCATCACCCGCGACGAACTGGCCCAGTGGCAGGCGGGTACCGAGAAGGGGTACCAGAGCTTTGATTACTACGACATGGTGATGCGTCCGAACGTGCCGCAGTACTCGATCAACGGCAGCGCGACGGGCGGCTCGGAAACCATCAATTACTTTATCTCGCTGAGCCACATCAACCAGGAGGCGCTCATCCGCGATTACAGTTTCAACCGGACCAACTTCCAGGCCAACCTCGAAGCCAGCCTCGTGAAGGGCCTGCGCGTGGGTACGCAGCTCAGCGGGCGCATCGAAGACCGCTTTCAGATCGGCGTACCGGGGCTGGACGACTACTTCAACCCCTTCCTGAGCATCTTTTCGATGTGGCCCACCGAGCGCCCCTACGCCAACGACAACCCGGCTTACATCAACCAGACGCACAACGTGAACGTGAACCCCGCGACGTACAAGCGCGACGTGACGGGGTACATCGACGAGTACTGGCGGGCCATCAAGGGAAATTTCTACGCCCAGTACGATTTTAACTTCGGGCTGTCGGCGCGGTACACCTACTCGTACAACTTCACGAACTTCGACTTCGACGGTTTCGAGTACACCTACAACGCCTACACCTACGACCCGAAGACCGACACCTACAACCAGGTACCCGGCGGTGGCAACCAGAACCCCTGGCGCGAACGGCGCAAGCGCAACATCGTCGACCGCTTCTCGCAGTTTCAGCTCACCTACAACAAGCAGTTTGGCCAGCACGGCATCTCGGCCGTGGCCGCCTACGAGCGGCAGGATCAGGACAACAAGTACCTCGTCGTTCACACCGTACCACCCAACAACTACATTCCGATTCAGTACTTCGCCAACCAGGATTTGCTCATCGACGAGTGGAACGTGCAGGCGCGGGCGGGGTACATCGGCCGTCTGAACTACAACTTTAAGCAGAAGTACCTGCTCGAAGCCGTCGGGCGGTACGATGGCTCGTTTCTGTTCGCGCCGGGCAAGCGCTTCGGGTTTTTCCCCGGCGTGTCGGCGGGCTGGCGCGTGTCCGAGGAACCGTTTCTGCGGGAGAAAGTGGGTTTTCTCGATGACTTGAAAATCCGCGCTTCGTACGGTCGCACGGGCAGCGACGTCATCAACGACGCCTTCATCGTGTCGCCGTTCAGCTACCTGTCGGGCTACAACTGGGCTGCTGGTAACGCCGTCTTCAACGGCAACCTCGTCATCGGTGTTCAGCCGCGCGGCTTGCCCATCACGACGCTTTCGTGGGTGACCAACATCACTACCAACGTCGGGATCGACTTCGCCGTGCTGGGTAGCAAGCTGACGGGTCAGTTTGACGCCTTCGAGCGCAGGCGTACCGGCCTGCCCGCCGCCCGCTACGACGTACTCCTGCCGAGCGAAGTGGGTTACACGCTGCCGAACGAAAACCTGAACTCCGACGCGCACCGGGGCATTGAGGGCATTCTGACGTACCAGAACAAAGTCGGCGAACTCAATTACTCGGTCAGCGGCAACGCCACGATTTCGCGCCTGCGGGCCGTGAGCCAGTACAAGCCGCGCTTCGGCAATTCCTGGGACGAGTACCGCAACGCCCAGGTCGACCGCTGGGCCAACATCAACTGGGGATACCAGGTGATCGGGCGGTTTCAGTCGCAGGCAGAAATCGACGACTACGCCGTCAACAACGACGGCCAGGGCAACCGCACCCAACTGCCGGGCGACTTCATTTACAAGGACGTCAACGGCGACGGCCTCATCAATGGCTACGACGAACGGCCCATCGGGTACGCCGAGGGTGCCAACCCGTACCTGAGTTTCGGGCTGACGAGTACCTTCCAGTACCGCGGGTTCAACCTTAACCTCGACTTCGCCGGGGCCAGCCTGCAATCGTTCCGGCGGGAGGTGGAAATGAAGATTCCCTTCCAGAATAATGGAACCTCGCCGCATTTCATGTTTGAGGACCGCTGGCACCGCGAAGATCCCTTCAACCCCGACAGCCCCTGGGTACCCGGCACGTACCCGGCCATCCGGAAGGACAACACGAGCCACGTCAACTACAGCCGCCGGAGCGATTTCTGGGTGACGAACGTACGCTACGTGCGCCTGCGCAACCTCGAAGTGGGCTACACCCTGCCGCGCACGTTACTCAACCGCATCGGCCTGACGGGCGCGAAGGTGTACGTCAACGGGACCAACTTGTTTTCGTTCGACAACGTGAAGAGCCTTGAAATCGACCCGGAAATTTCTTCGAACGGGGCCCTCGTCTATCCGCAGCAGCGGCTCGTTAACGTCGGCTTCAACGTGACGCTCTAACTCACCCCGAATCCAACCACAAACCTTCAAGGTCTTGAAGACCTTGAAGGTTTAGACTTCTTTCCGCATGAAACGTCTCACCCAACTCCTGCTCTCGGCGGCGCTCCTGACCGCCGCGGGCTGCAAGCAAGACTGGCTCGAACGCCAGCCGCCGAACCTCATCACCGAGTCGCAGGTCTGGAACGACCCCACGCTCATCACCAGCCTGCTGGCCAACTACTACAACCGCCTCCCGGCGCACACGCAGCTTGAGGTGGGTTGGGCCGACTTCGCCGCCTACGACGAGGCCCTGTGGTCGGGCAACAACGACGACCGCAACAACATCATCGCCTACGGCTTCGAGCGCTGGCGGCTGTGGGACTACGGCCTGATCCGCGACATCAACCTGGCCCTCGAAAACATTGAGAAATTCGGCACTACCCTCACGGCGACGCAGAAAACCCAGTTTTCGGCCGAGCTGCGCTTCCTGCGGGCCTACCAGTACTTCGAGCTGGTCAAGCGCATGGGCGGGGTACCCATCATCACGACGCAACTGATTTACGACTTCAGCGGCAACCCGACTAACCTCCAGAATCCGCGCAACAAGGAGGCCGAAGTCTACGATTTCATCGCCAGCGAACTCGACGCCATCCAGGACCAGCTGGGCAACGCGGGCAGCAACACCCGCGCCAACAAGTACACCGCCCTGGCCCTGAAAAGTCGGGCGATGCTCTACGCCGGATCGATTGCCAAGTACAACAACCTCCTGCCGGCACCCATCACCACGCCCGGCGGCGAAGTGGGCATCCCGGCGGCGCGGGCCACCGACTACTACGCGAAGGCGCTGGCGGCGGCGAAGGAAATTCTGGCCAGCGGGCGCTACAATCTCTACACGGCCAACCCGAACCGGGGTGAGAACTTTTACGAGGCATTGACCAAAAAAGCCAACAACCCGGAGGTCATCCTGGCGCAGGACTACCTGACGGCCAAGGACAAACGCCACGGCTTCAGCTACGAAAACATCGCCCGCAACATTCGGGAAGACAACCTGTCGTCGTCGAACGTAACGCCCGCCCTGAACCTGGTCGAAGATTACGAGTACCTCGACGGTACCTCGGGCGAGTTGAAACTCCGCACCGCCGACGGCAGCGATTACATCTACTACGACCAGCTCTCGGGGCCGTTTGCCAACAAAGACGCCCGGCTGTACGGGACCGTCATTTATCCGGGTACCTCGTTTAAAGGCCAGGAAGTGCAGATTCAGGCGGGCGTGCTGGTCTGGAACGGCAGCAGTTACCAGACCGTCGAGTCAAACGTGCTCGGCTCGACCTACACCGACGGCAAGCTGCTCACGGGTAGCTCGGGACCGCAGCGTTCGCAGACCGAAGTCTCGAACACGGGCTTTTACCTGCGCAAGTACATCGACCCGGCCCCGATGTCGAGTACCCGCGGCATTCGCAGCGACATGTGGTGGATCCGGTTCCGGCTGGGTGAGGTACTCCTGAATGCCTCGGAAGCGGCGCTCGAACTGGGGCAGACCGCCGAAGCGCTGGCCCACGTGAATCGCCTGCGCGAACGGGCGGGATTCCCGGCGGGCAGCCTGAAAACGCTGACCATTCAGCAGCTTCAGAACGAGCGCCGCGTTGAGCTGGCCTTTGAAGACCACCGCGTCTGGGATCTGAAGCGCTGGCGCATTGCCCACGACGTCTGGAACGGCAGCCCGACTAATCCCGACGCCGTGCTGTACGCCCTCTACCCGTACCGCGTCGTTCGCCCCGGCGACGCCGCCCGCGACGGCAAGTACGTCTTCGTCAAGATGGTGGCCCCGCGCTTCCGCGCCCCGCGGCTGTTTCAGTTGGGCAATTACTACTCGTCCATCGACCAGACGGTCATCAACAACAACCCGAAAATCGTTCGTAACCCGTTCCACTGACATGAACGCGAAAGCCTTGCTCTTGCCGATCCTGGCCCTCGTCGTGGGGCTGACGGCCTGCGAAAAAGACAACTACGCTCCGCCCGCTTCCACGCTCACGGGGCGGGTGGTGTACCAGAATCAGCCCGTGGGCGTACGCACCAACGGCGTACAACTCGAACTCTGGCAACGGGGGTACCAGTTGTTCACGAAGATTCCGCTGTACGTCGATCAGGACGGCTCGTTTTCGGCCCAGCTCTTCGACGGCGACTACAAGCTCGTCCGGCTGCGCGGCAACGGGCCCTGGGTCGACAATACCGACACCATTCCGGTGCAGGTGCGGGGTTCGGTGGTCATCGACGTACCCGTGCAGCCGTACTACGTGATTCAGAACGAAAAAATCAGCCGGGCCGCGGGTACGCTGACGGCCACGTGTCAGGTGGGCACCGTGACGAGTACCCGCGCCATCGAACGCGTGACGCTCTACGTGAGTACCTCGCAGTTTGTCGATGCCACCAACAACGTCGGCAGCAGCAGTAAAGCCGCCGCCGACCTGACCGTAAGCAAAGAACTCCGCTTTACCTACGCGTTACCGGCCAACCTGGCCACGCGCGGGTACGTGTACGGGCGGCTGGGGGTGAAGACGGCGGGCGTGGCCGAACTGCTGTACACGCCGGTGCAAAAACTTTCCTTGTGAGACGCCTGCTGGTAGCCTGTAGTTTCTGGATCGGGTGGGGGGTACGGGCGCAGTCCGTACCCCCGCCCATTTCGGTGCATGACCCCGTTCTGATCCGGCAAGACAGCACGTACTACCTCTTCGCCACGGGGCGGGGCATTGCGGTCTGGTCCTCGCCGGACCGCGTGCACTGGAAACGCGAAGCGCCCGTGTTTGCCAGTGCCCCGACCTGGGCGGGTACCGTCGTGCCCGATTTTAAGAACCACGTCTGGGCACCCGACATTTCCTACCACGACGGGACGTACTACCTGTTTTATTCGGTGTCGACGTTCGGGAAAAATACCTCGGCCATCGGCTTGGCCACGAACCGGACCCTGCACCCCACCGACCCGGCCTACCGCTGGGAAGATCAGGGCATCATCGTGCAATCGGTACCGGGCCGCGACGACTTCAACGCCATCGACCCGAACCTGGTTACCGACGAAGCCGGGGTACCCTACCTGGCCTTCGGGTCGTTCTGGACGGGCCTCAAACTGGTGCGATTGCGCAACGACCGGCGGGGCATTGCTTCCCCAGCCGAGTGGTACGCCCTGGCGGCGCGTCCGCGGGCAGACGAAAGAACCGGCCATCAAGCCGGTACCGGGGCCATCGAAGCGCCGTTCATCGTTCGGCGCGGGTCGTACTACTACCTCTTCGCTTCCTACGATTACTGCTGTCGCGGCGCGCAGAGTACGTACCACGTGCGCGTCGGGCGAGCGACGCAGGTCACGGGCCCGTACCTGGACCGCGAAGGCCGGAAACTGACCGAGGGCGGCGGAACGCCCGTCGTGGCGGGCAACGCCGACTGGTACGGCGTCGGCCACAACGCGGTCGTTTCGTTCGAGGGAATCGATTACCTCGTCTACCACGGCTACGACGCCCACGACGGCGGGAAATCCAAACTCCTCATTCGTTCGTTTGTTTGGGACAGCGAAGGCTGGCCCGCGCTGAAACCCTGAGAAGATGGACCGTGCGGCCCGTCTGACGAGCGGCACGCCAATTTAAGTGTACCCACAAACGGGTCGATTCAAACAAGCAGATTCCATCGGGAGTTAGGCTTAGGAATTCCTCCTAACCGCACGGTTTACGAAAAGTTATTTTTTACTTTTCGCAGCTTGCCAGATTTTGTTTGGAAAATCCCTCTATTTTTGAAAACGGAGCGTCAATCCTTAATCAACAGCACGTTATGAAACGAACGTTTTACGTATTGGTAGCCCTGGCTGGAATGCTGTGTGGGTGCTCGAAGGTGTTTGTCAGCCATGACTACAGCTACAACAAGAACTTCAAGAATTACGAATCGTACATGTTCATCGAGTGCGAACGCGACACGAGCTACTTCTGCTCAGACATTCAGGAAGCCATCGAGCGACAGATGCGGGCGCATGGGTACCGGGTCGCCAACGAAAAACCTTCGCTGTTGATCAACTACGCCATTTTCTACGACCGCATCCGGTACCAGGGTTTCAACCAGCCGACGCTGATGGAGTGGATCGCGACCGAAAACGAAGAGTACACCTACAACCCGACCAAGTACGCCCTCCGCAAGGGTACCCTGATGGTGACGCTCATCGAAGCCGAAACCAGCGAAGTCGTCTGGCGGGGCTACGCGGCGGGCATTTTTGGGAAAGCCTCTTCGCAGAAAAACTATTTTAAGAACATCGTCCGCACCATCTTCGACCAGTACCCGCTGGTCATCAACAAAGACAAAATGAAGAAGGTACGGACCTGAGTTTCCCGGCCTTTTCAACAAAACGTCCCGCCTGGTACAGGCGGGACGTTTTGTTTGGATGCAAAAAACTTCCAACGTCTTCAAGACGTTGGAAGTTTAGGGTTACTCTGGGTTCATCACCCGTTTTTCCAAGTGCTCTTCGAGCCCGAGGCGATCAATGCCTGACTTCCACCAATCCGGGGCGGCTTTCCCCTTCAGGTGGTAGTCGAAGAATTCCATCATCCGTACCGAGTAGTCTTTCCGGTTGACGAGCTTGGCCAGCCCGTGATTTTCGCCTTTGTACTGCATCAGCACAACGGGTTTCTTGAGTCGCCGCAGCGCGTTGTAGTACTCGATGCCCTGCGTGAAATCCACGGCCCCGTCGGCATCGTTGTGGAGCATGAGCAGCGGCGTCTGGACCTTCTTGACGTGGTACAGCGGCGAGTTGCGATTGTAAGCCTCCCAATTTTCCCAGGGTGCTTCGAGCCGTCCCTGCGAGGCCTCGAAAATGCGCCCGTTCGTGATGCCAACGTTTTTGTAAATCAGCGCGTACATCGATACCATGTCGGTCAGCGGTGCCCCCGCGGCGGCGGCCTTGAACTGGTTCGTCTGCGTGACGAGGAAGGCCGTCTGGTACCCGCCCCAGCTATGCCCGTGGATGCCCATTTTCGTTTCGTCGATGACGCCCGTTTTCAGCGCGGCCTTCACGGCGGGCAGCACGCACCAGACCGCCGACATGCCGGGATCGTTCAGTTTGTAGACGATGTCGGGGATGAAGACCGCGTAGCCGTTCGACGTGTACACGCCGGGGTTCCATCCGGTACCCGAGTAGCCGGGATTGGCGAAGCTGTGGAGCGTCTGCGAGAGTTTTTCGTAGTAGTACACGATGGTCGGGTACTTCTTCCCGGCCTCGTACCCGGCGGGCAGGAAAAGCGCGCCTTGGAGCGAATCGCCTTTGTCCGAGACGTAATCAACCAAGCGGGTACCCGCGCTCCAGGCGTACTTCGCGAGGTCGGGCGCGTTTTTCGTGACGGCCTGCGCGCCGCTGAGGTCCGGCGAGGTACTCAAGTAGTACTCGCGGGGCTGGGTGAAGGTTTCCTTCGCGAAGACGTAGGTCGGCGCTTTTTTCGCCTTCACGAATCCATCGCCGAAGCCACCGGCCACGGCGGCGTCTTCCCAGAGGAGTACCTTCGGCCCGGCTACCGGGTTGCTCCGCTTATCCACGTCAAGCCGGGCAATGCCGCTTTTTTTCGTGCGCTCGCCGTAGAGTCGGAGGTACTGCGGCTGCTTGAAGTCGATGCCTTTTTCCTCCGGGTCAAGCTGGAAGCGAGTCTGGTACCGAATCCGGTCGCGCCGCCCGTTGACGGTCAGGTTCTGCGCCGCGCCGCCGTCGACGGGTACCCGCCAGAGGTCCCAGCCGTCGCTGAGGAGTACCTGCTTGCTGTCGTTCGACCAGCCGAGTACCGGCGTCGGGGGCGTTTTGACGTTGTGGTCGTCGTCCACGTCCACAAACTTCGTCGGCATTTTCTCCGTCAGGTTCCGGCTCGTTTTCGCGACGAGGTCGTAGACGAAAAACTGCCCGTCCTGCGCGTAGACGAATTTAGTACCGTCCGGCGAGGGTCGGGGCGAGGCGTAGAAATTCGGTTGGTAAAACTTGGTGAACACCTTCGTTTTCGCCCCCGTCTGCAAATCAATCGCGTACACGTCGGCGTAATTCTGCCCGTCGAGGTTGGCGTCGAGTTCGTAGTTTGAATCATCGAAACCTAGCGCAAACCGCTGCTTCGGCGCGGGGTTCACGTTGCGAAGGGTACTGTCGGCCAGCCGCACAAACTGCTTCGGTCCGACCTGGTACATCGCTAGGTAGCTGAAATTTTTATCACTCGTTTCCTGCACCTGTTGCTGCGATTGCAGCCGCTTGTCCTGCCAGTGCCAGATGACCATGTCGGGTTTTTCGGCTTCGTCTTTTTTCGGCAACGCCGCGGCCAGACTGGGTACCGTGCCCCCGCGCTGAGCCACCTTCGCCGAGTCGGTCTTCACGCGGGCCAGGGCCTTCTGCAAGTCGTCGAGCGTTTTGATGGTCGTGTCAGCACGAATTTTCGTCAGCCGCTGGGCTTCGCTCGGCTGGGGCGTCGCGGCGGTTTTAGTCGAATCGGTCTTGGGCTTCGACGCGGCGGGCGGTTCTTTTTTCGCCAGTTCGAGCTTGTGCACACCGAAGAACAGGGTACCCAAATCCTCCGACCACATCGGACGGCGATTCGGGCTAACCGTCATGCCTTTTGGAAACTTCAATGAATCGAGTTTCGGATCGTAGACGATGACCTCCGGGGTTCCCGTCAGGTTCCGCACGCCCACGACGCGCTGGGGTAGCGACTTGTACTTTTCGTCCTTCGTGCCCTTCAGCGCCGCGAAGCCGTCGCCCCGCTCGGTCCAGTTCAGCGATTGGTACTGGGCTTTGTCGGTGTCGAGAATCGTGGTGGTACCCGTCGCGAGGTTGCGCAGGTGCAGGCCGTTGCCCGCCTGCTCGGTGGCGTCGATGACCAGCGCGAGGTACTCGCCCCGTTTGTTGAACGCCATCTCGGCCACGTTGCCGATGTTCTGCGCCTTGCCGGTACCCAGCTCGACGAGCAGCAGGTCGCTGCCCTTCGGGGCGCTCGACGCGGCACTGCCGGTACCCGTACCGGCCGCCGAGGGCATCGGTGGAGTACCGCCCGGGGCGGGCGTGAGTTGGACGGCGAGGTGGCTGGCGCGTTCGCCGTTGAAGGCAAAATTCCGCACGCGCTCGAATTCGGTTTTCTTGTTTCCGGCCAGTTCCACCAGCATCAGCTTTTCGGGCAGCGGGCGACCGGGCGTTTTAGCGGCGGCTTTTTTGTCCTTGTCTTTCGGGAAAACCTTGAAGGCGAAGTACTTCGAGTCGTCCGAAAAACTCATTTGCGGAAACGTTGGCGACCCGATTGGGTACCGGTACGTCGTCGTGTCGCCGGTTTTGCGAACGAGCAGTTCGGCATCGCCCTCGACGGGCGCGAGCACGTAGGCCATCCAGCGACCGTCGGGCGAGAGACTGGTACCACCGAACGTCGGGATGCTGCGGTAGCTGGCGACGTCTTTCCAGGACAGGGCGGGTTTGGGTTGAGCGGGTGTCTGCGCCGCGCCCGCGAGCGGCAGCAGGCCCAGGAGTACCCAGCGGAAACGTTTTTTCATGGAACGCGAGGAGGGGAGTAAAATGATTTTCTGAAAGTTCGGACGCCGCCGTCGTTTTGCCAAAACGATTCGGTAGGAACGGAAACAAAAACGGGTCGACTCCGCGCGGAGTCGACCCGTTTTCAGAAACGTTGCGGCGTTAGGCCAACAACACAACGCCCAGCAACGCGAAAACACTGCCGAGCACGAAAAACAGTTTGGGGTTCAGCCCCGGCACGTGACCGGTGCCAAAAGCGGCTTCGACCGGATTGGCGGGGTTGTAACGGACTTCGATGGTTTGCCCCACTTGCACCGGTTCTTCCGAACCTTCTTCGGCGTCGGTCGTGAAGGCTTTGCCGTTGACGTCGAACTTCACCCGGGCAAAGTGCAAGGGGTGCAGACCCGATTTGTCGTCGCGGAGGTACTTCCGGGCGACGTCGACAACCACGCCCTGCGTGGGTACCGAGTGGGCCAGCCAGCTCTGACGGCGGTTGTAGAAGTACACCCCAGCGGCCAGGCAGAGTAGTCCGAGCAAGATGAAAAAGGAAAAAACGCCCGAACCGAGTTCGAGGCGGTCGCCGTCGGCCAGCGGCAGCGACATCGTGAAAAGCGTAGCTACGTTCGCGTACATGATTCGTTGAGTTTGTTGATCGCAACCAGGCGGGTTGGTTGCGCTCCAAGTGTAACGCGAAATAGAAGCTAAGTATTCAGATAATCAATTTGTTAAGTGGTGTTGAGTAAAGTTGAACCCGTACAGAAAATTTGGTTCGGAAGTCGAAATGGAGTGAAACGAAGGAAAACAGGTTTCAAAATGGCCGAGTTTTCTCTAAAAAAGAAGACAAGTACCTAAAACAGGGTTAAGAATCTTCCAGAAAAATTTTTGAAAAATTTTACAGAATTTATTGACTGATTCGGAGGAGTTGATTTGGCAAAAGCCTGACTGTGAGTGTGCTTCGTTTGGTAGAGCCTACCGATTTCCCACGAAAATTTCGTACTTGTCTCTGACGCCTTACATCTACGCTTACCCATGCACAAAATCGCGCTGATTGAAATTCAGCAGGAAACCAACTCATTTTCGCCCGTTCTGACCACCCTCAACGACTTCAAGGCCTTCGTGCTGCACTACGGAGCCGACGTCGAACCCGCCGCCAAGCGGACCCGATTTCAACTGGCGGGTTTCTACGATGCGTACGAAAAATTCGGGAAAGCCGACATCGAGCCCATCCCGATTGTCTGCGCCTGGGCCAATACCGCCGGGCCGCTGACCACCGAAACCTGGGCGCATTTCAAGCAGGTCGTGGCCGAGGGGCTGGCCCCGCACCCCGACGTGGCGGGCGTGTACCTTTCGCTGCACGGGGCGATGTCGGTCGAGGGCATCAGCGATGCCGAAGGCGATCTGCTGACCGACGTGCGGGCGCAAGTCGGGGCGACGGTACCCATCGGCGTGTCGTTCGACCTGCACGCGAACCTGACGCGGCGGGTCGTCGAGCAGGCCACGTTCATCACCGCGTACCGCACGAATCCCCACCGCGATCACGTACGCGTCGGGTACCGGACGGGTAAAATCCTGATGGATGCCGTGCGGGGAAAAATCAAACCCGTCATGGCCTTCCGCAAATTACGGTTGCTGAAGGGGGGCGGTTTCACGCTGGATTTCCTGGCTCCGATGCGGGGCATTTTCCGGCGCATGAACCGCATGGAACGGCAGCCGGGGGTACTCAGCGTGTCGACGTTTATGGTGCACCTCTGGATGGAGGATCCTGAACTGGGCTGGAGTACCATCGCCGTGACCAATGGCAACCGCCCGCTCGCCGAACAGCTCGCCGACGAACTGGCTGACCTGAACTGGTCGGTGCGCCATGCCCGACACCCCCAGCCGCTCACGCCCGAAGCGGCCATTGCCAAACTGCGCCGGAATCGGTGGCGACTGCGGGCGGGTACCGCCGTGCTCTGCGATGCCTCGGATGCAGTCTCGGCGGGTGCGCCGGGTGAAAATACCTGGGTACTCCGGGCGCTGGCCGACGAAGCCCCGGACTTGGTGGCTTACGTGCCCATTCGGGACGAAGCCGTCGCGACGCAACTCTACGACCTACCCGAAGGAGCGGCGGTCGACGTGGCGGTTGGGGCGAAAATCGAACGGAAGTACAACGAACCGTACCGACTGCGCGGCACCCTCGTGGGCAAGTACCTCACCCGCCCGACGAAGGCCCATTCGTTCAGCAAGGCCGTCGTCGTTCGGCAAAACAACACGTTCGTGATCGTAACCGAGCAGCCGCAGGCGGTGTTTTACCCGCGGTTTTACACCGAATTGGGATTGAATCTCTGGAAGGCTGACGTCGTCGTGGTCAAGAACCTGTTTCCGTTTCGGTATTTTTTCCTACCCTACAACCGACTGACGTTGAATGTGGTCACGCCCGGCACGACGCACATCGACGTCAAGCAGCTTCGCTACGAGCAGATTCCGCGGCCGATTTATCCACTCGATTCCGTGGAGGACTGGCGGTGAATGGGTACGCCGTTGTTCACGAATTAATCGGTGTGCCCCGTACAACGTGGGCACACCACCGAGTCAATGCCCATGTTCGTGCGAATCCTCGCTTTTGTAGTAGCTCACGTACACGGCACCGATGAGCAGCGTACCGACGAGGGCCGTCAGTACGTCGCCGAAGATCCAGAGAATGGCGGCCAGAAGCAGGAAGGAGAGCAGCAGAAGGTTATTGGAAACGGGCGCGTGATCGCTGGGGTGATGGTCCATGAGAAGAGTTGATTTCGGAAGCGCGAAAGTAACCAAAACGAGGGGGCAAAAAAAAGGACAGGAGCGCCGCCACGCCCCCGCCCTCAAGGCGATCGGCACCCTACTGGGCACTGACTCGCCAGATCGTCCCGCCCGCGTCATCCGTGACGAGCAACGAACCGTCGGACAGGGTTGCCGTTCCGACCGGGCGTCCGTAGACTTCCCCCGATTCTGGATCAGCAACAAATCCAGTTAGAAAATCCTGCGGTTCCCCGTCAGGTTTTCCGTTTTTAAACGGTACGAATACCACCTTATAACCCGACAGCGCAGACCGATTCCAGGAACCGTGCTGGCCCACGTACGCACCACTCCGGTACGGTTCGGGGAACGTCTTCCCATCATAAAAAACCAGACCAAGCGAAGCGGTGTGCGCACCGAGGGGCACGTCGGGTACCACGGCTTTTTGCACGAGGTCAGGGCGTTCACCTTTTCGGCGAGGGTCTTCATTGGCTCCGTAGTACGCATACGGCCAGCCGTAAAACGCATCTCGTTTCACGCTCGTGAGGTAATCAGGTACGAGGTCATCGCCGAGTTCATCCCGCTCGTTGACGGCCGTCCAAAGTACGTTGGTACCCGGTGCCCAATCCATACCGACCGGATTGCGTAACCCACTGGCGTAGAGTCGTTCACCCGATCCATTGGGGTTGATTTCCAGGATGGCCGCCCGACGTACTTCGTGCTCCATTCCGTTCTCGCCCACGTTGCTACCCGAGCCAACCGACACGTAGATTTTCGAGCCATCGGCGTTGGCCAGCAGGTTGCGCGTCCAGTGGTTGTTATAGCCACCCGCGGGTAGATTCAGGATTTTTTTACCGGGTACTGAAATTTTGGTCTGGCCCGTTTGATATGGGAACGTGAGTACCCCATCCGTGTTAGCCACGTAGAATGTATTCCCCAAAAGCAGCATCCCAAACGGCTGGTTGAGATTCTGGAGGAACACGGTACGCGTTTCAAATGTCCCGTCGCCGTTGGCATTGCGGAGGAGCGTGATGCGGTTGGCGCTGCCGCCCCCGGATTTTTCCGACTGCTGCTTGCCCGACACCACCGCCGCAATTTTTTTGACGCCCTTGCGCTCGGTGGCTGATTCGGCCACGAGTACGTCGCCGTTGGGCAGTACGTACATCCAGCGCGGGTTGTCGAGGCCATCGGCCAGGCGCGTAACGGTGAAACCCGTCGGGGCGACGGGCGTTTTGTCCTTCGGCCAGCCAATGACCTTGCTGAATTTTTTGAACGATTCGGTCGCGTACGGGGCTGGAAGCTGGATGGCCTGGGCGGAGGCTCCATCGGTGGTTTCGGCTGCCGGATCGGCTGTTTTGGATTCCGATTTTTCGGAGGAATTGCAGGCAACAAGGTTCAGCAGGAGTGGAAGACCCAGCAGCCAGGTCCGGTGAGTCGATTTCATAGCGTGTGAAAAGTACGGAATGAACGCGCTAAAAAACCATGCCGATTCGTGGTAACTACTTGATTTTCTGGCTTTGGTGTTTTCCTTGAAAATAATCGCAGCGATCCTGCAACACGCAGATGCCACAGCGCGGTGCCGACCAGGTACAGACGCGTTGGCCGTGCCAGTAAAAATGCGTGTGGAAGTTGTAGAGCACCGTCGCGTCTTTGGGGAGTCGCGCCAGCAGGATGTCGTGCGCCCGTTCGGCCGAAACCCTTGGCCCGATGGCCCCGATGCGCTGCATGACCCGGTGGACGTGCGTATCGACGGGCAGTACCGGTTTTTTGAAGTTGAACAGCAGCACGAGCGTCGCCGTTTTGAGCCCGACGCTCGGCAGGCTCGTGAGCCAGCGCATGGCTTCTTCCGTAGAAAGGTCTTCCAGAAAATCAATCGAGGCCTCGCCGCGCTCGGCGATGAGGCGGGCCAAGACCCGCTGAATGCTCGGGGCTTTCACTTCGGGATAATTCGCCGTACGGATGCAGTCGATGAGTTCATCCAGTGGCGCGTCGCGGACGGCTTCCCAGGTTGGAAATCGTTCGCGCATCCGCCGGTACGCCGTCACCTCGTTGGCGTGCGTGGTGCGGTGCGAGAGGATGGTCCCGATGAGTTGGTGCAGGTGGCTGCGGCGGGGCGCAATGTCTAGCACTCCGTACGCCTCGTTGAGCAACTCGTGCGCCCACCAGGTTTTCTCAACCAGCGGGTCGGTGGGCGGAGGAGCAAGCGGTGAAAAAAGATCCACGGCGTCGGGACGTTTGGGATTGAACGGAGTTAAGCAGGGAGAAACAAAAACGATTCCGTTCTGCCACGTGAGCCATGACGTACCGACTACTCCTTCTCGTTTGCCTGGGATCGACCGCCTGCTCGTACCTGCCCGAACCGGAAAATCGAATCGCCGGATTGACCGAAAACCGCACAGCAATCGTCATTCCGTCCACGCGCAATCCGCAACCGACCACCGGTCTGCTGCTGTACCCCGGTGGGCTGGTCGACCCGCACGCCTACATCACGCTGGCCCGGCAGTGGGCCGAGTCGGGGCGGGGGTACCGGGTGGTGATTGCGAAGGTACCCTCCAACCTCGCCGTCCTCGATGCCAACGCCGCACCGATTTTCGCCCAGCACCCCGACCTGACCGCCTGGGTCATCGCCGGGCATTCGCTCGGCGGCACGATGGCCGCCCGCTGGGTGGCCCGGAATCCGGACTCCGTTCGCGGACTGGTACTCCTGGCTGCGTACCCGGCGGGCGGCGACGACCTGTCGGGCTGGCCGGGTGCGGTGCTGTCGATGTACGGTTCGGAAGACGGGGTACTCAACCGCGACAACCTGGCCAACGCGCAGGCGAAGCTGCCGCCGGGTACCGTCACGGAGATCATTGCGGGGGGAAATCACGCGCAGTTTGGGGCCTACGGTACCCAGAACGGTGACGGCGTCGCCACGATTTCCCGCCAGGAACAGTTCGGGCAAACGACGGCGGCGCTGCAAACCCTGTTGAATCAACTCGGCTTATGAAACGTCTGCTCCTCCTCACGGCTTTCGGGCTGAGTTTCGCGGCGAACGCGCAGACCTGGCAGGTACGGATCCAGCGGTTTTATTCGCTTCGGTACCAGAACGAATCCGACCCGGCCTGGGCGGGCTGGGGCGGGCAGGTCGAACGGCGGCAAGCCTTCGGCCCAACCGCCCGGTTGGGCTGGTTGGTCGGGGCCGAGGTTAGTCAGGCGGGTTGGGGAAGCCAGGCGCTGGCGAAAGTGGGCTTGAGTCAGACGTACTTGGCCACGCGCCGTTGGAACGGTGATTTTCGGATCTACGCGATGCCCGGCGTGGCGCTATTCCGGCCCCGGTCGCTGTTTGCCTACCGCGTCGGCCTCGAAGGGCAGGTGGCCTACCGATTTGGGAAGCGCCTGCAACTCGTCGGCGGCGTGGGGCTAAGCTACGCTGACTGCCCGGCCTACGCCGACTACGGGGCGGTTCACCGTTTCGTCGATCTGCCGCTGCACGTGGGTTTGCAGTGGAATCGAGTTCGCTACGAATAAAATCCATGACTCTCGCCGACCTGAATGACTTTCTGAACGCGTACTTCCGTACCGACCGGTACCCCGAAGCCGAGCGGGGCGGGTTTTTCCGGCCGTACCCCCTGCCCCCTGAAGGGGGTTCTCAAGTCAGTTTCTCCGAGAAACGAAGAACCTCCTTCAGGGGGCAGGGGGTACGCCTCGGCCTGGCCCTCGAACCCAATCCGATCATGCCCGACTGGATTCGGGAAAACGACCTCGACGCCCTCTGGCTCCACCGCCCCTGGAAACTCGACCTCACTTCGGTACCCGACGATGTACCGATTCTCTTCCAGCACCTGCCCTTCGATGAAACCCTGACGATGGGCTTCAACGAACCGTTGGCGGCGAAACTCCAACTCACGCAGCCGGAAGAACTGGGCCACAAACAGGCCGACGGGTACCCGCCCCGCGCCATCGGGATGCTCGGCGCGGTACCCACCCGAACCGCCGCCGACTGGGTGCGCTGGGCGGAAGCAGCGTTTGGCGGACTCGAGCAGGTGCACGAAGGTCGGTTCGCCGCAATCAGTCGCGTAGCCGTCGTCGGGGCGATGAACGAGGTACTCCTCCGCGAAGCCGCCGGGCGCGGGGCGCAGCTTTACCTCACGGGCGCGTACCGCCGCGGGGCGCAACGGGCCGTGGACGAAACGGGCCTGCACGTGCTGGCCGTCGGGCACGAACGCAGCGAACGCTGGGGGCTACACGCGTTGGGGGAGGTATTGCGAACCCAGTTTCCGACAATTGACGTTCAAACGCTGAAATAAGACAAATTGAGGTTCCGAATCTGCGCGTAGGGAATCACGAACAGGTCGCCGGGCATTTCGTAGTAGCGCTGGTCGAAGGCCTTGCCGGTGGGTGATTCTTCGTCGAGCGGCTCGTTGGGGTCGGGCGCGTTGGTGCCGGGGGCGTCGTCGCTGAGTTTGCGGCGGTACACCTGCGAAAGGCACATGCGGTCGAGGCCGTCTTTGGAAAGGTAAAATTCTTCCAGAAGCCCGCAGTACAGATAACTGCCCTCCTTGGTTTCCACGAGCGCATCGACGAAAATCAGGCTGACGGCGCTGGCCCGGCCCGGTCGTCCGGGAAAATCGAGCAGGCGGCCCGAAAGCAGGTAGTACCAATCGTTGTTGAATCGCAACGAGTGAAAGCGAACGTCAAAATCAAAGCGCTTGACGAGCCAGCGGGCGGCTTTCCCGGCCAGCACCGCAATGACGAAGAGCAGAAAATGGTACCCCAGAAACGGCCCAAGGCTGCGATCGATGAGGTCGAAATCGGGTTTATACTGCGGGTTGCTGACGCCGACGATGAGCTGATACAGCACTTCCAGCCGAATGTCGTAGGCGCTCCAGTTCCTGACGACCCAGTACCCGATGGCCTGAAGAATCAAGGCCGGAATGAGCGACAGAATCAACTCGTCGACCAGCGATGACTGAATGTTTTTGCGGGAATACGGCCCGTTGAGGTAGGAAATGCGCAGCAGAATGCCGGGAAACAGCAGCAAAAACAGGAGCAGAGCCCCAAACGCCAGATTCATCAGGACTTTGGCTCGGGCTTGGTACCGGTTTTCATCAACCGGACAATCTGGTACTGCTGCCCACCGAGTTCGATGTCAATAACATCTTTTCCGCTTCGCTGATGCAGAATGATTTGCTTGACCAGCTCGCGGCCCAGGTTGCGCGGGTCGTTGAGAATGCGGCGGACGCGATCACTGATGGGAGCTTTCATGGTTGATTCTGACTGAGGTACAATTGCGAAGGTAACGGTTCGGACCCGGTTTTGGTGCCTTTTAGTCAAAAATGACGGAACGGTTTCAGGGAATCGCAACCTCTGCCTCGGCAGCCGGTTCGGGTAGCCAGCGCTCGAACCAACCGGCCACGAACGGTACCAGCGGAGCCATCGCCACGACACCCAGTGCGTTGAAGAAGACGTGGGCGTTGGCCAATTGGCGACCCGGTGCGGCACCGGCCGAAAGCAGCAGGACCAGCTCGGTGAACGGATGAATGAGCAGTACCCCGATCAGAATCGACAGCAGGTTGAAACCCAGATGAAACAGCCCGGTTTTGACCGCCGCCCGGCTGCGCCCGATCGAGGCCACGAGCGTGTCGGCGCAGGTACCCAGTTCGGCACCCATCATCACGGCCACGCCCGCCGGGAACGTCAGCAAACCCTGCCCGGCCAGCACGACCGCCATGCCGACCGTCGCCGAAGACGATTGCAGCAGGACCGTCACGCCCGCGCCAGTCAGTACCCCGCGCAGCGGGTTTTCGAGGCCGCGCATCCAGGTAGCCACTTCGGGCAATTTTTTGAACGGCTGGACGGCTTCTTCCATCAGAAACAGACCCAGAAACAGCATCCCGATGCCGAGAATGACCTGGCCCCATTGCTGCCAGCGTTCGCGACGGGGTACCACCAGCAGCAGAAAACCGATGAGCATCGGCAGGCCCGCCCACTCGCCGACGTCGAGGGCGATGAGCTGGCTCGAAAACGTGGTACCGATGTTGGCCCCGAGTACCACCCCCATCGCTTGCCGGAACGTAAGTAGCCCGGCCTTAACGAGCGCGATGGTCATGATGATGACGACCGAAGACGAGTCGAGCAGCGTCGTGATGACGATGCCCGCCAGGATGCCCGTGAACACGTTGCGCGTGAAGCGGGCCAGGTACGCCTGCAACTTCTCGCCCGAAAGCGCCCGCAGGCCGTCGGAGAGGTAGTTGAGCGCGAACAGAAACAGGACCAGCCCGGCGAGGAGCATCAGCCCGATGGAGAGGTAGGCCATGAGGTCAGGAGAACGGTGCTCCCCACAAAACGGTCGAACCGGGTCGGGCGTTTGTTATCAATTCGTTAAGGATGCGCGTTCGGCATGGTTGGTTTCGGGTTCAGCGTTTAGAGTGGAGCGCCCATGAGCGATAGACCCTGAGCCCGATACGATGAACACCAACGATTTACAGCTTGATCTTGTACAGCCGAAACGGATACTCGACGCGGTCCTGCCCGCCGTTGAACTTGGGCAGCCGCTGGTACTGCGCCGCCGTGACGTACAGGTACCCATCGGGGCCGATGGCGAAGCTGTCGGGCCAGAGCAGGCGCTCGTCCTGCACAAGCGTCTCGAACGATTTCTGGTCCGCGATGTACCGATACAGCGTTTTCTTTTCCGAATCACCCGCGTAGACGTTTCCGGCGCGGTCGGCGAGCATCCCGTGCGCGATGCCCGCTTCGCCGACGGTTTCCACCTGCGCTGCCACCTGCTCGGGCGTCAGTGCGGCGTCACGGAGTACGGCCGTCGGGATGCGGAAGAGGTTCGTCTGGGTGATGGGGCGGAAGTAGAGGTACTCTGGCGTGAGCGCGATGCCGTTGACGGGACTGCTGAAGGCCTTGCCCGATGCGTCGCGTACCTCACGCCCGTCGATGCGCAGTACGTAATTCGGGTCGGCGGTGGTCGAGGCGTGGCGCTGGAGCAGCGTTCGGCTTTTCCCCGTTTTCAAATCCAGTACGACGAGCGCCGCCCGGCCGGGATCGGAGAGGTAAGCCACCTGCCGCCGGGCGTCGACCTGCACGTCGTTGAGCGAAGTCTGCCCCAGTGGCAAGTCCTCGAACCGGTACACCCGCTCGACGCGGTTCGTTTTCAAATCAATTTTCAAGAGCTTCACGCCCGCCGGAATCGACTTGCCAAAGTTCGGATTGGCGGGATCGAGCGCCCAGAGTACGTCGGCTTCGTCGATAAACAGCGCCTGCAGGCTGACGAACGTCTCGCGCGGTCGGAGCGTATCCCAGCGGTTCCAGGCTTCGTCGGGATACGGCCTGCGGGTACCGTCGGGCAGGAGTTCAGCGAGGCCGTACTGGTACGCGTTGGTCCAACGGGGAAAACTGACGAACGTCCGGCCCGTGCGCGAAATCGCCAGCCCGACGGGTTGGTACCGCCCGAACTGCGCCACTTCCAGGAGTTGCTGAGCGAGCAGCGGGTTCGCTCCCAGCACCAGCAGCGCGAGTACGAAGCGCCGGGCGTTCATCGGGACGCAGCCGGGCGCTTTGAGAGCGAATTGGGCGCGTTGAGGTGCGCGCCGTCGTCGACACCCACGCCGAGGCGGTCCACGAGTTCACCACCCAGCCAACCCGTCAGTCCGGCCAGAACGAAACCGGCAAACGACAAAATCAGCGAAAGCGTCGGGGGTGCTTCGACTTCGTCCATCCAGAACAGGGTACTGACCATGAACAGCAGCAGCACGACGACGTTGCCCAGACCGTGCATCAGACCAATGCGCTTGGCACGGGTACCCGCCGGGATGGCAAACCAGTCGATCCAGCCGAAGGGTGCGGCGATGAGCCCACCGATAATGCCCGCCACCTGCATCCAGTACGCAACGGTGGCCGTGACGGAATTATCGTTGAAAAGGTAGATGAGGCTGAACACGACGGAGGTCGACAGCAGCCCGAGCGGGAAGACAATCAGCAATTGATGCCCGGCGTGGCCGAAGAGTTTCGCACGGCTTTCCATGAGTAAAGTACGAGTTGGTCTGGGCGCGAATGCTCAAAAAGCGTGCCGGTTTCGGCTCAGGGTACCGTTTGGTACCCCAGCAGCAATTGGAGAAGGGCTTCATTCTCGCAGCTGGGTATCGTCAGGAGCGGCTGGGGCAAACGGCGCAACAGCCCGGCGACTTCAGCCAGCGCCAGCCGACTTTCCTCGCGGTACGGGTCGTCCTGCCGAACCACGCCGCGGCAGTGAGGAGAACCGCAACGACAGGGGAACGTCTCAAAATGCCCGAAGTAGCTGCCGTAGTCTTCGGTAATTTCTTCGTCGGCTTCGATGGGGCGGCGCGCGATGCTCAGGTTGTCAAATTCCCGCAAACCGGTTGAGTTGGGGTCGCAGGCGTGGTTGACGTACTTGCCTTCGTCCCAGGGAATGATGACGCGCTCGTCGAAATCCAGGTAGCTGTAGACGTCGAGTTTCCGGCGAGCGGCGGGTTCGATGCGCCCGTAAGCGTCGAGCGGAATTTTCAGGTCGTAGTCGTCAATGATCCAGAGAATTTCGCCCCGCTGGAAGGGGCGCTTCGCAAACAAACCCAAGCCTTTCGGGGTGGATTTTACGTAGGTGTCGGGATGAATCATGGGCAAAAACAGCGTCAACCGGCGTGTTCAAAACGAGTGCCAGGGGCGAAGATTTCCGTCGTCTCCCGATTGCGGAGTACCCCGTAACCGCTTGACGCGTGAAATCCGTATTTTCGACGATCGAAACCCTTCCAGCCGTGTTTAAAAAAGGCCTCATTCGCCTGCTGAGTCTATTGGTCACGGGCCTGCCGGGGTTGGCCGGGGCGCAGAACTTGGTGCCCAACGGCGGCTTCGAGCAGTACCGCAACTGCCCACGGCAGGACAACGTCCTCAGCGAAGCGACGCCCTGGTTCAACCCCAACCAGGCCACGCCCGATTTCTACCACCGCTGCTTCCCCACGGCGCAAATGGTTTTGCCACCCCGAACGGGCAACGGACTGGCGCGGATTTTCCTCGATCAGAACTGGGCCGAGTACCTGGCCGTGCCCCTGACGAAGCCGCTGGAAGCGGGGCAGTGCTATTTTTTCGAGATGTACCTCGCCGTCGAATCACCGACCAAGTACCTGAGTCAGACCCTCGGGGCGTACCTGTCGGCGCAGCCGATCCAGTCAAGCGGCAAGGGTTTGTTTGGCGTGGCCCCCCAGGTACTCGAACAGCAGTTGACCACGAGCGTGAAGGCCCTGCAGTGGGAACGCGTGACCGGCTACGTGCGGCCCCAGGGCGGCGAGCGCTACCTGACCATCGGCAGTTTTTACAAATTGCCGCAGTTTCTGGGGTTTCAGTACTTTTTTATTGACGACGTCTCGCTCCAACCCATTCGCGTCGACCTCGGGCGCGACACCACGTTCTGCGGGCGGAGCAGTACGCTGCTGCTCGACGGGACCACGCCCGGCGCGATCGAGTACCGCTGGCAGGACGGCAGTACCGCGCCGACGCTGACCGTGACGAAACCCGGCACCTACTGGGTGCGCGCCACGACGCCCTGCAAAACCGTTACCGATACGATTCGGGTGGACTACGTGCTGGATTTTGACCTCGGCCCCGACACCACGCTCTGCCAGGGGCAGACGCTCACGCTCCGCGCACCGACTGGGGTACAAGCGTACCGCTGGCAGGACGGCTCGACGCAGCCGACGCAGCGCGTCGACCGGGCGGGTACCTACGCGCTACGTGCCACGCAGGCGGGCTGTACTGTCAGCGATAGCCTACGGGTGCGGTACATTCTGCCGCCGCGGCTGGAACTGGGGCCGCCCCGGACCCTGTGCATCGGGGAAGTTTTTACGACGCAGCCCGCTTTTGCCGAAGGGGCTTTTGCCTGGGACGACGGGTTTCCGAAACCCGAGCGGGTCATCGACCGCCCAACCGTTTTCCGGGCCACGGTGCGGAACGCCTGCGCGACGCTCCGGGATTCGCTCGTCGTGACGCGTGGCCTGTGCGGCTGCGTGATTCAGGCCCCGGACGTGTTTACGCCCAACACCGACGGTTTGAACGATGCCTTTCAGCCACTCGTGAGTTGCGCCGAACTCACGCCGACTTCACTTTCGATTTTCAACCGCTGGGGCGAATTGCTGTTTCGCACCGAAACGCCCCCGTTCGCCTGGGACGGTCGGTACCGAAACGAAGCCTGCCCCGACGAAACCTACGTCTGGCACCTGACTTACCAACTCCGCGGGCCGGATGCCGTGACGACCGAACGCAAACAGGGAGCCGTGCGGCTGGTGCGTTGACGAAAATTCTACTCAAACTCCACGACAGTCGTCTCGGTACCCGAACCATCTTTCAGGGTACTCACCGAAACGCCTTCCTCCGTAATCCGGGCCTTGATCTGAAACACCGACAGCGCGGTAGCTTCGGTTTTGATGACGCCCGTTTCGGGGTTAACGAGTAATTCCTTCAGCTTGCGGCCCGTCACGACGTAGCTCCGCTCGGTCAAGTCGCGGAGAGCTTTCTGGGCTTCGAGGGCAAATTCGTTACGGGGAAAAGTTCGTTTGTACAGGTCGGTGGTACCCGGTTTGGCGGCCTGGAGTACCGCACTGAAAATCGGTGCGTAACGCGTATCGATTAGCTTCGACCGGACCCGAACGATGGGCCGGATGCGCGTCGTGACGTCATCGAGTACGTCCGGGGTGTCGTCGTCTTCAGGGTTGGCTTTGTCCAGGTCGTCGTACAACTTGGCGACCTGCGCCCGGACGGGGGCCATTTCGGGGGCGTTGAGGTCGAGCGGCGTTTGCAGCTTGGTACCCAACTCCTTGAGTTGTTCACGGAAGTGTTTCGTAAACTCGGCTTCGGTAAGCGTAAACCGCCGGATTTCCTCCACGTTGGCCTCTTTCACCACGATGGGAATCGACAGTTCGAGTTCGGGCATTTTGAACCGGGGTACCGGAAAATGCTTCATGATCGGGTCCTGGGCGTAGACTTTGGCGATGCGTACGGCCTCGGCATCGGCCGAGAGCCGCGCCCGCATGGTTTCCTGGGCGAGGTAGCTGAGGTACTCGGAAATAGTGAGCATGGGCGTGAACGGAAACGCCCCGGTACCCCACCCAAAAGTGGGGTACCGGGGCGCGTGGAAAATCAGCCTTCGAGCAGGTTCAGAATTTTCTCCAGCCCGCCGGGCATCTGGTCCTGGGTGGCGTGGACCTTCACGTTCATCGCGTACTCTTTTTCCACCTTCACGCCGGTGGTACTCGTGCGCTGCACCGCCGCCGAGACCTTGAGCTTCACGAAGGCGTAGTTGATGCCCAGGTCGGCCTTGACGTTCAGGCTGTTGCTCACGTTTTTCGTCTCGACCGAGTTAAGCTTGACGTTCAGATTGATGTCGACGTCTTCGACGCGCAGGTTCGGAATCGTCAGCATACTCAGCAGGGGTACCTTCACGGCCTTGCTGACGGTCTTCTCGGTCCCGTCGGGGTTCGTCTCGCCGGTTTTTCCGTCGTACTTGAAGTCGACGTACTTCACGCCGGTGACGGTGCCCGCCTCGTCGCGCTCGAAGCCGACTTCCTGGATGAACTTGACGGTCGTCATCGAAGCCGCAGCCTGCGCCTGGACGGCCGCCTGGAGCGGCCCACCGATGAGCTTGGCGAAGTCGATGTTGTTCAACTCCGACGTCAGGTTCGTGTTCGGGTCGGCGAAGGGTTCGACGGCGTTGGCGGCAGCGGCCACGTCGATCACCGCGGGTACACTGCCGCGAATGGCTTCCAGCGCCGTGCGAAGTTCGTCGGAACTGAGCCCACTCAGGTCGTCGGGCAGACTGGAAACGGTTTTTTGCAGGCCATCAAACGGCTCCGCAGCGGATTTGGGTTTGGTTTGCTTGCTCATCGGAAAACGGGTTTAGAAGTAGAATGAAATCAGAAAATCAGGGAAGGACGGATTTCACGGCGGCGAAGGCATCGACCAATCCCTTGCCCGTGGCGAGGTCTTCGCCGACGGTAGCCGGGTTGCCACCCGTGTTCGAGTTGGCGTTGCCCGCCGTGACGTCGAGGGCCGTGTTGCGCAGCGCCGCTTTCATCTGGGCGGGCGTCAGCGTCGATTTGGCCTGTTTCAGCAGCGCACACACCCCGGCCAGTTGCGGGGCCGCCGCCGAAGTACCGCTGATGGCCGCCCAGCCGTCGAGTTTGGTAGTTTCGTCGCCGTTGGGGTGGGCCGAGCCGCTGGCCAAGTCCTGGTCGATCTGCGACTGCGGCGGTACCGGCAGCATGAGGTACGCCGCGCGGGGCAGCATCCCGACCAGCCCGCACACGTCGGGTACCTTCCGACCGGGGTAGATGTTGCTCTGAAAACCGCTGGAGTAGTCGCTGGCTTGTAGCCCGCCGTCGGGCCTGCGGAACACGCCGCCCGCCGAAATCACGTCGGGGTGTTGGCCGGGAAAACCCCAGTGCCCGTTGCCCGCCGAAAACACGACCGTGATGCCTTGGCTCACCGCGTTGGCGATGGCCGCGGCCAGTGGGTTGAGCGCCGCCGGAAGCGGAGCGGCCTGGATGCTGAAGCCCCAACTGCACGAGATGATGTGCGGCTTGGGCGTTTGCTGCACGGCGGCGTTGAACGAGGTTGTCGCGTCAAAGCCCTGCTTGACCAAGTTAAAAAGTACGTCCGGCGCGACGGCGAAGACGTTGGCCGACTCGGCGGTCCCGTGGCCGTTTTCGTCCTTCGTCGGGTTAGCCGCGCCGGGGGCCAGGGTGGCGGGTTTGTAGTTGTAGCCGCGTTCCTTGAAGTACGGGTGCTCGTACCAGCCCGTGTCGACCATCGTGACGCGCACGCGTTTGCCGGTGTACCCCAGGCGATGCACCCGGTCGGCGTTGAGCGCCAGCGAGACGTCGCCGGGTACCCGCAGGTGCCAGTAGGCTTTCGTCGGGGCGAAGGCCTGCTCGAAGAGGTACACCGGGTAGCTGAGCGCCACGCCTTCGAGGAGGTCTTCGAGTTCGCTGTTGTCGGTGGCGATGAGGCCCGGTTTTTCCTCGCCCGTGTTGGTCGAATCGAGAAACGTGGCCGGTTCGAGTACCTGCTGCTGCTTGAGCGTGGGGCGTTCTTCGGCCACGATTTCGGTGTTGAACGCCCGGGCGTACACCTCGGCGGGCGCGGCGATGCCGATGGTGGTGTCGCTGACGTTGAGGACCGTGAACCCGGCTTTTTTGAGGCGGTTGACGGCCCGGCGCACGAGGCGCTTGTCGGACTTGAAGCGGTCGACGGTGTTCTGGGTGATGTCGTCGGGATTGACGGCAAACAGCGAGGTACCGCCGAGCGAGTGAACGGAGGCTTGCGCGTAGACGAGCGCGGGAACGAGGGCTGCCATGAGCGAGGTGGGTTACGAAGTGAAACGGACTTACGGAAACAGTTCGGGTGGTTCGGTGAGCACGATTCCTTCGATGACGTTCCGCCACGCGACCGGGACGACCGCCTCGGGTACCTCCCGCGTTGCGACGTGGACGGGAATCTGAAAATGCGTTTCAAACAGGGCCGCCGACCCCGTGATGCCGAGCGTGGGCAGGGTTTCGAGTACCTCGAACCCGGCTTTTTGCAACAGCCGTTTGGCCTGGCGTACCGTCGCGGCCGTGGGTCGGTACCGGGCGACCGTCTCGGCGGTGACGGGTACGGTCGGGTTGCGGAGCGAAGCGCCCAAAGCCGAACGAAGAAAAACCTGAGCGGTGCGATCCATGCGAGAGATGGGGTAGGGGCGGGGAACGGGGTCAAACGTCCCGCTTTTTTCGGGACGATGGTACCGTATAATTCCCTGAATTCCTGCGTAGTTGTACGCTTTTTAGAATGCGGTTGATTCCGCGCCTTGCGGGTGGCCCATTTTGGGGAACGGCCAGCTATCCATTCCCTGAAAAACAGCGGTATACCGAGAAAACGGTAGTGCAAACGGGGAGGGCGTCTTCTATTTTTCGGCTATTCATTCAAACGCCTCCTGCCCAATCCATTTATGAATCCCCAATCCGCTTCCAATGGCCCCTGGCCGGGCCTGCTCAACGCCCGCGAGCGGGCCTTTCTCCAACTGGCCTGCTCCGAACTGACCTACGCCCAAATCGCCGACCAACTGTGCGTCAGCCCGCGGACGGTGGACGGGTACCGGGAGGTACTCTTCGAGAAGTTGCAGGTGAAATCGCGGGTCGGGCTCGCGATTTGGGCGATTCGCTCGGGGGTGGTGCGGATTTGAGACCTGTGGCAGATGCAGTAGCCAGTGCATCTACCCCCAACTATCCGTCGAGTTCCGTCAGGACTCTACGGATGGGTGATGAAAAGTAGGGATAATCAATTCGCTCTGATCAAGTACCTCAAACAGAAGTTGCTTGCCTTTGGGAGGTAACCGCCCAGCCAGAAAGTCAATCAGGGCATTGGAGTCGGCGAGATATCTCGTTCCCATTCGTTGCGCATTTCTTCGAGTTGCCGGTGTAGGTCTGCTGCCAATTCAGGCGTGATGCTACCGTAGAGTTCTTCAGACAGCTTGCGTTTCGGCTTCTCAGGCGGCTGGATGCGGATGATTTCAAGGCCTTCCAGGTCGCGCAGCAGCGGGAGGGCCTTCTCGTTGAGCACTTCGATGGTGAGTGTCATGGCGTTTCTGTTTTGGAGCAAGGTACAAAAAAGCGGGCGACTGGATAGCCGCCCGCCTGAAACTCCGACCGGAGGTCGGAGCTACTTATACCTCTAACTCTCCGCCCACGTTCTCAAACTTGATCTCCCCGTCGGTACCCAACTCCATCAGGATGACGACGTCTTTGCCGACGGTACCGGCCAGAATCTCTTTTGAGAGGGCGTTGAGGATGCGCTTCTGGAGTACCCGCTTCAGCGGGCGGGCACCGAACTGCGGATCGTGGCCTTCCTCGGCGAGCTTTTCGAGTACCTCGTCGTGGGCTTCGAGCGTGATGCCCTGCTCGGCGAGGCGGCGCTGGATGCCCCGGAACTGGATGCCCACGATCTTCCGCAGATTCTTCGGGTTGAGCGGCTCGAAGAGCACGATTTCATCAATCCGGTTCAGGAACTCGGGGCGTACGCTTTGCTTCAGCAACTCCATAACCGCGGCCTTAGCCTCTTCCATTACGAGAGCGTGGTTCCAACCCTCGTCTTCGGCGAATTTCTCCTGAATCAGGTGGCTGCCGATGTTGGAGGTCATGATGATGATCGTGTTCTTGAAATTCGCCACACGGCCCTTGTTGTCGGTCAGGCGGCCTTCGTCGAGTACCTGGAGCAGGATGTTCCAGACGTCGGGGTGGGCCTTCTCGATCTCGTCGAGCAGAATCACGCTGTACGGCTTGCGGCGCACGGCCTCGGTGAGTTGCCCGCCTTCGTCGTAGCCCACGTAGCCGGGAGGCGCGCCCACGAGGCGGCTTACGGCGTGGCGCTCCTGGTACTCGCTCATGTCGATGCGCACCATCGCGCTGTCGTCGTTGAAGAGGTAATCGGCCAGGGTTTTCGCCAGTTCGGTTTTTCCGACGCCCGTCGGACCAAGGAACAGAAAGCTGCCAATGGGCCGCTTGGGGTCCTGCATCCCGGCGCGGCTGCGGCGCACGGCGTCGGCCACGGCTTCGATGGCCTCGTCCTGCCCGGCCACGCGGCGGTGAAGTTCGGCTTCGAGGTTCAGGAGCTTCTCGCGGTCGGATTGCAGCATTTTCTGGACGGGAATGCCCGTCCACTTCGCCACCACTTCGGCGATGTCTTCGGCGGTGACTTCTTCCTGGAGAAGTTTCTTGGTGCTTGGTGCTTCGTGCGTCGTGCTTTGTAGTTCGTCCAGTTTTTTCTGGGCTTCCAGGATTTTGCCGTACCGAATTTCGGCGACTTTACCGTAGTCACCGGCGCGTTCGGCTTGTTCGGCTTCGAGTTTGAACTGGTCAATTTGCTCCTTCAGCGTGCGAACTTCCTGCAAACCGCCTTTCTCGTTTTCCCACTGAGCTTTCAGCGCGTTGCGCTTTTCGGTCAGGTCGGCCAGGTCTTTGTTCAACTGGCTTTCCTTCTCGCGGTTGTCTTCCCGACGAATGGCTTCGCGCTCAATTTCGAGCTGCATGATGCGGCGGTTCAACTCGTCCAGTTCCTCGGGTACCGAGTCGATTTCGAGGCGCATCTTGGCCGCGGCTTCGTCCATGAGGTCAATGGCCTTGTCGGGCAGGAAGCGGTCGGAGATGTACCGGTGCGACAGCTCGACGGCGGCAATGACCGCATCGTCCTGAATCCGTACCCCGTGGTGTACCTCGTACTTGTCCTTGATGCCCCGCAGAATTGAAATCGCGTCGGTCACGTCGGGTTCGTCCACGAGTACCGACTGGAAGCGGCGTTCGAGAGCCTTGTCTTTCTCGATGTACTTCTGGTACTCCTTCAGCGTTGTGGCGCCGATGGCGTGGAGTTCGCCGCGGGCCAGGGCGGGCTTGAGCAGGTTGGCGGCGTCCATCGCGCCTTCGCCGCCCCCACCGGCCCCGATGAGCGTGTGGATTTCGTCAATGAAGAGCACGATTTCGCCCTCGGCGTCGATGACTTCCTTGATGACGGCCTTCAGACGCTCTTCAAACTCGCCCTTGTACTTGGCACCCGCCACGAGCAGGCCCATGTCGAGCGAGTAGATGGTTTTGTCTTTCAGGTTTTCGGGAACGTCGCCCTGCACGATACGCTGGGCGAGGCCTTCGACGATGGCCGTTTTCCCGACGCCCGGCTCGCCGAGCAAAATCGGGTTGTTTTTCGTGCGCCGCGAGAGGATTTGCAGCACGCGGCGGATTTCTTCGTCGCGCCCGATCACCGGGTCAATTTTCCCCTGCTGGGCGAGTTGGTTGAGGTTTTTGCTGTACCGTTCGAGCGAGCGGTAGGTAGCTTCGGCGTTTGGATCTTTCACGGGATTGTTCTTGCCTCTGAGTTCTTTCACGGCGGCTTTCAGACCGCTTTCCGTTAATCCGTTGTCTTTCAAAAGCGTCGCCACGGTGTCTTTCCCGGCGGCGAGGCCGAGCCAGAGCAATTCGACGCTGACGAATTCATCGCCAAATTCCTTCATCGCGCCCTGGGCTTTTTGTAGGGCGGCGTTGAGGTCGTTGCTCAAGTACACCTGCCCTGGCGAACCGGCACCGCTCACTTTCGGGTACCCGTTCGTGATCGCTTCGAGCGTACGACCCAGCATCTGCGGCTGGACGTTGCTTTTTTTGAGCAGGAAGGCCGAGGTATTCGGGTCTTCTTCCAGCAGCGCTTTCAGTACGTGACCCGTCTCGATGGTCTGCTGCTGGTTGCCCTGGGCCATCTGCGCGGCGTGCTGGATGACCTCCTGGGCTTTGATGGTGTACTGATTTAGGTTCATGGCTTGGTAAGGTTACTAGCGCGAGGATACGTTCAAACTTCGAGCCGTGCGTTTTTTTCGGACGTTCTGACTGAATTAATCGTTTAAGAACCTGTTTTTCGGACGAAATGGCTTGATTCTTGCTGGATGGTACTCAGTGTAAGGCATCAAACAAATCCAGAAATCGAACGTTTTTTAAACCAGAAGTACATCGTTCAAAACATGAAATTATTCCTCCTTCTTCTCGTCGCCGGTACGCTGGCGGCCTGTTCGCCGTACCGGGTCAAGCAGAACCGCGTCGATCAATCGGCTAATTTTCAGTCGTACCGCACGTTCAATTTTATGGAATCCGACCTGGCTCCGCTGGCCTCGCGGGAGGTGAGCAGCCAGGTTATCGACCAGATTAAATCCGCAGTGGCCGGTGAGCTGACGCGCCGCGGGTACCAGCAAACGAGCGGCAACGCCGACCTGATGGTGAACCTGGGGCTGTCCGTCCAGGAAAAAACACAGACGCGCGAAACCAACATCCGCGAAGCGCCGCTCTACATCGGCCAGCGGCGGTACTCCTGGCGCAGTCAGGAGGTACCCGTCGGGAAGTACCAGGAAGGCGCGCTGAGCGTCGACGTAGCCGACGCCCGCACCAACCAACTGCTTTGGGACGCCACCGTGACGAGCGTCCTGACCAAGCGGAGCGCCGAACCGGAGAAAATCAACGAGGCCGTGGCAAGGCTGTTCGAGAAGTTTCCCGCGGGCGCACGTTGAATCGGGCGCACGTTGAATACTGACGCTCCGATCCGTATTCCATCCGTAGCGAGGGGCTTAAGCCGCAGACGCGTAGTCCCCTCGCTACGGATGGAGGCGTTTCACGAAAAAGCCCCAACCGATACCGGTTGGGGCTTTTTTTGGGTCGGGTTCCGTCAGAGATCGTACCGATCCTTGATGTACAGCCAGGCCGCCAGCCCGATGACCAGCGTCGCAGCGGCGATGAGCGAACGTTGCGTCGTCTGCGACGATTCTTCGGAATGCCCGTTGCCATTGGTCGACTCGCCTTTTTTGGCCATCAGCTTTCGCATCGTCGCCGTGAGTACCGGCGTCGGCGTGATGCCGCTCGACTGCGCCTGGAGTTTGTTTTTGAAACCCGGAATCACCTTCGCCTTGCCCGCCATCAGCCCTTCGTACCCGGCTTTAGCCACTTCCTGCGGGGAGGAAAGCGTGGTGTCCTGCGCCACGACCGTATCGGCGGCGTCGGCCGTGCGGAAGAAATTCGTGTCGCTGGCCCCCGGCATCAGTACCGTGAGCGTCACGTTCGTGCCGTTCAGTTCGTTTTGCAGGGCTTCCGAAAAGGAGAGGACAAAGGCCTTCGTCGCGCCGTAGATCGACATCATCGGCGTTGGAATGACGGAAAGCGTTGAGCCGAGCTGGAGGATTTTGCCCTCGTTGTGGGCCACCATGTCCTTGACGAACAGTTTCGTCAGGTGTACCAGCGAAACCACGTTGAGCTGGATGATGTCCAATTCTTTCCGCAAGTCGGTCTGCACGAACTCCCCGTGCCAGCCCACGCCCGCGTCGTTGACGAGCGCGCTGACCTGAATGCCGCGCTGCTGGCATTCTCCGTAAATTTCATCGGCGGCCTGGGGCTGGGTAAGGTCTTTGGGGAGGACCGTGGCCTCCACGCCGTAGTGGTACTTGAGTTCGGAAGCCAGCCGGTTCATGGGCTCTTCCGACCGGGCGACGAGGACCACGTCGTACCCATCCTGGGCGAAAAGGCGGGCAAATTCCGGCCCGAAGCCGCTCGAAGCGCCCGTGATCAGCGCCGTTTTTTTCGTGCGTTCCATGCGAATGTTGGAGTTTGATTCGCGGAAAGCTCTGAAAAGAACGTACCAACCGGGCTACTCGCGTTTGAGTACCATCGCCGAAGCCTGGGCCGTGGGGAAAAGTAAAATGTCGGCGAGTACCACGTGCGGCGGGCGCGTGACGGCGAAGGCAATGACCTCGGCCACGTCCCGCGCCGAAAGCGGCGTGAATCCCTGGTACACCGACCCGGCGCGGGTTGAGTCGCCCTTGAACCGAACCAGCGAAAACTCCGTTTCGACTGCCCCCGGTGCGATGTTCGTGACTTTGATGCCGTACGGATTCAGGTCGAGCCGCATGCCCTCCGAGATGGCTTCCACGGCGGCTTTCGAGGCGCAGTACACGTTGCCGTTGGGGTACGTCTGCTTGCCCGCCACCGAACTCAGGTTGACGATGTGCCCACTCCGTCGGGCGATCATTCCGGGCATCACGGCCCGCGAGACGTAGAGCAGGCCCTTCACGTTGCCGTCCATCATCGCGTCCCAGTCGTCGGCGTCACCGTCCTGAATCGGACCGAGGCCGTGGGCGTTTCCGGCGTTGTTGACGAGGATGTCGATGGCCTGCCATTCCTGGGGCAGGCTGCCGAGGGCGTCTTCGACCTCCTGCCGGAGGCGCACGTCGAACGAGAGCACGTGGGTTTTCACCTTCTCGCCGAGCGCCGTTTGCAGTTCGTGCAGCCGGTCGAGGCGACGCCCGCAGAGGATGAGGTTGATGCCGAGGTCGGCGAAGACTTCGGCGGTGGCCCGGCCAATGCCGGAGGTCGCGCCGGTGATTAATGCAATCTGCATAACTAATGGATAATTGAAAATGGATAATGAAAAATGGGGGTACTGCCTGAAAAATTATCCATTCTCAACTTCATTTTTTCTCCACCGCGTGTCCGCCAAACTCATTCCGCAGCGCCGCGACGACTTTGCCGGCGAAGGTATCGTCCTGCAAACTCCGGTACCGCATGAGCAGCGAGAGCGCGATGACGGGCGTGGGTACCCCCAGGTCGAGGGCAGTTTCGAGCGTCCACTTGCCTTCACCCGAGGAAAACATTCGGCCCTTGATTTCATCGAGGCTGGCGTCTTTGGAGAAGGCGCGTTCGGTGAGTTCCATCAACCAGCTCCGCACGACCGAGCCGTGGTTCCAGACTTTGGCGACGGCTTCCAGGTTTAGCCCGAAGGCCGATTTTTCCATGACCTCGAAGCCCTCGGCGATGGCCTGCATCATGCCGTACTCGATGCCATTGTGGACCATTTTGACGAAGTGCCCGCTGCCCGGCCCGCCGGTGTACAGCGCGCCGTTTTCGACGGAAATTTTCTGGAACACTTCATCGACGTACTCGTACGCCTCAGCATCCCCGCCGACCATCGTGCAGGCTCCGTGCAGCGCGCCTTCGACGCCGCCGCTGGTACCGCAGTCGAGAAAGTGAATGCCGTCGGCTTTGAGTTCTTCGGCGCGGCGCATGGAATCGCGGTAGTGCGAGTTGCCGCCGTCAATGAGGATGTCGCCGGGGTTGAGTCGGCCTTTGAGCAGGCCGATGACGTCCTCGGTGATTTTTCCGGCGGGAATCATCAGCCAGATGGCCCGGCGGCCAGTGAGTTTTTCGGTGAGTTCGTCGAGCGAGTAGGCCGGGAGGGTACCCGGCGCTTCGGCGATGAGTTCGTCGACGGCGGCGTGGTTGACGTCGTTGGCGACGACGTCGTAGCCGTTGCGCCGCAAGTTGAGGGCCAGGTTATAGCCCATTTTACCCAATCCGACGAGTCCGATTTGCATGAGTCAGGGGAGGAATGTGGAGGGCGCAAGTTAGGGGAAAACTTTCTGAGCGGTAGCCTGACCGGGTACCTAACCTACTAAGTTGCCCAAAGCGCAAAAAAAACGTTCGTCCGCGTCTGTGACCGCAGCGGCTACGCGCCTCGGGCGGACCGTGCGGATGGCTGAGTCTGGCGTTTGCAACGCCACCAATCTACCTGCCATTCATGCCCGGCGACCGCTATTTCATCACCGACCCGTTCGGTACCTACTACCTCACATTGACAGTTGTTGATTGGGTTGACGTGTTTACGCGTCCCGTATACAAGCAAATTATCGTTGATTCGCTTAACTACTGCACCCAGCAAAAAGGTTTACGGTTGAATGCGTGGGTGCTGATGAGCAACCACCTGCACCTCATCGCCCGAACGGAAGCGCCGGGTACGATGTCAATCTTTCTGAGAGACTTCAAGAAGTTCACGTCGAAGAAAGTCGTCTCAGCCATTCAATCCGAGTCGGAAAGTCGGCGTGAATGGTTGTTGGACCGCTTCGCGTTTGAAGCACAACGCCGCGGTCGGGCTGAGCAATTCAAGTTTTGGCGTGATGACAACCATGCTGAGTGGTTGCATACGCCACGGTTCTTCGACCAGAAGTTGCAGTACCTCCACGCCAATCCCGTCCGGCAAGGCATTGTAGAATACCCCGATGAATATTTGCAAAGCAGTGCAGTAGACTACGCTGGGCGGAAAGGCTTAGTGAAGGTGGAGATAGTTTGACTGAGTGACTGGCGTTGCAAACGCCAGACTCAGGCATCCGCACGGTCCGCCCGAGGCGCGTAGCCGCTGCGGTCACAGACGCGGACGAACGGGGGGGAGTTACTGCTGAAGGTATCAATCAAAATCGTTTTCTTCCTTGAGAAAATTGATAGAGTAAAAGGTACTATCGATTGGAAGGAAACTCTTATAATCTACTCTAAACGAATACTTTACAGCCATAATCGTATTCTTATCAACTTTATAGAAACGGTATTTTTCTTTATTATCAAATCTGTCAACATACTTTCTAAAATTGACTGAGTCAGTTAGGTAACAAGCATACAGATCGTTAGCTAACACTCCACCTCTCGAAAGAATGAAAACCTCCTCATAAATACCTTTTTCAATTTCATATGAGTTGCTGAATTCATCTTTAGCAAAATGCACTCGCCAGTACCAATACCAGCTTGCTACAATTGTAAACACAATGGCTATTGCCAGCGCAATTATCAAATCTTTTCTCATTTATAATCTACGTTTATATATAAACCCCGTCATTGCGAGGAGGCACGACGAAGCAATCTGCCGCCGAAGTGAAGACCAACGTTGGGTATCAGTCGACTATCAGTTCAACGTCGGTTGGCTCACCCCGGCGGATTGCTTCGTCGTATCTCCTCGCAATGACGGGGTCTTTTGGTGGTTGATTTTCACACTACCGCATTCAACACCAACACCCTCAGCAGCCCGACCACCGAGACAATGGTTTCCATCAGCGACCACTTTGCCGTTATTGGTCTTTTGACCACCAACTCGGAGCGCGAAGCTGAACCGTTGCTAAGCCGCTTCGCTCACTTCCCTCACCTGCCACAAATCATTCGCCTGCACGGCCCGTACTTGCTCAGCTTCCAACGTTTCAACGGCAATCGTGTGGCCGTCTTTGGTCATGAACTCCACTTCGTAGGCCACGTCGTTTTCGTAGACGTGAACGACGACGCCAACGTCGCCGCGTTTCAAACCTTTCTCGGGCATGTCAACCAGCAAAACGGCTTCTTCCAATTCTTCGATGTGCTTTTTCATCAGTTTGGGTGTGCAGTGATGAATCGAAAGTTCTGATTTTCTTCTTCCAAAAGCCAAACCGTCCTGATTTTTGGTTGACGGTCCGTCGGGCAACGGAGCGGACCGGTCACTTTGTATTTCCTGCCGTGCTGCGTTTCTTCTACCTCGGTTAACTCGCCCGTGCACGCCAGTTCCAGTAGGGCCGCTTCCAATTCTTCGGGTCGTTCAGGACTAAAACCAAAACGCATGAAAAAATAGCTTTTGTCGCCACGCTCGCGCGGTTTTAACAGGTACTCAGTCAGCTTGGCAGGCAGAATGTACGCGTTTTCGCAGTTGGGTAACGGCATGAGGAATCAGAAGTTTCATGGTCACACCACCGCATCCAACACCAACACCCCCAGCAGCCCGACCACCGAGACGATGGTTTCCATCAGCGACCAGGTCAGAATAGTTTCTTTGATGCTCAGGCCGAAGTATTCCTTGAAAAGCCAGAAGCCGCCGTCGTTGACGTGCGAAAACATCAAGCTGCCCGAGCCGATGCTGATGACGAGCAGTTCGGGGCTGACGCCGGGCGTCACAGCCAGAATCGGCTGCATGATGCCCCCGGCCATGAGCCCCGCCACCGTGGCCGAGCCGAGCGTGACGCGCACCACCGCCGCGATGAGCCAGCCCAGAACCAGCGGCGAGAGACTTGATCCGCGAAACGATTCGGCGATGACGTCGCCCACGCCCGAGTCGACGAGGACCTGCTTGAAGGCCCCGCCGCCCGCGATGATGAGCAGAATGGCGGCCACGGCCCCGACCGACTCATCGACCCACTTCGTGACGGTACCGATCGGGGTACCCCGCCCGACGCCCAGCACGTAAACCGCGAAGAGCACCGCCACGAGCAGGGCCACCATCGCGTCGCCGATGAAATGGAGGACGGCCAGCACGGGTGACGTTTCGTCGAGGACCAACTCGCCGACCGTCGCGGCGGCCATGAGCAATACCGGTACCAGCGCCGTCAGCAGGCTGACGCCGAAGCCGGGCATTTCGTGTTCGGCGAATTTCCGCGTTTCAAACAGGCCCTTCGGCGGATTGGCGATGCGTTTTTTGTGGAATTCGGGGAAGAGTACCCCGGCGAAAAACATGGCGGGTACCGTGATGAGGATGCCGTAGACGAGCGTGCGGCCCATATTGGCCCCAAACAGCGCGGCGATGGCCGTCGGGCCGGGATGGGGCGGGAGGTACCCGTGCGTGATGGACAGCGAAGAGGCCATCGCCAAAGCGAGGTAGATCAGCGGCAGGCCGGTTTCGAGCGCCGTGGCGAAGACGAGGGGTACCAGCACGACGAAGCCCGCGTTGTAAAACATCGCGATCCCTACGCTAAACCCCGTCAGGACCATCGCCAGCTTGACGCGTTTCACGCCGAAGGCCGCGACCAGCCCGGTCGTGATGCGCTGGGCGGCCCCGGTTTCGGTCAGGATTTTCCCCAGAATCACGCCGAAGCCGAGGATGAAGGCAATCGAGCCGAGGGTACTGCCGACGCCGCTGGTGATCGATTTGAGTACCCCGACGCCGTTCATGCCCTGGGCGAGGCCCACGAACAACGAGGTGATGACGAGCGAGAGAAAGGCGTTGAGTTTGAAAACGATGATGAGCGCGAGCAGGAGCGCCACGCCGAGGCCGACGATGAGGAAAGTCATGCAGGGAGAGGTTAAGCGCCTAAAAATGGGGATTCTTTGGGGAATTGCGAGTTTCACGCAGATTTTCGCGGAATGAAATCCGCTCAGAAAAACGCAGAACCGATTCTGCGGACTTCCGCGTAAACCATTTGCGAACTTCTGCGTGAAAAAATCAACCTCTTACTTCATCGGCATTGACATCGGCACGACGGCCACGAAAGGTGTAGCATTCGACGCCGACGGGCGCGTCGTCGGGTACCGCTCGGTGCACTACGACATGACCCACCCGCAACCCGGCTGGGCCGAGCAGGAACCCGAAGAACTCTGGCAAGCGGTCCTCACCTGCCTTGACGACTTGGTCGAAAAACTCGGCACGGGCTGCCAGCTCATCGCCTTCAGCACGGCCATGCACAGCGTCATGGCCGTGGACGAAACGGGTACCCCGCTGACGAATTTCATCCTCTGGGCCGACAACCGCGCCACTGCCGAAGCTGACGAACTCATCGCCAGCGGCCTCGGACAGCGGATTTACGAAGCCTGCGGTACCCCCATTCACCCGATGACGCCGCTCTGCAAGCTCATCTGGCTCCGAAAAAATCAACCCGACGTTTTTGAGAAAGCCCACCGCTTCATCGGCATCAAGGAATTCGTCTGGCAGCACTTCACGGGTACCTACGAAATCGACTACTCGCTGGCGACGTCCACCGGTTTGTTCGACCTCCAAAAATTAACCTGGAACGAACTCGCGCTCGAAACCGCCGGGGTACCTGCCGAGAAGCTGGCAGTACCCGTTTCGCCGCTGCGCGCAATGACCAGTGACCAATTACCAGTGACCAATGAAAAGTTACCCAAGAAACTGATTGAAAAATTGGTCAATGGTCACTGCTCATTGGTCATTGGAGCGAGTGACGGCTGCCTCGCTAACCTGGGTACCGGCGCCATCACGCCCGGTCGGCTGGCGATTACGATTGGGACCAGCGGGGCGGTACGCATTGCTTCGCCGCAGGGCTTCACCGACCCGCAGATGCGAACGTTTTGCTACCGGCTTGACGAAGAGTTGTTCGTGATGGGGGGGGGTACCAATTCCGGCGGAGCGGTGTTCGAGTGGCTGTACGAACAATTTTTCCCCGGCAAGTCGGGTGACGAGGTCATTGCCCTGGCCGAAACGGTACCGCCCGGTGCCGACGGGTTGCTTTTCCTGCCGTACCTGCTTGGCGAGCGCGCCCCGCTCTGGAATGCCGACGCGAAGGGCGTTTTTTTCGGCCTGACGCTCCGGCACACGCCCGCGCACCTGGCCCGCGCCGTACTCGAAGGCATCTGCCTCCACACGGCCTCGCTGGTAGGGATTCTCGAAGAGCGCCAACCCATCCACGAAATCTACGCCTCGGGTGGTTTTGCGAAGAGTACAGCCTGGGTGCAGCTCCTGGCCGACGTCTGCGGGAAACCGGTTCGTCTACCCGAAAGCGTGCAGGCCGGGGCCTGGGGCGCGGTACTCGTCGGGATGAAAGCGACCGGGCTGATTCAGGGTTACGACGAAAAACTGAGCGCCCTGTTCATCAGTCAAACGTTCCAGCCGGACGAAAAAAAGACGCAAACCTACCGGGAGCTTTCCGGCAAGTTTGCGTCGTTGTACGAAGCGACGAAGTCGCTGCTGTAGGCACGCGCCGCGGCGCGTGCCTACAGACTAGGCCTCTGCCGCCGAGCAGAATTCTTCAAACACCATTTCCAGGTGCTGAGCGATCAACTCCGCCGGGCGACCTTCGATGTGGTGGCGCTCGACGAAGTGCACGAGTTCGCCGTCCTTGAACAGCGCAATCGAGGGTGATGAGGGTGGGTACGGCAGCGTGTACTCGCGGGCTTTGGCCGTGGCGTCCATGTCGACGCCGGCGAAAACCGTGTACAGCCGGTCGGGCTTGAACTGGGATTCCTGGACGGCCCACTTGGCACCAGGCCGGGCGGTCCGGGCCGAGCAGCCACAGACCGAGTTGATGAAGAGCAGCGTGGTACCGTCTTCGGCGGTGGCCATCGCGTTGTCGACGTCGGAGGGGGTGCGGAGTTCCTGGAATCCGCCTTCGACGATATCCTGCCGCATCGGCGCAACGAGGTGTTCGGGGTACATGGACATAGCTTTTTTAGTTACAAGTTAAAAGTTACAAGGTACAAGTCAGGGGAAAGGTGTAACGAATGGCGACTTACCACTTGAACCTTGCCCCTTACAACTCCCACTACATAAATCCCAGTTCCAGTTTGGCGACTTCGGACATCATTTCCTGGGTGTAGGGCGGGTCGAAGGTGAGTTCAACCGATACGTCCGACACGCCTTCGATTTCCCGGATTTTCTGCTCGGCTTCACCCGGAATGGTACCCGCCGAGGGGCAGGCGGGCGAGGTGAGCGTCATCAGAACGTAGACGTTGTTGACCGGGAAAATCTTGATGTCGTAAATCAGCCCCAGCTCGTAAATGTCGACCGGGATTTCGGGGTCGTAAACGCTTTTTAGGGCGTTGACCACTTTTTCTCTCAATTCGCTTTCGCTCATGGTACGAAGTAGTAAGCAGGTATCAAGTACCAAGTGATTTCTGAAGTTTGAAAAGCATATTCTGTACTTCGTGAAGTTGCCTGAGTAGCTGATTCAACTCCTGCTCGTTCAAGTACCCAAGTTTCGAGGCGATGATCGCTTGCGTCTCTATTTCAAAAGCCGAACCCGTTGCATACCCTAAAAAATTCCTAAACTCCCCGGTAGTGTTCCGCCCTGCCCCTTCGGCGACGTTGCTGGCAATGGAAACAACTGCCCGGTTTAATTGCGAGATCAATCCAAACTTCTCTTTGATCGGAAAGTTGTCGGTTAACGCGTAAACATCGACAGCCAGGTCGATGGCTTTCTGCCAGACGAGCAATTCGCGAAACCGGTGCATTACTTGGTACCTGATACCTGATACTTGATACTGGCGTACGCCACCGCATAATTTTTCATCTGCTTCACCATCGAGGCCAGTCCGTTCGAGCGGGTCTGGGCCAAATGCTGCTGCAAGCCGACTTTTTCGAGAAAATACAAATCCGCCGCCGTAATCTCCTCGGGCGTCTGCCCGGAGAGTACCCGCACGAGCAGACTCACGAGGCCCTTGACGATGACGGCGTCCGAATCGGCTTCAAACGTCAGCAAATCACCGTCGAGGTACGCGTGCAGCCACACCCGCGACTGGCAGCCTTTGATGAGGTTCGCCTCGGTTTTGTACGGGTCATCGAGCGGCTTGAGTTTCTTTCCCAAGTCGATGATGTACTCGTATTTATCGGCCCAGTCGTCGAAGAGCGCGAACTCCTCAATGATTTCGTCCTGGATTTGGTTGATGGTCATGCTTTTGTGTGCCAGACCTTCGGTTTGACGACCGAAGCGTTGCTGATTTCTACCGTATCGCCGGAAGGCTTGACGACAAACAGACCTTTCCGCGTCGCGAAGTCTTCCACTTCCTTTTTTACAATCATTCCGGCTACTGCTCCGTACACGTCCGTATCACGGACTACCTTGAGCGGAAATTCCTTCATGCGTTCCAGCCGTTCGAGGTGCTCTTCCACATCGCGTTGCCGAAGCGTATTTTTCACTTCCATCGCAACGGCCACAGTTGAGTTGGCAAGTAGAATATCTACTTCGTAAATTCCGTACCCCTCCTCGTCTTCCTGCCGAAGGCGCGTGTACACTTCGTGCAAGGGCAAATTCTGCTGGCGGAACAGTCGGGTCGCGATGGGCAGCACCTGATATTCGGAAAACTCACCAAGCGTATTTGTAATCTCGCCGACCTGACGACGCAGTTCACGCATTTCTTCCTCCGAACGCTTACGACTTTGCTCCGCCGCTTCGCGGTCGGCGGCCAATTGGCGAGCATTTTCCGCTAACAGTTGCCGGATTTCATCAAGTGTTTCCATGCCAAGCGTTTAAAAATTTTCGCGATCCGCCGCTGCGATTTTATAGTTAGCGTAATGTCTTTCAACTCTGGCCGCTAAACTTCAAACACGTTAGAGCATCATCCGCCGCACCCGTTGAATCCCCGCCACGAGCCGGTCGATTTCCTCCGTCGTGTTGTACATCGCAAACGAAGCCCGCGTGGTACCCGGAATTCCGAAGCGCCGCATAAGCGGCTGGGTGCAGTGGTGACCCGTGCGAACGGCGATGCCCTGCTGGTCGAGTATGATGCCCGTGTCCTGGTGGTGAATGCCGTCGAGGACGAACGAAATCACCGAGATTTTTTCCTTCGCGGTACCCACGATACGCAGGCCTTCAACCTGACTCAGTTGCTCGGTAGCGTAACGCAGTAGGTGGTTTTCGTACGCGGCGACATTCTCCTTACCCAGTTCGGCCAAGTACTCCAGGGCCGTTTTCAGCGCGACGACGTCGGCGATGTTCGGGGTACCCGCCTCGAATTTGTAGGGCAGTTCGTTGAACGTCGTTTTCTCGAACGTCACTTCTTTGATCATCTCGCCCCCGCCCATGTACGGCGGCATGGCCTGGAGCAATTCGCGCTTGCCGTAGAGTACCCCGATGCCCGTCGGGCCGTAGAGTTTGTGGGCCGAAAATGTGTAGAAATCCGCGTCGAGGTCCTGCACGTCGAGCGTCAGGTGGCTGCTGGCCTGGGCGCCGTCGATGAGTACCACCGCCCCGACGTCGTGCGCCTGCCGGATGATTTCCTTCACGGGGTTGATGGTACCGAGCGAATTCGAGACGTGGTTGACCGCAACGATTTTCGTGCGTTCGGTCAGCAGGCTCGCGTAGGCGTCGAGGTCAAGTTCCCCACTGTCGAGTACCGGGATGACTTTCAGTTGCAGCGACTTTTCCTCGGCCAGCAACTGCCAGGGGACGATGTTCGAGTGGTGCTCCAGCCCGGAGATGATGATCTCGTCGCCGGGTTTCAGAAACGCCCGTCCGTAGGTCTGCGCCACGAGGTTGATGCCCATCGTGGTGCCCGACGTGAAGATGATTTCGTCGGTACCCGAGGCGTTCAGAAACGCCCGAATGGCTTCACGCGAAGCCTCGAAATCGGCCGTGGCCTTCTCGGCCAGGGTGTGAATGCCTCGGTGAATGTTGGCGTTGATGCGCTCGTAGTACCGCGTGATCGTTTCGATGACGGGCCGCGGCTTCTGCGTCGTGGCGGCGTTGTCGAAGTAGACGAGCGGCTTGCCGTTGATTTCCTGATCGAGAATCGGGAAATCGGCGCGGATGCGCTGGACGTCGAAGGCGGTTTCTTGGGTGGTCAGCATGTCAGTACGCAATCAAACGATGTTCGCTGAAAATAACCAGGTCGGCACCGGAATCGAAAAGCTGCTCAATACGACTCATGTGTTCACGAAATGCATCGAACAAACGGCGATTTTTAAGATTTCCCATCTCCAGCAAGAGCACCCGGGGTGGAGCACCTTTTACCAGAAAAGAATCCCGAAAATCGTTGCCTTTGGTTACGATGATTCGGTCCTGCACGATTACGATCTCCGAAATAGCCTTGTCTTTCAGCAGATGCCCCTGGTCGAAATGCGTAGAGTGAACGGCATCGTATCCGCGTTGGTTCAGGATTTTGGCCAAAAGTAGCGGGAGCTGCGTATCGACCAGAAACCGCATCGTCAGGCGGCAAGCGGAATGATTTGCCGAGTACGCGTCACCAGTGCGGCGTACGCCAGAGACGCCTGCACGTCAGCAGTTTCGAGGTACGGGTAGTCTTCCAGAATCTCCTGTTCCGTCATGCCTGAGGCCAGTAATTCCAGCAGTTCAGCCACCGAAAACCGCATTTCCTGAATGCAGGGACGACCGCCCCGTACCTCGGGATGGATGGTGATGCGTTGAAGAAGATTTTCCATGACTGACGGTTTACTCCTCAATTTTCACCGCAATCCGCGCTTCGAGGTACTCTCGAATAGCCGGAATGCGCATTTTTTCAACGACATCCTCGGCAAAGGCCCGCATCAGCAGCGCCCGGGCGGCGTCTTTGGGTACCCCGCGGCTGCGGAGGTAAAACAGCGCCTCGTCGTCGAGCTGACCGGTGGTGGTACCGTGCGAGCACTTCACGTCGTCGGCCCAGATTTCGAGCTGGGGTTTCGTGTTCATCGTCGCCGCATCGGAGGCCAGGATGTTCCGGCAGCTCTGGAAGGCGTTCGTTTTCTGCGCGTCGGGGCGGACGAAGATTTTTCCGTTGAACACGCCCGTCGACTGGTCCTTCAGAATGCCTTTGTACAACTCGTTCGAGAGCGAATTGGGCATGGCGTGGTCCACGACGGTGTGGTTGTCGACGTGCTGGCGCTCGTTGGGTAGATACAGTCCGAACAGGTTCGCCTCGCAATGCTGGCCGTTGAGCCGGATGTTGAGGTTGTTGCGAATGAAACCGCCGTTGAGCGAAATTGTCATGCAGTAGCTGTAGCTACGCGCAGCCTGCTCGATTTGCGTGGTGCCGATGTGCGCGGCGCGGTCACTTTCGTTCTGCACTTTGTAGTACTCGAAGTGCGCTTCCTCGCCCAGAATGACTTCGGTCACGGCGTTCGTGAAGGCCGCGCCGTCGCCGATGGTACGGAACGACTCGGCTACTTTCACCTCGGCCCGCCGCCCGACGACAAACAAATTCCGTGGCTGGGTGGCGACGTTACCCTGCCGGGTGTCGATGATGAAGCGCAGGATAACGGGAACGTCTACGACGGCTTTTTCGGGTACGTGAATCACGATGCCGTGCTGGGCAAAGGCCGTGTTCATCGCCGTAAAGGCACTCTGGTCGTACTCGGCGTACTTGGCGAAATGCTGCTCAACCAACTCCGGCATCTGCTCGTTGGCTTCCGCCCAACTCAGCAATTGCAATTGCCCAGCGGGCGAAACCAGGGTTGACCGCTCGGGCTGGTAGACTCCGTTGACGAAGTACAACACGTTGCCTTCCAGGTTCGGAATTTCGAGTTCGGCGAGGTCCTCGTCCGTCACGCGACCCGGCGCGGCGAAGTCGAAGGCTTGACCGAGCAGGTTTTTCACGTTCGAGTACTTCCACTCTTCGTGGCGAATCGTGGGAAAACCCAACCGCTCGAAGGCCTGGAGCGCTTCGCGGCGGCGCTGGTGGAAGGGCAATTTGCTCTTGCCGTTGAGCCGCGCTTCGGAGGCTTGAAAATCGGCCAGCAACTGTGCCTGCCAGGTAGTTTTATCGGTCTGCATCGTGGTTAAAATCTCCTCAGTTTGTCCCAGAACCGGGGCGGCTTGCTCACCAGTTCCCCGTACTTCCCCCAATTCCAGGTTTCGTCGTTGAAACAACCGCCGTACGAGTCAGTCAGTTTCAGGTTCCAAAGAATTCCCAGGGCCAGTACCGCCAGCGCCAATCGGGTACCCTGCGGTCGCTGCCGCCACCGGTGCACGGCGTAGGCCATCGGTACGGCCCAGAGCGTCAGGTAGTCGGTCAGGCCGCGGTACCCGAACGAGCAGCCCAGTACCGGGTCCCACCAGGAGCCGTAGAGGTACGAAACCCCCAGAAAAACGCCCGCCGCCAGCCAGCCCGTCAAATTGCCTCGGCGCATCATCCAGCCCATCCCGACCACGGCCAGCAGCAGGAGTGGGGTGTACGGAAACAGCCCGTTTTCCGGCGCGAACCAAACCCCCAGTAGCTGCGGACTGAACAGGTTTGGAAAGCCTTCATGACTCCCGTACGAGTACGCAAACGGGCGACCCGTCAGGTACAGGTAGTAGGCAATCTGCGGCGCGGCCACGAGTACCAGCGTAGCGATGGGAATTAAAATCATCCCACGGCGAACTACCAATCTCAGTCGCTCCTGGACCGTTGCCCAGGTCGTGCATCCGGTGAAAAACAACGGTGCGGCGAAAAGTAGGTTGACCTGCCGAATCGCGAACACCAGCGCCAGCGCGACGCAGGCCAGCATCCAGAACGCCCGATTCATTCGCCCCGGCTCTTCAAACGTCCGCGCCACCGAGTACAGCAGCAGCGCGATGGCGAAAAACGAAAAGGCGTGCGAGAAACCGGGTTCGATCACGCCGTAGTAAAACAAATTCGTACCCAGCGCCACGCCCGCCGTCGTCCAGAGGGCTGTTGTCGGCGAAAACCAGCGCCGCAGCAGCCAGAACGTAAACCATAGCCCGAGTACCGCGTAAAACACGCCTGCCGCGTTGACGGCCTGCCGGTACGGGCGCGAGAAGCCGTCTTTTTCGTCGGCCAACAGGTGTGCCGCCAGCCAGAACGGGGCCTGCATCAGCGCCACGCCGTAGGCGAAGCGGGTCTGAACGCGGCCCGTTTGCCGGTTCAGAATGTGTTCGCGCTCCACTTTCGTCTCCAGTCCAACCGGAAAACGCTGGGCCTCAAATTCGTAGATGAACAGCGCGGGCAGGTAGAGGTTGTACTCGATTTTATCGGAATAAAACTCGCCCCGCGCCGAAAAAGCGGGTACCGTGGCGTGGTAGAGCAGCGAAGCGCCCAACCACCCAGCGAACAGCAAACCAGCAATCCCCACTTCCCAACCCCACCGCGAGCGCGAGGCAGCGTTCATTCGTTACGGTCAATACATCAAGAAACGGTGGTAGCCACTTCGGCCCGAATCCAATCGTAGCCTTTTTCTTCGAGTTCGAGGGCTAATTCTTTGGTACCCGACTTCACGATGCGGCCCTGGTAAAGCACGTGCACGTAATCGGGTACAATGTAATCCAATAATCGCTGGTAGTGCGTCACGACGATGGTCGCCGTGTCGGGGCGCTTGAGCGTGTTGACGCCTTCGGCCACGATGCGCAGGGCATCGATGTCGAGGCCCGAGTCGGTTTCGTCCAGAATGGCCAGTTTCGGTTCGAGCATGGCCATCTGAAAAATCTCGTTGCGTTTTTTCTCGCCGCCCGAAAAGCCTTCGTTGAGCGCCCGGTTCAGCAGCGACTGGTCGATGTTGACGAGCGCCATTTTTTCCTTCATCCGCTTGAGGAACTGCACGGCGTCGAGCGGTTCTTCGCCGCGGAACTTGCGGATTTCGTTGAGGGCGGTTTTCAGGAAGTTGGTCGTCGAAACGCCCGGAATTTCCACCGGGTACTGAAACGCCAGGAACACGCCCATCGCGGCGCGCTCTTCGGGAGCCAGTTCGAGCAGGTCTTCACCCAGAAACTCCACGCGTCCGTCGGTGATTTCGTAGTCCTCGCGCCCGGCCAGGACCGAGGCCAGCGTGCTCTTGCCCGAGCCGTTGGGCCCCATGATGGCGTGCACTTCCCCGGCCTTCACGTCGAGGTTGATCCCCTTCAGAATTTGCTTCTCGCCGATGGCCGCCTGTAAATTTTCTATTTTCAGCATGGTGTCTGTAAATTCTGAAATCGAGCGGCAAAGGTAATCAGGAAACCCGTGTTTCGCCGCCTACGCCCGGAATAACTCCACCCCGAAAGAAATGGTTTCCGGGGGAATTTCGGACGGAAAAAAGGGGTTTTGATTCGTAACTTGAAGCCATGAGTCAACCCCCGAAACCGGCCCTGAACAGCCGCGGCGCGCCCATCAATCCGCCCAACCGCTTCCAGGCCCAGCGCCTGGAAACCGACCCGGACGGAGACCCGGACGAGGCGCAGATCAGCAGCCCGAAGACGCAGTTTTTCACCGATACCTCGAAGTCGATCATCAGTACCTTCGACAGTCCCGACCTGCCCGTCGGGCGGTCGGTCAACCCGTACCAGGGCTGCGAGCACGGCTGCGTGTACTGCTACGCCCGCAACACGCACGAGTACCTGGGCTTTTCGGCGGGCATCGATTTCGAGCAGAAAATTATGGTGAAACCCACCGCGCCCGAGCTGCTCGAAAAGCGTTTCCGGCAGCGAGGGTACCAGCCGTCACCCATCGAACTTTCGGGCAATACCGACTGCTACCAGCCCGCCGAGCGGCAGTTCAGGCTGACGCGGCGGCTGCTTCAGGTGTTTCAGAAATACGGCCATCCGGTTGGACTGATTACGAAAAACAGTTTAATTCTGCGCGATTTGGACATCTTGAAAGAGTTGGCTGCCCAGAACCTCGTCCACGTCTACCTCACGCTGACCACGCTGAACGAACGCCTCCGCCGGGTACTCGAACCGCGCACCTCGACCGTCGAACGGCGGCTCGAAACCATCCTGAAATTGACCGACGCCGGGGTACCCGTCGGCGTGATGACCGCCCCGATCATTCCCGGCCTGACCGATTACGAAATTCCGAAGCTCGTCGGCGAGGCCGCCCGGCACGGGGCGCTGAGCGCCGGGTACACCGTGGTCCGGCTGAACGGGGCCATCGGGCCAATTTTTGAAACCTGGATTCGCCGCTACATCCCTGACCGCGCCGACAAGGTACTCGCCCAGATTCGCGATTGCCACGGCGGTGAGCTGAACGATTCGCGTTTCGGGGTACGGATGTACGGCGAAGGACCGATTGCCGAGCAGATTCGGCAAATGCACCAGATGGCCCGCCGGAAGTACCTCACCGGGCGCGAGATGCCCGCCTTCGACCTGACGAAGTTTCGGCGGGAGCCGGAGCAACTAACCCTTTTCTAAATGCTTGCCACGTTCCGTAGCGCAGGGTTTAAACCGAGACGCGTAGTCCCTGCGCTACGGAGCAAAGCAGTACAAGGAATTCAGATTAGGAATTCACCAAATCGCCTCAACTCTTCCCACCCGCCCCCGAAACGCAAACTGGTCACCCACGCCCTTGCCGAGCAGTACCTGCCCGAGCGGTGACTGCGGCGAAACGACCAGCACGGGTACCCCGTCGACGGTCAGGGCACCGGCGCTGACCGAGAGGTGGTACCAGCCCGCGGTGGTTTTCAGCAACGCACCGAGGCTGCCGCGTTCGGGGGTACCCTGGCGTTCGATGCGATCGAGCACGAGTCGTTCCTGCCGGGCGATTTCGTACTGCTGCGCGTGGCGGTCGCGCTCGATCTGACTCATGGCACGAGCGGTTTCGTACTTGTCGCCCGCCGAGCTTTTTTCTTCCGAATTGGCCGCCTCCTGCGCGGCCTGCATGGCGGCATGGGCGATCTGCATCCGCTCGTCGAGGCGGTGCTTCAGCTCGTTGAGCAGACGCGATTTATCCAGCATGAGTCAGGTCGGTGAGTGAACGGGCCAGGACGCCTTCCTTCAAAGCGTACGTCGAAACCTGCATCCGCGGAATCCCGTACGCCCGCAGCACGTGGGCGATGAGGCAGGAGCCGACGATGATCATGTCGACGCGGAGTTCGATCATGCCGGGCAGGGCCAGCCGCCCGGCGCGGTCGTGCGTGAGCAGGAGTTCGTACGATTGGTAAAACGAGTCGAGCGGCAACTCGAACGAAGCCCGATCGGGGCCGGGGAGGTACCCATGCGTACGCATCCAATGCAGGTCGTTCAACGTCTCGAACGAACCCGCCGAGCCGATGAGTACTGTCGGGGCGTACTGGTGAATCGCGTTGGTCAGCGGCAGGAGTTGCTCGCTGAGGTACTCGTCCAGTTGCCGGACCGACGGGAGCGAGATCGGATCGGTACGCATGAACCGGTCCATGAGCCGCTGCCCGCCGATTTCAAAGCTCCGTTTCCAGAAAATTCGCTCCCGGCTGCCGAGGATAAACTCGACGCTCCCGCCGCCGATGTCCATGACGAGCGCCGGGTCGGTACCCAACTCGGTACCCAGCCGGACACCGTCGAAAATCAGCCCGGCTTCCTGGTCGCCATCGATGACCTGGATCCGGATGCCCGTCGCCGCGCGCATCGCTTCCACAAACTCGGTACCGTTCCGGGCGTTGCGCACGGCGCTGGTGGCGAAGGCCTGAATGGCTTCGGGCGCGATGCCGTGCCGGTCGGTAGCCCCACGCAGGTGCAGCAGAGCGCGTTCGGCCCGCTCGAAGGCCTCGGGGGTGAGGAGGCCCTGGCTGATGCCGCCACGCCCGATTTTAGCCGCCGTACTTTCGTCGTGGACGATGCGAAAGCCGGTTTCGGTGCGCTCGGCGATGAGCAGTTGGAAGGTGTTGGTACCTAAATCGAGGACGGCGAGCGGATTCATGCGTAGCGCAATCTTTCGATTGCGTTTCAAGACGGTCTGTAACTGAGGCGGCAAAGGTACGGGCAACGGCTAATTTTCAGGGGAGAACTCCCGGCTTAGGGCTTGATTTTCTGCCTTGCGGATTTATCTTTGCACTCCCTTTTGGTTCAGACCTACAAAAACACCCTCGACGGATATGATCATCGTCAACGTAAAAGAGAACGAAAGCATTGACAAAGCCCTGAAGCGCTTCAAGAAGAAATTCGAGAAAACCGGCGTTCTGAAAGAACTGCGCTCCCGCATGGCGTTCACGAAACCTTCGATCACACGCCGCAAGCAAGTCATCAAGGCCTCGTACAAGCAGCGGATGTACGGCAACATTGATAACTGATGTGGCCATGTGAGAATGTGGTAAGGTGACAATGAAAACGTGGTCAAACGCATTGCCACATTGTCAAATTCTCACATCACCACATTAAAAAAGAAACCATCTTCGCGGAAGCAATCCCCGCGAAGATGGTTTCTTTTTTTCTCCAGCACATCCAGTACGAAAAGCGGTGCAGCCACCACACGGTGACGGCCTACCGCACCGACCTCGAGCAGTTTACGACGTACCTCGCCCTGACGTACGAACTCGACGATTCCCGCAAAGCCGACCATCAACTCATCCGTTCCTGGGTGGCGAGCCTGGCTGAAAGTGGTTTAGAGAATCGCTCCATCAACCGAAAAATTGCCACGCTACGCACGTTTTACGGTTTTCTGCTTCGCCAGCGCGAAATCAGCGTCAACCCGATGCTGAAGATAAAAGCGCTCAAAACCGATCGCTCGATTCCGAGTTTCGTTCGGGAAACCGAGATGAATACCCTGCTCGACGACGTGAAATTTCCCGAAGGATTCGCCGGGCAGCGCGACAAACTGGTACTCGAATTACTGTACGGGACCGGCATTCGTCTTTCCGAACTCATCGGCCTGACCGACGCCGATGTGAACGCCTATGAACGCACGATCACTGTACTTGGCAAGCGCAACAAGCACCGGCTGGTACCGCTCACGAAACCACTTTTCGATCTCATTCAGCAGTACCAGCAGGCCAAGCAGGAAACATTTGGCGGGCAAGCCGCCGCGCTCATCGTATCCGATACGGGCGTCGCTGCGTACCCGATGCTGATCCAGCGCATCGTGAAAAGGTACCTCTCGCTCGTGACGTCGCTGGAAAAAAAGAGTCCGCACGTGCTCCGGCACACCTTCGCCACGCACCTGCTCAACGGCGGGGCCGACCTCAACGCCATCAAAGATTTACTCGGGCACAGTTCGCTGGCGGCCACGCAGGTGTACACGCACAACTCCATCGAGAAGCTGAAGAAAACCTACAAGCAGGCGCACCCAAAGGCGTAGAAATAACTCTACTGATTTGGTAGAGTTAACGGGCCGGGCTACTTTTGTCCGAATCAATCGCCCGGATGAATTCCAACCCCGACGTCATCGACCCGCCCGAAGTCGCGCCTGCTCCGCAGAAATCGCGCAAGAATCCCTTCGAGGCGGCCATCATCACGCTCTGGAAGCGGGAGCGGACCTGGGCCGAGTGGGTCATCCACGGCACGAACGCCCTGGCGCTGATGCTCGTCGGGCACCTGCTGTTCACGTTTCTGACGGTCGAAAACCTCGTCACGGGGTTTAACTCGCTGACGCCCGACATCCTGCTATACGTCCTCGCCGGGTTTCTGGCGCAGATGGTCGACGGGGCGCTTGGGATGGCCTACGGCGTATCGGCGGCGACGTTCCTGGCCAACGTGGGCGTTTCGCCCGCCGTCATCAGCATGAGCGTGCACACGTCCGAAATCTTCACGAGCGGCGTGTCGGGGTACATGCACCTGAAATTCGGCAACGTCAATTCCAAGCTCTTCAAGGCGGTACTCGTCCCCGGCATCATCGGCGCGGCGCTGGGGGCATACCTGCTGGCCGCGGTACTCGACCCGTACCTGGCCTACGTCAAACCCGCCGTGGCGGCGTACACGCTCGTGCTGGGGGTACTCATCATTCGGAAAGCACTGCGGAAACGGCAGGCCAAGAAACCTGTCCGGCACATCGGACCGCTGGCCTGGTTCGGCGGTTTCATGGACTCCGTCGGCGGTGGTGGCTGGGGGCCGATCGTAACGTCGACGCTCATCGCCTCGGGGCGGCACCCGCGTTACACGATTGGCTCGGTCAACTTAGCCGAGTTCTTCATTTCCTTGGCGTCTTCCCTGACGTTTTTCTTCGTCATCGGCTTTTCGCAGTGGCAGGTCATTCTCGGATTGATTCTCGGCGGCACCATCGCCGCGCCCATCGCCGCCCGACTTTCGGCCAAGTTGCCCGTCAAGGCGCTGATGATCATGGTTGGTATCGTCGTGATTCTAGCGAGTTTGAAGCGGATTGTGGGGTGAAAAATTGTGGATTATTGACTGGAATTACTTCGGTGTGGCCGGTGCCCCGTGGCACACAAATCACTTTTGTTTTAAGCTTAACCTTGTCTGTTTTACTTAATTCTGTGCCGCCAGCAGGTACAGCACGGCCATCCGCACAGCCACGCCGTTTTCGACCTGGTTGAGGATGATCGAGTGCGGCGAGTCGGCGGCGTCGGAGCTGAGTTCGACGCCCCGGTTGATCGGGCCGGGGTGCATCAGCACAATTTCGCGGTCCAGTTCGTCGAGCATCGCGCGCGTGATGCCGTAGTACAGCGCGTACTCGCGGAGGCTGGGGAAGTACTTGATCTGCTGGCGTTCGAGCTGAATGCGGAGCACGTTGGCGACGTCGCACCAGCGGAGCGCTTCGCGGACGTCGTGCGAAACGCGGACGCCCAACTCAGCGATGTGCCGCGGAATCAGCGTGCTCGGCCCGCAGACCATCACTTCGGCCCCGAGTTTCTGCAAGCAGAAAATGTTCGAGAGCGCCACGCGCGAGTGCAGGATGTCGCCGATGATCGCGATTTTCTTCCCAGCCACATCACCCAGTTTTTCCCGGATTGAAAACGCGTCCAAAAGCGCCTGCGTGGGGTGTTCGTGGGTACCGTCGCCGGCGTTGACCACGTTCGCCGGAATGCGGCTGGCGAGGTAATGCGGCGCGCCGGGGCTGCTGTGACGCATCACGATCAGGTCGACTTTCATCGCCAGGATGTTGTTGACCGTGTCGAGCAGCGTTTCGCCTTTTTTGACCGAACTGCCCGAGGACGAAAAATTGATGACGTCGGCCGACAGCCGTTTTTCGGCCAGCTCAAACGAGAGCCGCGTCCGCGTGGAGTTTTCAAAAAACACGTTCGCAATCGTTACGTCGCGCAGCGAGGGTACCTTTTTGATGGGACGATTGAGTACCTCCTTGAACTCGTCGGCGGTCTGGAAAATAAGCTGAATATCCGCTTCGGTTAAATCTTTGATGCCGAGGAGGTGGCGGGTGCTGAGGGAGGTCATCGGTTACGGGTTACGCGTTGCGGGTTGAAAATTGATAACCGGGAGCCACACGTAACCTGTAACGCGTAACTCGTAACTACTAGTCAATCAACCAAATGCCGTCTTTTTCGTGGCCCTGCTCGCGCCATTCGACGAGTACCCGCTGCGAGTCGAGCGTGTTGACGCGTTGGCCGACGTAATCGGGTTCGATGGGTAAGTCGCGGTTGTAACGGCGGTCGATGAGCACGAGCAATTCCACCTTCGCCGGTCGACCGAAAAACGTCATGGCGTCGAGGGCCGCACGAATCATGCGGCCCGTGGCGATGACGTCGTCGATAAGAATGACGCGCTTGCCGTCGATGACGAACGGAATCCGGGTCTGGTTGGGCTTGACGATGCCGTCGCGGCGGCGGAAGTCATCGCGGTGAAACGTGGCGTCGAGGTACCCGAACGGAATCGGGGTACCCGTCGTGGCTTCGAGTTGCTGGTGAATGCGCTCGGCCAGAAAAATGCCCCGTGGTTGCAGCCCCAGTACCACTGATTCGCGAAAATCCTGGTGGTTTTCGATGAGTTGCTGGCACAGTCGACTGACGGTGATTTCGAGCAGGGGACTGCCCAACACGAGGAGGCGTTGCATGGGGGCAAAAATAAAGAGTCAAATTTGTAGCGCAACCTTCAGGTTGCGTACGAACAGTCTGACGCAACCGCGCGGCGGACCGCCTGAAGGTTGCGCTACACGCATGAATTACCTCATTGCCGGATTGGGCAACATCGGCCCGGAATACGCCTTCACTCGCCACAACGTGGGCTTCCTGGTACTCGATCGCCTCGCGGCGCAGCACGATCTGAAGTTCAGCATGGGCCGCCTGGCCTACGGGGCTGAGTTTCGGTACAAAAGCCGGAATCTGTACCTCATCAAACCTACGACGTACATGAACCTGAGCGGCAAGGCCGTCAACTACTGGCTCAAGGAATTGAAGGTACCCCTGGAAAATCTGCTGGTCATCACCGACGACATTGCCCTGCCCTTCGGCAAGCTACGAATGAAGACCAAAGGCTCACACGGTGGCCACAACGGCCTGCGCAACCTCCAGGAAGTACTCGGCACTGACGCCTATGCCCGGCTGCGCTTCGGGGTGGGGAGCGATTTTCCCAAAGGCAGGCAGGTTGAATACGTGTTGGGCAATTTCGAGGGGACTGATTACGCGCAATTACCCGAGCGCCTCGACCGCGCGGGTGAGATGGTTCTCAGTTTTTGCACCGTTGGGGTACAGCAGACGATGAATAATTTTAACGAATGATGGTACCTTTTAAAGAATTTTGCATTATTCCATTTTTAGAACAATCTAAAACTCTGACCTACATAAGACAAATAAGATTCTGATAGAGTCGTTGATTTAAGAGTTAATTTTTAATTTAAGTCCTTTTTGCGAATAAAAATCAGAATAATATTCTGAATTAGTGTTGATATACATTTGCATTAACTTCGTTGATAACTTAGTTTTGCAGCGTCTTAATCAAGAAGACAAATTGTAAAATACCATGAAAAGTAAAAGAAGCATTGTAACTTTGCTATCGGTTCTGATGGCGGTTACGGTTGGAACTACATCGGTCGAGGCAACTGCGTCGAATGATGACACCCTCAAGAAGGTGAACCCGACGTCGGCACGGAAATTGTTGACGAAAGATGTCGAGAAAGATTTCTCCCGTTTTGCCGAACAAAAGGCGGCGAAATTAGTCCAGTACAACGAGTATCGGAACGTAATGCAAGTCGTGGCTTTGTTTAATCAAGCTCCGGCCCAGTTTCTGAAACTCAACGCGGCTCAACAAGATGAGTTTCGCGGACAGGTTGCCAAGTTGGATGCCCGGTTGAGCCGGGTTCGTGGGGCGGAAGCTCAGGCTTGGCGGCAAACGCTGAGCAACACGGCTCACACGATGAACTACCTCTGGAAACATGCCACGGCTGAGCCGCTGGTCGATCCGATGGAGGTTCAAATTTGGTAACGAAAGAGGCAAGCGTTTTTCATAGTAAAATAGGTTTAGAGGTTAAGTGGGATAAGGTTGGACGACTCGTCCAGCCTTATTTTGTTTTCAGCCTCTACAAGCTACGCGCATGAAGCCCTTCGTTACGCCGCCCGCTGCTCCGGTTCATTCGGGTTTTGACCCTTTCGTTTGGTTCCTGCTCAGTGCCGTAGGGCTGGCCTACCTCTGGCCCGAGCCGGGCACGGCGTCGGGTACGTTCTCGCTCGAACGCCTTGCCAACCTCGGCGTGCTGCTCATTTTTTTCTTCTACGGTCTGCGGCTTAGTCCGGCCAAAATGCGGGCGGGCCTGGGCAACACACGGCTCCACCTGCTGATTCACGCCACGACGTTTCTGCTGTTTCCCCTGCTCATCCTGGGTACCCGGCCCTTGTTTGAAGGTACCAACGAGGCTGCGCTTTGGCTGGGTTTGTTTTTCCTGGCGGCGTTGCCGTCGACGGTTTCTTCTTCGGTTGTGATGGTATTGATTGCTCGTGGCAACCTGCCCGCGGCGATTTTCAACGCCAGCCTTTCGGGGTTGCTGGGCGTGTTTCTGACGCCGCTCTGGATGAGCAGCGTGCCCGAGTCCTCGCCAGGAGGTGCCGTCGAGTTAGGACCGGTGATGGGTAAATTGTTTGTGCAGGTGATCTTGCCCGTCGGAGTAGGAATCGGGCTGAACCGCTGGCTGGGTACCTGGGCCGAGCGCTGGAAAAGTGGGCTACGGCGTTTTGACCAATCGGTAATTCTTCTCATCGTCTACACCTCGTTCAGCGAATCCTTCGCGACGGATCAGTTTGCTGGTACCAGCGCCGGGGTACTGCTCGGACTGGGCGTCGGGATGCTGGCGCTGTTTCTGCTCGTCTACGCCGTCATCAACCGCCTGTGCCGCTGGCTCGGGTTCAACCGCGAAGACCGCATTACGGCCCTGTTTTGTGGCTCGAAAAAATCGCTCGTCCACGGCTCGGTCATGGTACCGATTCTTTTTCCCGGTACCGCGGCCGTCGGGATACTGCTGCTGCCGCTGCTGCTGTATCACGCGCTTCAACTCATCGCCGCGAGCGTACTGGCACAGGCGGAAGCCCGGCGCGTTTAAGCCGATTTCGGTCGGAACGCCTGGATGATGGCCTCGTTGGTTTCGAGAAACGGCCCGCCGATGAGGTCGATGCAGTACGGGATGGCCGGAAACACGGCGTCGAGGCACTGGCGAATGGCGGAGGGTTTCCCCGGAAGATTGACGATAAGCGTTTGCCCCCGAATGCCCGCCGTCTGCCGCGACAAAATCGCGGTGGGTACGTACTGCAAACTGACCTGCCGCATCAGCTCGCCGAAACCCGGCAGGAGTTTCTGGCAAACGGCCTCGGTCGCTTCGGGCGTCACGTCGCGCGGGGCAGGGCCGGTACCCCCGCTGGTCACGACGAGGCAGCAGTTCTGTTCGTCGGCCAGTTCGGCGAGCATTTTTTCGATGACGTCCTGCTCGTCGGGAATGACGCGGTAGACGGGTTCCCAGTCCGTTTTCAGGTACTCGGTTAGGGTACTGACGATGGCCTTGCCGGGGATGTCTTCGTAAATGCCCGCGCTGGCGCGGTCGGAGACGTTGATGATGCCGATGCGGGTCATGGACTACGATTTGGAAGGAAGTTTGGACCGACAAGATGCGGTCAGTCGGGAGAAGTTTCAACAATTGCCCGCACCGGTCCAATCAGTTTCGGTACCAACTTCTCGATCCAATCCCGTTCCATATCAGTCCAGACGCGCGGCGCGTCGAACACGGCAGGCTGGAGAATGGCCCAGAGGGTACCGCCTTCGACGACGTGTGCGTGGATGAGTGCCCGGTGGCCGAAGTGCGCAGCCTCGAAGGCCCGGTCGAGTACCTCCGGCGTGGCGGTTTCTACATCTTCCACGTACACCGACGGTCGCAAGTCGAGTGCGGCGCGGTAGAGCGGATCTTCGGCGCGGATGGGTGCGTCGTCGGCCCAGGCGCGGTGTGCGGGGGCGACGTCGGGTATCGACTCGTCGCGCCGCCAGACGAAGGCAATGCGGCTTTGCTCGGTTTCGGGGTTGCGAATGCAGAGAAAACAGCGATCGGCGTGGAGGGCTTCACCGACCAGCCGAACGGTTTCGTTCAGCACGAATTCGGGTGAGCGATCAGGCGCGCCGAGCAGGGCGTCGAAGGCATCGGTGAGGGAGGAGTTCATGACGTCGACTGGCTTGAAAAGCGTGCCAGGTGGGGTTCAACCTCTGCTTTTAGCATTTCGACTAACTCCGCATCCATGAACTGGAAATCATCCGGGATGTTCAGGACAATCAGGTGTAGCTGAGTGGCTACGTCAGGAAATAGGCTTGAGATTCGTTCGCGATGACGTTTTTCCATGACGAAAACCAAGTCAGCCCAGCACAAAACTTTTTTGGTGAGCCGAATCCGTGCCGAAGGTTCTGTACCGGCGGAACGGGTGTAAACGCCAGGATAGTCCCGAAACACGTGCTCCGCCGTTGGATTACGCCACTGGTTTCGACTGCAAATGAAAAGTAGATTCATGCCTAACTCACCGTCCCGCCATTCCAAACCGCCTCACCTGGTTTCAGAAACTGCAACTTCCCATCCCGGTCTTCGGCCATCAGGATCATGCCCTGGCTCTCGATACCCATTAGTTTGCGCGGGGCGAGGTTGGCCAGTAGCGTGACCTGCTGGCCGATGACGGCTTCCGCCGAAAAATGCTCGGCAATGCCGCTGACGACCGTGCGCGTATCCAGCCCCGTGTCGAGCGTGAGTTGGAGGAGTTTTTTCGACTTGGGCACGGCTTCGGCGGCGGTGATGGTCGCCACGCGCAGGTCGAGTCGGGCGAAATCCTCGTAGCTGATTTCGGGCTTGGCCGGGGCGGGTTGTTTCGTTTCGAGTTCGTTCATGCGTTTCGTGTCGTGAAGTTTCTGCACCTGCGTGTCGACGACGGCGTCTTCGATTTTCTCGAACAGCAGCCCGCGGTTTTCGACGGCGTGGCCGGGCGGCAGCAGGTCGGATTGACCCGCTTTGTCCCAGGTTTTTACTTCAAACCGCAGCATTTCCCGTAGTCGCTGCGCCGTGAAGGGCAGGAACGGCTCGGCCAGAATCGAGAGCGTAGCCGACAGGTTGAGGGCGAGGTTCAGGATGGTACCGGCTCGATCGGGGTTTTCCTTGAGCGCTTTCCAGGGTTCGGTGTCGGCGAGGTACTTGTTGCCCAGGCGGCAAACGTCCATGAACAGCGCCAGCCCCTCGCGGAAGCGGAAGTTTTCGAGCGCTTCCGAAAGTCGTTCGGGGTACCGGGCCAGTTGCTTCAGCAGTTCCCGGTCGACGTCGAATAGTTCGCCGAGTGGCGGTACCTGACTACTGAAGTTTTTCTCGGTCAGCACGATGGCGCGGTTGACGAAGTTCCCGAAAATCCCGACCAGTTCCGAGTTGTTACGCGTCTGGTAGTCTTTCCAGGTAAAATCCGAGTCCTTGGTTTCGGGCGCGTTGGCGAGGAGCGCGTAACGGAGTACGTCCTGCTTGCCCGGAAACTGGTCGAGGTACTCGTGCAGCCAGATGGCCCAGTTGCGCGAGGTACTGATCTTTTCGCCTTCGAGGTTCATGAATTCGTTGGCGGGCACGTTGTCGGCGCCGGGGATGAACCGGCCGTCGGCCATGAGCATCGCCGGAAAAATGAGGCAGTGGAAGACGATGTTGTCCTTGCCGATGAAGTGAATCAACCGGGTATCCTCAGCCTTCCACCAGCGTTCCCAATCGTCGGGAAACAGCTCCTGCGTAAACGTGATGTACCCGATGGGCGCGTCGAACCAGACGTAGAGTACCTTGCCCTCCGCGTCGGGTAGGGGTACCCGAATGCCCCAGTCCAGGTCGCGGGTCATGGCGCGGGGTTTGAGCCCTTCGGATAGCCAGGAGCGGACCTGTCCGGCCACGTTCGATTTCCACTCGGGGTGGCGGTCGACGTAATCCTGCAAGCGGAATTGCAGTTGATCGAGCGGGAGGTACCAGTTTTTGGTGGCTTTCAAAATCGGCGGCTCGCCGCTCAGGGCCGAGCGTGGGTTGATCAATTCGGTGGGGGAGAGGGTACTGCCGCAGCGCTCGCACTGGTCGCCGTAGGCGGCCTCGTTGCCGCAGACGGGGCAGGTACCCACGATGTAGCGGTCGGCCAGAAACTGCCCGGCTTTCGCATCGAAGTACTGCTCGGTGGTTTCCTCCACGAAGCCGCCCTGCTCGTAAATCTGCCGAAAAATAGCCTGCGACATCGCGTGGTGGGCGGGCTTGGAGGTGCGCGAGTAGATGTCGAACGAAATGCCGAAGTCGCGGAAGGCGTCGCGTATCTGGACGTAGTACTTGTCGACAACCTGCTGGGGCGTGATGCCTTCTTTCTGCGCGCGAATCGTGATCGGTACGCCGTGCTCGTCGGTACCCGAGATGAAGGCCACGTCCTGACCCGTCGCCCGCAGGTACCGCACGTAGGTATCGGCGGGAATGTAGCACCCGGCCAAGTGCCCGATGTGGATGGGGCCGTTGGCGTAGATGAGCGCGGCGGTGACGGTGATGCGGTTGAATCGTTTTTCTGACATGGCGGCAAAAGTAGGGTTCTGTGTTGTCTGAACCGCAGATTTACGCGGATTTGAGGGATTACGCAGAGGAGTTACAAAATCAGTAGGCAGGAAATGGGCTGATCTGACGGGAGCATGGAAGTGAAAAAAATGACCGCTCCCTAAAAATCAACTCTTCGTAGAAGCAATCCTCTGCGTAATCCCCCAAATCCGCGTAAATCTGCGGTTCAGACAAAATATTCATGAACCCCACCTACCCGCACGCCCCGCTCACGTACCGCATTAACGGCTGCGCCATGAAAGTACACCGAACGTTGGGTAATGGTTTTCAAGAGGTCATTTACCAACGCGCCCTCGCGATCGAAATGGAAAAACAAGGTCTGGGCTTCGCCCGTGAACTGAAAATGAATATTTTCTACGAAGACTGCCTGATTGGTACCCGCCGCGTGGACTTTCTGGTCGAGAACAAAATCATGGTGGAACTGAAAGCCTTGAGCCGACTCGAAGACATTCACCGCGCCCAAGCCATCAACTACCTGGAAGCGTACCAACTTGGTACCGGTTTGTTGCTAAATTTCGGCGCCCCGAGTCTGGAAATCGTCCGGCTCACGAACGAACACAAATTGCAACGCCGACAAAACGAACCTCCGAACCACCCATGAGCCCGTTTCGTTTCTTCAAAATCAACTCGAATTTAGCTCTGCATGATCAAATGAATCGGCGTAAGTCTGGGCGACGCTTCGCTGCGGTTCAGACGATTGTATTCCTGCTCCTCGCCACCGCCACCTTCGCCCAGCAGCCCCAGCAACTTACCCCCGCCAAATCCCCAGCCAACGTCGGCTTTGCCCCCGAGCGCCTCGCCCGCCTCGACGCGCTGCTGCAGGGCTTCGTCGACCAGGGCATCGCTCCGAACGCCGTAACCTTCGTGGCCCGGCGCGGACAGGTGATTCACCACAAGGCGTTCGGGTACAGCAACCTCGAAAAACGCACGCCGCTGAAAACCGACGACCTGTTTCGTATCGCCTCGCAGACGAAGGCGCTGACGACGGCCGCGCTGCTGATGCTGCTGGAAGAAGGAAAATTCCTGGCTGAAGACCCGATTTCGAAGTACATCCCCGCGTTCAAAAATCCGAAGGTACTGACGACGCACAACGCCGAAACCGGCCAGTACGAAACCCGCCCGGCAAAGTCGGAAATCACGATTCATCACCTGCTCACGCATACGGCGGGGATTCCGTACGAACACCCACTGCAAAACGACCCGAAGTTTCGGGTGCCGTTTTTCAACTCGCTCGAAGCCGATCGGCTCGAAGACGTCGTCAACCGCATCGCCGCGCGCCCGCTGGTGGCTGATCCCGGCGAGAAATTCGTCTACGGCCTCAACACCGACGTGCTCAGTCGGCTCATCGAGGTACTCGCGGGGCAGCCGCTCGACCAGTTTCTGAAAACCCGCCTGCTCGATCCGCTCGGCATGACCGACACGCATTTTTACCTGCCCGCCGCGAAGGCCGGGCGCTTGGTTGAATTGTACTCGAAACCCACGACGACCGCCAAACTGAGCCTGCACGAAAACGCCGCCTACCGCACGTACCCCGTCACCGGGGCGAAAACGTATTTTTCGGGTGGCGCGGGCCTCATCAGTACCGTCGGCGATTACGCCAAATTCTGCCAGTTCCTCCTTAACGGCGGGCGGTTCAACGGCCAGCAACTCCTCAGTCCGAAGACCGTCGCGCTCATGGCCCGCAACCAGACGGGGTCGCTCGAAGTCTGGGACCGCGGCGACGGTTTCAGCTACGGCTTGCAGGTATTCGGCGAACGGAGCCGGTACGCCGGGAATGCCAGCATTGGCGCGCTGAGCTGGGGCGGGATGTACTGCTCGGAATACACTATCGACCCGAAAGAGGACCTCATCCTGCTGGTTTTCACCAACGTGCAGCCCTACGCGCACTACAGCGAGTTCGTGCGGAAATTCCGTAATGTGGTGTACCAGGCGCTTGTCGACTAACTTGTCCGCATGATATTCCTCACCGGAGCCAACGGACTCATCGGCAGTTTCGTCGTCCGGCGTTGCCTCGAAGCGGGTAAACGCATCCGGGCGCTGCGGCGGCCCGACAGCGATCTCTCACTGCTATCGGACGTAGAAGACCGCGTCGAATGGGTCGAAGGCGACGTACTTGACCTGCCTTCCCTCGAACGCGCCCTCGACGGCGTCACGCACGTCGTTCACGCCGCGGCCCTCGTTTCGTTCGTCCCGCGCGACCGTGCCCGAATGCGGCAGGTGAACGTCGAGGGAACCGCCAACGTCGTCAACGCCTGCCTGAGCGCGGGCGTCCGTCGGTTCGTTCACGTCAGTTCGGTGGCCGCCCTAGGTCGACCCAACGCCCGGCGAGGTACCGGCCCCGACGTGCCGGTCGTCATCACCGAAAACCAGAAGTGGGAAGAATCGCCAATGAATTCGGCTTACGCCCGCTCGAAGTACGAGGCCGAACTCGAAGTCTGGCGGGGTATCGCCGAAGGACTTGCGGCGGTGATCGTCAACCCCTCGGTGGTACTCGGTGAGGGCGACTGGGCGCGCAGCAGTACCGCGCTGTTCAAGTACGTGTTTGACGAAAAACCGTTTTATTCGGAAGGTACCCTCAACTACGTCGACGCACGCGACGTGGCCGAGGTCATTTTCCAGTTGTTGCATTCGGAGGTTTCCGGCGAACGGTTTATTCTGAACGCCGGTCACACCTCGTACCGAACCTTTTTTGAACAAGCCGCCGCCGCGCTGGGCAAGCGGGCGCCGGGGTACGCCATCAATCCGCTCATTGCCGAAGTGGCCTGGCGCGTGGAGGCCGTCCGGTCCTGGCTGACGGGGCGTTCGCCGCTTGTCACGCGCGAGACGGCCCGCTCGGCGCAGCACCATTTTTTTTATCCGAACGACAAAATCCGGCAGGTACTCGGCTACGAGTTTCGCGGCCTCGACGAGACCGTCGGGCGCATTGGAAAGGCCTTTCTGGAGCGGGAAAATCGTTAAAAAAAAGCGGCTGACGCGCCCAAAGCACGGTAACCTACGAAAAAAACCGGACCCGCCAAGGGCTTTGAAACTTTTCCCGGCGGGGACTTGACGCGTGGAATTTTCTGGTTACCTTAGACTGTTGACAATCGAGTACGACCCCATGCACCGTGTCTGCCCACCTGCTTTTGCGCCACCGCCCGACCCCTGGTTGGGGCGCTGTCAGCCACCGGGCAGACGGGTAGCCGAAGGGGCCATTATCCATTAGAATCCCATGATGGAGCAAGAATTTGACGATTTGCCCGAAGCCACGCGCGAGTCGGTCCGCCGGTACGAGAGCATGTTGAAAAACCGCGAAGCTTCGTTTTTTGATTTAGATGCCTACGAACAGATCGTCGAACATTACCTGGACGAAGGCAAGTTTGACGACGCCCTGAAAGCCTGCGACCTCGGCCTCGATCAGTACCCCTACTCGCTAGAGCTGATGCTCAACAAGGCGCAGATTCAGGCCAATTTGCAGGAATACGATTCGGCCCTCGAACTACTCGACCGCGCCGCGCTTTTCAACCCGACTGATACCGACATTTTGTACCTACGAGGTACGATTCATTCGCTCCAGGGCAATTACGGGGATGCCATCGCCATCATGGAGGAGGTACTCGATCGGACCGACGAAAAGGACAACCTGCACTACCACATCGGGCTGGCGTACCAGAGCTGGGGCAAACCCGAAGACGCCATCCGGCATTTTAAGGAAGCGTTGCGACACAATTTCAGCAACGAAAACGCGCTGTACGAACTGGCCTGCTGCCTCGAACAGACGGGCGAACTGGCTCAGAGCCTGCCGTACTACCAAGCGTTTGTCGACCGCGACCCGTTTTCGCACCAGGCTTGGTACTACCTCGGCATCGTGTACAGCAAGCTCGAAAACTTCGACAAAGCGGCGGAGGCCTACGAGTACGCGACGTTCATTAAAAAAGAGTTTTCGTCGGCGCACTTCAATCTGGGTAATACCCAGATGAACCGCGGCAATTACGAACTGGCCACCGAAAGCTACCTCGAAACGCTCAAGTACGAGGAAGCTACGCCCGACACGCTCTGCTGTCTCGGGGCCAGCTACGAAAAACGCGGCATCTACGACCAGGCTACCAAGCACTACCGCGAAGCCATTAAACTCGACCCGCACTGGGACGAAGGCTGGTACGGCCTCGGCGTCTGCCTCTTCGAGCAGGAAAAATGGTTTGAGGCGCTGCATTTCCTCCGGAAGGCGCTCAAACTGAACGAGAAAAACCCCGACTACTGGCTGGCCGTGGCTGAGACCGAGCAGCGCATTGGCAACGTGCTTTCGGCGGTGGAAGCCTTCCAGCAAGCCACCGAACTCGACCCACAGGACACCGAAATCTGGGTGAAGTGGTCACTGCTGTACTACGACCAGGGCGAGTTTGACAAAGCCGCCAGCCTGATGCAGGACGCCATCGACGAACTTCCCGAAGACGCCGAGCTGTACTACCAGGCCGCCATCTACCTCATCTGCGCCGGTCAGTACCGCGACGCCTTCCTGTACCTCGAAACGGCCCTGACGCTCAACTACGCCGCGCATACCGTGCTCTTCGAGTACTTCCCCCGCCTCGAAACCCAAAAGGCCCTCTACCGCCTCATCGAGCAGTACCGGAAGTGAAGCGGCAAGGGGTAAGGCGCAAGTTGAAAAGCCCCGCCAGCGAGAGCTGGCGGGGCTTTTTGTGAACATCGAACAAGCAACCAGGAACAGTCAACATCCAAGTGATTTTGTCTTTTCTACTTCGATGTTGGCTGTTCCTGGTTGCTTGTTCGATGTTCAGTACTTCCCAATTGCGCCACCGCCGCCGCCAGCGCCGCCGTCAGTTGCTCCGTCTGAATCGTGGTGGCGCATAGGAAGTGTCCTTCGGGGCAGGCGGTCCGGCCGTGCAGACCGCAGGGGCGGCAGTAGAGCAGGTCGGGCGTTTCAAGCGTGCGGGAAAAGTCAGCCAAGGGGCCGAAGCCAAACTGGGGTACCGTCGAGCAGAACACGGCGGCGGTCGGCGCGTTCATCGCCGAAGCCAGGTGCAACGGAGCTGAGTCGTTGACGTAGTTGAGGACCGCTTTTTCCAGCAACGCCGCCGATTCGAGCAGCGACAACTGACCAGCCAGACTAAACGTCAGCGGGCGGCTGGTGGCAGCGAGAATCCGTTCGCAAACGGCGGCATCCGCCGGTCCGCCCAGCAAAAACACGGCGTACCCCGCCGGAACCGAACGGATCAAGTCCACCCACTGATTTTCTGGAAATTGCTTTGTGAACCAGACCGACATCGGCGCGAGGCACACGTAGGGCAGATTCTGAAACGGCCGGACCTTCGCGAAATCAGCCTCGCTGGGGTACAGCTTCGGACGCGCCGGGGGTGCTTCCACGCCCAGCGGGCGCAGCAATTCGGCGTTGCGGTCGATTTCGTGGGTACCCGGATCGATGCGGTGCGGTACCCGGTGCGTGAACAAACGGGCGAAGGGATTTTTGTCGAAACCGACCGTCTGCCGAGCGCCCGCGAGTACCGTGAACAGCCCCATCGTCGCGAAGCGCTGGAGGTTGAGTACCCAGTCGTAGCGCGCGCGGCGTACCTCGCCGAGCAGGCGGCGCAGGTCGCGGTACTTGCCGTTTTTCTTGTCCCAGACGAGTACCCGACGGAGGTACGGGTGGTTGGTCAGCAACGATTCGTTGCCGCGCCGGACCAGCACGTCGAGTTGGGCTTCGGGAAATCGTTCGTGCAGCGTCTCCAGCAAGGCCGTCGCCAGGACCACGTCGCCGAGAAAAGCCGTTTGAATGACAAGAATCTTCACGGCGTGAAGGTACGCAGCGCCAGGCTATGGACGGCCTAAGCGGTACTTGAACGCTAAAATTCCCTGCAACGGAACGGAAGCCTGGGAACGGCCCACGCCGGCAATGAAATACACGCGGTTAAGGGCTGATCCGGTCAATTTTCGCTCGGTAAGCGGAACGGCGGCCTGAACGCCCAAGTCGATGTCAAAGCGCGGACTGAGCGTAACCGCAACTCCCACCGACCCGCCCGCGGCGACGGCCCAACCGCTTCGGTATTCGAGGCTGCTGGGATAAGAGGCATAGTCGATGATGATTCCTTCGGGCGACTGGGGCGGCCAAAATTCCGTGAAGTTGTAGGTTTGGTAACGCGACAAAATCAAGTGAGTACCTACGAACGGACGGACCCAGCCCGCACGGAGCAGGTACCGCCGGGCGCCTACGTTCGCATAGACGCCCCTGGCGGCTTGCTGAAAACGTTCTCGTTCGCCCGTCTGGGCGTTTGTCAGCCGAATTTCGCCATACGTAGCTCGACCGAACGCAATTCCGATTCCCGACGTGATGGACCATTGCCGATTGGGTAACGTGCGCTCGTAAGCCAGTTCCAGGCTCCGGCTCAGGAGCGGACCGGTGTTTAGCCCAAGTTGATTTTGGCCGCGCTGAGCCCAGACGTCGTACGTGAGCAGAAAAGCGATGAACAGAAGGGGGATTTTCATAGCGTTCAGGGGTTGCGTCGTACCTTCGCTAAAATTTAAACCAACGACCCCAAAACTACCCATCGGGTTGGGAATGCTACCCGACTTTTTTTGTTGCCTTCCCACGAGTAAAGCTTGCAGCGGAATGTCAAACTCTTGTCCCTTGCAACTTGCCCCTTTTTCCTTTCAACATGAACGAATTCGACATTCACACCCTGCCCAACGGCATTCGGGTGGTGCATAAACCCGTGACGTACAGCCAGGTGGCCCACCTCGGCATCATGCTCGACATCGGCAGCCGCGACGAGCAGCCGCACCAGCTCGGGCTGGCGCATTTTTGGGAGCACATGGCTTTCAAGGGTACCGAAAAACGCAACACGTACCAGATTCTGAACCGGCTCGAAAACGTGGGCGGCGAGCTGAACGCCTACACGACGAAGGAAAAAGTCTGTTTTCACGCGTCGGTACTGAAGGAACATTTCGAAAGAGCCCTCGACCTGCTGGCCGACATTGCTTTCCACTCCACCTTCCCCGACCGGCAGATCGAGCGCGAACGGGGCGTGATTCTGGAGGAAATGGCGATGTACTACGACTCGCCCGAAGACGCCATCCAGGACGATTTCGACGCGCTGCTCTTCGCCGATCACCCGCTTGGAGCCAACATCCTGGGTACCCCCGAGACGGTGAATTCCTTCGGCAAAGCCGACCTCCAGCAGTTCATCGCCGACAACCTCGACACGAGCCGAGTTATCGTTTCGTCGGTCGGGAATCTGCCGATGAGCCGCGTCATCAAACTCGCCGAGAAGTACTTGGGCGGCGTACCCGCCCGAACCACGAGCCGCGTGCGGACTTCGCCCAACGGATACCACCCGGCGCAGCAGAGCCTGAAGCGGCCCATCTCGCAGGCGCAGGCCGCGCTGGGTCGGCGGGCTTACGCGCTGCATGACCCGAAGCGGCTGCCGTTTTTCATGCTCGTCAACCTGCTCGGCGGACCGGGCATGAACTCGCGGCTGAATCTGTCGGTCCGCGAGCGGCACGGGCTGGTTTACGCCATCGACGCCCAGTACACGCCTTTCCTCGACACGGGCTTCCTCGGCATTTACTTCGGTACCGAACGCAAGCAACTCCGCAAAGCGACCGATTTAATTTTCAGGGAATTGAAACGCCTGCGCGAGGTGCCGCTGACGGGTACCCAACTCCACGTCACGAAGCAGCAGCTCATGGGCCAGCTCGCCATGGCCGAGGAGGGCAACCAGAGTTTCATGCTGATGATGGCCAAAAGCCTGCTCGACCTGGGCCGGATTGATTCGCTGGAAGAAATTTTCGCTCAGATCAACCGCGTCACCGCGCCGGAGTTGCAGGACTTGGCGAATGAGATTTTTGTGGAAGACCAGTTTTGTTATTTGACGTTTCTGCCGGAATAGCGTCCGCAACGCGTACCCGTCGGGCGGCCCGGCCACGTGGGTCTGCTCATCCAACCTTTTTTGAACCGGGCCGCCCGACGGGCCGCGTTTTTCCCACCCGCGCATGGACTTCCTCCCCCAAGAAATCGCCGCCTACGCCGCCGCGCACACCTCCCCCGAAAGCGAGGTACTGGCCCGATTGAACCGGGAAACCCACGCGAAGGTACTTAGTCCGCGGATGCTGTCGGGGCACGTGCAGGGGCGGGCGCTGGCCTTGTTTTCGCGGATGATTCGGCCTACGTTTGTCCTGGAAATTGGCACGTACACCGGGTACTCGGCGATTTGCCTCGCCGAAGGGCTGCAACCGGGCGGGAAAGTGATTACCCTGGACGTCAACGACGAACTGGAAACCTTCACCCGCTCGTTTTTCGCCGCCTCGGGTTACGCCAACCGGATTGAGTACTGCCTCGGCGACGCCGCCGACCTGATTCCCACGCGCACCGAATCGTTCGACCTCGTTTTCATCGATGCCGACAAACGCAACTACCGCCGCTACTACGATCTGGTCTTCGACCGCGTCCGGCCCGGTGGTTTTATTCTGGCCGACAACGTGCTCTGGAGCGGGAAAGTCGTCGCACGCGACCCGGTTCAGACTGACCGCAAAATCGACGCCGACACGCAAGCCCTCCTCGACTTCAATCGTTTCGTTCACGACGACCCGCGCGTCGAAAACCTGCTGTTGCCCCTGCGCGACGGACTACTGATCATCCGCAAAAAAGAACCTCACGAACTCTCCCCGCCCGCATGAACCCAACCCTCCCTGCACTCCTCCTCAGTACCGCCGTCTACGCCCAGGCCCAGGCTACCTACCAGGCCCCGCGCCGCATCGACTTTGCCGGGGTGACCGTGCAACTCGACGAATCGGCCCGCAAGCTCGTTCAGGCCGACGTCAACGCGCTGATTGCCAACCGCAACTCGCTCAACAACCGCCTCGAACGGGCGGTTTTGTATTTCCCGATTGTCGAGGAAGTTTTTGACAACGAAAAGATTCCCGACGATTTCAAGTACCTCGTCCTCCAGGAAAGCGGCCTCGTACCCGACGCCGTTTCGACGTCCAACGCCGTCGGCTTCTGGCAATTCAAGCGCGAAACCGCGGGCGATTTCAAGATGCGCGTGGACGACGAAGTCGACGAACGCAAAAATATCCACGCTGCCACCTGGGCCGCCGCGCAGTACCTCAAACGCAGCAACGGGGTACTCGACAACTGGGTATCCACGCTCTTTTCGTACTACCTCGGGCTGGGGGCCGTCCGGCAATTGGTGCCGCCCGACTGGACCGGTGCTCGCGAGGTAGCCGCCACCGACAAAACCGACCGGTACATCCTGCGTTGCCTGGCGCACAAAATCGTGTTTGAGCCCGAAATGCAGGCCTACCGCTCACCGCGCAAGCAGCGGTTTTTTGAGTACACGGGCTGCGCTGGGAAAAACTTCCGGCAAATCGCGGAAGAATTAGGGGTCGACGAGGTCGAACTCCGGCGCTACAACCGCTGGGTGGGTACCTCGAAAGTCCCCGACGACAAGGAGTACGTCATGCTGGTACCCGTGACGGTCGAGCAGTACGCCGGGGTGCGTTCGCGGGCGAAAGCCAGTTTGGTCCGCCCGCGCGAGGAAGTCGCCCAGGCCAGCACCTCAACCGCCCCGCCCAGCAATCGCCCCGCGGCTCGCCCGACGGGTACCCCCGCCCGACCTGCGACGCCAACGCGCACCGTGGCTACCCGCAAACCCGGCCAGAACAAACCCGGCTACCCGAAACTCCGCCGCGTGACGCCCGCCGTGCGCAACGAAACCAACGTCCCGATTTACTACGAAATCAACGGCAAACGCGGCATTCTCGCCCAGAAAAACGACACCTACGAAACCATCGCCAAGCGCGGGAACGTCAAGCCGAAGAAGTTTTTGCAGTTCAACGACCTCAGTGAATCCGACGCCATCATCCCCGGTCAGGTGTACTACCTGAAGAAAAAATGGAAGGCCGCCGACGTGGAGGAACACGTGCTGGGTGCCGACCAATCGCTGTGGCAGGTGGGGCAGATGTACGGCGTGCGACTGGCGAAACTGACGGGTTACAACCGCGTCGAAACGGCCGAGAATCTGGTACCCGGCCGGGTGCTCTGGCTCCAGCAAACGCGCCCGGCGAACAAGCCCGTCGAGGTACGGGCCCTGCCGGATGCGACCCCGACGCCGCCGACCGAGGTAGCCCAGACGGAAACCAAAACCCCCGAGGCCCCGCGCACGAAGTCAGACCCGCGCCGCGACGTGACGGAGAAACCGTCGGTGCGTACTCCGGCCAAGCCGGAAGCCGAATCCGACGTCCGCATCGTGGAATCGACACCGACGCGCAGCAGCGGCAACAGCCGGGTCACGGTGGTACCCGCGTCCGGGGCGAAACCCACGCCGTCTGCGCCGACGAGTACCCCGCCGCCGACCGAATCCCGGCCGGTCAGTACCCCGCGCCCCACCGCGCCGGAGCCCACCCGTTCGACCGCCGCCAGTACCCACACGGTAGTCGCGGGTGAAACGTTTTTTGCCGTGGCGCGGAAGTACGGCGTCACGCCCCAGGAGTTGCGCGATCTGAACGGCTTCACGGAGTACCCCTCGGTTCGGGTCGGGCAGGTGCTGAAGGTGTCGGGTACCACCGCGCCGACGACCGCCCAGCCCACGCCACCCACGCCGAAATCGACGACGCCCGCGATGCACACGGTCAGCGCCGGGGAGACGTTCTACGCAATCGCCCGGAAATACGGCCTGACGCCGCAGGAACTGCGTGATTTGAACGGCTTCAGCGAGTACCCGACGGTGAAGATTGGGCAGAAGCTGAAAGTGAAATAAGTAGCGGGTTAATGGGTAGCTTTGTCCGTCGACGCGGCTGCGTAGCGAGGGGGTTAACCCCCTCGCTACGCAGCCGCGTCGACGGACATTTTTTATGCCCTTACTCGTCGGAGTACTCGTTTTCTTCACCTGCCAAGCCCTCGCCCAGGACCTCCACGCCGACCGGCGCGTTGATTGGGCCGGGGCGGGGTACCCCGGTTGCATTCCGTCGCCGACCCGGGTTGTCGAAGCTGGGGCGCACGGCCTTTCCACCCAAAATCCCAACAACGGTCCCGCGCTGATGGCAGCACTCCAAGCACTCGGCGGACAACCGGGCGTGGTGCGGCTTCCGGCGGGTACCTTCCGCGTCGGGCAGACGCTGGCTTTGCCGAGTGGAGCGGTACTCCGGGGCGCGGGTTCGACGAAAACCAAATTGCTTTTTGACTTCGGCGGGACGACGGACCGGCATGCGTTGGCCGTGGAAACCGAGCCAGGTACCGCGTTTACGCCCTTGACGGGTGGGTTTACGAAAAACTCGCGGACGGTCACGACGGCAGTACCCCTGAACCTCACATCGGGCGACTACGCCGAAATCCGGCAGGCCAACGGAGCCTGGGACACCAAACCCGCGCCCTGGGCGGCGTTTTCGGTTGGGCAAATCGTGCGGGTGACGGGCGCGGCGGGTACCCAAGTTTCGTTTGAAAAATCCCTCCGTCTCGACTACGACCCGACGCTCCGGCCCGAAATCCGCAAGCTGGTACCGATCACCGACGTCGGCATTGAAAGCCTGACCATCGAACGCGCCGACCGCTCGGCCAGCGGTGGCGGGAGCAACGTTTCGTTCCGGTACGCGGCCCGCGGCTGGCTACGCGACGTCGAGAGCATCCGCAGCATCGGCAGCCACGTGCTGGCCGACGCGAGTACCCAGCTCGAAATCACCGGCAATTTTTTTCACGAAGCCCTGACCTACGACGGTGCCTCCACGCGCGGCTACGGCGTCACGCTCATCCAGCACACGGGCGAGTGTTTGGTCGAAAACAACGTCCTGGCCACGCTCCGCCACGCGCTGATGGTCAAGCAGGGAGCGAACGGCAACGTCATCGCGTACAATTTTTCGACCGACCCGAAGCGGGTCGAAAACCCGACCGACGCGGGCGGCGACCTCTCGCTGCACGGGCATTTTCCGTTCGCAAATCTGTTCGAGGGGAACATCGCCCAGACCCTGCACCTCGATCAGGCCTGGGGGCCGGCCGGTCCGGGCAACACGTTTCTGCGCAACCGCCTCGAACGCTACGGCCTGCTGATGACGCCGGGACCCGTCAACGCCGACGGGCAGAATTTTATCGGGAACGACCTTACTGGCACGGGTACCAACTTCGGCAACTACCTCCTGGCGGGTACCGATCACGTCGCCATCGCCAACCGCGTGCGGGGTACCTGGCAACCCGCCGCGCCGACAAGTCCGCTGGCCGACTCGTACTTCCGCACGACGACCTACGATTTTTGGGACGCTTCGCCCTGGCCCAGTCTCGGCTCGCCGACCGAACCGGGACAGGGTACCCTCCCGGCCCGGCAGCGGTACCGGGGCAACGGTCCGAAAACGGTCCTGCAAACGGCCCATCCGCCGACGGTGGACGCGCAGTCGGTACCGGGTGGGTACCTCCTGACGGCCTCGCCCGCCCGGAGCTACGCCTGGTCGACGGGCCAGACGACGCGGGAAATCACCGTCGAGCGGGCCGGAAACTACACGCTGACGGTGACGAATGACCACGGTTGCGCCACGCGCCGGAGCGTCGAGGTGGGCGGGGAGGTTGCGCCGGTGACTGTGTTCCCGAATCCCTCGGAGGGTAGCTGGTTCTGGCTGCGCGAAGGCCGGGTGGACGCGCTGGACCTGTTTGACGCCACCGGCAGACGGCACGAGGTGGACTGGACGCCCATCGCCGACGAGTACCTCGTCAGACCGCGACGTCCGCTGCCGCCGGGCGGGTACCTGCTCCGGCTGCGCCTGCGCGACGGAACGGTGCAAACGCGTCGGTTCGTCGTCCGGTAAGCCGGAGAAAAGCCGTATTTTTGGGGTTTCCCGACGTCATGATTCTGATTGAAAATACCGTCATCTCCGACGACATCGCCGAGCAGTACTTCGTCTGCGACCTGATCAAGTGCAAGGGGGCCTGCTGCGTGGAGGGCGATTTGGGCGCGCCGCTGCTGGACGTCGAGTTGCCCGTGCTCGAAAGCGAATACCCGGCCATCAAACCGTACCTGTCGGCGGCGGGCATTCAGGCCATCGAGGCGCAGGGCACGTACGTCCAGGACTGGGAGGGCGACTACTCGACGCCGACCATCGGCGACCGCGAGTGTGCCTACGCGATTTACGACGAGCGGGGCATCCTGAAATGCGGCATCGAGCAGGCGTTTTTCGATGGGAAAACCGATTTTCGCAAGCCGATTAGCTGCCACCTGTACCCGATTCGCATCACGAAGTACGACCAGTTTCACGCCCTCAACTACAACCGCTGGCACATCTGCTCCCCCGCCTGCGACCACGGCGCGGCGCTGAAGGTACCGCTGTACCGGTTTTTAAAAGAGCCGTTGATTCGGGCCTACGGCGAGGCGTGGTACGAGCAGTTGGTGCGGGAGATTGAAACCTAATCCGTTGCGTGCCCACGCTGCGCGTGGCACGCTTCATCAGGTAAATTGCACTTGAAACGTGCCACGCGCAGCGTGGGCACGCAACGGCCCATGAAAACCGATAACCCCTTCGACGATGTCTACGCCGTCGTCCGCCTCATCCCGCCAGGCCGCGTCACCAGTTACGGGGCCATCGCCGCCTACCTCGGCTCGAAGGGCGGTGCGCGGCTCGTGGGTTGGGCCATGAACGCCTGCCACACGATGGACGACGTGCCTGCCCACCGGGTCGTGAATCGCAACGGCGTGCTGACCGGCAAGGCGCACTTCGGCGGCAACGTGATGCAGGAACGGCTGGAAGCCGAGGGCGTGCGGGTGGAGCACGATCAGATTCTGAACTTCAAAAACCACTTCTGGGACCCGAAAATCGAATTACTTTAGGCACGAAGCGCGTAGCTTGCCCCGTCACTTCATTCATCAAACAACATGCAAAAACCGCTACTGACTCTGTTCCGAATTGCCAACCTACTGCTACTCTTCGTCAGTGGGAGCCGGGCGCAGAGCCTTCTCACCGTCAGCCCGACCTTCCCAACCGCTGCGGGCGAAATCACCCTCACGTTCGACCTCAAGCAGGCCAAAGACACCCGCGCCGCCGGACTGCTGGGCAAAACCAATGACGTGTACCTCTGGGCCTGGGGCGGCTCGGACCCCGCCAACCGCACCGCCGAGTTCGGCCCGCCGGGACAGACCAACTTCAATCAGGGGTACCCCGCCGCCGCGCTGACTCCCCTCGGCAACGACCGCTGGCAGATCACGCTACGCCCCAGTACGTACCTGAGTGTGCCCGCGGGCAAAACAGTTCGGTGGATGGGCGTGTTGGTAAAGAACGGCGCGGGTACCGCCCAGACCGAGGACGCCACGTTCGTGCTCTACGAAAACCGGCTGAACGTGGCCTTTTCGACGCCCACGACGTCCAACTTTTTCGTCAACGCCGGAAGCACCGTACCCGTCACCGTGCGGGCTTCGCGCCGGGCCGCGCTCACGCTCAGCCTCGACGGCACGCCCATCGCCTCCGCCACGGATACCGTCCTGACGGCGTCGGTAGCGGCGGGGGCGACGGGCGGGGCCGTCCGCACGGTGCGGGCCACCGCCGTCGACGGGACTGAAACCACGACCGCTGAATTCAATTTTACCGTGACCCCAACCCCGACCACCGCCGCGCTGCCCGCCGGGCTGTCAGACGGCATCAACTACCGCGGCGACCGCGCCGCCACGCTCGTACTCTACGCGCCGCTGAAGCAGTTCATTTACGTGCTGGGCGAGTTCAATGGTTTCGAGCCGCGCCCCGAGTACCTCATGAACCGCACGCCCGACGGCCAGCGGTACTGGCTCGAACTCAGCAACCTCGAACCCGGCCGCGAGGTAGCGTTTCAGTACTGGGTGGATGGGCAGGTGACGACGGGCGACCCGTATTCCGAGAAAATCCTCGATCGCAACAACGACCCCTCCATTCCCGCCGCGACGTACCCCGGCCTGAAAGCGTTTCCCGAAAAAGCCCGCGGCACGACCGTCTCGGTACTCCAGCCGGGCAAACCGGCCTACGCCTGGCAGGTGACGAACTTCCAGCGACCCGCGCCCGAGAAGCTGGTGATTTACGAGGTGCTCGTCCGGGATTTTTTGCAGACGGGAAACCTCCAGGCCCTGACCGATTCGGTGGCGTATTTCAAACGCCTCGGCGTGAACGCCGTCGAGCTGATGCCGGTCAACGAGTTTTCGGGGAACGATAGCTGGGGCTACAACCCGACGTACTTCCTCGCCCCCGACAAGGCCTACGGGACTGAGCAGGCGCTCAAGCGCTTCATCGACGAGTGCCACCGGGCGGGCATTGCCGTGCTGCTCGACGTGGTGTTCAACCACGCCGACTACGAATTCCCGTACGTGAAAATGTACTGGGACGGCAGCAAGCCGAGCGTGGGCAGCCCGATGTTCAACCCCGAAGCCACGCACCCGTTCAGCGTGTTTTTCGATTTCAACCACGAGAGCCCGGCGGCGCGGGCCTACTTCGACCGCGTGCTGGCGCACTGGCTGCGCGAGTACCGCGTCGACGGCTTCCGGTTTGACCTCAGCAAGGGCTTCACCCAGAAGCGCTCGACCGACGACGGCGTCTTCCGGCAGTACGACGCCTCGCGCATCGCCAACATCACCCGGCTCTACACCCAGATGCGCACCGTCGACCCGACGGCTTACGCCATTCTCGAACACTTTGCCGACGACACCGAGGAGCAGGAGTACTCCAGGCTGGGCATCCTGAGCTGGGGAAACCTGAACGGCGCGTTTCGCAACCTGCAAAAAGGCTTCACCGACAACCTCCGCGGTCTGGCGCATACGTCGAAGGGCCTCGCGAAGCCTTCGCTGGTCGGGTACGCCGAAAGCCACGACGAGGAGCGGCTGCTTTTCGACGCCCAGCAGAACGGCCTCGCGCAGGGCAGTTACTCGACGAAGGATTTGAAGACTGCCCTCGAACGCGGCAAGGCCCTGGCCGCGCTGCTGCTGCTCACGCCCGGCCCGAAACTCATCTGGCAGTTCGGCGAATTCGGCTACGACGTGAGCATCAACCAGAACGGTCGCACGGGCCGCAAGCCGCAGAAGTGGGAGTACCTCCGCGATGCCGACCGGCTGCGACTGTTCAAGGTCTACGCCGACTTGATTCGACTCAAAACCAACCTGCCGCTGCTGGCGAACCCAGCGAGTTTCGAGTACCGGCTCCGCCCCGACGGATTGCATCAACTGGACGTGCTCGGCGCGGCGAGCGGTACCCAACCCACCTGGCTGCGGGTGGTCGCCAACACGGGCATCGAGCCGAAGCCGACGCAGCCGTTTTCGCTGGCCCCGAGCGGCGCGAGCGGGAGTACCTGGTTCGACTACTTCACGGGCCAAGCCATCCCGCCGGAACTGGTGACGAGTACCCGTGACTTTGTGTTTCAGCCGGGTGAATTTCACGTCTTCGTGAACCGATCGGTATCCAAACCCGAGACCGGCTTGGTACCCTGGGGGGCACTATCGACGCTGACGGCGACGGAGCCGGTACCCCTCGATGGGGTGAAACTTTTCCCGAATCCGGGCCAGAACGTGCTCGTGGTCGAGTGGGAGAGTGGGTACCGCGGCCCCGTCGACCTGGAAATCAGCACCGCCAGCGGTCAGCGTCTGAATACCTTCCAACCCCGTAAAACCGACGGCAAACTGGTCCAACACCTGCCGATCGAATCGTTGCCTTCAGGAATGTATTTTCTCCAAATCCGCGAAGGCGACGTGCAGCGGGTGAAGAAGTTTGTGAAGGAGTAGGCTTTCCGTTCCGTGATTGCGCGCGGTTCGCCGAGCGACGGGAGTAGAAATAAAAAAGGATGGGTACCTGCCCATCCTTTTCATCTTTAAAATCTTACGAATCACGGCTCTTACACCGCAAAACTCTCCCCGCAGCCACACGTCCGGGAGGCGTTCGGGTTTTTGAATTGAAATCCCTTGCCGTTCAGGCCGTCCGAGAAGTCGAGTTCGGTACCGGCGAGGTAGAGGATGGATTTTTTATCGACCATGATTTTCACGCCCTTGTCCTCAAAAACCATGTCATTGGCCTGGGGCTGGCTCGAAAAATCGAGGTTGTACATCAGGCCCGAGCACCCGCCGCCTTCCACGGCGACGCGGATGTTGAATTCATTCGTGAGCCCTTCTTTTTGCCGGAGTTCAATGATTTTCTCCGCAGCTTTATCGGTGACCGTGACCATGTTTTTAATGAATAATGGACCGCGGTGGCGGACCGTAATTGATAATGGAAAATCAATTTCCGAAGGTAGGATGCAGTGGGTAAACTTCGCACCTTCCGGTTAAGTTTCCCACCGAGAAACCATTTTCAATTATCCATTTTCCATTGTCAACTTCAGTCATGCTGACCGTCGAACACATCGGTATTGCCGTTCGAAACTTACCTGAGGCGGAAGCGCTGTACCGCAAACTCCTGAACGTCGCCCCGTACCAGCAGGAAACCGTCGAGTCGGAAGGCGTGACGACGCTGTTTTTCCGGGCGGGCGAGACGAAAATCGAACTTCTCGAAGCCACCCGCCCCGACAGCCCGATTGCGAAGTTTCTGGAAAAACGCGGCGAGGGCATTCACCACCTCGCCTTCGAGGTACCCGACATTCGCGCCGAAATCGCCCGGCTCAAAGCCGAAGGCTTCACGCCGCTCAACGAAGAGCCGAAGCTTGGCGCGGACAACAAACTTGTGGCGTTTCTGCACCCGAAGGGGACGGGCGGGGTGCTGGTGGAGTTGTGCCAATCAGTGGATAGTTGAGAGTGGACAGTGGATCGTTAGCAGCTAACGAGTGCCCGCACAACTATCCACTGTCCACTCTCAACTATCCACTCATTTTGGTCCGACGACTTCGCTCAACGCCGAAACGCCAGCTTCGTTGAAGACCTCGATAGCGAAGTAGTAGTCAACGCCCTTGTTCAGCGCACGTAGCTCGAACGTGCTGGGCTGGTCGTTCCAGAACTGGTACGTCTGGTACAGCTTGTCCGGTCGGATACCCCAGCGGATGTTGTAGCCCACCGCGTCGGGTACCTTTTGCCAGCTCAGGTCGGCGTTGCGCGTGTCGGTCTGGCGGGTTACGGTCAGGGCGGTGGGCGTCGCGGGTGCCGTGCCGGGGCCGTTTCCAAAAATCCGAAGTCCGTTGATGGCCAGGTACGGCCCGGCGGTGTACACGTGCTCGTAGCGCACGTACCGCGCCCGGACGGCCCGCGGCAGTTCGACGTACGCGCAGGCGCGGTCGCGCTTGGGTTGTTTCGTGAGGTCGGCGGCGAGGGTCCAGCGGGTACCGTCGAGGGAAGTCAGAATTTTGAACTGGGTGTAGACGGTCGAGTCGCTATTGAAAATGTTGTTTTTGTAGTCGACGTAGTTCACCTGCACGGCCCGCACGTCGCAGGCGGCCTGGAGGTCGACGGTCAGCGTTTCGCCGCGGCGATTTCGGTTCGGTACCCAGAACGTGCGTGGGTTTTCATCATTGACGCGGTCGGCCGTCAGCGTGTCGAGCGTCGAAGAGGCCGTTACCGGTTTTTTGTAGTTGAGCAGCATCCAGCCCGTGAAGAGTTCCTCCGGCTTCTGCCACTTTTTGGTGGGTACCCGGTGTGGAAAATCGCCGAAGCGCGTGTCGGCGAAAAGCTGGTCGTCGCGGTCAAAGCCCGCCGGGTGCATCACGATGCGGCGCTCCATGCCCCAGACCAGCCCAATCCAGGTGGTACCCGTGTTGAAGTAATTCCCGAAGCCATCCTGAAACGTGTTGCCGTGGCCGGTCCCCGTCGCGTACCCGCCGGGCTTGTAGGCCACCGGGTTGTAGGGCGCGTACGCCCAGGGGCCGAGCGGGTGCTTGCTCGTGTAGGTCCCGTTGGCGTAAACGTTGTACTCGGTACCCGGCGCGCCGTACTGGAGGTAGTAGGTACCGTGGTGCTTCGTCATCCAGGCCCCTTCGGTGAAGGGGCGCATGAGGTCGGCGTGGTTCGGACCGAAGCGTTCCCAGCCGTGCTCGAAGGGGTTCAACCAGAACATGGCGTGGTAGGCCTTCGCCGGGTCGCGCTCGGCGTAGGCGAGGTTCCGCGATTTGTCGAGTTCGGCCCCGAAAATCGGGTACACGTTCGAGGAACCCCAGTACATGAACCATTGGTCCGTGTCGGGGTCGTGGAAAAGCGCCGGGTCCCAGGGGCCGATGTCCTTGGGCAGGCGCGGCAGCCAGCGGTTGTAAAACGTGAGCTTGCCCTGCTTCGGGTCGGGCGAAATGAAAATGGGCCGCTGCTCGAAGGTCGACTGAAACAGGTACAGCGTATCCCGCACCGACAGCGCCGCCGGGGCGCACATGTCCTCCATCGGCCATTGGTTGGGCACGATGTACTGCCAATTCACCAAGTCCTTCGAATGCCACCACCCGCCCGAAATCGTGACGAAGAGGTAGTACTCGCCCCGGTGCCGGATGATGACCGGGTCGGCCCCCGACCGGTACGAAATGCCCTCGTTCAACTGCTCAAAGTTGTAGCGGTAGCTGATGTCGAGGGGATTGCAGTAGGTGGTTTGAGTTGGTACCTGTGCGACGGTTGTTCCGAGGGAGAACAGCCAGATCAGAACGATCAGAATGCGGTTCATGGCAGTGAGAGGATAACTTCACGCCGAGCGAACCTGCGTGAGTGGGTTAACGAACCGAAGTTCAGGAAAGCGTTTGAAATCGCGCTCGTTGGCTGTCAGAATCGTGAGACCAAACAAATCAGCCGTGGCAGCGACAATGGAATCGCCCAGCGTGGTTTTGCGACGACGTCGGAAGCTGGCGGCGTGGCGAAGAAGTCGTTCGTCAACTGAAAGCAAGGGCAGCGTCTCGAATAAGTCTTCAAAAAAGGCGGTTTCCTCGGCGCTTAATTCAGGAAATCCTACGACTTCCGGGTAACTGATCCAACTGATAAAAACCTCGTTACCGCGCATCCGGGCCGTAACGGCATCGCGGAAGGGGGGTTGCAGGTAAATGATTGAGTTGCTGTCGAGGAGGAGTTTCATCGACGCGGCAAGGTTCGGTCGCGGCGCACTGATCGCTGCCAGGCGACGGGGTCGCTGATTCGATCCAGCAAACCCTGACCTTGCACCGGATGCTGATCGATGTGTTCCAGCGCGTTCCGGGTACGTTCAGCAGCCGACTTCTCTTGCTCAAGCAAGGCATCCACCAACTGTTCGACCTGTGCTTGGTCAGCAGGAGAGAGTTCCAGAACTTTTTCGGAAAGCGTAGCCATCGGCGAATTGATTTGGGTAAAAATACGATTTCGGTCGGCACCTTGCAACCGGGGATTTGGTTGCTTGGAATACTTCAGCGGGAATTTTGTAGCCTTGCAGCGAAGACCTTACGAAAAAGTTAACGTACAACAGCCATGAACATCCACAAACACATCACCGACACCATCGGCAATACCCCACTCGTGCGGCTCAACCGGGTCACCGACGGCATCCGGGGTACCGTGCTGGCGAAGGTCGAGTACTTCAATCCGGGCAACTCGGTCAAGGACCGCATCGCCGTGCGGATGATCGAGGACGCCGAACGGGCGGGCATCCTCAAACCGGGCGGAACGATCATCGAAGGCACCTCCGGCAACACGGGCATGGGCCTGGCACTGGCGGCGATTGCGAAGGGGTACCGTTGCATCTTCACGATGGCCGACAAGCAGTCGAAGGAAAAAATCGACATCCTCCGCGCCGTCGGGGCCGACGTGGTCGTGTGCCCGACGAACGTCGCGCCCGACGACCCGCGTAGCTACTACTCGGTGGCGAAACGGCTGAACGCCGAAATCCCGAACTCGTTTTACCCCAACCAGTACGACAACCGCTCGAACACCGCCGCGCACTACGACACGACCGGCCCCGAAATCTGGCGCGATACCGACGGGCGCGTTACGCACTTCGCCTCGGGCGTGGGTACCGGCGGGACCATCTGCGGCGTGGCGAAGTACCTCAAGGAACAAAACCCCGCCGTTGTGACCGTCGGACTGGATACCTACGGCTCGGTGTTCAAGAAATACAAGGAAACGGGCGTGTTCGACGAAAACGAAATCTTTCCGTACCTGACCGAAGGCATCGGCGAAGACATCCTGCCTGCCAACGTCGACTTTTCGCTCATCGACCAGTTCATCAAAGTCACCGACAAAGACGCCGCGCTGATGACCCGTCGGCTCGCCCGCGAGGAAGGGCTGTTTGTCGGCTGGAGCTGCGGTACCGCCGCGTTCGGCGCGCTCGAATACGCCCGCGAGCATTTGAAAGACGACGACGTGATGGTCGTCCTGCTGCCCGACCACGGCACGCGGTACCTCGGCAAGATTTACAACGACGCCTGGATGAAAGACCACGGCTTCCTCGAAAAACCCGGTTTCGCCACGGCCCGTGACATCGTGAAGCGGCGCAACGGCAGCGGGCGGCTGGTCACGCTCATGCCCCAGCAGCGCGTCAGCGAAGCGATTCGCCTGCTCAACCAGAGCGGCATTTCGCAGGTACCCGTTACGGACGAAAGCGGGCATTTCGTGGGCAGTATCAACGACTCGACGATTCTTTCGCTGCTCATCGAAAAGCCCGAAATCAAGGACGTACCCGTGGCTGAAGTGATGGAAAAGCCGTTCAAATTCGTCGCCCTCGACAGCACCGTCGACACGCTGGCCTCGCTCATCGACCGGGAGAACAAGGCCCTGCTCGTCCGCGACGACGCCCAGCAGGTGCACATCATTACCCAGGCTGATTTACTCACGGCCATGACGGCTTGAGGGTACCAAAATGGCGGTTCATCCGGAATCGGGTTGTGGGGACCCCGCGGACGGTGCAATTTCGCCCGTCCGTTTTCCCCGAACCCATCATGAAAAAAATCCTTGCAATCGCCGGGCTCCTGGCCCTGAGTCTGGGTACCCGCGCCCAACAATCCGTCGACCTCACCGACGGCGAACCCGAAACCCTCAACGGCATTGAGTACGGTTTCAACATCCGCAACGAGCGCACGAAGGAAGTCAAAGACGAAAACTACAGCCGGTACGAAGTCACCGTGTACATTACCAACCGCAGCGGCTGCACGCGGCTGATGTTTCCGAAGCAAACCGTGTTTGGCCCCGAAGACCAGAACCTGCTCGCGCAGTTTGACTGCCTCAACGCCACCGGCAAGCGCATGACCTCAAAAAGCAGTACCCTCCGCGCCCGGTCGTTCACGATTCCGTACACGACGCAGGTGAAAAACGCCGAAGGCAAACTGGTCAGTAACACCGTCCAGGTACCCGCTGGGCACGCCTTGCGCAACGGCGAAACCGTCCAGGAAAACTTCATCGTCATCGTGCCGATGGGCGAAAAGCCCCGCGTGAAAGTGCGCGTGCGGGAGTTGGTGGAGGCGTTTTAAGTGCTCAGAATTCAGGAGTCAGGATTCAGAATTCAGCAATCAGGGGTAAAAATTCTGAATCCTGACTCCTGAATTCTGAGTCCTGACTTATCTTCGCCCCACGAAACAGAGGGATGGCGGAGCGGTCGATCGCGGCGGTCTTGAAAACCGTTGACTGTAACAGGTCCGGGGGTTCGAATCCCTCTCCCTCTGCACTCAAAAAGCCAACCGGTTCCGGTTGGCTTTTTGATTTAAAATGGTTTCTCAAGTTAATTACTTCCCCATCCACTGCTTGAAATCGCTCACGCGCTCGCGACTCACGAGCGCCTCGCGGTCGAAGGCGGGGCGGAGCGTGAGCGCGAGTCGATTGCCGAAGTAAGGCTGGATCTGGTCCACGACGCGGTGCGTGAGGAGTACCCCGCGGTTGATGCGGAAAAAATGGGCCGGGTCGAGGGCATCGGCGAGTTCGTCGAGCGTGTAGTCGACGAGGTACCGCTGGTTGGCGTGCGTGACGAAAAAGCTGTAGCGGTCGTCGGTGTAGAAGTACCCGATGTCGTCGACGCTCACCGACAGCATGCGCTGGCCCTGCTTGACCAGAAACCGTTGCCGGTACGTGCGGGGCGTCTGGCCCTGAAGCGCACGCAGCAATTTCTCGACCTGCTGGTCGGGCGTCTCCGCCGGTTGGCCGCGCAGGGCCTCGAATTTATCCAGACTGCGCTGCAAATCTTCCTTCTGGATGGGCTTGAGGAGGTAGTCGATGCTGTTGACCTTAAAGGCTTGCAGGGCGTACTCGTCGTACGAGGTCGTGAAAATGATCGTACTCCACACGGTCGTGCGCTCGAAAATCTCGAAACTCTGCCCGTCGGCCAGTTCGATGTCCAGGAAAAGCAAATCCGGTTCGGGCTGTCCTGCCGCCCGGTTGGTTTCGAGCCAGTCGACGGTTTCTTCAATGCTGGGCGTCGTGGCGAGTACCGTCAGCGTGGGGGCCACTTCGTGCAGCAACTTCTGGAGCTTGCGCACGGCCAGTTCTTCGTCTTCAACGAGCAGGGCAGTCATACGGGAAAGGCGTCAGGGGAGAGGAGTGGAAACGATACGGTGAAATGCGTGGGGCCGTCTTCGATGCGAGGGGCCGACTGGGTCAGCAACTGGTACTTGGCCGTGATGTTGGCCAGGCCGACGCGCGTCGAGGCAAATCGGCTCGTTTTGCGCTGGAGGGTGTTGCGGACTTCAAGCGAATCGGCTTCGGTCGTCCGAATTTCCACCTGCAACGGTCGGCTCGGCGAAACGACGTTGTGCTTCACCGCATTTTCAACGAGCAGTTGCAGCGTCAGCGGCGGTAGCAGCCAGGCATGGTAGGCGTCGGCTACCTCCACGCGGAGTTCGAGCCCCACGCCGTGCCGGGTTTTGAGCAGGTGGTAGTACGAGTCGATGAAGGCCAGCTCCTGGGCGAGCGTCGTCAGGCCCTCGGCGGTACCGGCCCCGGTCGACTGGTTGGTTTGCAGCAGGTAGCGGTACACGCGGGCCATTTCATCGACGAACTGCTCGGCCCGTTCGGGTTCGTCGGCGATGAGCGAGGAGAGCGAGTTGAGCGAGTTGAACAGAAAGTGCGGATTGACCTGATTCTTCAAACCCTGCAACTGCCCCTGGAGCATTTCCTTTTTCAGGCGTTCCTTGTTCATCTGGTGTTGTTTCCACTGCCCAATCGAGTGAAACGTTTCCTTGATGCCCGTCGCCAGAAACAGCGTGGCGAGGTTGACGAGGTAAATGGTCAGGAGCTTTTCAACGGTGAGCGTCGAGCCGAACCACCGAAACCAGAGGTACAGCCCGCCGATGAGACCCAGAAAAACGGCCGACAGGAGCACGTGCGCCCCCAGACTCCAGGCGATGCGCGACACGGTCTGGTCAAAGCGGGCAAACCGCTGCGCGATGACCTCCGAAACCTGGTTCTGGGCGGCGAAGGTACCCGTCAGCAGCAGCGCGTTGAGGAGCGTGGCCCCGGCGAACGTCGGCAGGTCTTGCAGGTACCCCGGCCCGACCATCAGGTAGCTGAACAGGGCCGCAAACCAGGGCATCGTCAGCAGGTACGTCCAGCGGGCGCGGGCCGGGACGGAACCGGGAAGCGAAAAACGAAGCGGCAGTTTCATCGGCGGAAGCACAAGTCGGCGGTGGATTAAAAGTACGGGAATCGACCCGGAACCTGTACCCCCGGTTGCGTGGATTGCGCAAACCGGGGGGCGAATTGAGAAATGGGGTGCCTGAATCGTCGAATCACTCGTGAATGACGGCTTCAAAGCTGCCCGAGACGGTCATGGTTTCGTGCTTGATGACGTTGCACTTTTCGTCTTCGTCGTGCGCGACGACCACCTTGCCCGTGACCTGGATCTTAGCGACGAGCTTGCCATTGATGCGCTTCAGGCTTTCAATGATGACCTTCCCGCTTTCGGCCGTTTTGACTTTGCACTTGCGGTACACCGACTCCCCCGATTTTTTGCTGAGACCGTTCGTGCCCCCGACGAACGTATTTTCAACGTCGAACGCAAACGAACCGACCTTCATCGACTTCGTCGCCACGACCAGGAAGCTCGACTTGGTTGGATCGGCAATGCCACTGGCGAAGACCGTTACGATCAGTTCTTTCCCGTCGTACGTCCCGTCGGCGCGGATGTTGGCGAAGGGCTGCCCGTCGAGGTAAAAATTGTTCTGGCCTTTGACCGTCAGGTTGCTCACCAGCATCAACTGCGCCTTGCCCCCGTGCTGAAGCGTGACGCCGATGGCGACGGGGTTCCGGACGGGCAACTTATCGTGCGGGGCTTGGTAAACCAACTGCGCCTTCGGGCCGTCGGCGAAGAGCAGCATTCCGTCGGGGCCCATTTGGCCGTTGACCTGGGCGATGTCCTGCCCGTTGAGCGTCACGCTTTTGATCTGCGTGCGCGAGGCGACCTGGTCCGTCAGCGGTGCGAGCAATTCATCCAACGTGCCCGGCTTGGCATCATCAAATCGCGCAAACGGCGCCAGGTGCATCAGCTTCAGCTCCAGCGTTTGCCCCACGAACAGCGTGCCCTCCTCGGGGTCCATCCGAAACTGCGTCACCAACGACCACCAACTGAAGTGCGTGACCTGCGTGGTAATCGTGCGGGCGGCGCGGTCGACGGTTGCCCGGTGCGCCAGCATCCACACCCGGTCCGAATTCTGGAAGGCAATGCCCAGCGCTTCGGGCGTGGTACCGGCCAGTTCGTCGTCGGTGTACCGGTACGTGAACGTGACGGGCTTGGCGAACCGGGTTCCGTCGGGGCCGAACTCGTAGCCGGTACCCACGCCGTTGAGGGCCGTGTTTTCAACGGGTTGCACGGTGATCGGCGTTTCCTTCGCGACCGCCCCGGCGGGGAACGTCAGCGTCAACTTGCCGTCGGGCGTGGCGAGGGTACCCCCGGCGGGGCCGATGGTTTTGGTGGTCGACGCCCCGAGGGGCTTCCCGATTTCGGTCGGGGTACCGGGTCCGTCGATGGGTTCAACGGCGTCAGGAGTGGGGTTGCAGGCCAGCAGGCCGAGCAGGGCGAAGGGGAGGAGGTACCGGAGTTTCATGGCGTTAACGGCATTGAGTCGTTCGTGAATGATGACTCAAACTTCCGGTACCGATGGCTCGTACCCAATGCCCGATGAACTGAACTGGCAGGCGGCTGTGGTGAATTGCGGGTGGAACGGGACGAACTGCGTGCTTGTGCCCGGTGTGGTCAGGCAGTTCTCACAGATGTTCATGGATGAAACCCCACAGATGTTCACAGAAAAGCGGAAAAATCTGTGGAAATCCGTGGGCTACATCCGTGAACATCTGTGAGAACTACCGACGTAACCGCGCCTCGATAATCGCTCAAACGCTCAGAAGCGGCAGCCGCACCCAAACCTGCCCGTCGGTCACGGTCCATTCCACCGGCTCGGCGGTCAGCAGGCGGTAGTTGGCAAGCAGCGTATTCAACTCGTTTTGGCCGGGGTCGACGCGCAGCTTTTTGGGCTGGTGTGGGTACGTCACGAGCAGACGCGCGTCCGGCGTGACTGTCAAACGCACCGTCAGCGGCTGTTCGGTCGTGAGCACGCTGTGTTGCACGGCGTAGTCGAGTAGCGTGAGCAGGGTCAGCGGGGGTACGCCGCGGGCGCTCAACGCGGGGTCGAGGGGACCGGGCGCTTCCACCGCCAGGGCCGCGCCGTAGCGCACCTGTTGCAAACTGGCGTAGCTGGCCAGAAAATCCAGTTCGGCCTGAATCGGTACCCGATCGGGCGCTTCGGTGGCGGCGTCGGTACCCGCGGCTTCGGCTTTGCGCCCGGCCTGGAGCAGGTACCGGTACACGCGGGCCATCTGGTCGACGAAGCGCTCGGCCTGCGCCGGATTTTCGTGGATGAGGACGGAAACCGAGTTGAGCGAGTTGAACAGAAAATGCGGCTTGAGCTGCGTTTTGAGCTGGTTGTACTGCCGCTGCAAGGCCCGGCGCTCCAGTTGCTCGGCTTCGGACTGGTCCTGCTGCCACTGGGCGTAGGTGTAAAACAAACTCAGCGCGGCGCAGAGCAGCACGTCAAACCCCAGCCCCAGCACCCAGATGGGCCGGACGGCCGCCCAGCTAAATCGCACGCCCGTGGCGGGCACGAGGCTGTACACCCAGACGTCGAACACGGCCAGAACGACCGTCAGCGCCCCGACGGTACCAAACATGAGCCCGAGGCGGCGAACGCTCTGCCGCAGACCCGGATTCTGCCGGATCACCCAGCGCACGGCCAGCGTCAGCGTCACGACCGAAAACCAGTACAACCCAAAAACTACCGCCGTGCCGACGGCGAAAACCACCGGGTCGCGGAAGTACCGCGGACCGATGAAGTAGTAGTTGCCGAGCGGAAACAGCAGCGGCGTCACGGCCCAGTGGTAGCCCCATTCGTAGGTGGAAAAGAAATGCGGTCGGAGGCGAGTCAGCAGGGTCACGTGGGGAGGCGAAAGCGTCAGAAGGTTACGCCCATTCAAAAGTAGTCTGGCGGATTAAGCAGTGGTACTTCATTCGTAACGAATCATCCATCCGTAGCAAGGGACTTAAGTCCCTCGCTACGGATGGGCTACGGATGCTCCCGATCGGTTAAGCGCGAAGGTACGCGCGGGTCGGCCCCGGCCCCTTCACCACCGGCGGAATCCCGGTGCGTTCGGGGTTGAATTGCGCAAAACCGGGGATGAACTGCGCCTTCGCCTGCGCTCAGCCCACGTACCCACCGTCTTCCGTCTGCCGCAGGAGCGCCAGCGCGGTGAGCGTGTCGAGCAGGGGCTGGACGGTGGCAGGTTTGGTTTTCCGGAACCGCGCGGCCACCTCCGCGGCGCTGAGCGGACCCCCGGCTGCCTGCACCACCTCGCGCAAGGCCTGCATCTGCGGGGCCAGTTCGGCGGGCCAGGGCTGGAGCGCGGCGGGTTCGGTACCCGGCGCGACCGTGAGGGTACCCGCGCCGGGCAGAGCCAGGCCGAGCTGCTGCGTTTCGGGCGACTGGTAGGCGGGCCGCAGGTACCGGACGCTGCCCGCGGCTTCTTCGCGGGCGCGGTCGTGGTTGAGCGCCACGAGCCGGGCGAGTACCTCGGCCTCGGGCAAGTCCACGGGCCAGCCGTAGGCCTCGGCCACGGCGGCGTCGAGCTGCTGGTGGAGGCTGAGCACCACCGCCGCCAGCCCATGCTGGTACACGGTCTGGTCTTTCGCGCTGAGCGCTTCGCCCGACTTCAGCTTTTCCACGACGTTGTACAAATCCGTCAGCGTGAGCGCCGGGTGCTCGGCCTGCTGGCGTTTGCGGTGGACGTCCAACTGCTCAGCCAGGGTGCGGATGCGGGCTTGCTGACCTATGTAGCGAAACTTTGCTGTTAGAACTTCTTCTGTAAGAAGCGCTGGCCTAAATTGCAAAGCAAGAAGAAAGCTTAATCCATGCTCACTACTGATTCCAGTGTTTCTTTTGTCGCTGAAACAACACCTGAAGCATCCAATTGCCGTTTGTTTGTCGGCGATGCTCGTCAGGTTCTGACTCAACTGCCTGACAGTACGTTTAATACCTGCGTCACCAGTCCGCCGTATTGGGGATTACGTGATTATGGAATTGATGGCCAAATTGGTGCTGAAATGGAACTTGCCAATTATTTGACTGACATGGTCAAAGTATTTCGGGAAGTTCGTAGAGTGCTTCGGTCAGATGGAACACTTTGGTTGAACATTGGCGATTCTTACACGAGTGGGGGACGAACTTGGCGGGATACGGATAAGAAAAACCCAGCACGCGCCATGAATTACCGGCCTCCCACGCCAGAAGGTCTTAAACCAAAAGATTTAATCGGCGTTCCGTGGCGGGTAGCGTTTGCATTGCAGGCTGATGGCTGGTATTTACGATCAGATATAATCTGGCACAAACCTAACTGCCAACCAGAGTCGGTGAAGGACCGACCTACGCAATCGCATGAGTATCTGTTCCTGCTCACAAAATCTGAAAGCTATTATTATGATCACGTTGCCATCATGGAATCAACTCAAGACGGGCAAGGAACTCGCAATAGACGAACTGTATGGCCGGTCAATACAGAGCCCTATCGAGAAGCACACTTCGCTGTGTTTCCGCCTGCTCTGGTAGCTCCGTGTATAAAAGCAGGTAGCCCGCCAGGAGGCCACGTACTGGACCCATTTTTCGGTTCAGGTACCGTCGGAGAAACAAGTTTACGGTTAAGACGAAACTGCGTCGGTATAGAATTGAATCCGGAATATGCTGTTCTGGCTGAAAAACGACTCAGTAAATTTCGATTGCCGACTCTGGCTATTTAATAGGTCGGGGACTCATCTAATTCGTGAATGATAAATTCCCAAGTGGCATGAACTACACACAAATCTCGTCGGACGTTTTGAACCTTTAGTTTACGTTCGGTGCCACCGTCGAAGTACAATCTGAAGGCCGGGCCTACTGCATCTACTATGTAGCAGTAGCCTGGCTTCGGCATTTGTCGGCTATCCAACATCATTTCGAGTTCACCATTGGCCGCCTGCTTTAGTAAATCGACCGGGATCTCCAGTAGCTCATAGCGCCAAAATGGGCTTGCCGGGGTTGGGTAAGCCGTATTACGTAATACTAAAATTCTGTCATAGCCGCGTAAATGAGCCAGGTACTGCTCACGCAATTGAATTAAATCATCTGGATCGTCAGCCCAATTACCGCGTCCTAATTCCATAAATTTATGGATGTTGATGAATCCTAAACGTAGGTTACGATCAGCCTGCGTTTTAAGGGAAATTCGTTCGGACTCAATTGTAATATCATGACCAGGATTTCCTCGACGCGCCATTGCTGCCTGCTTGCCACACTGTAACCAGACACGTACTGCGGTGTACTCAAATTTGTCTTTTGCAAATGCATCATCAGAAAAGCAATGATGCAAACGCAAGGCGTCGCCAAAATCCTCTAAGAAGCAGTCATTCAGTAAGTTGCTATTAGGGTTTACGAAAAAAGTTTTCGGTTGTTTGAACTGTAAAACAATTCGTTCCACCCAAATCAATTGCCCTTCGCGTAGCTCGGGCAGATAAGAAGTGATCCGAGCAATCCGGGCCTGTGTAGTTGATGTAATTTCCATTTAATTGTAATAAGGCTGGCAAGATAACTACTTGATGTATGCTACCGGAGCGGTTCGAGCACGGTGGGCAGCACCAGCCGCTCCACGTACCGGCGCGGCGTGTAGTGCGCCCCGAGGCGGTGGCGTTCGCGGGGGTCGAGGGCGCGTTCGAGGAGGGTGCCGAAAATGGCCGGTTCCACCTCGGTCCAGTCGGCTTCGGCGGCGCGCAGCAGCAGGTGCATCTGCTCGGGGCTGAGCGGCAGGGCGCTGGCGTCCTGAAACAACTGCCCGTTGAAGCGGCGCAGGCGGGCTTTCAGATCGGGCGAAAAGCCGCCGACGTCCATCGTGTGCCAAAGGGTTTCGAGAGCGTCGGGTAGGAATTCGCGCAGCTCCTCGCTGGCGTAGCGCCGGAGCATTCCGGTGAACGAGTCGGCGGGAATCAGTCCTACGTCTTCCGAAAACATCGTGAATAAACAGCGCATCAGAAACTGGGCGACGGCATCGGGCGCGTGGCCGTTGCGCTCCAACTGGGCCGAGAGCGCGGCGAGGTACCCGGCCAGTTCGCGGGTCACGCGGGCGGCGCGGCGACTAGGATCGAGGTCGCGGGGGGCCAGAAAAAGTTGCCGGAGTTGCTGACGGGTCGCGTCGTCGGCCAGCCGGGCGAGCGGGATGCGGTACCGGGTCTGGTCGGGAAAGGGCACGTACGCCTCGCCGACGCCCGTGAAATTGGCGTACACGTCGAGGCAGTACCCCACGTCGACGACGAGCACGAACGGGGGCCGCGGCTCGCTCGCGGGCAGGGCGCGCACGTACCCGAGCGCCTGCTGGCGGGCGGCCTGCATCATCTGCTCCCAGGCGGGGGTACCCCGCAGGGCGTGGCCCTTGCGGCGTTTTTCAGCGGGAAGGCCCAGTTCGGCCCGTTCGAGCCTTTTCTGCTGATCGGGCGAGTCGGTACCCTGCTTGGTTTCGAGTACGAAACAGCCGCGGCGGTAGAGGTCGATGCGGCCGGTGCTTTTGCGGGTACCCTCGCGAAATTCCACGGCGCGTTCGAGCACGTAGGCATCCTGGGCAGGGTCGTCGGTGGTGGGGTCAGGGGGCGGAACGTCGAGCAGGGCACAGAGTTCGTGGAGAAACAGGCCGTAGTTGGCGCGTTCGGCGCCGCCCGCCACTCGCCAGCGGGCTTCAAACTCGGGGTAGGTCACGGGGTGGGTAGGTGATTCGGATTCTGGGTGGCAAGCACGGGAAAAAAGAGGAAAGTGAAAAGTGGATGGTGGACAGTGGACAGTGAAAAAGTCCTGCGCTAACGCGACTCCCCTCCTTTTCATGGAGGGGGTGCGTAGGCCCGTGCGTGAGCGGGACGGTCCGCCGCTGCGGGCGGTCCTGGCCGAGCGCGAAGCCAACCCAACCTTGGTCCGCTAATCCCACGTTGGCGCGTTGACCACCCCGCCCCTTCGGGGCACCGCTGCGGCGGACCGTCCCTCCTAAAAACAGGAGGGGAGTCGCGTTAACGCAAGACTTTTCACTGTCCACTATCCATTATCCACTATCCCCTCATCCCCACCTCTTCAAAAACTCCCCAAACGCTTCCTTGTACTGATCCGTGACCGGAATCGTGACCGCTCCGATCTGGACGGTGTTGCGGGTGAGAGCTCCGATTTTGTCGAGGGCGACGATGAACGAGCGGTGAATGCGCAGGAAGCGCCGGGGCGGGAGTTTTTCTTCGAGGGCCTTCAACGTCGAGAGCGTGAGGAGGGGTTTGGGCTGGCTTTTCAGGAACACCTTCACGTAATCTTTCAGGCCCTCGACGTACAGCACGTCGTCGAGCGCCACGCGCACCAACTGGTACTCCGATTTGAGGAACAGGTACTGGTCTTCCGGCTCAAGGGGTACCGGCAGGGGCGGGGCGGGTACCCGCTGGAGGCGCTCGTAAAACGCCCGGGCTTTCGTGGCCGCGCGCAGAAATTCCTCGTAGTTGAAGGGCTTGAGCAGGTAGTCGAGCGCATCGACTCGGTACCCTTCGAGGGCAAACTGGTTGAAAGCCGTCGTGAAAATCACGCGGGGCGGTACCCCGGCCGCCGTGCTGGCCGCGCTACGTTCGAGGATGCGCGCCAGTTCGAGGCCCGTCAGGTCGGGCATCTGGATGTCGAGAAACAGCACGTCGACCGTCCGCTCGTGCAGCCCGTGCAGGGCTTCGACGGCGCTCGAATAGCGGCCTTCGAGTTTCAGAAACGGCGTTTTTTCGATGAACGCGCAGACCAACCCGAGGGCCAGGGGTTCGTCGTCGACGGCGAGGCAGGTGAGCGTCATGACAGGTCGAGGCTGAGGTAAACCAGGTACTCGGCGTCGGTTTCGTGGACGCGCAGCCGGTGCCGGTCGGGGTAGAGCAAATCCAGGCGGCGGCGGGTGTTGGCCAGTCCGATGCCATTGCTGGCTTCGAGCGACTCGCCCGTTTTCCTGACGAGGGTATTGCGCACCTCCACGTCCAGCGACTCGGCCCGCTGCCGGATGCCGACGAAAATCTGGCTCGGTTCGGTGGCGCTCACGCCGTGTTTGAAGGCATTTTCCACGAAAGGTAACACGAGCATCGGCGCAATCGGTACGTCGCGCTCGGGCGCGGGGGCGTCGAGTTCGATGCGCACCTTGTCGGTCAGGCGCAGTTGCATGAGCTGAATGTAATCCTGCACGAAGGCGATTTCCTGGCTCAAGCGCACGGTACCCGCGCCCGAGTCGTAGAGCACGTACCGCATCAGCCGCGAGAGCCGGTGGATGGCGTCGCGGGCCAGGTCGCCGTCGAGCAGCGTCAGGGCGTAGATGTTGTTGAGCGTGTTGAAGAAGAAATGCGGGTTGATCTGCGCCCGCAGAAACGAGAGTTCCGAACTGACTTTTTCTTTTTCAAGCGCCTGCCGCACCGCCGTTTCCTGCTGGCCGCGCTGTACGGCCAGCAGGCTGGTCCCGATCCCCAGCACGAAGAGCGTCATCAGAATCGTCAGGCTGTCCCAGAATCGGCCGCCCCCGCCCTTCGGGGGTGGAACGGGGGTACCGGGATTGAAAAACTCGTGCATGACGCGGGGCAGGTTGAGCCAGTCGTCGGCCAGCCGGTGGGTACCCCAGACGAACAGCACCGCCCCCAGCACCGCCAGCGCGTACCAGCCGTTGCGCCCGCGCAGGAGCAGGCGCGGTACCCACAGGCCCGTGTTCAGGTAAAAGACGCCGATGAGCGTCGCGGCAAACAGCACCTGCTTGAGCCACCAAACCCCCGGCATGGCCAACTGCCGGGTGATGGGGTGGTAAAACAGAAAGCCACCCAGAAACAATTGCCAGCACAGCACGTGAATCAAGATGGGCAGGTAGCGGCGAAAGGGGATCGTGGCCATGAGCGGAACGAATCGAGGGGTATGGCCTGCAAAGTACCGAAGCCCGGACGAAAGCGGGGCGGCCCACCGACCGCTGGCGCGTTTCTCCCGACCGGGAGTCGGATTTTCCCGATGAGTACCCGGTCGGGTACGGGCGTAGCGTAGCCCACGGCGTTCGTCGGACCCGATTGCGCATCGGTCGGGATTCGCTGTCCGTCAGTCGGTTGCGTTTGGTGGGCTGGCGCCGGGCCTGCCACCTTTGACTCGTTCAAACGCCGCGAAAATTCGCGGTTCACGTCAAAAACACAAAACAAACAAAGTCATGAAAACGCTTTTTGCTTCCGCACTCCTGGCCCTGACGCTGGGCACGACCGTTCCGACCTTCGCCGCTCCCGCGACCGATCCGACCGACGAAACGACGCTCTTCCAATCGGCCGTACGCCCCCTGTCGGGCGACCGCGTCGAGGTGGCCGTTACCAACACCGGTGCCAAAAAACTGACCGTCCGCCTGCTCGACGCCGTCGGGCAAACGATGGCGATTCAGTTTCTGGGCAAGGCCCCCGAAACCACCCGGTTCCAGTTTGATCTGAGCGCCGTTCCGAGCGGTACCTACCAGGTGGAAATTGCGGGCGGTTCGGTGAAACAAGTCAAATCGTTTACGATTGCCGCTCCGGTCGAAGAACCCGCCCGCACGGTGGTGCTGGACTAATATTTTCCGATCGATTCTGCCCACGCCCGGCCTTCTGCAAAGGCCGGGCGTTTTGCGTTTACCCCCGTCCGTCAGCCGTTCGCCCCGGCGGGGGCTACGTTGACCCCCGAAGCGGGAAAGTTTTGGGACAGAAATACCTGATTTTTTGGGTGTTATACACTGAAAGTCAACCCTTTGTTTCGTAACCTGGGTTATTGGCCGGACGTCAAATCGGCTGCTACTTGCAGCCGCAATTGAATCACAACCCAGCACTCTTCTTCAATCTTCTCGTCATGAACGGTTATCAACGTATCCTAACCACCCTGAGTCTGGCCGCGGCCGTTGCCGCGTGCATGCCCCACCCGGAAGTCGTTGACCCGAGCGCGCCGGTCAACCTCGACGAACTGAAAGTGGCCGACGCTTTCACCTTCCGCTCGACGCGCGACATCCTGCTCAACGTGAAAGTCGCCAATCCGGCCTTCGCGGGTGAGCAGTTCCGCATCAATGTTTACGACGATTTCCCAACCATCGGCAACCGCATCACCTCGGGCCTGACCGATGCCAACCAGAGCCTGCGGCTGGAATTCCGCACGGCGGCACCGCAGAATTTTCTATACGTCGAGAAAGTCGACCCGTTCGGCGCAAGTGAAGTCCTGAAAGTACCCGCGGCCAGCTACGCCTCGGCCGACTTCAAGCAGGCCACGCCCGTGCTCTCGCTGCGGACGGCGGCGCAGTCGGGACTGGATTGTTCCTCAGGATTAACGCGCGTTATCAAGGACCCTTCGGGCTGGATTGACATCAAGCGCGGTGAAGTGGTCGGTATCATGGGGAAATTCAGCAATGGCGGCATCAACATGAACGACGGCGGTACGGTGCGGTTTTGCGGTACGGTCGAAAACGTGAGCATCAGCATGAACCATGAAGCCTGCCGCGTGTACTTCCTGGAGGGATCGACCATTACGCTCAGCGGTCTCAACATCAACAACCGGGGTGCGAAGGTGTACAACTACTCCGACAAGCTCTCATTTACGGGCAGTGCCTCCTGGGGTGGGTACGTCGAAAACAACGGCAAAGTAAAGATTGAAGGCGATCTGAACCTCAACGAAGGAGGAACGCTGCTCAACAACGGCGAACTGACTGTGGGCAGTAACCTCAACAACGACTACAGCCTGACCAACAACCACACCATCACGGTCAAAAATAGCTACCAGGCCAACGGCAAGTCGACGAACCTCAACGCCTGCAAGCTCGTCGTCGGAAACGAATTCATCCTGAATGCGCCGTTCACGAACCGGTCGTACGTCAAAGCGAACCAACGCACCACGGTAAACGGCGGCGGTATGCTGACGCTCGAAAACGGCGCTTTGCTGAGTACGAAAGACATGATGATGAACAACAAAATTGAGGCAACGGGCAAAAGCAAATCGGTCGTCAAGGTGACGGGCAATTCGACGTTCAACGGCGGTTCGTCGCTGGCCGGTCCGCTGGTGTACTGCGACGAAAACGGCGTAGAAACCAACTGGGGGGGCGTTTCGAAGGCGTTCTTTACCTGCCAGGACGCCTACCTGCCCACCTCGTCGTGCAATGCCGAAGGCTTCGGCAAACCGGTCATTCAGGATGCCGACGGCGACGGCGTGGCCGATGCCCAGGACGAATTTCCGAACGACCCGACGCGGGCCTTCACGGGTGCCAACTATCCCTCGGCGACGGGTTACGCCACCTACGGCTTCGAAGACCTCTGGCCGGCCAAGGGCGACTACGATTTCAACGACCTCGTCGTCAACTTCCGCATCACGAAGGACCTGAACGCCAGCAACAAAGTTGTATCGATGCGCTACAAGTTGAAAGTCCGGGCCGTGGGTGCGTCGTTTGACAACGGCTTCGGGTTCCAGCTCGACGACGTAGCCAGCGGCGACATCGCCAGCGTGACGGGAATGAGCCTGAAAAAGGGCCTGGTCAACCTGAACGGCAACGGCACCGAATCGGGCCAGAGCAAGGCGGTCATCATCGCCTTCGATTCGCCCGAGCCGCTCATCAAGCGCACGACCGGGTCGGGTTTCAACGTCATCAAAACCAACCCGACGGGTACCTCGACCGAACTCGAACTCGTCGTGGTGTTCAAAACGCCGATGGAACAGAGCAAACTGGCGCAGTCGAAAATCAACCCGTTCATCTTCGCCAACGGCAAGCGTGATCAGGAAATCCACCTCTGCAACTTCGCCCCGACGGCCAAAGCCAACGGCGGTCTGTTCAACACCCAGCACGACAAATCCAACTCGGGCCAGGGCCGGTACTACCGCACGGCCAACGGACTACCCTGGGGTCTCGAAATTCCGATCGAATTCAGCTACCCCATCGAGAAAGCACCCATCACCGAAGCCTACGGCCACTTCACCGAATGGGCCAAGAGCGGCGGTACGCAGTACCCCGACTGGTACCTCAACAAGGGCGGCTACGTGAGCGCAGAAAAAATTTACTGATTTGGTTTTTTGTACGGAGGATTAGGTTTGAACGAGAACGGCCCGCCGCCTGGTGGGCCGTTCTGTTTTTGGGCGAGCCAATCGTGAATTTTTTCTCTACTGTCACGCGGGTCGGGTCGGTCGCAGTGCCGATCTCGAAACCCTTCGAGCGGTTGAAGACCCTCGAAGTGGCGGTCCGCCCGGGGCGCGTAGCCGCTGCGGTTGAGCAGGCGTTTCGACAAAGTCAACGTGAAGACAGACGATAGAAGAAAAACTCGTCGGTAAAAACGAGCCGTCGGTCGGTGTTTGCGGGCGGAGTTTCGACGGGGTTTTCCGGAACCCACGCGGGGTGGTTGCTTTGAAGCGGTTTTCAACTCAACCCGTACCCAGCCATGAAAAAGGCCCTGCTCGTTTCGCTCTTCCTCGTCGCCGTCGGCGGTTCCGCCTTCGCCCAGTTTCCGGGTGGTCCCGGCGGTCGTCCTTCCGGCGACGGCTTCGGGCGGCAACGGCCCACCAGCCCGGAGGTACCCGGTACGGCGGTACCCGGTACCGAAGCCCCCGATGCCACGCCGAGGGGCAACGCGAAAATCACCGGTTTCGTCGTTGACTCGGCCCTGACGAAGGCCGTCGAGTTTGCCAACGTGGCGCTCTACGACCGGGCCACCAACAAGCCCGTCGACGGCACCGTCGCCGACGCAAAAGGCAAGTTTACCCTGAGCCGCCAGGCCGCGGGTACCTACAAGTTGATGATCTCGTTCCTCGGCTTCGCCACGAAGACCATCGACAACATTACCCTCGCGAAGGGCCAGGCGCTCGACCTCGGGGCCGTGCGCCTCTCGGCCCAGACCACCACGCTCGCCGAAGTGACCGTGACGGGCCAGGCGGCGCTCATCGAGGAAAAAGTGGACCGGCTCGTCTACAACGCCGACAAGGACATCAACGCGAAGGGCGGCGACGCGACAGAAATTCTGCGGAAGGTACCCATGCTCTCGGTCGACCTCGACGGCAACCTCTCCCTGCGCGGTAGCTCGAACATCCGGGTACTCATCAACAACAAACCCAGTACCATCCTGGCCAGCAGCATCGCCGACGCCCTGAAGCAGATTCCCGCCGACCAGATCAAGTCGGTCGAAGTCATCACCAGTCCCTCGGCCCGGTACGACGCCGAAGGGTCGAGCGGCATCGTCAACATCATCACCAAGAAAAATACGTTACAGGGTACTACGCTCAACGTCGACGCGGGCGTCGGGGTACGCGGCTCGAACCTGAGCCTCAACGGCGGGTACCGCCGCGGCAAGCTGGGCCTGACGCTCGGCGGCTTCGGACGGGCGTTTTACAACCCGGCCGAAACCTCGTTCGAGCAGACCACGCCCGGCGGCGTCCGCACGACGCAATCGGCCACGGCCTTCGACCGCGGGCTGTTCGGGCGGTACTCGCTCGGGCTGGATTACGACCTGGCCAAAAATCAGAGCATCACGGCCAACGTCAGCTACGGCACGCGCAATTTCCGCCGCGAGCAGGACCTGACCATCAACCAGTACCAGAACAACGTACTCGGCGCAACGCAGCTCCGGCACGTCGATAGCCGCAACCCAGGGGGGACGGTCGACGTCAGCGTGGACTACCTCCGCACATTCAAGCCCGGCCAGGAGTGGAGCGTTTCGACGCTCTTCAGCCGGACCGACCAGTCGAGCAACTTCGACGCCCTGCTGAGCAACCCGACCGGTGGGCTGCTGGGTCGTCAGCAAAACTTCAACGCCAGCAACAACCAGGAAATCACGCTCCAGACCGACTACCTGACGCCTTTGAGCAAGTGGCAACAGCTCGAATTCGGGGCCAAAGGCATTTTCCGTACCGTGCTGAGTGACTACCGCTACCTGCTCGGAACCGGCGGCAGCATCGGGGCCGACGCCAGCGTGACGGGCGGCTCACTCGATTACAGCCAGAACATCGCCGCCGGGTACCTCGCCTACACGCTGACGACGGCGGGCAAAATCACCGTCAAACTGGGTACCCGCTACGAGCACACGTTTCTCGACGCCAGCACCCGCGAAACCGGAGCTGCCACTCCGGGCGGCATCGCCCTGCCCGACTATGCCAACCTGGTACCCAGCGTGAACGTCTCGAAAGTCCTCGGTAAATCGACCCTCAAAGTCGCCTACAACCGCCGCATTCAACGCCCCGGCCTGATGCAGTTGAACCCGAACGTCAACGCCGCCAATCCGCAGAACATCACCGTTGGCAACCCGGCCCTGCGCCCCGAACTGACCGACAACGTCGAGTTGAGCTGGAGCAAAAACCTCGGCAAAGCCTACGTCACGACCGCCGTGTTCGCCCGGCAGACGAACAACGCCATCACGCAGGTGAGCCGCGCTTCCGACACGCTGGCGGGTGCCCTGGTGACGACCTTCCAGAACATCGGCCGCGAACGGGCCGTGGGGGCCAACCTCTTCGGCAACCTGACCATCACGCCGCGCTGGACCCTCAACGGCAGCATCGACGGGTACTTCGCCACTCTTACCGGTCAGGTGGCGGGCCTGAACGGTACCTCGGTGACGCTCGAAAATTCGGGCTTCGTCATCGGCGGGCGGTTGTCGAACCAGTTCAGTTTCAAAAACGGCTGGATGGCGCAGATCGAAGGCGGTACCCGCGGCAACCGGGTGCAGTTGCAGGGCTACCAGACGGGTTTTTACATGTACTCGATGGGCGTGCGGAAGGAATTCGCCCAGAAAAAACTCAGCCTCGGACTGGCCGCCGAAAACTTCATCGGCTCAGGGATGCGCATTCGCACGGTACTCCAGACGCCGCAGTTTGACCAACTGATGCAGATGCGCCTGTTCAACCAGAACGTCAAGCTGACCGTCAGCTACAAAATCGGCAAAATGAGCATGAACGCGCCGAAGCGCCGGACCCGCTCGGTCAAGAACGACGACGTCAAGGCCGGGGAAAGTAGCAATTAACCCGCGCGGCCTTTGACAGGTCAGACCGAGACGCGTAGCCCGCCAACGCGTAGTCAGCGGGTCCGACCGGGGCGCGCAGCCCTGCGGTCTGACCAAGCCGGTCGGACCCACACAGCAGAAAAATAAATTTTAACCACAATCCCATTCTCCTTTCACGCATGAAACGCTTCATTCGCACCGCCCTCACGCTGTCGCTGGTTGCCCTGCTCGCGCCCGGTACCTTCGCCACCGAACGCCCCGTTGTCCCGGTCGGTACCCGCGTCGCCAAAGCGCAGACGTACCAGGTCAACGCCGAGCAGAGTACCGTCACCTGGACGGCCAAGAAAGTCACCGGCAGTCACTACGGTACCGTGCAGGTCAGCAAGGGTACCCTGACCGTCGATGGCAAGAAACTCACCGGCGGCACCGTCGAAGTCGACCTCCGCACGATGATCAGCGAAGACCTCAAGGGTCAGCAGGGCCACGACCGGCTCATCGGCCACCTGAAATCCGACGATTTCTTCTCGGTCGAAAAACACCCCACGGCTACGTTCGTGCTGACGGGCGTCACGCCGAAGGGCGGCAACCAGGTCGAAGTGGCGGGCAAATTGACCATCAAAGGCATCACGCAACCCGTCACGTTCCCGGCCACGCTGACCGTCAACGGCAACACGCTCGAAGCGACGGGCAAAATGCCCATCGACCGCACGAAGTACGAGATGAAGTTTCGCTCGGGCTCGTTCTTCCAGAACCTCGGCGACAAGATGATCGACGACGAATTCACGCTCGATCTGAAAATCGTGGCGAGTAAGTCGGCGGTGTAACGTTCTCGCTGCCCGTCCTGGCGAGCGGACCGTTCGCCAGGACGGGTTGGAGTAAATTCAAAACCCATGCGCTTCCTCTACCTCTTCAACCTGAGCCTTCTGGTTTTCGGTACCGCCCGCGCTCAAACCCCCAAACCCACGACCTACGTCATCGTTCACGGGGCCTGGGGTGGGAGTTGGGCGTTTAAAAAAGTCGATTCGCTGCTCCGGGCGCAGGGGCACGTGGTGTACCGCCCGTCGCTGACCGGTCAGGGCGAACGCGTGCATTTGGCCACGCCCGACGTCAACCTGAGTACCCACATTCAGGACGTCGTCAACACGATTTTGTTTGAAAAACTGACGGACGTGGTCCTCGTCGGGCACAGCTACGGCGGCATGGTCGTGACGGGCGTCGCCGACCGGGTACCTGACCGCATCCGGCGACTGGTGTACCTCGACGCCTTCGTGCCCGAAGACGGCGAGAGCGCTTTTTCGGCGCAGGGTACCCCTGCGGCGTCGGAAGGTCTGCAACGGATGGTGAAAGACGGCTTCGTGGTACCCCCCTGGGTAAAGGCCGACCAGCCGGTACCCAAGGACGTCCCGCAGCCGCTGAAGACGTTTACCGAGCCGATTTCCCTGAAAAACGCCGCGGCCCGGCAGATTCCGGCTACGTACATCCTGACCGTCGATCCGGGCAAGAAACCCGCCGAAGACGGCTTCGCCCGGTTTGCCGAGCGCGCCCGGCAGCGCGGGTTTCGCTACGTGCAGATGGACGAAACCGACCACAACCCGCAGTGGTCAAAACCCGCTGAACTGGCGGCTCAGCTCCTGCAAGCAAAGTAAGTTTACCCTAAACCTGATCGCCATGCTTCGTCGATTCGTACCGCTCCTGAGTTTTTGCCTGATGACTACGCTGCCTTCGCTGGCCCAAACGAAAATCATCCGCCTCTACGACGGCCCCGCGCCCGGCTCGGAAAGCTGGAAGCAAAAAGAAGCCGAAAACGCGGACAACGGCTGGAAGACCCGCGTCGTTTACAACGTCACCGATCCGACCCTGACCGTTTTTGCCCCGGCACCGGGTACCGCCAACGGCGCGGCGGCGGTCATCTGTCCCGGTGGGGGCTTTCAGGCCTTGTCGATTGACAGCGAGGGCTTTGACGTGGCCCGCTGGCTGGCGGCCAAGGGCGTGACCTGCTTCGTGCTGAAGTACCGGCTCGTGGAAAGCAAAACCACCGACCCGACGCGCGAAATGATGGCCAGCCGCGAGGCTCCGCAGCAGCGCGAGGCGACGGTCAAGAAAGTCATCCAACTGGCGATGGCCGACGGCCTGAAAGCGATGGGGTACGTCCGCCAGCACGCCGCCGAGTACGGCCTCGACCCGAAGCGCATCGGCATCGTCGGGTTTTCGGCGGGCGGTACCGTCACGGCATCGGTGGGCCTGAACTACACGCCCGAAACGCGCCCGGATTTCATTGCCCCGATTTACCTCCAGTACGAATGGACGCCGGGCAGCGGCACAATTCCCGCCGACGCACCCCCGGCCTTCATTCTGGCGGCCACCGACGACCAACTCGGGCTGGCCCCGCACAGCGTGAAGCTCTACACCGACTGGGTCGCTGCGAAGAAACCCGCCGAATTGCACCTGTACGCGCAGGGCGGCCACGGCTTCGGAATGCGGACGCAAAACTTGCCCTCCGACCGCTGGATTGCGTTGCTCGGCGATTGGCTCGGGGCGCAGGGATTTTTGAAGAAAACCCTCTAAATCCTCCCTAAATCCATGAATGTGCCTGCCTCACTCCACCTCGCCGCGGCGTTTCTGCTGACCGTCAGCACCGCTTCGGCCCAGACGCCCCAGCGCCAGCCCACGCCCAACGACACGCTCAAGTCGCCGCAGGTGCTGGCCGATAACCGAGTCGCGATTCGGATTTACGCACCCAAAGCCAGCGACGTGACGGTTTCCGGGGATTTTCTGGGAGGTCGTCCGGCTGAGAAACTGACGAAAGACGCCCACGGCGTGTGGTCGGCCACGTTCGGCCCGCTCCGGCCCGATTACTACACGTACACGCTCGTGGTCGACGGCGTGCGGACCGCCGACCCGAAGAATCCGGTCATCAAGCAGGGCATTGCCAGCCTCGAAAATGTGCTGGCCGTACCCGGCGCGGAAACGGCGTTTGAGGACAACCGGGCGGTACCCCACGGCGAACTGCGGCAGGTCTGGTACGACTCGAAAACCCTGGGTCAAATGCGCCGGATGCACGTTTACACCCCGCCCGGCTACGACCAGGGTACGCAGAAGTACCCCGTCTTTTACCTGCTCCACGGCGGCGGCGACGACGATTCGGGCTGGCCGACCGTCGGACGGGCGGGATTCATCCTCGACAACCTGCTGGCGGCGGGTAAGGCCAAACCGATGATCGTGGTCATGCCCAACGGCAGCATGCCACCCGCGCCGGGGACGCCCCCGGCCCAGGGCATGAATCGCACCCGCGAACTGTTTGCCAGCGAGCTAACGAAGGACGTGATGCCCTACGTCGAAACGAAGTACCGGGTACTCACGAAGCGGGAAAACCGGGCCCTCGCCGGGCTGTCGATGGGCGGGTACCAGACGCTCGAACTGACGCTCACGCGCCCCGAGTTGTTCGACTATGTCGGCGTAATGAGTTCGGGCCTGTTCGGGGCCAGCATTGATGACGCCCCGACCCGGTACGCCACGGCGCTCAGCGACCCGAAGTTCAACCAGAACAAAAAACTGGTCTGGGTGGCCATCGGCAAGGACGATTTCGTGATGGATGCCAACAAAAAAACGCTGGCTCTGCTCGACAAAAGCGGCATCAAGTACCAGTACAAAGAAACCGAAGGTGGCCATACCTGGATTAACTGGCGGCAGTACCTGCATGAGTTTCTGCCGCTGCTGTTTCGCTAAACGCGTTTCCGCAGGAGCGGACCCGGGGGCAAGGCTGATTTTCCAAAACAAATTCCATTGATGAACCTGACTCTGAGTCGATCCGCCCTGCTGCTGGCGGTGGGGCTGACCGTTGCCCGGACGCCGCCGTCCGGTACCCCGCCGCTCGCGGGTACCTTCCTCCGGGGAACGGCCCCGCGCGATCTGAATAAAAACGGCCAGCTCGACGTCTACGAAGACCCGCGCCAGCCCGTCGAAGCGCGGGTGAGTGACCTGCTCCGGCAGATGAACCTGGAAGAAAAAGCCGGGATGCTGTTCATCAACGGGACGGTCATCAACGCCGACGGAACCATCGAAAAGAAAGCGGGCGAAGGCGGGATGGCCGCCGCGATGCCCGCGGCTCCGGAGTACCTCACGCGGCTGAAGATGAATCATTTCAACCTCTGGACGGCCCCGCGCACGCGGGCCTTTGCCGAGGGGTACAACGCCATTCAGCGGGCGGCGGAAGCCACCCGGCTGGGTATTCCGGTGACGATTGCCTCCGATCTACGCCACTACTTCAGCAACAGCATCTTCGGGATGGCGGCCAGCGATTTTTCGCAGTGGCCCGAACAGCTGGGTTTTGCGGCCCTTGATGACCCGAAGCTGACCGAGCAGTTTGCCGACATGGCCCGGCAGGAGTACCTCGCCGTGGGCATTCGCGAAGCGCTGCACCCCATGGCCGACCTCGCCACCGAACCTCGCTGGCCGCGCGTAAGCGGTACCTTCGGCGAAGATGCGCAGTTGTCGGCGCGGATGGTCGCGGCCTACATCCGCGGATTTCAGGGTACCACGCTCGGCCCCAGCTCCGTGGCCTGCATGACCAAGCACTTTTCGGGCGGCGGGCCACAGCGTGAGGGGCTTGATGCGCACTTCGAGTTTCAGCGCGGGCAGGTGTACCCCGGCAAGCAGTTCGAATACCACCTGATTCCGTTCGAGGCGGCGTTTCGGGCGGGTACGGCAGCGATCATGCCGTACTACGGGGTACCCACCGACCAGACGAGCGAAAACGTGGCCTTCGGATTCAACAAGGACATCATCACGAAACTACTGCGCGGGAAATACCAGTTTGACGGCGTCGTCTGCACCGACTGGGGGCTGATTACCGACGTCAAGATGGGCCCGGCCACCTGGCCCGCCCGCGCCTGGGGTGTGGAAGGGCTGAGCGAAGTCGAACGGGTACGCAAGGTACTCGAAGCGGGCTGCGATCAGTTTGGCGGCGAAAACCGGCCCGAACTCGTGGTGCAACTCGTGCGCGAAGGCAAACTGAGCGAGGCGCGCCTCGACCAGTCGGTCCGGCGCTTGCTGCGGCAGAAGTTCGTGCTGGGCTTGTTTGACAATCCGTTCGTCGACGCGGCAAAAGCCGAACAGATCGTCGGGCGCGCCGAGTTCAGGGCGGCGGGCGAAGCGGCCCAGCGGCGTTCGCTGACGCTGCTCAAAAACGAGGCCCGCACGCTGCCCCTCGCGCCGGGCAAACTCAAGATTTACGTGCGCAACGTAAACCCCGACGTCGCCGCCCGGTACGGGCGGGTAGTCAGCCGACCCGAAGAGGCCGACGTGGCCATCATCCGGCTGAACACGCCCTGGGTACCCGTCGAGACGCAAAACCCCTTCGCCCGCGGCTTCCACCACGGCGATCTGGATTTCAAGGGCAAGGAAAAAGACGAGATTCTGGCGCTGCTCAAAACGGTACCGACCGTCGTCGATCTGTACCTCGACCGCCCGGCGGTCATTCCCGAAATCAGCCAGGGCGCGCGGGCGCTGGTGGCCAACTACGGAGCGAGCGACGCGGCGGTACTCGACGTCCTGTTCGGCAAGGCCCGGCCCGAAGGAAAACTGCCGTTCGAGTTGCCTTCGTCGATGGAAGCGGTACGGAAGCAGCAGGAAGACGTCCCCTACGACTCGAAGGCCCCGCTCTACCGATTCGGCTTCGGACTGCGATACTGACGAATTTGCCCGATTCGACCAATCAATCGATACGCCGGACAAACGGTTTGGGAATCAATGGAATTACCTTTGGGTATCAGTCCAATCCGGAGAAAACGACCCGCTGCGTGCGGGTTTTTCTTTTTTTGCCGTAATTCGTAGACGTTTTTTCCAAACCGTCCAATCGCCTCTGCCATGAAACGCCTCTACCCGACGCTCCGCGTCGCCCTCCTCGCCGTATTCGGCCTGAGCCTGACGCTCGCGGCCCGCGCTCAGTCGGACGAAGACCAACTCAAAGCCACGCTCAACAACTACCTCGACGGCATCGCCACGGGTGACACGACCAAAATGGGCCGGTCGCTCTACGGCCAGGCCAACCTGCGCAGCCTCAACGCTCGCGGCGAAATCTCGAACATGCCCGTGCGCAAGTTCATCAGCGCCACCCCGGCGGGCGGCAGCAAGGGGGCCACGCGCATTGTCTCGTACAGCTTCATCGGTACCGCCGGTACGGCCGTGGTGGAGTGGGAATATAAAGACTTTCGCTTCGTGGATTTTCTGGCCCTGCTCAAAACCGACGCCGGTTGGCGCATCGTGAGCCGCGTGTACGCCAACGCCGACAAGGGTACGCCCATCGTGAGTACCGGCGGCGGCAAAACGCTGGCTTCATCGGCCAAGAAACCCGTTGCGAAGAAACCCAAGTCCGACGACGGCTGGGATTGAGTACCCCTGATTGCCACCCACCTACCCTTTCGTTATGCCCCCTGACCACCCTGCCAAAACGCGTATGAATCTTTTGACGTACCTGGACGATTACCTCACCGCCGACGTCGTCGACCAAGCCGCTGAATTTGTCAACGAACAACCCGCCAAAACCCGCACGGCGCTCGACGCGCTCAACTCGGTGCTTCTGGCCGGTTTCATCAAGCGTTGCTCGAACGAAATCGGCGCGAATCTGCTCTTCAACACCATCCAGAAGGGCAAGTACGAGCACGCCTCCATCGGCGAACTTTCGGTACTCCTGCGCAACCGCGAGGAAGCCAACGCCTTCATCACGAAGGGCAGCAACACGATCAGTCAGTTGATGCCCGACAAGCGCAGCCCGATCACGGTACTCGTGTCGAGTTACGCGCGCATTCGCAACTCGTCGGCTACCACGCTGCTGGGGCTGGTCACGCCGCTGTTTATGGAAACGCTGGCCCGGCAGGTCAAAACCCGTAACCTCGACGCGGCGGGCCTGGCCGCGATGCTCGTGGAGCAGCGCGAAAACCTCATCGAACACACGCCCGCCGAACTGCTCGAACGCATGCGCTCCACGCTCGGCATCGACAACGCCTCGATGATGGGCTACACGGCCCCGGTTCACCGCGAGTCGCGGGCTTCGGTTCGGGCCGAACCCGTCGAGGTGGAGTACCGCGAGCGGCGGCCTCTGCCCTGGGGACCGATTCTGAGCGGCCTACTCATCGCCGGGCTCGCCGTGGGCGGGTACTGGCTCTGGCAGAACTACGGCGACCGGTTGGGCGCTTCGGGTTCGCCGGAAGAAATCACCGACAGCACGGCCCTGAGTACCGGTACCAATACCCTGGCGACCGACTCCTTGGCCGCGCCTTCGCCTGTGTCGCCCTCGGCGGCGGCTACGTCGACGAGCGTGGCCGCGACGGGCCTCAGTTCGGTACCCGCGCAATTGAGCGCGTACCTGGCCGATCCGCTGGCTCCGGTTGGGAAGGCGTTCGCGATGACCGACCTCACGTTTGACCCGGCAACGAACGCGCTCTCGGCGCAGTCGGCGCAGCAGGTGGCGGAAGTTGGCAAAATTCTGAAGTCGTACCCGAAGACGCAGCTTCGCATCACGGGCGTGACGGGCAAAGCCGGGTTGAAATCGGCGGCCTTCCAACGGGCCAATGCCGTGAAAATGGCACTCGTCCGCGACGGCGTTGACCTCATGCGCCTCGACGCCGTGAGCGTGGTACGCCCCGATTCCGCGGGTCGCCTCGGTGACCGCGTGTCGCTGCGGGTGGTGAAGCGGTAAACCCGTGCGTACCCACGTTGCGCGTGGCACGCCAGCAAAACAAAAAGCCCGGCCATCCGTGGATGTGCCGGGCTTTTGCGTGGTCAGGTAAACTTATTCAACTTCCTCGCCCTCACGGACGACGTTGTTGTCGCGCTGGAATTTTTCGGTTCGGGCCGTAAAAGCTTCCTGGAGTTCGTTCAGGGCGTCGAGTTCATCGGCCACTTCCGTGTAAAACGTCGTGAGCTTTTCCTCCAATTCCTGGTCATTGATTTCCATGTTGTGGATTTCAATCTGACCGATTTTCTTCAGCACGGCTTCCTGGCTGTTGCGCAGGTCTTCCAGCTCCCGGCCGATTTTTTCCATCATATCCAATTTTGCTACCAGATTCATAATCAGTTTGGGTTTTGGTTGGACACGACAAAAAGTTCAATCATCGTGCCAGGGTAGCTGCACGCGCACAGGTTGCGTTTGTCGGTCAACCGGGGTCAGGATTCCCCACCCGGAGTGATCGGGCGCGTGACCCCAAAAAGCCGTCGTGACCCAGCCATCGTCTGAAGGGCGGGTCAGAAGATGCCCGTTACTTTTTGAAAATCCGGTACAGGCGGCCCTGGTCCGTCACGGCGTACAGGGCTCCATCGGTACCCTGCGTGACATCGCGGAAGCGCTGTTGTTCGCCCGCCAGCAGCCGTTCTTCACCCACGACTTTGTCGTTTTCGATCACGAGCCGAATGAGGTGCATTCCGCTCAACGCGCCGATGAACAGGTTGTTTTTCCATTCGGGCAGGGCGTCGCCGCTGTAGAACGTCATGCCGCTGGGCGATACCACTGGGTCCCAGTAGTACACGGGTTGCTCCAGGCCCCCCTGCTGCTGAATTCCGGACCCCACTTTCGGACCGGCGTATTCGATGCCGTACGTGATGATCGGCCAGCCGTAGTTTTTGCCGGGCTGAATGCGGTTGACTTCGTCACCCCCGCGCGGGCCGAATTCGTTTTCCCACAAATCGCCCGTCACCGGATGCAGGGCCAGACCCTGCGGGTTGCGGTGGCCGTACGAGTACAGTTCGGGGCGAGCACCGGCCTGTCCGGCCAACGGGTTACCGGGAGCGGGGGTACCTTCCCGGGTGATGCGAATGACTTTCCCCAACCCGGAGTTAAGCGCCTGCGCCTGCGGACGGGTGGCCAGGTCGGAGCGCTCGCCGGTGCTGACGACCAGGTGGCCGGACTTGTCGAACAAAATGCGACCTCCGTAGTGCAGCGTGCCGTTGTACGCCGGGGTAGCCCGGTAGATGACCGTCGCGTTTTCGATTTTCTTTTCATCGGTCGAAAGCCGCCCTTTGGCCACCGCCGTCAGGGTTCCTTCCGGGAGCGATTCGGAAAATACCCAGTACACCATCCGGTTGCTCGCAAAATTGGGATCGACGCACAGGCCCAGCAGCCCGCCCTGACCCGCGGCGTTCACGGCGGGCAGGCCCGTGATGGGCTCGCTAACAACCCCGGCGGGCGTGACCAGGCGCAGGGTACCCGACTTCTGGGTGACGAGGAGGCGGCCGTCGGGCAGGCTCGTCACGCCCCAGGGACTTTGCAGGGCCTGGGTCAGTACCTTGCCCTCGTAAGCCATTGCGGTTTTAACACCAGCGATTCGGGTCTGGCCCGCAAAGGCCGGTTTATAATCAGCATTCGGCGCTTTCGTTTCGACGGGGGGCAGTACGCCACCGACCGGAGCGGGTTGGGTCTCGGCCGTCTGCTGGCTGCAGGCTTCCAGCACCGAAGTGAAACTCAGCAGGAGCAGGCTCAGGCGGGTGGTGGTGATTCGTGAAGTCTTCATCGGAGTGGTTCGGTTACGTATTCGATGGGATGAACGCACTTTTGGGGGAAAACCATCCATTCCGGCTGAATTTTCCTGGTACCCACGTACCCCAAACCCCGTTGGTTCGGCTCAGGAATCCCCACCGGTTTTCGGACGGGTGTTGGCCCGGATGGTTTTTTCGATTTCGTCCCACATGGTCTGGGGTACCGCGTCGAGGTGGTTGAACTGCCCCGCGCCCTTCAGCCATTCACCACCGTCGATGGTGATTTCCTGCCCGGTGATGTAGGCCGAGAAGTCTGATAGCAGGTACGCCGCCAGGTTCGCCAGTTCCTGGTGTTCGCCCACGCGCTTGAGCGGAATCCGGCTTTCCATGTCGAGCAGTTTCTGGATGGGTTCGGGAAAAAGCCGGTCCCAGGCACCCTTCGTCGGGAAGGGGCCAGGGGCGATGGCGTTGAGCCGAATGCCGTACTTGGCCCACTCCACGGCCAGCGAGCGCGTCAGGTTGTGCACGCCCGCTTTCGCCACCGCCGAGGGTACCGTGTAGCCCGAGCCAGTGAAGGCGTAACTGGTGATGATGTTGAGCACGGTACCCGGCTGCTGCTGGGCAATCCAGTGCTTGCCCAGCGCGAGGGTAAAGTTGATCGACCCTTGCAGGACGATGCCGATGATGGCCTCAAACGCCTTGTGCGAGAGCCGTTCGGTGGGGCTGATGAAGTTTCCGGCAGCGTTGTTGACCAGCCCGTCCACGCGCCCGAACTCGGCCAGTGCCGCGGCCAGTACCGCTTCGACTTCTTCGTACTTCCGCACGTCGCAGGGTACGGCCAGTACCCGCCCGCCGGTTTCGGTGATGAGTTCGGCTGCCGTTGCGTCGATGACTTCGTGCTTGCGGCTGCAAATCACGACGTTCGCGCCGAGTTGGAGAAAGTACCGGGCCATCGACTTGCCCAGGCCGGTACCCCCGCCGGTGACGACGATGGTACGGCCCGCCAGCGCGCCGGGTTGAAGCATGGGATCGGTGTAGGGCATGGCAGGTGTGGAAGGGTTTGAGGAAGTTTAAAAGGTTTGAAGGATTGAGAAACACCCGCTCAAACCTTGTCAAACCTCCTCAAACCATTTCAAACTTCAAACCTTCTCACGCCATCGTAAACAAAATCTTCCCCGTCCGGCCTTCGGCTTCGGCGTGGCGGAGGGCGTCGGCGAAGCGGTCGAGCGGGTACTGCGCTTCGACGGGTACCTGCACGTCGCCACGGGTGAGGAGCTGCGTGACGGTCGAAAATACTTCGTGGCGCACCTCGGTCGGGGCCGCGGGGAGCCAGGTTGAGAGCCAGAAACCGCGGAGGGTCAGGCTTTTGAAAATGAGCAGGCCTGCGTTGACGGGTACCTCGTCCAGGCTCAGGGCTCCGTAAATCAGCATCGTTCCACCGCGGCTCAGGCAGGGGAGTACCTCGGCGGCAGCGCGCCCGGCAATGGCTTCGAGGAGGCAGGGTACCCCCTTGCCTTCGGTGAGTTGCTTGACGCGTTCGGTGACGGATTCGCGCGAAACGTCAATGATTTCATCGGCACCGAGGGCTTTCAGTTCGTCGATGAGGTCGGGTCGACGCACGGTGCCGATGGTACGAATCCCGGCACGTTTGCAAAATTGAATGACCAGCTTGCCAAAGGCCGAACCCGCAGCGGTCAGCATCAGCCACCCGCCCGGTTTCACGCCCGATTCGCGAATCATGGCGTAGGCCGTGACGGGATTGACGAACAACTGCGCCGCTACGTCGTCGGACATTTCGTCGGGTACCGGCAGGGTAGCCTGCACGGGTACCACGATGGATTCGGCCCAACTGCCCACGCCCGTAAAACTGACCCGTTGCCCGACAGGCAGCGTAACGCCATCACCCGCAGCGTCGACGGTACCCATGCCCTCAAACCCCGCGCCCGAAGGCAGTTGCGGCCGGATGCCGTACCGATTCTGGACGAACATCAGGTCCGACGGATTAATTGGCGCGGCCTGCACCCGGATGCGCACCTGACCGGGGCTGGGTTCGGGCGTTGGCAAGTCGGTGAGTTGCAGGACGTCAGTCGGGCGGCCGGGTTGCTGGAAATGCAGGGATTTCATGAGGGATGAATCAAGTGGTCAAAGATAACCGACTTGACAAATTCGACGCGCCAACAAAAAAGCGGCTTCCTGAGGGAAGCCGCTTTTCGTGTCGGTCGCTCCAACCAGCCTACCGATTATTCGGCGGGGTGGTACTCGACGGACGGGGTGAGGTCGTGCTACTCGGAGTGGTGCTGCCGGGAGGCGTGGTTTGGTTCTGATTCTGGCGCGGATTGGCGTTACGATTATCACGGTTTCGAATCCGCCCGCCTTCCGGGTTTTGGTTCCGCATGTTGCGATTGTTGCGGCCCATCGAGTCCGGGTCCATCATCGAACCATTGCGCCGCCCGCGTTGGGTACCTGGCCGAACCGTGTCGCCGGTCAGCGGGCGTTGCGGTGACTGGATGGTAGAACCCGGCTGCGGGGCGGTACCCGGCAGCGGCGGTACGGTTTGCTGCGTCGGTTGACCCGTTTGCGTCGGGTTCGTCGGGGTGGTTGGCGTCGTGGTCGTTGGCGTTGTGGGCGACGCGGGCGTAGTTGGTGTCGTTTGAGCCGCAGCTCCGAGGCTGAGCAGCAGGCCCAGCGCGGTGGCGAAATACGTGATCTTTTTCATGGCTTTTCCAGGAATGCGCCGAAGCGCGTGATGAAAATGGTTTGTAACCTACGATGTTAAAAAGAGGTGCCTCAGGCGAAACGAAGGAACGGACGCGGTCAGAGTCGGGAAAAGTCGGGGCAAGGTGGGGAAGGAGTGCCCGGTGAAGCACCGCCGAAGGAAGCGAGTGTCCATCAAAAAAGGCGGTACCGAGGGTACCGCCTTTTTTGATGGACACTCGCAACGACCTACTTGGGAGGGGTGGTCGAGGTGGGGCGATTGCTACCCGAACTGGTACCTGAGCCGGTAGTCGTGCCCGATCCCGTTCCGGTACCCGTACTGGAGTTGGTACCCGTACCACTGCGGCGCGTCGAACTGCTCGGGCGAGTACTGCGGTTCTGGCCTGTCGTTGTCGTGCTGCGTTGGTTGGTCGGCGACTGAGTCATGCCGGATTGTTTTTTCCGCGAGTTGGTACCCGATTGCGTTTGGGAGTTGACCGACGTACCCGATTGGGAACCCGTACCGGATTGCGAAGTAGAACCCGACTGACTGCCGGTACCCGACTGCGTCGGGCGGGAGGGCGAGGAGTTAGTTGGCGTTTGCTGAGCCGCTACCTGCAGGCTTAGCAACAGACCGCACGTAGCGGCGAGAAGCGTGACTTTTTTCATAACTTTTTTACGAATGGTTAACAGAGAATGGTGAACTGGTAGCACCACTGCCATTGGGATCGAAAAAAGAGATGCCCAAAGCCCGATGTACGCCGGGCTAAGCCAAAGTCGGGAAAAATCGGGGCAGGTGGGGAACCAACGCGGGGCAAATCGCCGCAGAAGCGTTTGGAAATTGATTGCGAAGGAGGGAAAAAGGAGCAGGCAGGAAAGGGAGTTGGGAGATTTACATTCCCTCTTTTTCTTTCCGGCCTGCTCCTTTTTCCCTCCTCAGTATTTCACCGGCAGATGCACCTCGGCCATCATGCAGCGGGCCGAGCCGCCGCCGTTGCCCTCGATGATGGGTAGGTCGACGTGGAGGAGTTCGCAGTGGTCGTCGAGCGAGTCAATCTGCCGGGGCGTCAGGCTGCGGTAGGCGGCGGTACTCATCACGAGCAGGTTCCCGCCGCGCTGGCTTTTTACCTGGAGCATGTTGCCCGCGAACTGCTGCATCTGCTCGAACGTGATTTCGATAATCTGTCGATTGCTCATTTCCAGCGAACTCCGTACGACAAGACGCTCGTCGAGATCGGCGATGGCGTCGAGGCAAATCAGTGCGAACTGATCGGCGATGCAAAGCATCACGTTCGTGTGGTAGATCGGCTGTCCGGCTTCGTCGACGGCGTTAAACCGCACGATTTCATAGTTCATCTGAAGGGCAAACGCATCGAGTACTTCCTCGTCGGTGCGCGGCGAGAGGCAGGCATAGGCGATTTTAAAACGCCGGTCGAGTACCATCGAACCCGTTCCTTCAAGGTACTTGCCCTGCTGCTCGAACGCCGTCAGGTCGATGACGCGATTGATGAAAAAGCGCTCGCCGAGTTGGTCGAGGATGTCCTGCCGCCGTTCGAGTCGCCGGTTTTCGGCCTGCATCGGGTACAGGATGACGGTTCCGTTGTAGTGGAAGGAGACCCAGTTGTTCGGAAAAATCGAGTCCGGCGTGTACGGCTCGGGCGTATCGTCGACGACGATCACGTCGACGCCCGCGTTGCGCAGGTGCTGGACCATTTCGTCAAACTCCCGCAGCGCCGATTCCTGCGCTACGGTCTTCGTCTGCGTCGCGAAGTGCTCGTTCTGGAAGGCGTTCGAGCGGGCGGTTTCTTCGTTAAACCCGAACCGCACGGGCCGAATCATCAAGATGTGGGAAGTAGCTTGGCTGCGCATGGGCTTGCAGTGGCAAGTTGGTTTTGGAGCGAAAATAGCGAAGAAAAAGCGACTCCCCTTCTGTTTTTAGGCCGCTGCGGCGGACCGTCCCTCCTTGAAAAAGGAGGGGAGTTGCTTTGTCACTCAATTCCTCAATCCCTCAAAATCGGCATACTCATGCAGTGACTTCCGCCGCGCGCCCGAGACAATTCGGCCGAAGGCAACAGAATCAACGTGTCCGTGAGGGTTTCGGGCGCGAGTTCGTCGGATTCAAATTTGGCGAGCAAGTCGGCGGCCCGCTCGATGCGGAAGCCCTGTTGCCGAAAGCCTTCGATGGTTTTGTCGTTGCGGTCGTAGCCAATGACGACGCCCTCGCGCACGGCCAGGAGGTTGCACGAGTCGGTCCACTGCTCGCGGGCACCGTAGGGAAACTCGTTGTTGCCCGAGTACACGAAGCGCACGGATTCCCGCGCACAGCCAAGGTCTTCGACGCTGATTTCGGTGAGCAGGTCTTTCAGGTTTTCGATTTCGCGCGGCCTGGATTTTCCGCGGACGAACTGCACGATTTTCATGGCTTCCGACGCCTTCGGCTCGATGAGGCCGCTCATCGTTGGGTCGATCTGCTCGTCTTCGACCCGGCTCTCGCGCCGCGCCAGCGAACCGAGCAGTACCCAGACGTTGCGCTTCACCTGCGTAAACACCGTGTCGATGTGCATGTAATCGCGCTTGTGCGGGATTTTGACGAGCGTGATTTTCTGGACGACGTTCCGCTCGAATAAAAGCTGGATGGCCTGCTGGGCGGCGTAGATCGTGGTGCGTTCGGAAATGCCGATGAGCAGGTGGTTCGGCGCGACCATCATCACGTCGCCGCCTTCGAGCGTGGTGCGGTTGTAATCTTTTTCGTTTTCGGGGAGGAGAAAATACAGCTCGTTGTCGGGCAATTCGATGATTTTTCCGCGCAACGGCGCAAACAGCGGATGGTTGTAAAACAGGTACTGCGCCAGCAGCGCCTCGCGGGTACGGGCCTGCTTGGCGGGTTTGTTGAGCAGCAGGTAATCGTTGACGACGATGCCGATGTCGCGCGTGAAAATTAGGTTCGGGATTGGCGCGAAGAGCATTTCGCCCGTGGGCGTGGTACCCGAAATGAGCGTTTTGGCGAGGTCGGTGGGGGAGAGGGCGGCAAGTTCTTCCTGCGTGGTGTACCACTCGTGCTCGACGGCGCAGATGGCCGCGATGAGTTTGGTTTTCAGCAACTCGTCTTCGAGCACGTCGGCGAGTACTTTTTGCAGCTCGATGACCTGCTCGGAGTTGAAGTACTCCGACTTATCCGGTTTGAAAAAATCGCGGCTCGTATCGGCATCCAACTCGGCCACGCGCCCACGAATTTTATCGGGATCGAGGAAGTACAGCAGGAGTTTGACGTAGTAATCGTATTCGTGCCGCCGCATCGTGTCGAGGTGGACGATGTCTTCAAACAGCCAGTCCTGGGCCTTCGAAGGAACGACCTTGCCCAGACCGGAATCAGGGCTGTGGATGAGCAGACGACGGAGCGTTCCGACTTCGGAACTGACGTGCAGGGTGGGTTGCGGCATACGCGGTGGGCTTGAGAAAGCCGCGAAGGTAGGAAGAAGTCGAGCGGCAAAAAATTCAGGAATTTTCAGTGAGCCGTTTTGAAATCCCTTTTCGCGCCGTACTTTTGCACCACCAAAACGCAAATGGTCCGTTCGTCTAGGGGTTAGGACGTTTCCCTTTCACGGAAGAAACACGGGTTCGATTCCCGTACGGACTACGAAAAAGGCCCTCCGAATACTCGGAGGGCCTTTTTTTGTTAGTCTCTGATCGGGTTGACTATCGCCCGGCGTCCGTTCGGTTCAGCGCGGGGCAGGTACACGTCCGGGGGCTGGTCATCAAGGCGAAGTTCGGCCTCGAACGTCCCCCGCGACCGGCGTTCGTGCTTCCGACGGTAGTACTTTGACGGTCGTTTCGCCCGAAACGATCGGAGGGGCGTTGGCCAACGCGAATCCTGCGGACGGCCGCCTTCATTTCGTCTCTTTGGTTTTTTCGCTTGAAAGCAAAAACCACTTGCAATCCTGCGATTCAATGCCGATGTTTCGAACAACACCCACCTCAGCCCGGCCGCGCGGAAACGCCGGAACCGGCAACTTGATATTCACCCATGAAACCCACCGCCCCGGTTGGCTCCAGAGCCATCCTGCCCCTTCCGCTCGACGTTCCCCCGGTTGATTTACGCGTGCTGGCCCTACTGCAACGCATGATGGGCGAACTCGACCAGCAGCGGGTACAATACCTGATTACGGGTAGCTACTTTCTGCTCCCGGACGGTCGCCGGGATTATCCGGCCCATCTGATCTTTCACCGGAAAACGGCCTGGAACCTCGAACCCGAGGAGCACGGCCTGGCCTGCGAGGTGATTCTTCAGGCCGGTTCGACTAAACGGACGCGTATCCTGATTCCCTACGACGTTATTTTTCGCATTGCCCGCAAGACGCGTACCGACGGCTCGGGTTTCGTCGAGCGGGATATCATTTATTACAACGAGACGGTCAAAAAGCAACTCCTCGCCGAGACGCATTGATGTCATACGGGGTACTACGACTACCAGCACCCGGTAGACGATTTCAGGCAATTCACCGGCATGACACCCGTTGAATTTCTGCGGGAAGAGGCCAAATCACCCGAGCGGGCGCTTGGGGTGGTGGAGACGTAGGGGGTGTGAGGGTAGCTAACTCTTGCCTGTCATCCGGAACGCAGTGAAGGATGACAGGCAAGAGTTAGGCGGGCGAAGCCCCCTTAAGCGTAGTGGTCACTCGGCACAGCCGAGCGACTTCGGGAGTCCTGTGGAACTCTACGGATAGTTGGAGAAAAACAGGAACCTATTTCTTTTTGTTTACTCGAAGAGCCTTGCGATGCTCAATTGACGAATGAGGTATTTTTACGTCTATCGCTAATTTTTGTGATTGTAAAAACGGTAGTGGTCTACTAAGTGGTGTAATTGTAATGATTGAAGAAAAAAGCAAGCCGGTTGGTTAGGCCCTGGATCGACTTGGCAAAAGAAAGGGTCCGACGCACCAAGGGACTCACGCGTTGACGTA
>JAESGF010000042.1_pt1 | contig 172102 bp, 173 predicted proteins | sample 9269621 | NCBI WGS metagenome assembly JAESGF01 (sample SAMN14515066, study PRJNA621663) | algae metagenome | isolation source: Tolypothrix carrinoi HA7290-LM1 and co-occurring heterotrophs from dry rock... | place: USA: Makauwahi cave, Kauai, Hawaii | collected 2011-01-06
GGCCTGCTCGAAGAAGGCCGTCGCGCGCGCCTCGCTGTCGCGGATGCGCTCCGCCAGTTCGTCGGCCGCCCGCTCGTGCCGCTGCTCCAGACGCTCGGTGGCGCGGGCGACCTGCTGGCCCACGTCCTCGATAGCCTGGGCGGCGCGATGCTCGGTCGCCACCAGCCGTTCCGAGAAACGGTCGGTCAGGCGGCCGATCTCGGCCCCGAAGCGCTCGAGGCTCTCGGCCTGGGCGTGCTCGGCGCGGGACAGCCGGGCCTCGACCGCACCGGCGATGCGGGCGATCTCGCCGCCGACCTGCTCCAAAGCCTCGGCGTTCTGCTGTTCGGCCGTCTGCAGCCGGCGGTTCACGGCCTCGGCCATGGCCAGGACCTGGCGGCCGATCTGGTCGATGGCCTGGGCCGAGCGGCGCTCGCCGGCCTCGATGCGGGTGACGCGGTCTTCCAGGATGCGGAGCGCTTCGGCCGAGCGCGGGCCGGCCGGCGACTGCTCCAGCCGCCCCAGGCGCTCGGCGAGCGCGAAGCCCTCGCGTTCGTTGGTCTCGATGCGAGCCAGCGCCTGGCGCACGGAATGCTCGACACCCGAGATGGCGAGGCCGGTGCGGGTCTCGGACGCCTCGATGCGATCGGTCAGGCGGTCGAGGGCGTGGGCGACGCGGGCCAGCTCCTGCGGCGCGGCGGCCGGCGGCGGCGACTGGAAGCGCGGGGCGGCCTCATAGACGCCGCCAGGGACGCCGAAGGACGCGGTCCGCGTCCGGCGGTCGGAGACCTGCGACTCGTAAGCTGCGTCCTCAGGGGTGTCGTCTTCCAGGATGACGTGGTTCAGCCATTCGCCGAGCGTCATCCCTGAGCGCCGGGCAAGGTCCTTGGCGACCTCGCGGGCCTTCGGATCGATCCCTTTGACGCTCCAGGGCGCGCCCGCCGTCATCGAATCGTTGCTCCCACCTTTGGGAACGCTAGCACCGTTGCTGGGGGTGTAAACGCGACCTTAACGCTATTAGTTGTGGCGCCGGCGGGTTCCTGTGGATGGAACCAGACCCCGCCGAGAGGGCTGGCTTCCGGTTTCGGGCCGCGCCTGCGATACCCCGCCGCAGATGGACCTTCGCACCACGCTCATAATCCTGGCCGCCCTGGTGGTCCTGGCGGTCTTTTCCGGCTGGCGGGGCGCACGACCGCCCAACCCGCACAAGGGACCGCGCCTTGCGCCCTGGCGCTTCATCATGCTGCTGGCGGCGGCCGGCGCATTGCTGATGCTGGTCCACGCGGTGAACCTGCTGGGCGTCACCACCGGGAACGGGCGCTAGGCGGCGCTCTCCGGCGCGGCGGCCTGGCGCTTGGGCCGTTTGGCGAGGCCGGCCATGCCGCCGGAGGTCAGCAGACTGACGTCGGCGAGGACGAGCGGGATGTTCCATTTGCGCGGCGCGGCCACGTAGCGGGGCCGCCAGAGCGGATCCCACTTGTTCTTGAATTCGCGCACGCCCTGGAAGTTGTAGAGGTCCTCGGCGTTCTCGAAGAGCAGGCTGCCGACGCGCGACATCATCGGCGCGAGCGGCCGGTCCTGGAGTCCCGACAGCGGGGCCATCCCGAAGTCGAACGCGCTGTAGCCCTCGGCCACGCCCCACTTCAGGAGTTCGACGAACAGGAAGTCCATGATCCGCTTCGGACCCTCGTCCACGTAGCGCATCAGGTCGATGGAGAAGGCCGATCGGTCGGCCACGGTCCAGAGGGTGGCGAATGCGACGATGCGGCCTTCGAAGCGCACCACGGCCACCGGGAACTCCTCCACATAGCGGGCATGGAAGCCGCCCATGGTGAAGCTCTTCTCCCCGCCGGCGTGCTGGGCGAGCCAGGCGTCGGAGATGCGCTGCAGGTCGGGCATGATCGCGGGCACGCCCTGCGGCGGGACCACCTCGAACACCGCGCCGGCGTCGGCCGCCTGGCGCCAGGCGCGGCGCGCCTTGCCGCGGCGAGTGCCGTCGATGGTGAAGCCCTGCAGGGGCAGCACGGCGACTTCGCCGATCTTCTGGATCGAAAAGCCCATTTCGACGACGTCGGGCAGGTCCTCGGCGTCGAGCGCGTAGATGGCCGGCCGCGCCGCATGGGCGTCGGCGAGTTCACGGAAGCGCCACAGCAGTTCCAGCTTCTCCTCGGCCCGGCCGACCGGCGGCGCCAGCGCGATCCAGGACCGGCCGCGGACGCCGAACATCAGGAAGGTTTCGCCCGACGGCGAGAACAGGAACCGCTTGTCGCCGAGCAGCGCCAGGTTCGAGTTCGGCCGCGCGGTGTCGGCGTTGGCCAGAATCTGGCGGACGCGCGCGAACTCGGGATCGGACTCGCCCACGATCGGCGGAGTGGCGGCCGAGCCCAGCATGCGCCACAGGCCGAACGCCAGCAGCGCCACCGCGGCCACCGCCCAGCCGCGGATCGAGCGGGCGATGTCGTCGTCGACCATCACCCGCCAGATGGGCACGTCGCCGTAGTCGGCGTTCATGTAGGACCAGACGCCGATGATGCCGGCCCCGGCCAGAAGGCAGGCGGCCGAGACCAGCCACCCGGGCGTCACTTCCATGCGCGACAGCCGGGCCGTCCGCGGGAAGGCCTTTCGGAACGGCGCAAGGGCCACGGCCGCGGCCAGCAGGATCGCGGTGTCCTCCCAGACGATGCCCTTCTCCAGCCCCAATGGAGCGGCGACCAGCAGCGCGACCATGGTGGCCGCCCAGGCTGCGCCCAGGCGGGCCCGCAGGCCGAAGGCCAGGATGACCAGCATCAGGCCGAGCAGGCTGGAGATCAGGTGGCTGAGCTCGATGAGCCACACCGGCGTGGTGGCCATGAGCTGCAGAAACCGCTCGGGCTCGGACGGCCGCGCGCCGGAGGCGAGCAGCAGCACGCCGCAGCCCAACGCAAGCAGGGCGGCCACGGACGGCGCGGCCGCGAAGGCGGCGGGTTTCAGGTCCCTCAGGAATCGCACGGCGGCTCCATTACCTGAAGTGGAGACCGGGCGCTCAAACAACTGTTTCAACAGACTTGCCCCAGCCTTGTCCGGCGCTAGAGTTGGCCCGAACGAAGCTTTCGAAAAAGGGAGTACGCCATGGCCGACTTTGGCGGCGCCGAGCTCGACGCATTCCGCACCGAGGTCCGCGCGTGGTTGGAGGCGAACTACCCCCCGGAACTGCGTGATCCCCAGGCGAAGACCGACCCGGAGGCGATCTGGGGCGGCCGGCCGTTCGAAGGCTCGCAGGACCCGCAGATCGTGTGGATGCGGCGGGTGGCCGAGAAGGGCTGGACCGCGCCGGCCTGGCCCAAGGAATACGGCGGCGGCGGCCTTTCGCCGCAACAGGCGCGCGTGCTGGCCGAAGAGCTGGCCGCCGGCCGCTATCGCCAGCCCCTGGCGTCCTTCGGCGTCTGGATGCTGGGTCCGGTGCTGCTCGAGTACGCCAACGAGGAGCAGAAACGCGAGCACCTGCCCAAGATCATCAACGGCGATATCCGCTGGTGCCAGGGCTACTCGGAACCGGGCGCGGGCTCGGACCTCGCCGGCCTGCAGACCAAGTGCGAGGACAAGGGCGACCACTGGCTGATCAACGGTCAGAAGGTCTGGACCAGCTACGCCGACAAGGCCGACTGGTGCTTCTGCCTGGTGCGCACCGACAGCTCGAAGAAGCACGAGGGCATCAGCTTTGTGCTGATCGACATGACGTCGCCGGGCGTCGAGACGCGGCCCATCCCGCTGATCAGCGGCGAGAGCCCGTTCTGCGAGACGTTCTTCACCGACGTGAAGGTCCCGAAAGGCAACCTGGTCGGCCGGGTGAACGGCGGCTGGGAGATCGCCAAGCGCCTGCTGCAGTACGAGCGCCAGAACATCTCTGCGGGCTTCGGCGAGGGCGGCAGCGCCGGCGGCGCGGCGGGCGACCTGGGCAAGATCGCCAAGCAGTACGTGGGTGTCGACGAAGCGGGCCGCGTCGAGGACGGCGACCTGCGCGCCCGCATCACCGCCAACAAGATGAATTTCGCGGCGCTGCGCCAGACCATCGCCCGGTCGGCGGCGGAATCGAAGGCCGGCAACGGCCCGTCGGCGACCACATCGATCATCAAGTACGCCGCGGCCGAGTTCGCCAAGGAGCGGTCCGAGCTGATGGTCGAGACCATGGGCCACCAGGGTCTGGGGTGGGAGGGCGAGGCCTATCAGCCCGCCGAACTGCTGGCGGTTCGCGGCTGGCTGCGCACCAAGGCCAATTCCATCGAGGGCGGCACGTCCGAGATCAACCTGAACGTCATTTCCAAGCGGGTCCTGGGATTACCGGACCCGAAGTAGCCTGAAGTATTTGATTTCCCATACGAACATAGAGCCGGAGATTTCACGATGGCCGATTTTGGAGGGGGCGATCTAGACGCCTTCCGCACCGAGGTGCGCGACTGGGTGGCGGCGAATTTCCCGTCGTCGCTCAAGGGGAAGGGCCCGGCGATCGGGCCGGACCGGGCCAACGAAACCGCCGATCAGAAGGCCTGGCGCCTGGCGGTCGGCGAAAAGGGCTGGGGCACGCCCACCTGGCCGAAGCCGTACGGCGGCGGGGGGCTCAGCGGCGCCGAGGCGCGCGTGGTGAGCCAGGAGTTCGGCCGCGCCGGGGCTTACAATCCCATCGTCGGCATGGGCACGATGATGTTTGGCCCGACGCTGCTGGAATACGGCACCGAGGCGCAGAAGCAGCAGCACATCCCGAAGATCGCCACCGGCGAGATCCAGTGGTGCCAGGGCTTCTCCGAGCCCGGCGCGGGCTCGGACCTGGCGGCGCTGTCGACGCGGGCCGAGGACAAGGGCGACCACTTCCTGGTCAACGGCCAGAAAATCTGGACATCGGGCGCCCAGTGGGCCGACTGGTGCTTCTGCCTGGTGCGCACCGACTTCACCAAGAAGCACGAGGGCATCTCCTTCGTGCTGTTCGACATGAAGACGCCGGGCGTCGAGGTTCGCCCGATCCAGCTGATCAGCGGCAACAGCCCGTTCTGCGAGACCTTCCTCACCGACGTACGCGTCGAGAAGGACCAGCTGGTCGGGCCGCTGAACGGCGGCTGGACCATCGGCAAGCGGCTGTTGCAGCATGAGCGGAACAGCCTGGCTGGCGGCGGCGGCAGCGCCGGGCGTTACGCCTCGGGCCGCTCGCCCGAAGCTCTGGCCAAGGAGTATGTCGGCCTGGACGAGAAGGGCCGCATCGCCGACGGCGACCTGCGCGTCCGCATCGCCAGGAACGACATCGACCTGAAGGCCTTCCAGCTCACCGCCATCCGCGCGATGCAGGAGAGCAAGGGCAACCAGGGCCCGTCGGCGGCGACCTCGATCATGAAGAACGCGGCCAGCCAGACGCTGCAGGAACGCGCCGAGCTGGCCATCGAGATCCTGGGCAGCCAGGGCCTGGGCTGGGAGGGTGACGGCTTCTCGGAGGAGGAGCTGACGTTCGTCCGCAACTGGCTGGGCGGCAAGGCCACCACGATCTACGGCGGCTCCCAGGAAGTGCAGAGCAACATCATCTCCAAGCGCATCCTGGGCCTGCCCGACAGCACCAAGAGCGTCTGAACCGCTAGCCGCAGAGCATGAACCAACACGTGTCACCCCGGCCGTAGCGCAGCGGAGAGCCGGGAACCAGGAAGGTCGGAGCGCCGGCCCCTGGGTCCCAGCTCGGCCTACGCGGCTCCGCCGCTCCGTTGGCCGGGATGACGGATCATATTGAGAGGGAATTCTGAGATGGCCGTTCTGACCGAAGAACAGAACATGCTGCGCGACGCAGCCAAGAGCTGGGTGCAGGACAAGAGCCCCGTCACCGCGCTCCGCAAGGTGCGCGATAGCGGCGCCGAGCTGGGCTACGACGTCGCCGCCTGGAACGAGATGGCCGAGATGGGCTGGGCAGGCGTCATCGTTCCCGAGGAGTACGGTGGCTCGGCGTTCGGCTACCTCGCCATGGGCCTGATCCTGGAGGAGACCGGCCGCACGCTGACCGCCTCCCCGCTGCTGGCCTCGGCGCTGGGCGCCGCCTCCGCCCTGGTGCTCGGCGGTTCGGAGGAACAGAAGCAGGCCTGGCTGCCGAAGATCGCCGAGGGTTCGATCGTGGCGGCGCTGGCCGTCGATGAGGGCCCGCACCACAATCCGGAGAAGGTCGAGGCGTCGTTCAGCGGCGGCAAGATCACCGGCAAGAAGGCCTTCGTGCTGGAAGGCATGGCCGCCGACCTGTTCGTCGTCTCAGCGAAGGGCGTGGACGGCGTCGGCCTCTACCTGGTGAAGGCCGACGACGCCGGCGTGAAGCGTTCTCGCCTGCAGCTGGCCGACAGCCGTGGCGCGGCGAATGTCGAGTTCAGCGGCGCGGCCGCCGAACCGCTGTCGGGTGGCGCCCAGACGCTAGAGAAGGTTCTGGACCGCGCCCGCGCCGGCCTTTCGGCCGAGATGCTGGGCGCAGCTACGCAGGCGTTCGAGACCACGCTCGACTACCTGAAGACCCGCGTGCAGTTCGGCCAGGTGATCGGCAGCTTCCAGGCCCTGCAGCACCGGGCGGCCAAGATGTTCACCGAGCTGGAGCTGGCGCGCTCGACGGTCGAGGCGGCGCTGGCCGCCATCGACAACGACAGCCCCGACGTGCCGGAACTCGTCTCGCTCGCCAAGGCCAAGATGGGCGATACCTTCCACCTGGTGTCGAACGAGATGGTGCAGATGCACGGCGGCATCGGCATGACCGACGCCCACGAGAGCGGCTTCTACCTGAAGCGCGCCCGGGCCGCGGAAGCCGCCTTCGGCAACCAGGCCTTCCATCGCGATCGCTACGCGCGGATCAACGGCTACTAAGAACAGCGGCTGAATTCAGCCTCTGTGTGCAGGAGCCCCGCCGGTCGCAGATCGGCGGGGTTTTCTTTTTGGGAGGCTGGTGCGGTGGCGCGGCCCTGGCGCTCTCCCGCCAGGGCCGCACTCGGCCGCCCGTCACGTGACCGTGGGCTCGGAACGCACGCGACGTTTGACTGCTGCGCCGGCCAGGGGCGCATCAATAACCCCAGGCTGTGTCACCAGGTCAGAGGTCGCGGTGAAGACGGCGCCGGGCTTTCGAAACCCTAGGTCGCGCCGAAAGAATTTCTTCTAGAAGGCGGCGAAGAAGGTCGCGCCGACCGTGATCGGTCTTTGGGGCGTGATCTGGCGGGCCTCGGCCGCCGTGAACGGATTGCCGAACGAGAAGGTGTCGCGGAACGAGTCCAGGGTGTTGGTGACGAACACCTGCGCGCCCCGGCCGTCGCGGCTGACCTCGGCCAACAGGCGCGTTTGGGTGAAGCCGCCGGTCTTCGGCAGGCGCGCGTCGAACGACACTCGCGACAGCCCGACATAGATCGCCTGCCCCACCAGCCGCATCGTCCAGTCGCCGGCCACTTGGCGCTCGTAGCTCAGCAGCGCGCCGCCCGAGATCGGCGGAGCGCCGGGTAGCGTCTTAGCGAGGATCGGCGTGAATTCGAGATTGGCGTTGGTGGTGCGCGTCCGCGTGACGCGGCCGTTCAACTGCGCCAGGAAGCCGTTGTCTGTGCGGAAGGCGGCCTCCGCCTCCAGGCCCAGCACGTGAGCGTCGCCGGCGTTCGTGGTGTACGGGATGCCCGTCTCGCGGAACTGGTCGGTCTGGATGCCCTTCCAGACGTCGTAATACACCGCCGAACTGAGCGACAGGCGGCGCTGGAAGCGCTCCAGCTTCACGCCCACTTCGTAGTTGCGCAGGCGGTCGGACGAGAAGGTTTCCTGCGCCTCAGGCGCGGGCAGCGTGCCGCCGGTGTTGACCCCGCCCGGCCGGAAGCCTTCGGTGAACACGGCATACATGAGGTCGCCGTTCCGGAGCTGGCGCTGCAGCGAGATTTTCGGCGAGATCCCGGTGTACTGGTTGCTGCGATCCAGGCTGCGGGGCGCGAAGCGTTCGGACGACACCTCCGAGCGGATGCGGCGGTCGATGTGGTAGACGCGTCCACCCAATGCGAGCATCCAGCCGGGCGCGGGCTCGTAGGCGAGCTCGGCATAGGCCGCGAGCTCGCGGATGGTCTCGTGCCGCAGCTCGGAATAGACGGCCACGTTCGGCTGGCCGGTGTTCTGAGCCAGAAGCTCGCTGGGCGACTTGAGCCGCGCCTCCGAGGCGTAAAGACCGGCCAGCCATTCCAGACTGCTGTCGCCGCGCGACGTCAGGAAGATATCCTGCACCAGCATCCGGGCCCGCGTGCGCTCGGAATAGGCGGAGGTCTCCGCGTCGTCGGTGTAGTTCGACTGCACCGGCGTGGCGTCGAAGAGGCTGCCATAGGCGTGCCGCACCAGGCCGGTGGCCGAGGTGAGTTCGGTGTCGCCCCAGGAGTAGCGCACCGTCGCGGTGGCCAGTTCGATGTCATTGACGTGCGGCTCCGGGATCAGCACCGCGCGTTTCCGGCCGATCCCGCGGATCGTGTAGTGGGTGTCTTCCGAGCGCAGATGCTGGGCCGCGCCCGTCAGGGTGACGGACAGCGCATCCTTAGGCTGGACGAGCAGGGTCAGGCGCCCACCCTGGCGTTCGGTCCGGTCGACATTGCTGCGGTTCTGGACGATGTCGTCGAGGTAGCCGCCCTGGACCTCCTGGTAGGCCGACAGGCGCACACCCGCGATCTCGCCTACCGGGATGTTGACGTAGCCTTCCACGGCGCCGCTCGGGCCGCCGCCCTTGGTCGTCGCGCCGGTGGCCAGGGCCTCGGCCGACCACTCGCCGAGATCGGGCCTGCGGGTGACGATCCGATAGACGCCGGCCATGGCGCCGGCGCCATAGAGTGCGCCCTGCGGCCCGCGCGCCACCTCCACCCGTTCGACGTCGACCAGCCGGAAGTCGGGGTCGGGGGCGTTGTAGTTGACCGGGATGTCGTCGAGGTAGGTCGCCACCGTCGTACGCGCCCGGCCGGTGAAGACGCCGTCGGCGAGGCCGCGCAGCAGCAGCTTGTTGCGGCCCGGTCCGAGGTTGGTGGTCAGCACGCCGGCCATCTGCGCGGCCGCATCGCCGGGGTCGCTGGCGCCCGTCTCGCGAAGCCGCCGCCGCGGGATCGCGGTGATGCCGACGGCAAGCTCGCGCGGGTCCCGCACCCGTTTGGTGGCGGTGACCAGCAGCTCGCCCACCGTGGCCGGCGGCGTGGGCGCGGCGCGGGGCGCCTCGGCGCGGCGCACGGGCGTGATCTCCAGGGCGCCGGGCGCGATCATCCGCCAGGTGCACGGCGCGCCCGATAGCAGGCGCGACAGCGCCTCCTCGACGGACATGGCGCCGACCACCGAGGTGCGCGAGGCGCCCTGGCAGGCGGCCGCGCCGATCAGGGTGACGTTGGCCTGCTGGGCGAGGTCGAGCAGGGCTTCGGAATAGGGCTGGGGCGGAATGCGGAAACGGACGCGTGCAGGGGCGGCCGCGGCGGAGTCGCCGACACTCAACGCCACCGCGATGCACGCGGCAGCGGCCCCCAAATCCCGACGCCTGTGGATGTTCAGCTCCGCCTCAGTCCCGTCGTCCGCATAGGGAGCGGACTTCGGCTATTTCCGAAGCAGCAGCAGCCCCCGCTCGGAAGGTACCGATCTTACGGGGAGCATCAAGGAAAGACGCGTCGCCACCGAGGCTTGGTCATCAAGCACGATGACCCCGGTCACCGGCATGCGGGCGAGCGTCGGGTCGGTCACTTCGATCTGATCGACGAACTGGCGATTCAGGTCGGCGACCACCTCGGAGAGCGGCTCGCCCCGATAGACGAGGCGGCCGACGCGCCAGTTGAACGCTTCCTCGGGGTCGACGGCGCTCAGCCTCGCCGCGCCGGTGCGGGCGATCTGCAGCCGCTGACCCGGCGTGAGCACGAAGGCCTGACCGGCCTCCGATGAGGCGACAGGCCGCACCTGGACCTTGCCGCGCGCAACGGTGACGGCGACGTCGCCGCCGCGGTTGCGGACGTCGAACTGGGTGCCCAGGACGCGGACGGCGCGGCCCGACGCCTCGACGGTGAACGGACGCGACGCATCGTGGGCCACGTCGAAGACCGCCTGGCCGTCGCCCAGCTCCACCTGCCGCTCGCGGCGGGCGAAGCGCACGGTCAGTTTAGTCTCGGCGTTCAGGTCGACCACGGAGCCATCGGCCAGGGTGACCCGCTGATGCTGCCCCTTGGCGGTCTGGTAGGTCTGGACGGTCGGCTGCTCCAGCGTCGGCAGGATCGCGAAGGCCGTGAGGCCCGCGGCGATCGCCATGCCGCCGCCCACCAGCCAGCGGCGGGTGGCGGACGGACGCCGCGCCGCACTGCGGGCGTCCAGGCGGGTCTGCTCGGTCAGCTCTTCCAGGATCTCGGCAGGCGCCGCCTCGAAGGCGTGCCAGGCGGAGAGCGCCGCGCGATAGGCCTCGCCATGCGCGGGCGAAGCGGCGAGCCAGGCGTCGAACTCAAGCCCATCGGCCTCGCCGACGTCGTCGCGCTGCAGGCGCGCGAGCCAAGCGCTGGCCTGCGCCATCACCTCCTCGTTTCGCGTCGCAATGCTGGTCATGGGCTCGCCTGTGTCTGCGCCGGGTGCGCTGGACAGCACATGAGACGGCGCCGTAGCCGCCCGCCCCTAGGTCGATGTGAAAACATCATGACCGAAGCCTTTGCGCCAGTTGCTTGATCGCGGCGGCGATGTGCGCCTCGACCATCTTCACCGAGACGCCCATGGCCTGGGCGGTCTGGGCCTGGCTCATGCCTTCCAGCTTGTGCAGCCGGAAGGCGCGGCCCATCTGCGGCGGCAGGTCGGCGACGGCGGCGGCCAGCTGCAGCACGCGCTGCTTGCTCATCACCACCTCGTCGGCGGGGGTCTCGTGGGCCACGTCCTCGCCGCCCAGCACGGTGCGGGTCTCGCTCCGCCATTCGGCGTTGCGGCGCGACGAGCGCTGGACGCTGCGCACCTGATCCACCAGCAGGTTCGCGGCCATTCGATAGAGCAGGGCCTCGGGCGCCCGCACCTCGGCAGCGGGATCGAGCCCGGCGATCTTCAGGTACAGGTCCTGGACCAGGTCCTCGGCGGAGGACATGTCGCGGGTGCGCGCGGCCAGAAACAAGACCAGGGCCTCGCGGCGCTCGAAGAACGCGCGGATGAGCGGGCCCTGCCCCTCCCCAGTCTGCGACGGCCCCGGCGCCACCGGACTCCCTTTGTCAGCCCGATACTTCACGCGGATCGGTTCTCGACGGCTCTAGGACGGCGTTCGACCGGAGGCAAGCGCCCGAACCTGACCGCGGCGTGTCGTGGGCCGCCTTCCCTGACGGCGGGGTTTTCCGTCGGCGCGCCCTGTGCTGGAGTCGGCGCGACAGACTTCAGGGAGGAAGCATGCTCAATCACGTGATGGTCGGTTCCAACGACCTCGAGCGCTCGAAGCGCTTCTACGACGCCGTGCTCGGGACGCTCGGCGCCGGCGAGCCGTTCCGCAACACCGCCGACAGCGGCCATACGCGGCTGTTCTACATGAACGGCGGCAGCACGTTCTGCGTCAGCGAGCCGATCAATGGAGAGCCGGCCAGCCACGCCAACGGCGGCACGATCGGCTTCAAGTGCGCCTCGCCCGAGCAGGTGAAGGCGTTTCACGACGCAGCCATCGCCAACGGCGGCGTCTCGATCGAGGAGCCTCCGGGCGAACGCAACGGGTCGCTCGGGCCGATGCACCTGGCCTATGTTCGCGATCCGGACGGCAACAAGCTCTGCGCCATCCACCGGCCGGGCTGATCGGCCGAGCCCTCAGAAGTCGTAGACCAGCGTCAGCCGGGTCGTGGTGTCGGTATTCTCGCGGTCGAGCGGCGGGTCCGCCTCGTGGCGGACCTCGTACGACGCACGCGCGGAGAGCCGGCGCTGCAGCTTCGTCGTCAGGGCCATCGAGGCGAGCAGGGTCGGGTTCCGATCCTCGAGGTAGGCCACCAGGCTCTGGGTCACTTCCAGCCTCGGGGTCACCTGCCAGCTGAAGTAGTCGGCGAGACGAGCGGCGACGGTGTTCTTACGACCGGTCTCCAGGTAGTCGGCCTGGCGGAGCGCCGGCCCAGCTTCGAGCCGCAGCTTCACGCGGCGATCGTGGACGAGGCGATAGCCGAGCCCGACGCTCTCGGCGAAGCGGCTGTTGAAGCCGGCGAACCGGTCACGCTCGCCCCACAGCACGCCCACGCCGTAGAGGCGCGGGGTGAATTTGTAGCGGACGGCATAGGTCCCGAAGTAGCGGTCCTTGGTGGTCTCGTCGTCCTCGCGCTTGTGATCGACGCTGAGGGAGAACTCGCGGTCCCACGTGGGCGTCTCCTTCTCGAACGACAGCGAGACGCTGTAGCCCTGGTCGTCGGTGTTGCCGGTCGAGGCCGAGGCGCCGAGCTCGCCCTTCCCGGTCCAGCCGTGGAAGACGCCGCCGTCAGCCGCTTCGGCCAGCTTCTGGGCCTGGGCGTCCTTGCGGATCGCCGCTGCCTGCGCGTCGATCTCTGCCACGGACCTTGGGTTGGCCTTCTTCGCGGCGCGGACCACGGCGTCCAGCGTCTCGGGATCGTCGGCCGCCGCCGCGATCATTTCGGCCGCCGCCTGCGGCAGCGGGTCGGCCCGGGCCACCGGGGCGGCGAGGACGGCGAAGGCGGCGGCGAACGCCAATCGGCGCATGGCGGACCTCGGCAAGCTCAGCCTTGATCCAGCATGGCCGCCAGCCGGGGGCTATCCGGGTCTCACCGGAGGCGGAGCCCGGCAGGCGCCCGCCGCGCCGCGGTTCAGCCCGCGGCCGCCTCGCACAGCCGCCGAATGAAGCGGCCGCCGTCGAGGGCGGCCGCGTCGTTGACCGGCGCGAACTCGGTGATGGTCAGGCCGACCAGGTCGGCGCCGGCGGCGATCGTGCGCACCAGCGCCAGCCCGTCGTCGGTGGCGAGGCAGCCCTCCGGGTATGCGAGATGCGGGAATTCGGCCGGGTCGAGGGCGTCGAGGTCGAAGTGGATATGGACGGGGCCGGAGAGCGCCTCCCCCGGCTCCAGCCAGCGCAGGCCGCGGGCCTGCTGGAAGGCCCAGTCGCCGGGGTCGCCCAGCTGGGCCGAGACATAGCGGAACCGCGACGGCGACAGCGGCGCGCCGAGCCGGGACGCGAGATCGGGCGGGCCGTCGCCCATCAGCATCGCCACCGGCATGCCGTGGAAGCTGCCGCTGGGCGAGGTCTCGGGCGTATTGGCGTCGAGATGAGCGTCCACCCAGACCACCGTCAGGTCCGGATGGCGCCGCAACAGATGGTCGATGACGGCGACGTCGCAGGCGCAGTCGCCGCCGGCCGTCAGCACGCGACGCGGGTCGTGCGTCCGGAGGATCGCCTGGGCGTCGTGGAACTGCTCGAGGATCGCGGTCCAGCGGTTGACCCCGCCGACCGCCTCGCCCTCGCCGGTGTCGGAGACGTGCGCCGTCGGCCCATAGTCGCCGCACACCTGCGCCGCGGCGGCTGCGCCCCGGCGCAGGTTCTCGGATCGCCCTGAGCCCTGCCACTGCGGATAGGCCAGCACGAGGTCGAACCGGCCGTTGTCGCTTCGCATGTCAGTCCCTCCTGCCGCCTAGCTCAATGTAGGCGCGCGGGACGGCCCGGCGTAGAGGCGGCCGGCGGGGTTCGCTCAGTCGCCCGACTTCTTGCCTTTCGCCGGAACGGGCTTGGCGGCTTCCGCAGCCTTGGCGGCCGCTTCGGCTTCCGCCTGCCGGGCGCCGCCCAGGATGGCGGGCATGGCGTAGTTCCCCTCGTGGCAGGCGTATTCGTAGATGATGCCGTTCAGCGGGTAGAAGTTGTACTCGCCGCCCCAGGCGGCATCCCAGACGTCGGGATCTTCCATCGTGAACTGGTAGTTGATCCGGGTGGGCGAGACGCGGGTGAAGCGCTCGGTCACCTTGAGGTTCTTCCAGGCCCCCGCCATCGCCTGGGCTTCCGGGATGTTGGTGGTCTCGACCACCAGGGTGTCCCCCTCGTACCAGCCGATGGAGTCGCCCATCCACGGCCGCACGCCGTCGGTGCGGTGCTTGGAATTGAGCCGCACGATACGGCTGTCGTGGATCAGCTCCACCTGGAGCACCACCGTGTCCGGCGTCTGCACGAAGCGGTAGTTGTTGTTGTAGTAGCCGTTGGGCAGCATCGGCGGGCCGGCGTTGCGGCCGAAGCCCATGATGCACCGGTCGCCGAGGCCGCGGTATTCATAGCTGTCGTAGGCGTCGCGATAGCCCATGCCCGAGGTCGGCGCGCCCTTCTTGCGGGCCGGGAACTGGCCGTTCGGCGTGGTCAGGATCGAGGTGCGGTACTCGCCGTTGACCTCCATCACGTGGTTGCCAGGGTCGATCCAGAAGGTGTTGTAGCCGCCGACGTCGCCGCCGGCCGCGATGAAGTCCGGACGGATCTTGGCGATGTCCGAGTTGGTGAACTCGGCCTGCAGCTGCTCGGTCGTCTTGTCCGGATCGGTCTGGGCGTCGCTATCGGCGAGCGCCTTCGCCCAGATCTTCTCCATGGTTTGCGCCTCGGCGGCGCTCAGCGTGGCGTTCGGCGTCTGGCGGCTGCGGGTCAGCGGGGTCAGCGTGGCGTTGGCCCAGTAGCCCTCGAGGTCCGGCGCGCCCCAGGCGGTGCGCGGCGCCTTCCAGCCGGGCTGGCGGATGGTCGGATTGACCTGCTGTTGGGCCTTGCCCGATTGGGCGGAGGCCTCGGCGGCGCCGAACAGCGCCAGGACCGAGACCGCGAGAACGAGCGCCTTGCGCATGACCAGATAGCCTCCCTCGAGCGGACAGGCTTTCACGCCCATCTTCTGCGGCCAGTGTGCGAGACCGAGCGCGCAGGAAGATTTCAGCCTTGAAAGTTGGCCGGGGTCACACCTTCACGTCCACGAAGAGGCCCGTCTGCTCGCGCTGGGACTCCTCGACCTTGGCCTTGATCGTCTCGCGGATCTTGGCCTCGACCGCCTCGCGTTCCTCCGCCGACATGGCCTTCAGCTCGTCCTCGCTGACGCCGAGGGCCTCGAGCACCTGCGCGCGCATCTGCTCGGCGAAGGTCATCTGGGCGCGCTTGAGGAACTCGGCCTTCGCCCCGGTCGGAGCCTCGGGCTGCGCGGCGAAGAAGCCCGCGGCGCTCGCCGTCTGGGCCTTCTGCGTGGCCAGCGGCCCGGCGGGTCCTGAGATCTGCATCTGACGCCTCCTCGTTCGCACAAGGTCACTGCAAGCCGCGGCCCACGCAGCGCGAGTTGCGTTTCTACGCAACATCAACGACCTAGCCGGACGGGCGAGGCGGACGGGCGCGGCAGCTTCTGCCGGAGCGGCCGCTCTTGCCGGGCCGGAGCTGTCACCACCGATCAGGCGGCTGCAACCGGGCGTCATGGCTTCAGGCCGGCGCCGGGATCACGATCCGCCTCAGGTCCAGCGTGGAGCATCGGTATGAAATGGGTGGTCGTGGGAGCCGTCCTGGCCCTGGGGGCTGGCGCAGCAGAGGCGGCCGAGCGCTACCAGGCGCCGCGCAACGCCCTGGGGCAGCCCGACCTCTCGGGAGTTTGGACGAACACTTCCATCACTTGGCTGCAGCGCCCGCCGGGGGTGAAGGCCCTGGTGCTGAGCGATGCGGAGGCGGCGGCGATGGAGGCCCAGTTCCGCAAGATGGTGGACGTCCTGATCCGACCGTCCAGCGATCCCGATGCGCCGGCGCCGGACGAGACCAAGTCGGTCGACAATTCCGACTTCCTGGAGATGGACCTGAAGCCCGCACGGGTGAACGGCCAGTGGCGCTCGTCCTGGATCGTGGAGCCCGAGGATGGCCGGCTTCCCTTCACCGACGAAGGGCGGGCCCGGACACGGGAGCGCGCCCGCGGCAAGGGCTATGACAGCTACGAGACGCGGCCGACGGACGAGCGGTGCCTCACCGCCATCGGCTCGCCCGAGGGGCCGCCAATGATGAACACCGGGTTCAACGGCCACTACCAGTTGCTGCAGACCAAGGACCACGTGGCCATCCTGATCGAGATGAACCACGACGTGCGGATCGTCAGGCTGATCGAGGGTGCGAAGGCGGCGCGGCCGACGTCGGATCCGAAGGCGCCGCGATGGATGGGGGAGAGCGTGGGCTGGTTCGAGGGCGACAGCCTCGTGATCGAAACCACCAACCACAATCCGCAAGGCGCCTACGCCGGCAGCATGACCGGCGGGATGACCTACTCACAATCGGCCGTGGTGCGGGAGCGGCTGACGCGGACAGCCGGCGACGCCATTCTCTACGAATTCACCGTGGACGACCCGGCCACCTTCGCGAAGCCCTGGCGGGCGGAAATGCCGTGGCGGCCGGCCAAGGGGCCGATCTACGAATACGCCTGCCACGAGGGCAACTATTCGCTGGCCAACATCCTGGGCGGCGCGCGCGTGCAGGAAGCCGAGGCGAAGGCCGGGAAGAAGGACTAGCGCGCGGAAGCTCCACGGCGCAGGTTGTTCCGAACGATGTTCGGAGAAGCGAGATGAACCTGCGGACAGCCCTGTTCGGCATTTCCTTGGCGCTGGGAGCGGCGAGCGCCGTCTCAGCTGCGCCGGCGGTGAAGCTGTACGCCATCGACTGCGGGAAGATCACCCTGAACGACGCCGACATGTTCGCGGACGACGGCGCCTACAAGGGCCGCAAGGTCGACATGATCGTGCCCTGCTACGTGGTGCGCCATCCGAAGGGCGATCTGGTCTGGGACACCGGGGTGCCGGAGAGCAAGGACAAGCTGCTGGCGGGCCTGGGCGCGCTGGGCCTGCAGCCCAAAGACGTCGAGTACGTCTCGGTCAGCCACAGCCACTACGATCACATCGGCAACGCCGGCCTGTTCGCGGGGTCCACCTGGATCGTCGACCCGGACGAGAAGGCCTACGCCTTCCGGCCGCAGGCGCGCTCCAACGCGGCGCAGTTCGCCGCCTATTCGGCGCTGGAGAATGCCAGGACGGTGCTGGTCGAGGGCGACGGCGCCCACGACGTGTTCGGAGACGGCAGCGTGCAGGTGATCCCGACGCCGGGCCACACGCCGGGGCACACGGTGCTGCTGGTGCGGTTGCCGAAGGCTGGTCCGGTGCTGCTCACCGGCGACCTCTGGCACCTGGCCGAAAGCCGGGCGGCCAAGCGCGTGCCCCGGTTCAACGTCGACCGGACCAAGACGCTGGAAAGCTACGAGAAGGCCGAGGCGCTGGCGGCGAAGGAGAAGGCCCGGGTCGTGCGCGAGCACGTGCCGGAGGACTTCACCGCCCTGCCCGCCTTCCCGCAAGCGCTGGAATAGCTAGTTCGTCTTCTGGTCGCCTCGGTCGCCCTGGCCCTTCTTGGCGACGGTGTTGGACTTGCTGCGGCGGTCGGCGGCCAGCGAGCGGCCCACATCGACGCTTTCCTTGAAGCGGCCCTTCTCGTCGCGGCGCACGTAGCGCTTGTCGGTCCCGGTATCGATCAGTTCGCGGTTCGACGGCATGGCGTTCTCCTTGGCTGTCGTGCCGAGGGAATCCGCAATGGCGCAGCCCGGTTCCGCACCGGGTATGCGGCCCTTCCGGAGAAGGGCCGCACGCTCTCCCGACTAGTAGGTCTTGCGCAGCGTCACTCCGTAGGTGCGCGGCGCGTTGGTCTGGAAGCCGTAGCGGGCCCGCAGGCCGCGCTCGCGGTCGATGGACAGCCAGGCGCGCTCGTCGCCCAGGTTGTTGACGAACGCCGCGGCCTCCCAGCTCTCGCCGCGGACGCCGAGGCGCAGGTTGATGACCTCGTAGCTCGGCAGGTCCAGCGGGAAGGACAGCGTCGACACCGTCGTCGCCCCGATGTTGGTGAACAGCGGCACGGACGCCGGGTTGTTCTCCTGGTCGGAGATCTGGGTGTAGCGCTTGCCCACGTGCTGGAAGGTCAGGTTGGCGAAGGCATCCAGCGTGCTGGTGACCTCACGTTCGTAGCCGACGCTGAACGAGGCCTGGAACTTCGGCACCGTCGGCAGGCGGTTGCCGTCCCGCAGGCCCTGGATCGGGTTGCCGGCGGCGTCCTCGACGCTCGAGGTCAGCTTGGCGTCGTTGTACGAGGCAGAGGCCGCGACGTCGAAGTTGTCGCCGAAGCGCCAGGCCACCTCGGCGTCGAAGCCGACGGACTTGGCCTTGGGAACGTTGACGATCACCCGCGACGAGCAGGAGCCCGCGTCGATCGTCGCCTGCAGGTTCTCGATGTCGGCGTAGAAGCCGGCCAGCGTCAGCGAACCGGCGCCGCCGCCCAGGCGGGCCTTCATGCCGGCCTCGTAGTTCCACACCGTTTCGTTGCCGAAGGTCGGCTCGGAGAGGGCGTCGAAGGTGGCGAAGTCGGCGGGCGTGCAGAGCGGGCGGTTCAGCGGGTCGTTGATGCCGCCGAGCCGGAAGCCCTTCGAAGCCTGAGCGTTGAAGGTGACGTCGTCGTTCAGCTCATAGGCGACGATGACGCGGGGGGCCCAGGCGTCGGCCTTGGTCTTGCCGGGCACGCCGATGGTGCGCTCGGCGAAGATGCCGTCGAAGGTGAGCTCGCGGGTTTCCTTGTAGTCGCTCCAGCGTAGGCCGGCGGTGACGTCCAGGCGCTCGGTGACCGCGTAGGTCGCCTCGCCGAAGACGGCGAACTGCTTCTGCTGATAGGGCACCGTCGAATAATAAAGGCTGTCGCGCGGCGCGGCCGGTCCGGCGGTGCCGATGCCGGTGAGCGCCTCGAAACCGATGACCTGCAGGTCCTGGGAATAGTCGCGGTCGATGTCGGAGTAGAAGGCGCCCGCCACCCACTGCAGCGGCCCGTCGTTGTTGGAGGCGAGGCGGACTTCCTGGGTGAAGGACTTCACCTCGGTGGTGTCGATCAGCGGCGCGTCGAGATTGTAGACCGCCGGCGCGAGACCCAGCGAGCCGCCGGTGATCGAGCCGGTCAGCGCGGTGGCGTCACGGACCACCAGCACGTCGCGGTCGGTGAAGGACGAGACCGAGGTGAGCGTCACGCCGCCCAAGTCGTATTCGATGTTGAGGTCCGCCAGGAAGAAGTCGTCCTCGAACTTCTCCTGCAGCTGGGTGAACTGCTTCAGCCCGCCCAGCTGGTACCGCGGCCGGGTGGTGGTGAACTCGTTGGCGAGGACGTTGAAGACGTCGACCCGGTTGAAGCCGTTCACGTCGATGGATTGGTAGAGGACCCTGGGCGTGATCGCGAGGTTCTCGGCCGGCTCGAAGCGCATGGCGGCGCGGACGCCCCAGCGGTTGCCGCCGTTGACGTTCTCCTGCACCGAGCCGCCCGGCTGGATGGCGTCGATGAAGCCTGCGTACTCGGTGGCGTACGCCGTCATCCGCAGCGCGGCCTTGTCGCCGACCGGGATGTTGATCATGCCCTTCAGCTCGCCGCCGAGGTCGCCGCCCTGAACGCTGGAGACGGTGGCTTCCAGCGCGCCGTCATAGCCTTCGGGGTCGGGCTGGTTGGTGATGTAGCGCAGCGTGCCCGACAGCGATCCCGAGCCGAACAGGGTGCCCTGCGGGCCGCGCAGCACTTCCACGCGGTTCAGGTCGAACAGATCGAGGTCGGGGGTGAACAGCGAGAGCGAGATGACGCTTTCGTCGAGATAGACGCCCACCTGTTCCTTCACGCCCGGCTGATCGCGTACGATCTGGCCGGCGGAGATCCCGCGGATAGCCACCTGGCTCTGGCCAGGACCGAGGTTCTGGACGGTGAAGCCGGCGACGGTGCGCGACAGCTCCTCGATGTTGGTGACGCCGCGTTCGCGCATCACGGCCTCGCTCTGCGCCGCGACCGAGAACGGCACGTCGATCAGGGCTTCGTCGCGCTTCCGCGCGGTGACGACCAGTTCCTCGACCTCGGACGAGGTGGTCTGGGCGGCCGCCATGCCGGGCGGCAGGGCCATGATCAGGGCGAACAGGCTGGCGCGCGCGGCGAGCCGGGTCTTGCCGGATTGCATAGTCTCGAATTCCTTCCCTCGGCGTGACTCCCGAACGGTCACGCTTCGTGTGCGGAAGGAGTACCGCAGGTGGATTCTGCGCCGCTAGCTCCCCAGAACGTTGAAATCCGAACTGTTGCCTAAAGGCCGCGGCGCCCGCTCTGGCTTCAAGGCGCGACACAGCGCACAACGGCGCCATGAGCGACCAGGCCGTGTCCGACAGGGACGTCTATCTGAAGCTGAGCGCCGCGGCCGAAGAGCTGCTGCGCATGGCCGAGGCGGCCGAGAGCTACGTCGGCAATGCCGCGCTGACCAGCGCCGCCAACACCCTCAGCGGAACTGCTCGCGTTATCTACGAGCACTGCCTCGGCGGCGCGGACGAGATCCACTAGCCGCTGGGCGCTCGGCCAGGGCGCGCACCAGGGCCGCCACCAGCCGCGCCAGCGGATACGGGAACCAGGTGGGAGCCACGCCGAAGGGGTGAGCCAGCGGGACGCGCCGGCGCAGCTGAGCCGCCCGTCGCACCTCGCGGCGCGCTTCGCCGGCCGTCATCGGCTCGGGGTAGCGGCTGATCAGTGGGTCGCGCGGGAAACCAGGCATTCCGGACAGCAGATCGATGGACACCCCAAGGGTCTGCCATAGGGCGAGCTGGTCCGACCACGCACGACCTACCCATTTTGGAGTTAACGGCCGGCGGGACTGGCGCTGCGGGCGGAAGCCCAGCTAGCTTGGCGGCATGCGGACCTTCAATTCGGCCTTCGTGGGGCTCACCGCCCTCCTCTGTCTCGCTGCGCCGGCCGCGGCCCAGACTGCGGATCTGATCATCTGGGGCGGCGCCATCCACACCGGCGTCGATGCGGCGCCTCGCGCCCACGCGCTCGCGGTGAGCGGCGGCAGAATCGCCTATGTCGGCGACCGCTCCGGCGCCGAGGCGAGGGTCGGCCCCCGCACCCGCGTCATCGACCTCAAGGGTGCGGCGTTGTTTCCCGGCTTCACCGACGGCCACGCGCACCTGCGCGGGATCGGCGAGCGCGAGCTGTCGCTGAACCTGGAGGGCTCGAAGTCGGCGGCCGAAGCCGCCAAGCGGGTCGAAGATTATCTCGCCAAGCGGCCGGGCGATGCGCCTGTCTGGGGCCGCGGCTGGATCGAGACGGGCTGGCCGGAACGCCGCTTCCTGGATCGCAGGGACATCGATCGCTTCGCGCCGACCCGGCCGGTGCTGCTGGTTCGCGCGGACGGCCATGCCCTGGTGGCCAATACCGCAGCGCTGAAGGCCGCGGGCATCGACGAGACGACCAAGGCGCCGGCCGGCGGCGAGATCCTGAAGGACAAGGACGGCCGCCTCACGGGCATGCTGGTCGACAACGCCATGAGCCTGCTCGCCAAGCTGGAGCGCAAGCCTACCGACGCCGAGAAGCGGGAGGCCTATGCGGCCGCGTTCAGGGTCGAGACCGCCTACGGCTGGACCGGCGTCCATAACATGAGCGTCGAGTGGGCGGACGTCGCCCTGCTGGAGGACCTGGCGGCCAAGGGCCAGGCGCCGCTGCGCGTCTATAACGCCATCGACATCGGCGAGGCCGGCCCGCTGCTGGAAAGCGGCCCGCGCGCCAGCGCCGACCAGCGGATCACCACCCGGGCCGTGAAGATCTATGCCGACGGCGCCCTCGGCTCGCGCGGCGCGGCCCTGTTCGACGCCTATGCCGACGCGCATGGCGCGAAGGGCCTGATCCTGACGCCGCCCGAGACGATGAAGGCGGCGATGAGCAGGGCCTACAACTCGGGCGTCCAGGTCGCCACGCACGCCATCGGCGACCGCGGCAACGCCGTGGTGCTGGACCTCTACGAGCAGGTGTTCGCGGCCACGCCGCCGAACGTGCGGCGCATGGCGCCGCGCTGGCGGGTCGAGCACGCCCAGGTGGTTCGGCCCGCCGACATCCGACGGTTCGCCGACGACGCGGTGATCGCCTCGATGCAGCCCAGCCACGCCATTGGCGACCTGCACTTCGCGCCGGCTCGGCTGGGGGACAAGCGCCTGGATGGCGCCTATGCCTGGAAGAGCCTGACCGACGCCGGCGTGACCGTCGTCGGCGGCTCGGACGCACCCGTCGAACGGGGCGATCCGCTGATCGAGTTCTACGCCGCCGTGGCGCGCAAGGACCTGGGAGGCTTCTCGACGCCGGCATGGCGGCCGAAGGAGGCTCTGTCGCGGGCCGAGGCGTTGCGGCTGTTCACGAAGAACGCCGCCTTCGCCCGCTTCGGCGAGGAGGAGCTCGGGACCATCGAGGTCGGCAAGCGCGCCGACCTGAGCGGCTTCTCGGTCGACCTGATGACCGCTCCCGAGGCCGAGATCCCCAAGGGCCACGCGGTGCTGACCGTCGTCGACGGCCAGGTGGTCTACGAGAAGCTCATTCGTTAACGCCCGAGCGGAACCGTGGCGACGGCGACGGGTTCAGGGGCCGACCCCTGTAGCGAACCCGGAGGCGCCGCCATGGCCCATGACAAGCTTACCCCCGCTGAGATCGAAGACCGCATGTGGAAGGCCATCGAGAAGGGCCAGCACACCGGCATGCTCGGCATCAGCGGTGACGGTCACCACTTCCAACCGATGACCGGCTTCGTCGAGCGTGAGACCAACACGATCTGGTTCTTCACCTACAAGGACACCGATCTGGCCGAGGCGGCCGCCCAGGCCGTCGGCGGCGGCCATGGCAGCTTCATCTTCCAGAGCCGCGACCTGTGGGCCTGCATCGACGGCAAGCTCACGCCCGATCATGACCGCACCCGCATCGACAAATACTGGAATGCGCACGTCGCCGCCTGGTACCCCGAGGGCAAGGACGACCCGCGCCTGACGCTGCTGCGCCTCGATTGCGACGAGGCCGGTGTCTGGATCAGCGAGGGCGGCCCGGTGAAGTACGCCATCGAGGTGGCCAAGGCGAACATGTCCAAGAGCACGCCGGACATCGGCGAGCGTCAGGACATCAACCTGCACTAGCAGCGTTCACGCACCGATTGCAGCGACTTGGCGGCGCGGGACAGACGTTCCGCGCCGCTGCCGTTTTGCAAATGTTGATTCGCGTCGATTCGTCGCAATTTCGCCGCGTGAGCTATAGTTAGGTCGACTATGCGACGTCGTGAAGGTGACTTAGATCGCCGCCTGACAGCGAAAACCACATAGTATTTCCAATCTTTTCCCGCCTCACTTGCGAAGAGTGTCGAGTGGACGACAGTGTGAGACGAGCGACGTCGATAACTTGAAACCCGAGCCTTACGGCCGCGTTTCAAGTCCCCGATGCAGAGGCCCGTCCCCGCGTTGCAGAATAGCCTGCTCGAAGCGCTGTCCGCTTCCGATTACGCGCTGATCGCTCCGCATCTGGCTCAGGTCGAGCTCGAGCGCGGACGCCTGCTCTATGATCCCGGCGACGTCATCGACGTCGTCTACTTCCCGCATGACGGCGTCATCTCGCTGATGACGCTGATGGAGAACGGCGCCGCCATCGAGAGCGCCACCATCGGGCCGGAAGGCGCCCTGGGGCTGATGGCGGCCGTCGCGCCGCGCCAGTCGCTGTCGCGGGCCATTGTCCAGACGCCGCTGAAGGCCGCGCGGATCAGCGCCGAGCGCCTGCACGAAGCCTGGGAGAAGAGTACCAAGCTGCGCGACCTGGTCGACCGCCACACCGAGGCCCTGTTCGGCCACGCCATTCAGTCGGTGGCGTGCAACGCCCTGCATTCGGTGGAGGCGCGCTTCTGCCGCTGGCTGCTCACCTGTCACGACCGGATCTCCGCCGACACGGTGGCGCTGACCCAGGAGTTCCTGGCCGACATGCTGGGCGTGCAGCGGACGACGGTGACGGCGGTGGCCCGCCAGCTCCAGGAGCGCGGCCTGATCCGATATCGCCGCGGCGTGGTCGACATCATCGACCGGGGGGCTCTCGAGGCGCAGGCCTGCGAGTGCTACGGCGTCATTCGCAAGACCTACGACCGGCTGCTGCCGCGGTAACGGCGCTCGTCGGGATTCGGATTGCGCGGGACGGAAATTCCCTTTTCTCTGCGCGCCTTGGGGAGGTTCCCGACCGGAACCCCGGGGTGACGTTCAAGAGAAGGCCTAATGACCCGCTTCACGCGCAAGATCCTGCTGTCCGCGACCGCCACGGCCGCACTCGCCTTCGCCGCGACGGCGCAAGCCCACGACGATCACGCCTGCGCCGACCAGGCCTGCGAGACCGCGCTGCTGTTCGCAGACACGCCGAGCGCCTCGGGCGCCGCGACCTCGCTGGAGAGCCCACGGTACGGGACCTGGGGCTTCGACCTCGGCGGTATGGACCGCTCGGTGAAGCCGGGCGACGACTTCTTCAAGTTCGCCAACGGGAGCTGGGACAAGACCACCGAGATCCCGTCGGACCGCGTGCGCTGGGGCAACTTCAACAAGCTGCGCGAGCTGTCGGACGCGCGCCTGCACGCCATCCTGGAAGAAGCCAAGGCCGGCAAGCTGCAGGACCCGGACGCCGCGAAGATCGCCGCCGGCTACGCCGCCTACATGGACGAGGCTTTGGCCGAGAAGCTTGACGCCAAGCCGATCGCGCCGGAGCTGGCCGAGATCCGCAAGGTGAAGACCAAGGAGGACTTCACCGCCCTGATGGGCAAGGCCAACACCACCGGCTTCAGCTCGATCCTGCCGGTGTTCATCTCGATCGACGCGAAGGCGCCCACCAAATACACGGTGATGACCGGCACCGGCGGCCTGGGGCTGCCTGATCGCGACTATTACCTGCAGCCGTCGTTCGCCGAGAAGAAGGCCAAGTACCAAGCCTATGTGCAGCAGCTGCTGACCCTGGTCGGTTGGGAGAACCCGGCGGCCAGCGCCAAGGCCATCGTCGACTTCGAGACCAAGCTGGCCGAGGCCTCCTGGACGCGCGTCGAACGCCGTGACCGCGACAAGACCTACAACCCGATGACGCCGGCGGAGCTGGCCGCGTACACGCCGGGCTTCGACTGGAACCGCTACCTGGCCGCCTCGGAGCTGCCGAAGGTCGACCGCATCGTCGTGACGACGAACACCTCGTTCCCGAAGTTCGCCAAGGTCTATGCGGACACGCCGCTCGAGACCCTGAAGGCCTGGCAGGCGTTCCACGTCGCCGACGGCGCGGCTCCGCTGCTGTCGAAGCGCTTCGTCGACGCCCACTTCCAGTTCCGCCAGAAGGAGCTGGCCGGCCAGCCCGAGCAGCAGGCTCGCTGGAAGCGCGCCGCCCAGTTCATGGACGGCGCAATCGGCGAGTCGATCGGCCGGGTCTATGTGGCCCGCTACTTCACGCCGGACGCCAAGGCAAAGATGGACGATCTGGTGGCCAACATCCGTACGGCGATGCGCGCGCGCATCGAGAAGCTGGAGTGGATGGGTCCGGAAACCAAGGCGCAGGCGCAGGACAAGCTGGCCAAGTTCACCGTCAAGGTCGGCTACCCGGTCATGTGGCGCGACTACGGCAAACTGGAGCTGAAGAAAAACGACCTCTACGGCAACGCCCTGCGGGCCGGCGCCTTCCAGTGGCGGCGCAACGTGGCCCGGCTGGACCAGCCGGTCGACAAGCGCGAGTGGGGCATGACCCCGCAGACGGTCAACGCCTACTACAACTTCGCCAACAACGAGATCGTCTTCCCGGCGGCGATCCTGCAGGCGCCGTTCTTCGACAAGGACGCCGATCCGGCGATCAACTACGGCGGCATCGGCGGGGTGATCGGCCATGAGATCAGCCACGGCTTCGACGACCAGGGCCGCAAGTCCGACGGCGATGGCGTGCTGCGGGACTGGTGGACGGCGGAAGACAACGCCAAGTTCAAGACCCAGGCGGACAAGCTGGGCGCCCAATACTCGGCCTTCGAGCCGCTGCCGGGCGCCAAGGTCCAGGGCGGCCTGACGATGGGCGAGAACATCGGCGACCTGGGCGGCCTGTCGCTCGGCCTCGACGCCTATCACGCCTCGCTGAAGGGCAAGCCGGCCCCCGTGATCGACGGCCTGACCGGGGAGCAGCGGGTGTTCCTGGGCTGGGCCCAGGTCTGGCGCGAGAAGATCCGTGACGAGGCGCTGCGTCAGCAGGTCGTCACCGATCCGCACTCGCCGGCCTACTACCGGGTCAACGGCACCATCCGGAACATCCCCGGCTGGTACGAAGCCTGGGACGTGAAGGCCGGCGACAAGCTGTACGTCGCGCCGGCGGACCGCGTCCGCATCTGGTGATCGTCGAGCAGAAGGGGGCGTTCGTCGCGACGCGCGTCCCCTCTGCGTTGAAGCTTGTCGCCGTTCCCGGTTAAGTGGGCTCTCAGGGGGCTCCAGACGGGACCGGAGAGCATGCGCGCGTGGGTTGGCGCTGGACGTTTGAGCAGCGCGGCTATGGTGATGGCCTTGAGTGCAGGCCTGGCCGGCTGCGAGCAGCCGGACTGGCTGACCAAACGCGATCCGCTGCCTGAGCTGCCGGCCTGGGCCGGGCCGCTGATCGGCCGGCCCCTGACCGAAACCTTCAAACTGGCGCCAGCCCCCGCCTGCCTCGGCAACACCGAGCAGGTCGAAGCCCGCTACGGCGGCGCGCGGCCGGGCGTGCGCATCTCCGGCTGGGGCTGGGACACGGCCGGCAAGGCGCCTCCGGCCCGGGTGCTCGTCGTGGGTCCCGACGGCCGCATCGCCGGCGGCGGCGAGACCGGCCGCGAGCGGGGCGACGTCATGCAGGCGAGGCCCGAGGTGACGGTCGCCGGAACCGGCTGGCAGGCCCTGGCCAAGCTTACCGAGGGCGAGGCGAAGGCCTTCGGCGTGCTGGCGGATGGCGTTCTGGTCTGCCAGCTGGGCATGGTGGGGCTTTGAAGCCGCAATCCCAGACATCCGCCGTCGCGGGCCAGCCGATGTGGCTGGCGACGCTCGCCTATGCCGCGCTGGCCACCGCGCTGATCTGCTTCCCCGCCTGGCCGGGCCACATGAACTACGACGGCCTCTATGCCTACGAACGCTCGTTCCTGGGCATCGAGCACATGACCTGGCCGCCAACCCATACCTACCTCTTCTGGCTCAGCCGGAAGGCTGGGCTCGGCGTGGGCGGGCTGTTCGTGGCCCAGACCTTCCTGCTGTTCCTGGGCGCCGGCCTGTTCGCCAGCCTGCTGATCCGCAGCCGCGTCTGGGCGCTGGCGGCGATGGCGGCGTTCGCGGCCGCGTTCGTCGCCGTGCCGCCGATGCTGGGCGTCGCCATGGCGCATTGGCGCGACGTGACCGTGGGAAGTTTCGCGCTGCTGAGCCTCGGCCTTTGGCTGCTGGCCGCGCACCACCGCCAGCCGCTGCTGCTCGCCGGCGCGGCCCTCGCTCTCGGGATGAGCGTCTCGCTGCGCTACAACGCCTTTCCCCTGTTCGCCCTGATCGCGCCGCTCATGGTCTGGCGGCCCTATCTCGCGCCCCGGGCAAGCACGGGCCTGCGCGTGTTCGCGGCGCTCGCCCTGGCGCTGAGCGTCGGCCTCGCCTGGGCGTCATGGCAGTGGCGGCTGCCGGACCTCAAGCGGATGCCGGCGGCCGGCACCCTCTATCAGATCCAGCTCTTCGATCTGCTGGGCGTCTCCGCCTGCGTGGACCGCAACTTCCTGCCCCCGCCGGTGACAGACGGCCATCCGATCACCACTGCCCAGATCCGCGAGGCCTATGACCCGCGCCACGTTCAGATGGCCCATGAGCCGCAGCCGGGCGGCGGCCCTCTAATCCTGAAGACCGCCGGCCGCGGGACGGTCGCCACGGCCTGGCGGGAAGTGATCCCTCAACACCTCGGTTGCTACCTCGATCACCGGAGGATCGTGATGGTGGAGCAACTCGGGATGGCCAAGCAGGGCGTCTTCTATCCCGTACATGGCGGCATCGACGCCAATGCGCGTGGACTGGCGCTGGCGCATCCCGACGTGTCGTTGAAGGTTAGCGCCTATGTGCAGCGGAACGCGCCTGAGCTGTGGCGCAGGCCCGCCGCGCTGTACGCCCTGGCCTTGGCTGTCGTCGGGCTGTTGGCGCTGCGCCGCGACCCGCGGACCGTGCTGCTGCTGGCGCTGACCGGCGGTGCGGTCGCCAACCTCGGCCTGCTGTTCCTCATCGGGCCGGCCGCGGACGCCCGCTACATCTTCCCGTCGAACGCGCTGTGCGCCCTGGTGATCGCCGCGGGCGTCGCCGCGCTGATCGACAGACCTGTCGAGCGGAAGGCGCGGCGATGAGCGCCCGCAGCCGCGAGGGGCGGACGCTGTCGCTCGTCGTGCCGATGCACAACGAGGCCGAAGGGCTGGCCCTGCTGTTCGACCGGCTGGACGCAGCGGCGGCCAGCCTCGGCCTCGGCCTCGGCGTGGAGATTGTCTGCGTCGACGACGGCAGCCGCGACGCGACCCTGGCCGCCCTGGTGGAACGCGCGGCGACCGATCGGCGCGTACGGGTCGTGGCGCTGAGCCGCAACTTCGGCAAGGAGGCGGCGCTGACCGCGGGCCTCGACGCCGCGACCGGCGACATGGTCGTGCCGCTGGACGCCGACCTGCAGGATCCGCCCGAGCTCATCGCCGAGTTTCTGACGCTCTGGGAGCAGGGCTACGACGTCGTCTATGGCGTGCGCACCGACCGCTCGAGCGACAGCTTCACCAAGCGCCAGACGGCCTCCCTCTTCTACCGGCTGTTCAACGGGCTCTCGGACTATCCCATCCCCGACAGCGCCGGCGACTTCCGGCTGATGGACCGCGCCGTCGTCGACGCGCTCAAGCAGCTGCCCGAGCGCAATCGGTTCATGAAGGGCCTCTTCTCGTGGGTCGGCTTCCGCCAGGCGGGGGTGCCCTATGTCCGCCCGAGCCGGGCCGCCGGCGAGACCTCGTGGAGCTACCGCAAGCTGTTCCGCTTCGCCCTCGACGGCCTGACCGCCTTCACCACCGCGCCGCTGCGCGTCTGGACGGGCGTCGGCGTGGTCTCCGCCCTGTTGGCTGTGGCAAGCGCGCTCGTGCTGATCATCCGCGTGCTGGTGGCTGGCCGCGACGTGCCGGGCTACGCCTCGCTGATGGTGGTCATCCTGTTCGCCTTCGCCATCCAGATGATCGCGCTGGGCATCCTCGGCGAGTACGTCGGCCGGATGTACCAGGAGGTGAAGCAACGGCCGACCTACCTGGTGCGGGAGCGCATCGGCTTCCCGGGTTCCGAAGGGGACAGGCGCTAGTGGAGCGGGCGATCTACGACCGCCTGCGCGAGATCGAGCAGGATCACTGGTGGTTCACCGGCCGCCGCGCCGTGCTGACCGCCGAGATCGGACGGCTGGGCCTGCCCGCCGATGCGCGCGTGCTCGAGGTCGGCTGCGGCGCCGGCGGCAACCTGGCCATGCTGAAGGGCTTCGGCGAGGTCAGCGCCATCGAGCCTGACGCTCCTTCGCGGGACTACGCCGCCGGTCGCGGCCTGGCCGACGTTCGCGCGGGCCTTTTGCCCGATGGCCTGCCCGACTTCGGGGCGCCCTTCGACCTGGTCTGCGCCTTCGACGTCGTCGAGCATGTCGACGATGACGCCGGCGCCCTGCGCGCAATGGCCGGGCAGCTGAAGCCCGGCGGAAAGCTGGTGATCACTGTGCCGGCCTATGCCTGGATGTGGAGCGCCCACGACGCCGCCCACCACCACAAGCGCCGCTATGTCCGGCCTGAGGTGCGGCGCCTGATCGAGGGCGCAGGGCTGAAGGTTCGGCGCGTCACCCACTTCAACACCCTGCTGTTCCCGCCGATCGCCGCGATCCGGCTGGCCAAGGCGGCGGTCAAGCAGGAGGGCGGCGACGACGAAGCCCTGCCGCCGCCGGTGCTGAACCGCCTGCTGGGCGGGCTGTTCGGCGCCGAGCGCGGGCTCCTGCGCGCGGCAGACCTGCCGTTCGGCGTCTCGATCCTCGCGGTCGCGGAGAAGCCGGCGTGAAAGCCGTCGCCCGGCAGGCGGCGGTGTTCGCCGCCGTGGGTCTGGCTGCGACAGGGACCCACGTCCTGGCGGCGCTCGCGTTCCGGCATCTGGCTGGGCTCGCGCCACTGACCGCCAACTTCCTGGCCTACCTCTGCGCGGTGGGCGTCTCCTACTTCGGCAACGCGCGGCTGACCTTCGGCCGGCCGGCGCTGAAGGGCGGGCAGTTCCTGCGCTTCCTGGTCGTGTCGCTGTTCGGCCTGGGCGTTACCCAGGGCCTGACCTGGCTGCTTGTCGAGCAGGCCGGCTGGCCGTTCGCCGCGGGCCTCTCCGTCGTCGCGATCGTGACGCCGGCCGCGACCTTCACCGCGTCGAAGCTCTGGGCGTTCGCCGATCCCTACTCCAGCCGCTGATCGCGCGCGGCGACCCACGAGCCGCGCTCGCCGTACGGCTTCAGCCCGCCCTCCAGCAGGCAGTCCCAGACGTCCTCCGCCGTCTCGGCGAAGTGGAACAGCTTCAGGTCGTCGGCCGAGATCATGCCGGTCTCGACCAGGCCCTCGAAGTTGATCACCTTGCGCCAATAGCCCTCGTCGAACAGCACGATGGGGATCGGCGGCGCCTTGCCGGTCTGGCGAAGCGTGAGGATCTCGAACAGTTCGTCGAAGGTGCCGAATCCGCCAGGGAACACCACCAGCGCGTTGGCGCGCATCGCCAGGTGCATCTTGCGCATGGCGAAGTAGTGGAAGCGGAACGTCAGCTCCGGCGTCGAAAAGGCGTTCGGCTCCTGCTCGTGCGGCAGGGTGATGTTGAGGCCGATGGACGGCGCGCCGACGTCGGCAGCCCCGCGGTTGGCGGCCTCCATGATGCCAGGCCCGCCGCCGGTGCAGATCACGTTGTTTCGATCGGTCCCGCCGGCCAGGTAGGCGCCGCCCCGCTGCGAGGCCAGCGCCCCAAACTCGCGGGCGGCCGCGTACCAGCGCGGATGCGGCTCGGGCCCATCCTCGCGGATGCGGGCGCTGCCGAAGACCACGATCGTCGACTTCACGCCCCACGCCTTCAACGCCTCGTCGGCCTTGGCGAATTCGAGCAGGAAACGGACGCCCCGCATCGATTCGCCCAGCAGGAAAGCCTGATCGAGGGCGGCCAGCCGGTAGGTCGGCGAAGCCATCTGGGCGGCGTTGGGATGCGTGTCGTCGGTCATGAGCCGGAAAGTGTCAGGCCGCGCGCCCGCCGTCGACGGTCGGCTACGACTTGCGGGCCGCCGCCACCAGAGCCTCGATCGCCCAGGCCCGCACCTCACGGGCGCGGGCGTCGGACAGCCGCAGGACATCGCGTGTGACCACGAAGCTCTCCGTGCCGATGACGATGGCGAGCGCCGCCGACAGGTTCTCCATGGCTTCGGGATCGAAGTCGCCGCGGGCGGGCTCCAGCGCCGCGTCAATCAGCGGTGAGCGGCGGTTCTGGCGGGCCGGGAGGTCCGTGCCCTTGGCGCCGGCCGCCGTTTCGAGGATCCGCGCCAGCATCAGGCGCAGCGGCGCCTCGTTGGCGTGGATCATCGCGTCAAACGCGTCGTCCACCGCACGCACTCGGGCCACCGGGTCGGCCGGCGCAGCCTGGGCCAGGATCGCCGCGTCTGGAGCGACGACGTGCACGGAGGCCTCCAGCAGGAGGGCCTCGATGCTGGGGAAATAGCGGTAAGCGGTGGCGCGCGAGACGAGCGCGGCCTGGGCCACCTCCTCCAGGCTCGGCCGCCGGCCCTCGCGCACCAGACGCGCGGCGGCGTCCAGCAGGTCCTTGCGGGTGCGCTGCTTCTGGTTCGGGCGGCCGGGCTTGGCCGCGGCCGTGGCGGTTGGGCTCAACGGCTCAATCCTGCGGCAGCTGTTGGAGGATCGAGGCCAGGTCGATCCACACGTTCTCGCGCTTCATGTCGCCGGATTCCGCGAACTCCACGACGTGCAACAGACGGAACTCCAAATCTCTGCCGCGGCCTTCGAGGCCGAACGGGCGACCCACGGCCTTTCCGCGCCAGACACTGTCGTCGACCATGAAATCGTCGCCGTAGAGCCGACGCAGCGAGCGCACCTCGCCGCCGGCCAGGTCGGCGAACAGGGCCTCGTAGAAGCCGCGGGCGGCCTCGCGGCCGTGGGTCGGACCGCTGGGCCAGCCGACGATGTCGTGCTCGGCCTCGTCGGTCAGCGTCGCGAGGACGCCGGCGATATCGTCGGCCATCTCGAAGCCGAAGTGCTGGTCCATCTTCGCATCCATCTGCGCCCGCGTGAGCGGCATGGGCGTCTCCTTGGTGAAAGCTGCTGATCCAGGCTCTAATGAGATGTTTGTCTCATTGCAAGCCTTTCGTCTCATAATTCGAAGCTGGAACCGCTCGACACCGGCGCGCGTCCTTCCGCCATGCGCGTGTTCCTGGATTTCGAAGCCTCTTCGCTGGCCGACGGCGGCTTCCCCATCGAGGTCGCCTGGGTCTTCGAAAATGGACGGGCCGAGACTCACCTGATCCGGCCAGCGGAAGACTGGACGGTCTGGGATGCCGAGGCGGAGGCGATCCACCGCATTGGCCGCGATCAATTGCTCGAGGAAGGCGCCGACCATCGCGATGTGGCGACGCGCATGCTGGACCAGCTGAGCGGGCATGCCCTGTACGTCACCGCGCCGTCCTGGGACGGTCAGTGGCTGAGCCGGCTGCTGCGCACAGCAGGTCTGCCGCGCCACGCCCTTCGGCTGCGCGACGCCGACGAGGCGCACCGCGAGGCGGCGCTGAACATCCTGAAGGTCATGGGCGCGCAGGCCGATGCGGAGACCCTGGCGACCCAGCTGATGAATGAGGCGCGCGCGAACGTCCTGCCTGCTGAGGCGGCCCATCGGGCGCTGGCCGATGCCGAGGCGGAGCGCCAGGTCTGCCTCGAGGTGCAGCGCTTGGCGCGCGACGTCGTGAAGCGCGGCTGAATCAGCGCGCCGCGAGCGTCTGCCAGAGCCAGGCGAGGCCGGCGTCGGACAGCGCGGGCTTTGGCGCGACGCAGCGGATTTCGAAGGTCGGCAAAGCGAGCGGCGGCTCACGGAACACCACGCGGGCCGCCGCCCCCTGCGCGCTTGCAAGGCTACGCGGCACGGCGGCCAGCAGGTCGCTCTCGGCCACGATCGGCAGCGCCGCGGCGAAGGCCGGGACCGTCAGCGCGACACGGCGCGAGAGGCCCTGCTCCGCGAGTGCAATATCGACGAAGCCACGGCCGTCGCCGGTCTGTGACACGACAAGGTGGGCCGCAGCGCAGTAAACGATGAGATCCGGCGTCGCCGCAAACGGGTGGTCCGGCCGCGAGACGATCACGAAGTCCTCAAGCCACAGCGTCTGCTGGGCGAACCGCGCCGGCACGGCGGCGAACGGTCCCAGCGCCAGGTCGAGCTCGCGGGCGTCCAGGGCCGTGAAGACGCCGTCCCAGGCATCTGCGCCGACGCGTCCGGCGCTCGGCGGGAGCACCTGGCGCATCCGCAGGTCGATGCCCGGCGCATCCTGGCGAAGCCGCGCCAGCAGCGGGCCAAGGAACACGCCCGTGACGCCGTCCGGCGCACCGAGCGTGAAGGTGCGCACGCTTGTGGCCGCATCGAACGGCGTGGCCGCGGCGATGACGTCGCGCGCCTTCGCTAGCAGGTCCTCGATCGGCGCGGCGAGTTCCAGCGCCCGTTCGGTGGGGGAGACGCCGCGCGGCGTGCGAATGAACACCGGATCGTCCAGCAGGCGCCGCAACCGCCCAAGACCGTGACTTACCGCCGAAGGCGACAGCGCCAGCCGCTCGGCGGCACGGCCGACATGACGCTCCTGAAGCACCGCCTCGAACAGGACGAACAGGTTGAGGTCGATACGACTGAGATCGATCTGGTGCAGCATCTTGATGAAATCATACCATTGGATTCAGCAGGGTGCGATCGGGATGCTGCCGCCTTCAACAGATCGAGGACGAACCGATGCCCACCCGCCGAGCCGCTTTGCTGATCGGAGCCGCCGCCGCGGCGCAGACCGCCGCCGTCGCCATGCCGACCGACGTCGCGACCCTCACGCGGCTCGCCGCCGACGCCAACGCCGCCTTCATCCGAGGCGACATGAAGCGGTGGGCCGAGAAGATCGTCACCACGCCCGACTTCACGCTGATGTCTCCCTTTGGAGGCTGGTCGCGCGGCTTCGACCCCTCCGAGGCGCGGCTCGCCGAGTTGGCCAGGATGTTCGCCGGCGGCGAAGGGACGTTCGAACTGATCGAGGCCTACGCCAGCGGCGATCTCGTCGTCCTGGCCGCCGTCGAACGGCAGCGCGGCGTGGTCGGCGACCTGCCCGAACAGGACTGGTCGCTGCGCGTCACCCTGGTGTTCCGGAGAGTGGGCGAGGTCTGGCGGCTGGCGCATCGCCACGCCGACCAGTTGGCCGAGCCGCTCGGACTGCAGGCCGCCGCACGGATCGCACGCGGCGAGATCGGCGCGCCGTGGTCGGGCTGAGGAGATCGATGATGGTGCGGGCGGTCGGGCTCGAACCGACACTCCTTGCGGAACCGGATTTTGAGTCCGGCGCGTCTACCAATTTCACCACGCCCGCGCAGGGCCGGTTCTAGCCGCAGGGCCCCCGTTCGCAAAGAGGCTTCAGGTCCAGAGCGGCTGGCCGGAGATCCAGGTGGCGCGGACGTTCACGTCGTCGTCTAGCAGGACCAGGTCGGCCCGCTGGCCGGCGGCGATGCGGCCGATCTCATGATCGAGACCCAGGAACTGGGCCGGGTAGAGGCTAGCCATCCGCAGCGCGGTCGGCAGGTCGACGCCCAGCAGGTCGCGCGTGTTGCGGACGGCGGCGGCCATGTCGAGGTCGGAGCCGGCCAGCGTGCCGTCCGGGGCCACGCAGACGCCGTCCTCCACGGTGATGGTCCGGCCCTGAAGCACGAACGTCTTCTCGGTCAGGCCGACGCTCGGCATGGCGTCGGTGACCAGCATGAACCGATCGGCCGGGAGGCAGCGGAGCGCGATGCGCAGCATGGCCGGATGCGCGTGGCGGCCGTCGACGATGATCCCGCACACGCCCTTGCCTGAGTCGAGCGCCGCGCCGACGACGCCGGGCGCGCGGGTGCTCATCGGCGACATGGCGTTGAAAAGGTGGGTGAAGCCGCTGACACCGGCGTCGAGCGCGGCGAGCGTCTGGTCGTAGGTGGCGTCGGTGTGGCCGGCGGCGACCACCATGCCCGAGGCCACAAGCTTCGAGATCATGTCCGGCTGGGTGCGCTCGGGCGCGAGCGTGACGAGCGTGACGCCCGCCTTCAGAGACGCGAGCAACTCCAACGCCGGGTCGTCCAGCACGCGGAACTTGGCCTTGTCGTGGATGCCGGCCCGGGCGGCGTTGAGGAATGGCCCCTCCACATGGACGCCGAGCACGCCGGGAACGCCCTGCGCGATCGCCGCCTCCACGGCCCGCAAAGCCCGGCTGATCGCGGACAGGTCGTCGCTGATCAGGGTGGGCAGGAAGCCGGTCGTGCCGAACCGCCGGTGCGCCGCGCCGATCGCGGCGATGGCGTCGACGCTGAGGTCGTCGTTGAAGAGCACGCCGCCGCCCCCGTTGACCTGGGTGTCGACGAAGCCAGGCGCCAGGAGGCCGCCGCCGAGGTCGACCCGATCGTCGGCGCGGGCCAGCGCATCGGCTTCGGACGTGACCGCGACGATGCGGCCGCCGTCAATCACGACGCCTTGGCCGGACACGAAGCCCTGGCCGTTCAGCAGGCGGCCGCCGACGAGGGCCGTCGCCATCAGACGGTCCTCGTGACTTTGCGCAGGCCGGGCGGCCGATCGGGATCGAAGCCGCGGCGGCGCGAGAGCTGCTCGACCATGCCATAGAAGGCCTGGACCAGCAGGATCGGCTCCAGCAGCGGGTCGCCGGCGACCGACGGCAGCGTCACCGCGCCGGGCGCCGAGGCCCCCGCGATCAGGACCCGGGCGCCGGCCTCCGCGAGTTCGGCGGCCAGCGTCTCGACGCCCTCGCGGGTCGGATCGTCCTGCGCCAGCACCAGCACCGGGAAGCCGTCGCGGGCAAGGGCCATCGGGCCGTGCCGGACCTCCGCCGCGCTGAACGCCTCGGCGTGCAGGCCCGACGTCTCCTTGAACTTCAGCGCCATCTCCTGGGCGGCGGCGAAGCCCGGGCCGCGGCCCACGACGTAGAGGTTCGTGGCCCCTTCCAGCACGTCGATGGCGGGCGACCAGTCGAGCGCGGCGGCGCGGGCCATCAGGTCCGGCAGGCGGCCGAGCGCGGCGTCCAGCGCCTTGTCCTCGGTCCAGGCGGCGACCAGCTGGGCGACCGCCGCCAGCGCGGCGAGGTAGGACTTGGTGGCCGCGACGCTGACTTCGGGCCCAGCCCACAGCGGCAGCTCGACGTCGGCCAGGGCGGCGAGCGGGGAGCCCGGCGCATTGACCAGGGCCACCAGCTTGGCGCCGGCGTCACGGGCCGCCTGGGCCGTCGCCAGCAGGTCCGGGCTCGCGCCCGACTGCGAGATCGCCAGCGCCAGCACGTCGGACGCCTCTGGCGTCGTCTCGTAGACCGAGCTGACGGACGGCGCGGCCGAGGCGGTGATCAGGCCGGTGCGGGTCTCGATCAGGTACTTGGCGTAGGTGGCGGCGTGGTCGGACGAACCGCGGGCGCAGGTCAGCACCGTGCGCGGCGGACGCGTGCGCAGCGCGGAACCCAGCTCGCCCACGAGGCCGGCGTTGCGGGCGAGCAGGTCGCGGACAACACGCGGCGCCTCGGCGGCTTCCTCGGCCATGCGGGTGCGCGGGCGGGTTCCGTCTGCGGTCACGCTGGGGCTCACTTGATCCACGGTCGCCTCAGGAGGCCAGGCTGTTGAGTTCGGCCACGAAGTCGTAGGCGTCGCCGCGGTAGTAGGACTGGGTGAACTCGACCGCACGGCCGTCCTTCAGGAACCCGCGGCGTTCGATAAGGAGCCCGGGATCGCCGGGCTGGACGTGCAGCAGCGCGGCCTGTCCGGCGTTGAATAGCACAGCGCGCAGGCGCTGCAGCGCACGGGCCGGGCGATGGCCGGCCGCGTGCAGGGCTTCGTACAGCGAGGCGCCCACCGCCTCGGCCGACGGCAGCGAGAAGCCGGGGACGGTAGAGTACTCCAGCGCCATCGGCAGCTCGTCGGCGAAGCGGATCCGGTTGAAGCGGTACACCGGCGTTCCGGGGCTGAGCCCCAGCACCATCGACTCCTCCGGCGTGACCGTGCCCTCGGCGCGCTTCAACCACTCGGACCGCGGCGTGCGCCCGCGCGAGATCATGTCCTCGGTGAAGGACGAGAGCTTGGAGAAGTTCTTCTCCACCCGCGCGGCGACGAAGGTGCCCGCGCCCTGGCGGCGCGTGAGCAGGCCCTCGGCCACCAGGCCGTCCAGCGCCTTGCGGATGGTGATGCGGGAGACCGCGAACTCCTCGGCCAGATCCCGCTCGGGCGGCAGCGCCTCGTCCGGCGCGAGCACGCGGTTCTGAATGGCCTCGCGAAGGGCCTGCTGGAGCTTCTGGTACAGCGGGCCGCGGCCGCGCTGATCCAGCGATCCGATCAGTTGCGAGAAGCCTGGCGCCATGTCCCCGAGCATTCTTGGGCCCCTACCATGACGGCAATCTATAGGGCACGCGAGCTACCAATCAAATACCAATTCTCGATTATTCATGGATTGGTCACATTTTTCGCTTGCCGAAACACTGATTTGCGGCTCAGCCTAGGGTGAACCCCGAGTGTGTGCGGGGCGCTGCCCGACTGGGTGGCACTGAATTGGGCTCTTATTGGTCCTCATGGGGAAGACGGCCGGCGAACGCCGGGAAGGGGAGAATTCAAGATGGGCTTCCGTAGAACGCTCTTGGCGGCGTCCACCAGCCTCGCCGCGATCATGATCGCGCCTCAGGTCGCGAATGCGCAGGAGGTGGAAGAGGTCGTCGTCACCGGCATCCGCGCCTCGCTGCAGGCCTCGATCGACCAGAAGCGCGACGCGCCGACCGTCGTCGAGGTGATCACCGCCGAAGACGTGGGCAAGTTCCCGGACAAGAACGTCGCCGAATCGCTGCAGCGCGTCACCGGCATCACGATCTCGCGGGACTTCGGCGAAGGCGACCGCGTCGCCATCCGCGGCACCGCGCCGAACCTGAACCTGACGCTGCTGAACGGCCATGGCGTCGCCACGGCCGACTGGTTTGTGCTGGACCAGCTGAACGCCAGCCGCAGCTTCAACTACCAGATGCTGCCGTCGGAAATCGTCGGTCAGGTGCAGGTGTTCAAGAGCCCGCAGGCTGACCTCGAGGAGGGCGGCATCGGCGGCACCGTGAACGTGGTCACCCGCCGTCCGCTGGACCTGGACGCCTTCACCGTCTCGGCTTCGGCCCAGGGCGCCTACACCGAACAGTCCGACAAGCTCGACCCGCAGCTGTCGGGCATGGTCAGCTGGAAGAACGCCGACGAGACGCTGGGCCTGCTGGTCGGCGGCGTCTGGCAGAAGCGTCACCTGCGCCGCGACGGCGTCGAGGTGCTGGGCTACGGCACGAACAACTTCGGCGGCACGCTGGGCGCGCTGGACTATCCGTCGCTGATCGGTTCGTCCTTCTTCCAGCAGACGCGCGACCGGAAGGGCGTGAACTTCGCCGCCCAGTATGAGCCGAACGACCGCCTCAGCGTGGTCCTGACCGGCCTCTACAGCCAGATGGACGCCGACAACTTCAACCAGAACTACATGGCCTGGGGGTCCAACAAGGTCGGCGCCGGCTCGGTGCTGACCGGGACCGAGGTGCGCGACGGGACGCTCGTGAAGGGGACGTTCGCCCAGGCCGGCGGCTTCGGCGCCGTGTTCGACGCCATCGACCGGATCGCCTCGACCGAGACGCGCTCCATCGACCTCGACGTGAACTACGAGGTCGCCGAGGGCCTGACCCTCCACGGCCAGATCGGCTTCACCGACGCCACCGGCGAGACCGAGGCCCAGCCGTTCTGGGAGACCATCGGCGTCACCGGCTACAGCTTCGACCTGACGCAAGGCCCGCCCCGCGTCACCTTCACCAACATCGACCCCACCAGCGCCGCGGCGCTGCCAGAACTGGGCTGGGCCTCGCTGGACTCGATCGGCAACGACGACCAGGAGTTCTACGTCCGCGGCGACGTGACGAAGGAAGTGGGCTTCGGCCCCTTCACCTCGTTCAAGGCGGGCGTGAAGTTCACCGACCACGACCGCGAGGCCCTGCACATCGCCGGCCGCCTCGGCTCGCTCTATCCCTGGACCGGCGGTCTCTGCTCGGGCCACGTCTGCGGCCTGGCCGACGTGGCGGGCGACGTGACCCCCGGCGACTATCTGAGCGGCATCCGCGAAACGGGCGTGCTCTCGGCCTACCGTCAGGTGGACCGTAAGGCGCTGCGCCAGCTCCTGCTGTCGAAAACGCTTGTGGAGTGGACCCCGTCCACGCCGGGCTCGGCCGACTATAAGTTCCTGTCGCCGTCCGACAGCTACACGATCGAGGAGAAGGCCTTCGGCGGCTACGCCATGGGCCTGTTCGAAGGCGACGGCTTCCGCGGCAACGTCGGCGTCCGGGTCATCCAGACCAAGCAGACGGCCGAAGGCTGGGTGGTCGGCGCGGGCGGCGGCACGCCGAACCCGTTCGGCGACATCACGGCCGTCACCTACAAGACCGACTACACGGACATCCTGCCGAGCTTCAACGTTGCCTTCGACGTCACGGACAGCCTGGTGGTCCGCTTCGCCGCGGCCCGCGTGATGGCTCGTCCGGACTACGCGAAGATCGCCCCGCAGATCTCGCTGACGCCGTCGATCTACACGGGCATCGGCGGCAATCCGCAGCTGGATCCCTACCGGGCCAACCAGTTCGACGTCTCGGCCGAGTGGTACTACGCGCCCCAGTCGCTGCTGGCCGTCGCCCTGTTCTACAAGGACATCTCGTCCTACCTGGTCAACGAGACCAACGTGGAGCAGCAGCGGGTCGAGACCAGCACGCCGGACATGAGCCGCTGCACGGCGGTCTCGGGCGGGACCAACCTCTATGACTGCGCCTTCGACGTGACCCGCCCGATCAACGGTCCGGGCGGGCGCAACCAGGGCGTGGAAGTGGCGTGGCAGCAGCCCATCTGGGGCGGCTTCGGGGTGCAGGCCAACTACACCTTCTCCGATGCCAAGGCCGACAACGGCGACCCGATCCCGGGCAACTCCAAGCACAGCGCGAACCTGACCGGCTGGTACGAGACCGAACGGTTCAGCGCCCGCCTGTCGTACAACTACCGCTCCAAGTACTTCATCGACATCGACCGCGCCGCACCGCTCAACAGCAGCTCGGTCTCGTCGCTGGACGCCTCGGCGAGCGTCAACGTCACCGAGAACATCGCGATCACCTTCGACGCGGTGAACCTCACCGACGAGACCATCAAGCAGTACTCGGGCACGACCTCGCGGCCGCGCGCCTACTACAAGAACGGGCGCATCTTCTACGGCGGCGTCCGGCTGAAGTTCTAAAGGGCATCCTCCCCGATCCCCTTGAACTGCGGGGGCGCGGTTCTTCCGACCGCGCCCCCTTTCTTTTTCCCGATTTCCCTTTCCATTGTCAGGCTTGAGTTAGCGGCGGAGGGCGAGATGCCGGTGAGTACGCGTGCGAGGATCGGGCGGTCCGGGACCGCTGTCGCAGCGGCCGCCTTTCTTGCCTGCGCCGTGCCCGCCGCGGCCGCGCCCGGCGACATCACCCCCATTCCCGCCGAGACAACGCTCGCGGCCGGCGCCTTCCGCGTCCCGGCCAGCGGCGCGATCGCGGCGCCGAGCGGCGACGCCAAGGCCGGCGAGATCGCCCGCATCCTGGCCGACCTGACCGCCAAGGCCGGCGGCCCGGAGCTCTCCGTTGCGACCGGCGCGCGCGGCGCGGTGATGCTGAAGCGCGGACCGGTGAAGCTCGCCGGCGACGAAGCCTACGCCCTGGCCGTCACCCCGACTGGCGTCACCGTGACCGCCCCGACCGACGCCGGCCTCTTCCGGGGCGCCATGAGCGCATGGCAGCTGCTGACCGAGCCGCACTCCGGTCCGCTGACGATCCCGGCCCAGACGGTGCAGGACGCGCCGCGGTTCGGCTGGCGCGGTCTGATGCTGGACAGCGCCCGGCACTATCAGTCGGTGGACTTCATCAAGACGCTGATCGACGCCATGGCGACGGCGAAGCTCAACGTGCTGCACTGGCACCTGACGGACGACCAGGCCTGGCGGCTGGAGATCAAGAAATACCCGAAGCTGACCGCGGTCGGCGGCTGGCGGGTCCCGGCCGGCGAGGCGCCCGCTGCTGACATCGACCCAGCCACCGGCAAGCCGCGCAAGATCGGCGGCATCTACAGCCAGGCCCAGGCGCGCGAGATCGTCGCCTATGCCGCCGCCCGCCACATCACGGTCGTGCCCGAGATCGAGATGCCCGGGCACGCCAGCGCCGCCATCGCGGCCTATCCAGAGCTGGCGACGGTCGCCAATCCGTCGCGCGACGTGCCGTCCGACTGGGGCGTCTATCCGAACCTGTTCGGCCCGCGCGAGAGCACCTTCCGCTTCCTGGAGGACGTGCTGGACGAGGTGATCCAGGTGTTCCCCTCGACCTACATCCACGTGGGCGGCGACGAGGCGGTGAAGGACCAATGGAAGGCCTCGGCGGAAGCCCAGGCGCTGATGAAGTCCCTGAACCTGCCCAGCGAGAACGCGCTGCAGAGCTGGATCATCCAGCGGATGGAGCGGCATCTGGCCAGCCGCGGACGGCGGCTGATCGGCTGGGACGAGATCCTCGAAGGCGGCCTCCCCGCCAACGCCACCGTCATGTCCTGGCGCGGCATCGAAGGCGCGATCCACGCGGCCAAGGCCGGTCACGACGCGGTGCTGTCGCCGGCCCCGATCCTCTACTTCGACCACCGGCAATCCGCGTCGCCCGCCGAGCCGCCGGGGCGCGGCAAGGTGATGAGCCTGAAGGACGTCTACGCCTTCGACCCCGCCCCGGACGAGGTGACGCCCGAACAGCGCAAGCACCTGCTGGGCCTGCAAGGCAACCTATGGACCGAGCACGTGCGCACCGAGGCGCGGTTCGCGCACATGGCCTTCCCCCGCGCTCTGGCGGTAGCGGAACTGGGGTGGTCGCAGCACGACCGGCTGGGCTGGGAAAGCTTCGAGCCGCGGGCCAAGGCCAATGTCGCCCGCCTTCGCGCCATGGGCTTCCCCGCGGCCCAGTCGGCCACCGACGGCGTCCATGTCCCCACCGATCCGCGTCGCCGGGACAGCCGCGAGCTCACCACCTGCACCGACAAGATCACGCTGGCGCTGGAGGACGACGCGCCGATCCGCGGCGATCGCGCGGTGTTCCTGACCGACATCATGAACCCGTGCTGGACGTGGAAGGGCGCGGACTTGACCGGCGTGGGCGCGCTGAAGGTCCGGGTGGGCCAGCTGCCGTTCAACTTCCAGATCGGCAAGGACATCGAGGGCATCGTCCTCCAGCGGCCGAAGACACCGGAAGGGGAGCTCGAGGTCCGGCTCGGCGACTGCACCACGCCGCCCGTCGCGGTCGTCCCGCTGACCGAGGCCGCCAAAACTCCGGCGGTCACCGAGCTCTCCGTGAAGCTGCCGCCGACCACAGGACGCCAGGACCTCTGCTTCACCTTCGCCCGCGCGAAGATCGAGCCCATCTGGGCGGTGGCCTCCGTCGAGCTGGAGCCCGCGCGATGAAACCCGCCAAGGGCGCGTCGGTCGTCGCCGAGGTGCTGGTGCTGGATGCGCCGATGAGCGGCTGGGCGGCCCCCCTCGACGAGGCGCCCGACGAGGTCTTCGCCGGGCGGATGCTGGGTGACGGCGTGGCCATCGACCCGACGGCGGAAGAGCTGTGCGCGCCCTGCGACGGCGTGATCGCCGCCCTGCCCGCGAGCCGTCACGCGGTGACGGTCCGCGCCGACAACGGCGCCGAGATCCTGATGCACGTGGGGCTGGAGACGGTGGGCCTGGCCGGCCAGGGGTCCACCGCCCATGTGCGCGAGGGCGAGCGGGTGCGGCGCGGCCAGCGCCTGCTCACCTTCGACCTCGACGTTCTGGCCGGGGCCGCGCGCAGCCTGATCACGCCGATCGTGGTGATGAACGCGACCATCGCCGGCCGGGTTACGGGCCGGGCCGTCCGCCAGGGCGAGCCGCTGATGGAGATCGTGGGCGATATAGAGGTGCAAGCGGCGACGGTCGCCGTGTCCCTGCTGGAGACCGAGGCGACCATCGCCCTGCCCCACGGCCTCCACGCGCGCCCGGCCGCGCGGCTGGCCGCGAAGGCGGCGGAGTTCGACGCCGAGGCCCACATCGAAGCCGTGGGCGCCCGACGCGCCAACCTGCGAAGCGCTGTGTCGGTGCTGGCGCTGGGCGTCGGCCACGGCGAGACCGTGCGGTTGACCGCCGGCGGCCCTGACGCCGCGGCGCTGCTCGAGGCGTTGAAGGCCCTCCTGGCGCAGCTGGCTCTGGAGGAGGCGGCTCACGTCCGCGCTGCGCCCGTGGCCGCGGCCACGCCTGCCGCGGCCGACACGGCCGGCGTGCTGCGCGGGGTCACGGCTGCGCCTGGCCTGGCCATCGGCGTCGCCGTGAGGCTGGCCGCGCCAGAGCCCGCGCTGATCGAGGCGTCGCGCGGCGCCGAAGCCGAGTTGCAGGTGCTGGCCGAAGCCCTGGCGCGCGTCGCCTGGCGGCTGCGCGAACAGGCCGGCGATGGCGGCACGCGCCGCGGAGACATCCTCGCCGCCCACCAGGCCTTCCTGGCCGATCCGGAACTGCGCGCCGAGGCCGAGCGCGGCGTGTGGGCCGGCAAGAGCGCTGGGGCCGCGTGGCGTGCGGCGACCCGCGCCACCGCCGAGGTGCTGCGTGGCCTGGACGACCCGCTGTTCGCGGAGCGCGCCGACGACCTGCTCGATCTCGAGCGCCAGGTGCTGCTCGCCATCTCGGGCGAGGAGATGGCCGCGCCCCAGCTGCCGGCCGGCGCCGTGGTGATCGCCGACGAACTGCTGCCCTCCCAGTTGATCGCCCTGGACGGCGCGCCGGTCGCGGGCTTCTGCACCGCGCGCGGCGGGGCCACCAGCCATGTCGCCATCCTCGCCGCCGCCATGGGCGCGCCGGCGCTGGCCGCCATGGGACCTGAACTGCTGCGCGTGCCGGACGGCACGCCGGTGATCCTCGACGCCGACGGCGGCGTGCTGCGGGTGGCGCCCGACGGCGCCGCGCTGGCCGAGGCCCAGGGCCAGCTGGCGCAGCTCGAGAGCCGCCGGCGCGCCGATCGCCAAGCGGCTCTGGCCGCCGCGACGCTCGCCGATGGGACGCCCATCGAGGTGCTGGCCAACCTGGGCGCGGCCGAGGAAGCCACGGGCGCCGTCGACCAAGGCGCCGAAGGCTGCGGCCTCTTCCGCACCGAGTTCCTGTTCCTGGACCGGCAGGACGCGCCCACCGAAGACGAGCAGGCCCGGGCCTACGACGCCGCCGCCCGCGGCCTGGCCGGCCGGCCGCTCACTATCCGCACCCTCGACGCCGGCGGCGACAAGCCGCTGGCGTTTGCGCCCGCGCCACACGAGACCAATCCGGCGCTCGGCCTCCGCGGCCTGCGCGCCAGCCTGCGCCATCCCGAGCTGCTGGCGACCCAGCTACGCGCGATCCTGCGCGTCGAAGCGCCCGGCGAGCGGCGGATCCTGCTGCCGATGGTCTGCGATCTTGCCGACCTGCGGGCCGCGCGGGCGGCCCTCGACGCCGCCGTCGCCGAGCTGAAGCCGGGGTCCATCCCGAAGCTCGGCGTGATGATCGAGACGCCAGCGTCGGCGCTGGTCGCCGACCAGCTCGCGGCGGAGGCCGACTTCCTGTCGGTCGGCACCAACGACCTGGCGCAATACGTCCTCGCCATCGACCGCGAACACCCGGACCTGGCCGCCCGCCTCGACGCCCTGCATCCCGCCGTCCTGCGCCTGATCGCCCGAGCCGCCGAGGCGGGCCGCGCCGCCGGCAAGCCGGTCGGCGTTTGCGGCGGCCTGGCGTCCGAGCCGCTGGCCGCGCCGCTGCTCGCGGGTCTCGGCGTCTCCAGCCTGTCGGCCGCGCCGGCGGCCGTCCCGGCCGTGAAGGCCGCCCTGCGCCGCGCCGGCCGCGCGCAGTGCGAAGATCTGGCCCGCGCCGCGCTTCAGCTCACCTCGGCGGAGGACGTCCGCGGCCTCCTCCGCGACCACGAAGGACATGCGGCATGAAGCTGTCGCTCGCGCCCCTGCAGCAGCTCGGCCGAGCGCTGATGCTGCCCATCGCCGTGCTGCCGGTGGCGGCGCTGATGCTGCGTCTCGGCCAACCCGACCTGCTGGGCGCGCCGGGTCTGGCCGACCTGGGCGGCGGCGCCTTCGGCGTCATGGCCCAGGCCTTCGCCGCCGCTGGCGGCGCCGTCTTCGGCAATCTCGGCCTGATCTTCGCCGTCGGCGTGGCTGTCGGCCTCGCGCGCGAGAACCATGGCGCGGCGGGCCTCGCGGGCCTGGTCTGCTTCCTGGTCGCCACCGAGGGGACCAAGGCTCTCCTGGTCGTTCCGCCCGACGTCTTGTCCGCCGCGGCCGAGGGGGCGAAGGACCTCGCCGGCGCCGCCTGGAAGCAGAAGGAGATCGGCAAGCTGTCGATCCCCGCCGGCATCCTATCAGGCGTGGTGGCGGGGGTCGCCTACAACCGCTTCTCCGACATCCGCCTGCCCGAGTACCTGGCCTTCTTCGGCGGCCGCCGCTTCGTCCCGATCCTCTGCGGCCTGGCCGGCGTGGTCCTGGCGCTGGTGTTCGGCTTCACCTGGCCGACGCTGGAGCGCGGCATGGACGCGCTCAGCGCCGGCGTCCTAGACCTGGGCCCCCTCGGCCTCTTCCTCTACGGCTTCCTGAACCGGATCCTGATCGTCACCGGCCTGCACCACATCCTGAACAACCTCGCCTGGTTCCTGCTGGGCGACTTCAACGGGGTGACCGGCGACCTCAACCGCTTCGCCGCGGGCGACCCCACGGCCGGCGCGTTCATGGCCGGCTTCTTCCCGGTGATGATGTTCGGCCTGCCGGCCGCGTGCCTCGCCATGTACCACGCCGCCCGTCCGGAGCGGCGGAAGGCCGTCGGCGGCATGCTGGCCTCGGTGGCCCTGACCTCGTTCCTGACCGGCGTCACCGAGCCCATCGAGTTCAGCTTCATGTTCCTGGCGCCGGCGCTCTACGCGGTGCACGCGGTGCTGACCGGCGTCTCGATGGCGCTGATGGATGCGCTGGGCGTGAAGCTGGGCTTCGGCTTCTCGGCCGGCCTTTTCGACTTCGTGCTGAACTTCAACAAGGCCACCCGGCCCTGGCTGCTGATCCCGATCGGCGTCGCCTATTTCGGGGTCTATTATGGCGCGTTCCGGCTGGCGATCCGGGTGTTCGACCTGAAGACCCCCGGCCGCGAAGCGGGCGATGCGCCGCAGGCGGCGACGCCGGTCTCCGCCGCCGGCCGCGGCGAGGCCTTCGCCCAGGCGCTCGGCGGCGCGGCGAACCTCGTGGTGGTGGACGCCTGCACCACGCGGCTGCGGCTCACCATCCGCGACGCGGCCAAGGTGGACGAGGCGGCGCTGCGCGGCCTGGGCGCCAAGGGCTTCGTGAAGCCGTCGGCCGACACCCTGCAGGTCGTGCTGGGCCCGCAGGCCGACCAGGTGGCCGGCGAGATCCGCGCCAGCCTGCACAAAGGCCCTGCCGGCCCGGACGCCTCGGCGATCCGCAGATCCCTGCCGGCCGGCTGGAGCGGCGTCGAGGTGCGCGACAGCCGTCTGCTGGTCGGCGTGCCGGACGGCGCTCCGGTCGACGAGGTCGCGCTGGCGGCGGCGGGCGTCCGGGGCGTGTTCCGCAAGGCCGGCCGGCTGCACCTGCTGGTCGGGCCTTCCGCCGGAGATGTGGGCAAGGCGTTGGGCGCTGCGGCCACCTGAAGCTTGCTAAGCGGGCCTCCGCGATCTAACTGATAATCGTTCGCAAAGTTCGCGAGCGTCGGGGTCGCGCGTATGCACCAAATGCTGGCCAAGCCTGTGGCCGAAGACCTGACGCGGCTCAGCCAGGTGAAGCCCGGCGACCGCGGCGTCATCATCGAGGTCCGTGCCGAGCACGGCGCCGAGCACGGCGGCGTCGACGTCCATGAGCTCGAGCGTCGCCTCCTGGAGTTCGGTTTCGTCGAGGGCGCGGCCATCGAGGTGCTGCACCAGGGCCTGATCGGCCAGGATCCCATCGCAGTCCGCGTGGACGACATGCGCGTCGCGCTGCGTCGGCGCGACGCCGCCGACGTCTGGGTGCGTCTGGAAGCCCGATGAGCGAAGCCGTCATCCGGCCGGCCCGTGTGGCGCTGGTCGGCAATCCGAACACGGGCAAGACCGCCCTCTTCAACGCCCTGACCGGCAGCCGCCAAAAGGTCGCCAACTACGCCGGCGTCACCGTCGAGCGGAAGGAGGGGTTCGTGGTCACCGCGGGCGGTCGCACGCTGTCGGTGCTGGACCTGCCCGGCACCTATTCACTGCGCGCCCGCAGCCCCGACGAGGCGGTGACCCGCGACGCCGTGCTCGGCGAGTTGGTCGGCGAGCAGGCGCCCGACGTGGTCGTGGCGGTCGCCGACGCCACCAACCTGCGGCTCGTGCTGCGGCTGATCCTGGAGCTGAAGGCCGTCGGCCGGCCGATGGTGCTGGCGCTCAACATGTACGACATCGCCCAGCGCCAGGGCCTGCGCATAGACCTGGAGGGCCTGCGCGCCGAGCTCGGCGTGCCGATCGTCACCACCGTCGCCACCCGCAAGCGCGGCGTTGACGACCTGGTCGCCCAGGTGGACGCCCTGGTCAGCGCCGGCGCCCTGCCCGAACACGAGAACCAGTGGCGCGCGCCGACTGCCGGCGAGATCCGCGACGCCCACCGGGAGGCCCAGCGCATCCTGAAGGCCTATGTCCGGCCTCCGGAGCATCCCGACACGCTGACCGGCCGCATCGATGCCGTGCTGCTGCACCCGGTGGCCGGGCTGGCGATCCTGGCGTCGATCATGTTCCTGATCTTTCAGGCGGTGTTCAGCTGGGCCGGACCGCCCGCGGACGCCATCGAGGCCGGCGTTGGCTGGCTGGGCGCTCAGGTGGCGGCCGTGCTGCCCGACGGGCTGCTGGAGAGCCTGATCGTCGACGGCCTGTTCGCAGGCGTCGGCGCGGTGCTGGTCTTCCTGCCGCAGATCCTGGTGCTGTTCTTCTTCATCATCCTGCTGGAGGACTTCGGCTACATGGCCCGGGCGGCGTTCCTGCTGGACCGCCTGATGGGCGTCGCGGGCCTCCACGGCCGCGCCTTCATCCCGATGCTCTCCAGCTTCGCCTGCGCGATCCCGGGGATCATGGCGACGCGGGTGATCGATCAGAAGCGCGACCGGCTGACCACCATCCTGGTGGCGCCGCTGATGACCTGCTCGGCGCGCATCCCGGTCTACACGCTGATCATCGCCGCCTTCATCCCGGACCGCACCGTGGGCCCCGGCCTCAATCTGCAGGGCCTCGTCATGTTCGGCCTGTTCGTGGCCGGCGTGGTCAGCGCGCTGCTCGTCGCGTTCGTGATCCGCAAGGTGTTCTGGCGCGGCGCCGTCGAGCCGTTCCTGATGGAGCTGCCCACCTACAAGTGGCCGAGCTTCGAGAACGTCGCGCGCAACCTGCTGCAGCGGGCGCAGATCTTCCTGAACCGCGCCGGCCGGATGATCCTGCCGCTGATGATCATCGTGTGGGTGCTGTCGACCTTCCCCTACCCGCCCGAAGGCGCGACGGGGCCGGCCATCGACTATAGCTTCGCCGGCATCATCGGGCACGCGATCCAGCCGCTCTTCGCCCCGATCGGCTTCAACTGGCAGATGGTCGTGGCGCTGATCCCGGGCTTCGCCGCCCGGGAGGTCGCCGTCGCCGCGTTGGGCACGGTCTATGCGGTCGCCGACGCCGAGGCGAACACCCGGGCGCTGGAGCTGCAGCTGGCCGACGCCTGGAGCCTCGCCACCGGCCTGTCGTTCCTGGCTTGGTACATCTTCGCGCCCCAGTGCGTGGCGACCCTGGGTGTCGTGCGGCGGGAGACCAACTCCTGGCGCTGGGTCGGCGTCATGTTCCTCTACATGATCACCCTCGCCTACCTGGCGTCGTTCGCCGTCTACCACACGGCGGTGGCGCTCGGCTGGGGCTAGCGGCGTTTACCTCTCGCTAAACCTCCGCGCGAATTTTAACCATCCGTTCGCCCTGCCGTTTAACCGGCCGATAAACGAGACGGCGCCAATGTCGCGTCGTCATGCAGAAGCAGATCGAAAACACCCACGACGCGAACCCCGGCAAGAAGCCGTTCGTCCGGAAGCAAACCCTGGCGAAGCGTGTCCGTGAGGTCCTCCTGTCGTTCGGCGGCGAAGCGCACCGGACGCTGGTGATCGAACAAGTGGCCCGCAGCCTGGGCCACGATGTGCGTCAAATCCCGGAAGAGCTGCAGAGCGCGCTCATCATCTCCTTCGAGGAGTGCTGGCGCGACGAGCGGAAGCGGGCGGCCTTCGGCTTCCACCTTCCCTTCGGCGAAGGCTCGCACCGGTGGAGCGTTCGGCCGGAGCCGGCCTACATCCACTAGGGATCGGCGGTCAGGGCGCGACGTCGCCCGCCAGCTGGCCCGCGGCGGTCTGCAGGCGGGCGAGGAGGCGCTTCAGCAGCCCCACCTCGTCCGGCGCGAGGCCCGCGATCAGGGCCGCCTCGTAGGCCAGCGCCAGCGGCGCGATCTCGGCATACAGCCGCCGGCCCTCGGCGGTGAGCTCCAGCACGTGGCTGCGGCCGTCGGCGTGATGATCGGCGCGGCTGACGAGGCGGCGCTTCACCAGGCCTTGGGCGGCCCGGCTGACCGTCACCTTGTCCATCACCGTGCGGGCGACGATCTGGCCCTGCGTGAGGCCCTCTTCCTCGGCCAGGACGCAGACCAGCCGCCACTGCGGGATGGTGAGGCCGAAGCGGTCCTGGTAGGCGCGCGCGATCAGGCCCGACACCGCGTTCGACGCCACCGACAGCCGATACGGCAGGTAGGCGTCCAGCTTCAGCGTCCCCGCCGCCTGCGCCTGATCCAGCCCCTCGGCCATCAGGCCTGAACCACCTGCTGTTCGATCGCGCCGAAGATGGTGTGGCGCTTGGCGTCGACCATCTCGATGCGGACCACGTCGCCAGCCTGCAGGAAGGGCGTCGACGGCTTGCCGTCGCGGATCGTCTCGACCGTCCGCACCTCGGCCAGGCAGGAATAGCCGACGCCGCCCTCGGCGATCGCCTTGCCCGGGCCGCCGTCCTCGCCGCGGTTCGAGACCGTGCCCGAGCCGATGATCGTTCCGGCCGACAGGGCTCGCGTCCTTGCCGCGTGCGCCACCAGCGTCCCGAAGTCGAACGTCATGTCGACGCCGGCGTCGGCGGCGCCCAGCGGACGACCGTTCAGCTCCACCTCCAGCGCCCCGTGCAGCCGGCCGTCCTTCCAGCCCGGCAGGGCGTCGGGCGTCACCGCGACGGGGGAGAAGGCCGAGGCCGGCTTGGACTGGAAGAAGCCAAAGCCCTTGGCCAGCTCGTTCGGGATGAGGTTCCGGAGGCTCACGTCGTTGCACAGCATCACCAGACGGATGGCCGCCAGGGCCTCCTCACGGCTCGCGCCCATCGGCACGTCGCCGGTGACGACCGCAATCTCGCCCTCGAGGTCGCAGCCCCAGGCCTCGTCCTTCAGCGGGATAGGGTCGCGCGGCCCAAGGAAGCCGTCCGAACCGCCTTGGTACATCAGGGGATCCGTCCAGAAGCTCTCCGGCATCTCGGCGGCGCGGGCCTGCCGGACCAGCGCCACGTGGTTCACATAGGCCGAGCCGTCCGCCCACTGGTAGGCGCGCGGCAGGGGGCTCGCGGCGTCGTGCTCGTGGAAGCGCGCCTTCGGCACCGAGCCGTGCTCTAGGCTTTCGGCCAGGCCCCGCAGTTCAGGCTCACAGCGCTCCCAGTCGTCCAGCGCCGCCTGCAGCGTGAGCGCGATGCGGTCCGCCGGCGAGTACCAGGCGACGTCGTTGGAGACGACGACCAGCCGGCCGTCGCGGCCGCCTTTAAGAGACGCGAGCTTCATCAGTGACTCCGGATGTCGAAAGGTTCGCGCGGGATCTGGCCCGTCAGCTTCACGCCCGCCTCGTAGTCCTCGGGCTCATAGACCGTGACCTCGACGCGGATGTCGCCGCCGGGCTCGCCATCCCACAGGTAGGCGCGCTCGAAGCAGACCTCGCGGCCCGCGGGGGTGAAGCCGTCGAAGGTGTCGCCCCACGGCAGGTGATCCGCGAGCTGGCGCCAGCCCAGCGTGCAGGCGCGTTCCAGCTCGTCACGGGCGGCGGCCGAGAGATCGGCCTCGAGGGTCATGCGGTCTTCCAGCTGTCCACGTAGGCAGGGTTTTCAACCGTACCTGCCGCCTCGCCCACGTCCAGCGGATCGCGCGTGTCGATCATCACCGCATACTCGTCGGTGGCGGGCTTGGGCTGCGCGAGCATGTTCTTCAGCGCCTTGGGATGCGGCCCGTGCGTGAAGCCGGAGGGATGGAAGGTCATCATCCCGGCCTCGATGTGGTCGCGGCTGAAGAAGTCGCCGGCGTGGTAGAACAGCACTTCGTCGTAGTCGTCGTTGTTGTGGAAGAACGGCACCTTCAGCGCGCCGGGATCCGTCTCGAACGGCCGCGGGGCGAAGGTGCAGACCACGAACCGGTCCGAGACGAAGGTCGAATGCACGCTGGGCGGCAGGTGGTAGCGGTGGCTCATCACCGGTCGGATGTCGCGCACGTTCAGCCGCACGGGGGCGAGGTCGCCGTGCCAGCCCACCGCGTCCAGCGGGTTGTAGGGATAGGTCACCGTCGAGACCTGGCCGCGCTTCTTGATCTCGACGCGGAATTCGCCCGTCTCGTCCTGGTGCGCCTTGAAGCTTGCGTCAATGGCGGGCGTCTCCAGCACCGCGGGGTCGAACTGGGCGTGGCCGCCCATCAGGCCGCGGTCGGGCAGCTTGAAGTGGGTGTTGGTGGCCTGGATCATCAGGACCGCGACGGGCTGGGCCGGCTTCAGCCGCCACATGGTGCCGCGCGGCAGGTAGAGGTAGTCGCCCGCCCGGAAGCGCAGGCGGCCGTAGTCGCAGAGCAGCTCGCCTTCGCCCGCGTGGACGAACAGGATCTGGTCGCCGTCGGCGTTGCGCGCGAGCGCCGGCATGGCTGCATCCAGCTTCCAGAAGCGCACCTCGCAGGCGGCGTTCTGCAGCACGACGCGGGCGTCCCAGGGCGAGGCCTCGGCGGCGTTCAGGCGGTTCAGGTCGAAGGCTCGGGGACGCAGTGGCCCCTCGAAGGTCGTCCAGCCGGTCGGCGGACGGCGGTGGTGCAGGAAGGCGGCCGGCCCGAAGAAGCCCTCCTTCGAGATCTCGCGCTCGTAGGTGCCTTCGGGGAGGTCGGCATGGGCCTGCTTGGAGTGGACCCCCTCAGCGGCCCGGACCGGGATCCAGTCGCCCTTCGCCATCACGGATCGTCCTTGTAGATGCCCACCGTCAGCGGCTGCCCGTCGGCCACGCGAGCCCGGTACATGCCGGATGTGTTGAAGCTCCAGGCCATCTGGCCGTCCGGCGCGACTGCGATGACGCCGCCGTCGCCGCCCAGCGCCGTCAGGTCCTTCTGGATCACCTGGTCGGCGGCGGCCTGCAGGCTGAGGCCCTTGTGCTCGACGAGGGCGCAGATCTCGCGCGCCACGGTCAGGCGGATGAAGTATTCGCCCGTGCCGGTCGCGGATACCGCACAGCTCTTGTTCGAGGCGTAGGTGCCGGCGCCGATGATCGGCGCATCGCCCACCCGGCCCCAGCGCTTGGCGGTGGTGCCCCCCGTCGAGGTGCCAGCCGCGACGTTGCCGGCGCTGTCCAGGGCCACGACGCCGACGGTGCCGTACTTCTTGTCGACCTGTGCCAGCCACGAGCGGTTGGCTCCCTCGTCATGTTGCAGCTCGGCGCGTTCGGAGGGCTGGTCGAGCCCGGCCTGCGGCGCGCCCTTCGGGCGCGGCGGGATCGGCAGGTTCAGCTTCTTCAGCTCACGCTCCAGCGCCTGCCAGCGCCGCTCGGTGAAGAAGTAGCTGTTGTCGACCTGCTCCAGGTCCTGGGTGCGCGAGAAGCGCTCGGCGCCATCGCCGATCAGCATGACGTGCGGCGACTTCTCCATCACCGCGCGGGCCAGGCTGATGGGATGGCGCACGGTGGTGACGCCCGCCACCGCGCCGGCCTTCAGCGTCTTGCCATCCATCACCGAGCTGTCGAGCTCGTTGCGGCCCTCGGCGGTGAAGACCGCGCCGCGGCCGGCGTTGAACAGCGGGTCGTCCTCGAGGATCCTGATCGCGGCCTCGATGGCGTCCAGCGACGAGCCGCCCTTCTTCAGGACATCGGCCCCGACGCTGGCGACCCGGCCCATCGCCTCGCGGTAGGCCTTGTCCTGCTCGGGACTGAGGTCCTTGCGCTCGATGACGCCCGCGCCGCCGTGCACCACGATGGCCCACTTGGGCTTGGCTTGGGCCTGGGCTTGGGACGCGCCGGTCATAGTCACCATCAGAACTGCCGCAAGAACCGCGATCCGCCGCATCAGCCTTCCTTCGCCGGGAGCACCCCTCGCCTGATCTGATCGAGTTCGATGCTTTCGAACAAGGCCTTGAAGTTGCCTTCGCCGAAGCCCTCGTTGCCCTTGCGCTGGATGATCTCGAAGAAGATCGGGCCGATCATGTTCTCGGTGAAGATCTGCAGCAGCAGGCCCTGGCCCTCAGTGGGCGCGCCATCGACCAGGATCTTGTTGCGCTGGAGGCGGGCGACGTCCTCGCCATGGCCGGGGACGCGGGCGTCGATGCCCTCGAAGTAGGTGTCGATGGTGTCCTGGAAGAGCACGCCGCGTTCACGCATGGTCTCCACAGCGTAGAAGATGTCGTCGGTTCCCAGGGCCACGTGCTGGATGCCCTCGCCCTTGTAGTCCTTCAGGAACTCCTCGATCTGCGAGTGTTCGTCCTGGCTCTCGTTCAGCGGGATGCGGATCTTTCCGCACGGGCTGGTCATGGCCTTGGAGACAAGCGCGGTCTGCTTGCCCTCGATGTCGAAGTAGCGGATCTCGCGGAAATTGAAGATGCGCTCGTAGAACTCGGCCCACGTCTTCATGTTGCCGCGGTGGACGTTGTGGGTCAGGTGGTCGAGGTAGGTCAGGCCGACGGCGTTCTTCGACATGGCCTCGTCCGCGCCCGGAATGGCCACGAAGTCGACGTCGTAGATTTCCTGCGCGCCGTAGCGGTCGACCAGATACAGGTTCGAACCGCCGATCCCCTCGATCGCCGGGATGTTCAGCTCCATGGGGCCGACGGGACCTTGAACGGGCTTCGCGCCGCGTTCGATGGCCATCTGGAAGGCCTTGGCGGCGTCCTTCACGCGGAAGGCCATGGCGTTGGCCGAAGGGCCATGCGCCTCGCGGAAGTCGGCGGCCTGGCCGGTCGGCTCCATGTTGACGATGAAATTGATGTCGCCCTGGCGGAAGCGCAGCACGTTCTTCGAGCGGTGCCTGGCGACCGCGGTGAAGCCCATCAGTTCGAAGAGGTTCTTCAGCCGCTCGGGCTCGGGCGAGGTGAACTCGACGAACTCGAAGCCGTCGGTGGCCAGCGGGTTCTCGAAGAGGTCTCGGCCTTGCGGCTTCGTCTGAACGTTCATGGCTGAAGTCTCCTGTCGACGGGAGATGGTATCATATGAAACGACTTTGCAAGAGGTCCAAGCAAGTCCGCGACAAGTCTCGGCGCGCCTGCTAGCCAGAACGCTCAAACTGTCGCTTTGGCCTCCCCCTCGGCCCCTCAAGACCGGACCCGGAATGATCCGCAAGCTCTACGACTGGGTGATGCGGCTGGCCGCCTCGCGCCACGCCCCCCGCTCCCTGGCCATCGTCTCCTTCGCCGAGAGCTCGTTCTTCCCGGTCCCGCCCGACGTGATGCTGGCGCCGATGGTGCTGGCCAATCGCGACAAGGCGTTCTTCTACGCCGCGATCTGCACCGCAGCCTCGGTCCTGGGCGGGCTGCTCGGCTACGCCATCGGCGTCTTCCTGGAGCCGGTGGGCCTGTTCATCCTCAAGATCTTCGGTCATCCGGAGGGCCGCGAGGAGTTCCAGCGCTGGTTCGACCAGTGGGGCCTGGGCGTGATCCTCATCAAGGGCCTGACGCCGATCCCCTACAAGCTCGTGACCATCACCGCCGGGTTCGCGCGGTTCGACCTTTTCACGTTCATCTGGGCTTCGGTCGTCACCCGCGGCGCTCGGTTCTTCCTGGTCGCCGGCATCCTGAAGTACGCAGGCCCCGCCATGCTGGCCGAGTTCGAACGCCGCATGACGCTCTACTCGATCCTCGGCCTCGTCCTCCTCATCGGCGGCTTCGTTGCGCTGAAGGTCTTCATGTGAGCGCAGGTTTGCGCTCATATCCGCCGCGATGACGTTTCTGCGCCCCTTCCTCGATCGCTGGCGGCTGTGCGCCGTCCTGGCCTCGACCGCCATGCTGGCCACTGCGCACGCTTTCCAAACCTTTGGCGGCTACGCGCCCTGCACGCTGTGCCTTCGCCAGCGGGAAGTCTACTGGGCCGCCCTGGGCCTCGGGATCGCCTTCATGGTCCTCGTCCGGCTGCCGGGCGGACCACGCTGGCGCCAGCTCACCTGCTGGGTGCTGGGCCTGGTCTTCCTCGTGGGCGTCGGCGTCGCGGTCTATCATGCCGGCGCGGAGTGGAAGTTCTGGCCAGGTCCTGAGGCGTGCGCGTCGACGGGCGGCGGCGTGAACGCCGCGGCGCTGGAAGACTTCCTGGCGGGAGCCACCGTCCGCCCGCCTGCCTGCGACGAGGCCCCCTGGGTCTTCGCTGGCCTTTCGATGGCCGGATGGAACGCGCTCGTCTCGCTTGGCCTTGTGGCCTTGAGCGTGCTGGCCGCGCTCCGCGAGAGGACCAAGCGATGAGCGACAAGCCCGTCCCGCCGCGCCCCGGGCGGGGCGCGATGTCCGCGAGGCTCGCGGAGATCCTGCGCGTCGACCACGCCGGTGAGCTCGGAGCCGTCCACATCTACCGCGGCCAGCGGGCTGTGCTGGGCGCCGCGCCGGGACGCGAGCGCATCGCCGGCCAACTGGCCGAAATGGAAGGGCACGAAGCCGAGCACCTGGCGCGGTTCGACCGGCTGCTCACCGAACGCCGCGTCCGGCCCACGGCCATGGCGCCCGTCTGGAGACTGGCGGGCTTCGCCCTGGGCGCCGGGACCGCCCTGCTGGGCGAGAAGGCGGCGCATGCCTGCACCGAGGCCGTCGAGACGGTGATCGAAGAGCACTACGCCGGCCAGATCGCTGAACTGGCCGACCGTGACCCCGAACTCGCCGCCGAGCTCCGCCAGTTTCGCGACGAGGAACTGGCCCACCGCGACCTCGCTGTAGAGGAAGGGGCCCGCGAGGCGCCGGGCTACGGCCTGCTGGCCGCTGTGATCCGCACCGGCTGTCGCGCCGCCATCAAGATCAGCGAAAAGGTGTGAATCCGCGACCTTCCGGTCGTTGAGCCGCCTCCGGAATCGCCTGCCTCATCAGCCTGTCGCCCGCGGCGTTCCTACGCGGGGTTGAGAGGGGTTGCGACCACATCCATGGCGGAGTCGACGAAGGCTTTCAGTTCTGCTTTTGTTCGCCCCCCCTGCTGAGGAGGCGGACATGGCGGACGGAATGTTCCATCAGGCGCTGGAGACGGCCTTCGCGGGTGAGCCTCGGCTGTCGCGCAGTACGACGCCGCGATCCAGCCTCTGGGCGCGGTGCAACTGCGGCCGGGAAGCCGCCGTCGATCCTAAGCCTTGGCTGGCCCAGGGCCTTGGCCGGCAGCACGTCGACGATCTGGAAGAGCGGCTGCGCTGCCTCTGTGGCGCACGGCGCGCTCGCCTGGAGATCCGCGGCCTGGCCGAGGCGCCGGCGGGCATGACCGGCGGTATCTGGATCTTCCGCTAACCTAGCGCTTGCGGCGGACGCTGCCGGCCCGGTCGCGCATCGGGCCTTCCGAGACGCTCCAGCTGCCGTTGGCCTCGGGCGAAACCAGGACCGCCCAGCGGGTGTACCCCTTCGGCGTCGGCTGATGGTAGGTGCAGCGCACGAAGCTTCCGCCAGCCTGCGGTCCGTTCTTGGCGCACTTCACATTGCGGACTTGCTGGGTCTTGCCGCGCACGTGGTCGAGAGCTTCCGAGAGCTCGGCCGGCGACGGCGTATCGTCGGCCGCCGCTGCGCCGAGCGGCAAGGCAACCATCAGAACGGCAAGAGGAATCCACGACGTCACGCCACGAGCCTACCGCGCTCGCCGAACGTCGTCACGCCTCCAGTTCGATGTCCCAGTAGAGGTAGTCGAGCCAGCTTTCGTGCAGGTGATGCGGCGGGAAACGGCGGCCGCGTTCCTGCAGTTCGAAAGCGCTGGGCCGGCGCGGCTTCATCCGCGGATGCATGTGCGCCTCGTGCGGGGTGCGCCCGCCCTTGGTCAGGTTGCAGGGCGCGCACGCGGTGACGATGTTCTCCCACGTGGTGCGGCCGCCGCGCGAGCGCGGGATCACATGGTCGAACGTCAGCTCGTCCGTCGAGGTGCAGTACTGACAGGTGAAGGCGTCGCGCAGGAACAGGTTGAAGCGCGTGAAAGCCGGAGGCCGGTCCTGGGCCACGTAGTGCTTCAGCGACACCACGGACGGCAGCTTCATCTCGAAGGAGGGGGAGTGGATTACCTGGTCGTAGGTGGACACCACGTCCACGCGGTCAAGGAAGACCGCCTTGATCACATCCTGCCAGGGCCAGAGCGACAGGGGATAGTAGCTGAGAGGTCGGAAGTCCGCGTTCAGGACCAGACAGGGCCAGCCCGACGGCGGATGCCTAAGCACCTGCATGGGGGGCCCTCCGTACAGGCCGTACGGCGCAGGGAAGCGGAGCTATGAAGAACGACTTGGGACTGAAGACACGACCCTCGTCTTAAGAAGCTGCTTTCGAAAACTATAGGCTCGATTCGACGACATCTCTACGACGCATGCCGCGCCATTAAGGGGCGCCTTAAGCCTCGTCCGCCTGAGGGGCAGCGCGAACGAGGCTTATCCGCGGCGCATCCTTGAATTACGCGCCAAGGACGGCGGTGGCGCCGGCGGTCGTCAGGGCGAGGCCCACGATCGCAAACGAGACGACCACGTCGAGGATCCGGTTCATCAGAATCGACATCGCATTTCTCCTTCTATCGATTTGCGGCCCCAGCCCTCCTGGAAGCCGCGTCCGATCTGGACGATGCTTAGATAGCACCATCTGAACATTGCCCAGATAAGTTTTATTGCCGGACAGCTATGCGATTTTGCATTGGCTAGCGCGGACGGATTTTTCCCCCGCTGCGGCACACACGCCGCAACGAAGAAGGGCCCCGCGAGGGGGCCCTTCCTGAAGCTTCGGCGTAAGGTGGGGAGACCTTTAGACGCCGAGGGCCGCCGTCGCGCCTGCCGCGGTGAAGCCGAGGAACAGGAGGAAGACGGGGACCAAGCGGTCGAAGACGCGCTCGAACTTGGCGAGAGACATGACACACACCTTTCAGTTTTCGACCCGCCGCCTGAACCCGCCTTTGAACCGGGCGAGAGCAGCAGCGTTTGTCATTTGAACGACGCTAAGATAACAATGATCTGAGCGGCGTCAAGATATCTTTACGCCGATCAGATGCAGAATTATGGTTCAGGCGATGAGAGACGCTCCGAGCGCCGAGTCCCGACCCTACCACCATGGCGATCTTGGCCGGGCGCTGGTCGACGCCGCCCGCCGGTTGCTGGAGGCTGAAGGGCCCAGCGCACTCTCGCTTCGCGCCGTGGCGCGGGAAGCGGGCGTCAGCCCCGCCGCGCCCTACCACCACTTCAGGGACAAGGCCGAGCTTCTCGACGCCGTCGCCCACGAGGGCTGGGAGATGCTGAACGCCCGCATGGCCGAGGCCAAGGCCGGGCAGGAAGGCCGTCAGCAGCTCACCGCGCTGGGCATCGCGTACGTCTGTTTCGCGCGTGAACATCCGGCGCTCTACCGCGTGATGTACGACGCGGCGCGGGACAAGGAGATGCTGCCGATCGACATGGCCGATCCGAACGAGGACAGCGCCTACTGCATGGTGCGCAAGACCATGGTCGAGCACGGCGCCGATCCGACCGCGGACACCGACCTTGAACTCGCCACCATCGCCTCCTGGTGCGGCGCCCACGGGCTCGCCGAGATGGCCGGCTTCAAGCAGTTCGGCCACCTGAAGGACGTCCTGGGCGGTGAGCGCGAGTTCATCGCCGCCGTGCTCCAGCACATGGGCCTGTTCCCCCACGCGCACCGGGACTAATCAGGCCGGGTGTTCGTCACCCGCTTCGCTCCCTCCCCGACCGGCTACCTGCACAAGGGCCACGCCTTCTCGGGCCTGACCGCCTTCGAAGCCGCCCGCGCCGCAGGCGGCCGCTTCCTGCTACGGCTCGAGGACATCGACGCCACCCGCTGCCGGCCCGACTACGAGGCGGCGATCTACGAGGATCTCGCCTGGCTGGGCCTCGAGTGGGAGGAGCCCGTCCGCCGTCAGTCCGAGCACATGGCCGACTATGACGCCGCCCTGGAGCAACTGACCGCGATGGGCGTGCTCTACCGCTGCTTCCGCACGCGGAGCGAGCTGCAGAACGAATTCGCCGCCGCGCCGCATGGGCCGATGGACGCATTCCGCGGCGAGCCTCTGCCGGCCGACGAGGAGGCCGAGCGGCTGGCGGCCGGGCAGTCGTACGCGTGGCGCCTGTCGCTGAGCCGGGCCGAGGCGCGGCTGGGCGGTTTCAAAGGCCTGAGGTTTTTCGTCGAGGGCGAAGGTTGGATCCAGGCGAGGCCTGAGGTCGGCGGCGACGTGGTGCTCGCGCGCAAGGACGTGCGCGTCTCCTATCACTTGGCGTCGGTGGCCGACGACGCGCTGCAGGGCGTAACCCACGTGATCCGCGGCGTCGACCTGGTGGACGCGCCGCACGTCCACCGGTTGCTGCAGGCGCTGCTGGACCTGCCGACGCCGGTTTATCGGCACCACCGCCTCATCCTTAGCCCTGACGGCAAGCGGCTGGCGAAGCGTGACCGGTCTGAGACCCTCCGGGAGATCCGCGCCCGTGGCGCCACGCGGGAAGACCTCCGCCGGGAGCTGGGCTTTGACTGAGGCGACAGCTCCATCCGTGCAAGCCCCGCGTTGGCGGGCCCTGGCGGTGCTGGTCTTCGGCGGCGCCGTCATCGGCCTCTCGCCGATCCTGGTGCGGCTGACCGAGACGGGCCCCGCGGCCGCGGGCTTCTGGCGGCTCGCGTTCGCCCTCCCCCTGCTCGCCCTGATGACCTGGCGCAGCGCCGGGCCGATCCGCGCGCCGTCGAAGCTCGCGGCGGTCGCCGGCGCGATGTTCTTCCTCGACCTCACCTTCTGGCACTACGGGATCAAGTACACCTCGGTGGCCAACGCCACGGTGCTGACCAACCTGACGCCCGTCGTCGTCACCCTCTTCGCCTGGATCTTCCTGAAGCAGCGGCCGCGCGCCGTCTTCGTCGCCGCCGTGGCGCTGGCCGTGTCGGGCGCCTGGATGATGGCCGCCGACAAACAGAGCGGCGGCGGGCTCAATCCGCCCTTGGGCGATGCGTTCTCGCTGACCACGGCGCTCTGGTACGCGCTCTACCTGCTGGCGGTCGGCGAGGCCCGGAAAACCGAGGGCGCGAGCTCGGTGATGTTCTGGTCGAGCGCTGTGGGTGCGCCGCTGACGCTGATCGTGGCGCTCGTCTTACGGGAAGACCTGACGCCCGCCTCGGCCGCCGGCTGGGCCGCGTGCGTGGGGCTGGGCCTGATGCATGTCGCCGGCCAGGGCGCGATCGCCTGGGCCATGGGCCGCCTGCCGACCGCCACGGCGTCCGTCGTCGTGCTGGTCCAGCCCGTGGTGGCCGCCGGCCTCGGCTGGTGGCTGTTCAAGGAGCACATCGGCCCGCTGCAGGCCGCCGGCGGGGCGGTAACCCTGTCGGGCGTCGTCCTGGCTCAGCTGGTTTCGCGCGCTAGGCGCTGAAGCCCCAGGCCTGGCGGGCCGCCTCGATCTTGAACAGCTTGGCTTCGAACGGCTCCCAGTCGTCGGCCTCGGCGATCGGCGCCCAGATGGCTTCGATCTCGTCGTAGAGCAGCTCCTCGGGCTCGCGGCCTTCGAAATAGGGGTGCTCGAGGCGTTCGGGCCGATCGGGTTCGTAGGCGGCGATCAGGTTCCGCAGGTCCGCGAACGCCTCGCCGTCGTAGATGTCGGCGCGCGGCCCCCGCAGCTCGCGCCTGGCGAACCAGTCGAAGAAGAACGGCTCCCACCGCAGCCGCTCGCCGCCCTCGGCGAGGCCCTTGAACGCCGCCTGGACCAGGAGGCCGTCCGGACCCTCCCCGCGTGGCGTGAGGCCGAGCCGGCGAATCATCGCCGCGACCAGTTCGCGGCGGTAGGACTCCCCGAACCGGTTTAGCGCCTCGACCAGCGGATCACTGTCGGTGACGAAGGTCAGGCAGCCGGCCAGCTGCTGCAGATTCCAGAACACCGCCTCGGGCTGGCGGCCGAAGGCGTAGAGGCCGGCGTGGTCGAAATAGGCCGCGGTGAAGTTCGGGTCCGACTTCGGCAGGAAGCGGTACGGGCCGTAGTCGAAGCTCTCGCCGGTGATGTTCATGTTGTCGGTGTTGAGCACGCCGTGGACGAAGCCGGCGGCCATCCAGCTGGCGGCGAGCCGCGCGGCCCGCTCGCAGACCGCGGCCAGCAGGGCGGCGGCACGATCGTTCGCGCCCTCCAGCTCCGGGTAGTAGTTGGCGATCACGTGATCCACGAGGGCGCGGATCCGGTCGGCCTCCTCGTAGAAGGCATGGCGTTGAAAGGTGCCGAAGCGGATGTGGCTGTGCGACAGGCGCACCAGCACGGACGACCGCGTGGGGCTGGGCTCATCGCCGCGCACGAGGTCCTCGCCGGTCTCGATCAGCGAAAAGGACCGTGAGGTCGGAACGCCCAGCGCCTCCAGCATCGCGGTGGCCAGCACCTCACGGACGCCGCCCTTCAGCGTCAGCCGCCCGTCGCCGGATCGCGACCAGGGCGTCTGGCCGGACCCCTTGGTGCCGAGCTCCAGCAACCGATTGCTCCCGGCCTCCCGCATCTGGGCGAAGGTGAAGCCGCGGCCATCGCCGAGCTCGGGATTGTACACCCGGAACTGATGGCCGTGGTACCGCTGGGCCAGCGGCGGATCGATGTTGTCGGGCAACGGCTGGAAGCGCCCAAAGTGGGCGATCCACTCCTGGTCGCTCAGCGTGTCGAGCCCGACCGTGGCCGCCGCGCGGTCGTTGCGGTAGCGCAGGATCGTCTTCGGGAAATGCGCCGCCGCGACCGGATCGGCGAACTTCGCCCCTAGCTCCGGGAACTTGGGATCGGCGCGATAGGTGGCGGAGACGGGCATCCCGCGGAGGTAGGCCTGGGGAGGCTCCCCGGCAACCGCTAGCGGAGGCCGAGGAAGCCCAGGATGGCCAGGACGATCACGACCAGACCGACGAGGTAGATGATGCTGTTCATCTGCTAGCTCCTTCGTGACCGGGCGCTAACGCCCCCACGGCGGAGCCGTTCCGGATCAGGCCCCGAGGCGCGGCGGCGCAGGCTCGGGCTTGAAGATCCGGAGCAGCAGGAGGCCGACCAGGGCCGAGGCCAGAGAGCCGGCGAACACGCCGGCCTTCGTCTCGGTCAGCAGGTCCGGCGTCACGAAGGCCAGGTTGCCGACGAACAGGCTCATAGTGAAGCCGACCCCGCAGAGCAGCGCCACGCCGTAGAGCTGGCCGAGCGTCGCGTGCCTCGGCATGTCGGCCCAGCCCAACCGCACCACGAGCAGCGCGGTCAGGAAGACGCCCACCTGCTTGCCGAGGAAGAGACCGAGCGCCACGCCCAGCATCACGTTGTCGGTGAGCATGGCCGGCGTCATGCCGCTCAGCGAGAGGCCGGCGTTGGCGAAGCCGAAGAGCGGCACCACCGCGAAGGCTACGGGCTTGTGAAGCAGGTGTTCCAGCCGATGCAGCGGCGAGGTCTTGTGGCTGTCGTGGTCGCGCTTAGCCGGCGTACGATCCAGCGGGATGGTCATGGCCAGCGCGACGCCGGCGAGGGTGGCGTGCACGCCCGATTCCAGAACGAACCACCAGAGCACCAGGCCGGTGAGGAGATAAGGCCACAGCCGGCGCACCTTGAACCGGTTGAACGCGATCAGCAGCGCCAGCATGGCGGCGGCGCCGCCAAGGGCCGCGAGCTGCAGGTCCTCGGTGTAGAAGACCGCGATGATCAGGATGGCCGCGAGGTCGTCCAGCACCGCCAGGGCGGTGAGGAAGATCTTGAGCGAACTCGGCACCCGGTCGCCAGCCAGCGCCAGGACGCCCAGGGCGAAGGCGATGTCGGTGGCCGCAGGGATCGCCCAGCCGCGCGACGCGATCGGGTCGCCGCCGTTGAAGGCCGTGTAGATCAGTGCGGGCGCCACGACCCCGCCGAGGGCCGCGAGGCCGGGAAGGATGACTCGTGACGGCTGCGAGAGCTCGCCGTCCAGCACCTCGCGTTTGATCTCGAGGCCAACCAACAGGAAGAACAGGGCCATCAGCCCGTCGTTGATCCAGTGCAGGACCGTCTCGTTCAGGTGAACGGGGCCGATGGTGAACCCCAGCTTGGTCTCGAGCAGCGTGAAGTACGGGCCGGCCAGCGGCGAGTTGGCGATGACCAGGGCCACGGCGGCGGCGGCCATCAGCACGTAACCGCCGGAGGCTTCCTGGCTGAAGAATTGACGGAAGGCCGAGGCCGGGCGCGTGGGGCGTCGGGTCGTGGGCGACATGGGTCCCCTGCTTAACGACGCCCCGCGGCAGGGCCAACCGCAATCGGCGCGGCCGCCCTCACGAAAGGTGGAGCTACCCTGCTGCCAAACCTCAAGCGGGCTTGAGGTCGGGATCAGGCGTCTGGCCTTCGTCCAGCTGGACGCCGAAGGTGTTCAGGATCATCGAGACCTGGGTGTACTGGGCCGCGGTGAACACTAGGTCCATGCGCTGCTTGTCGCTGAAATGTCGGCCGAGCTCGGCCCAGGTGGCGTCGGTGATGAACTGGTCCGCGTGCAGTTCATCGGTCGCGCGGATCAGGGCGGCGTCGGGCGCGCTCCAGCCGGCGTCGGCGCCCCGCTTGATCCGCTGGATCTCAGCCTCGGTCAGCCCGCAGTCCAGGCCGATCCGCGTGTGCTGGACGAACTCGTAACCGGATCGGCAAAGGAAGCCCACGCGCAGGATGACGATCTCCCGCTCCCTGGCCGGCAGGTCGTTGCGGCGCGACAGGACATAGCCGCCCCAGGCGTTGAACCGCTCCAGCGCCTTGGGCGCATGGGCCAGCGTCCGGAAGATGTTGAGCACGCCCATCGTGCCTTCGCGCACCGGCTTCAGCGCCGCGTCCTGCTCGGGCGTCAACTCGGCGTCGGAGAGGGGCGCGATGCGCGGGCGGGTCAGTCTCATCGGCAGGTCCTCCGCCGCCGGTCCTGGCGGTCCATTCGCGAGGTTAGCCAGTGCGGGGCGCCCAGAGCCACTGGCGATTGCACTGGAGCCGACAGGCCGCGCTTGTTAGGCAGCGGCATGGCTTCCCGGTCCACCCTGGCGTTCCTGCGCACCGAAACCGGTTCGGGCCTGTTGCTCGCGGCGGTTGCGGCTCTGGCGATCGTCTGGGCCAACTCGCCCTGGGCGTCCGAGTACGGCGCGTTCATCGGCTATCCGATCCCCGTTCGCGTGGGCCCGTTCACAGAGACCCTCGACGTCGCCGCCTGGGTGCGGACGGCGCTGATGCCGATCTTCTTCCTCGTCATGGGCCTGAAGATCAAACAGGAGATCGCGCGCGGCGAACTCTCCAACCCCCGACGCCTCGCCTTGCCCATCCTGGCGGCCCTCGGCGGGGTGCTGGGGGCGGCGCTCGTCTTCCTGGCCGTGAACCTTGGCGAGGACGGCGTGGCCCAGGCCTGGCCGGCCGCCGTGCCCACGGACGCGCCGATCGCGCTGGCGCTGGTGGCGATCGCCGCGCCCCGCCTGCCCGCGCCGCTCCGCACGCTGCTGCTCACCATCGCCATCATCCAGGACCTGATCAGCGTCGCCCTGATCGCCATCGTCTTCAGCGCGGAACTGCGACCCGCCATGCTGGGCGGCGCGCTCGCCACCCTTCTTGTGCTGGCCGCCATGTCGCGTTGGCGCGCCGCGCCCTATGCGTTCTGGGCGGCGGGCTTCTTCATCCTGTGGGCCTTCGTCGTAAAGTCGGGCGTCGACGCCTCGCTGGCCGGCGTGCTCGCCGCCATCTTCGTGCCCCTGCAGCCCAAGAGGCCGGGCGGCCCGGGCGTGCTGGAGCAGCTGCTCGCCGCCCTGCACCCCTATGTCGCCTTCCTGATCCTGCCGTTGTTCATCCTCACCGCCGCAGGCTTCCCGCTGCGCGGCCTGCCGCCCGACACGCCCACGGCCCCGGTGGCGCTCGGCCTCGGCCTGGCGCTGGTGCTCGGCAAGCAGGCGGGCGTGTTCGGCGGCGCGGCCCTCGCCATCGCACTGAAGTGGGCGCGGCGGCCGATGGGGGCCAAGTGGCTCGACCTCTATGGCGTCTCGGTGCTGTGCGGGGTGGGCTTTACGGTCAGCCTCTACATGGGCGGGCTGGCCTTCCCCGCCGAAGCCGGCATCCAGGCCAAGGCCCGCATCGGCCTGGTCGTGGGATCGCTCATCGCCGCCCTGTGGGGCATGGCCGTGCTCGCGAGGTCGGACAGCCGGCGACGGGCGGATTGATCGCGCTCCTTCGCCCCCTGCGGGAGAAGGTTTCGGCGCAGCCGACGGATGAGGGGCTTCCGCAGGTCAGATACGAAGAAGGGCCGCACATCGCTGTGCGACCCCTCATCCGACCCGCTGCGCGGGCGACCTGCTCCCGCGAGGGGAGAAGGCCTATGAGCCCTACTCGGCGGCCTTGGGCGCGTAGCCCATGATGGCCTTGGTCTCGAGGAACTCGTGGAAGGCGTAGTCGCCCCACTCGCGCCCGTTGCCGGACTGCTTGTAGCCGCCGAACGGCGCGGTCATGTCCGAGGCGCCGTTGATCGACACCTGGCCGGCGCGCAGCTTGGACGCCACTTCCCGGGCCTTGGCGAGGTCGGCGCCGTTCACGTAGCCGGCCAGGCCGTACTCGGTGTCGTTGCCGACCCGGATCGCCTCTTCGACGCTCTCGTAGCCGAGGATCGACAGGACGGGTCCGAAGATCTCTTCCTTGGCGATCGTCATCTCGTTGGTGACGTTGCCGAAGATCGTCGGCTTCACATAGTGGCCCTTCTCGAGGCCCTCGGGACGATCGGGGCCGCCGACCACGAGGGTCGCGCCTTCCTCGACGCCCTTCTTGATCAGGCCCTGGATCTTCTCCCACTGCACCTTCGAGACCACCGGGCCCATGCTGAAGTTGCCGTTCGGGTCGCCGACGGTGACGTTCTCGGCCGTGGCCTTGGCCACCGCCATCGCCTCATCCATCCGCTTGGTCGGGACCAGCATCCGGGTCGGCGCATTGCAGCTCTGACCGGAGTTGGTCATCACGTGCATCACGCCGCGGGCGACGCTCTTCGAGAACGCGTCGTCGTCGAGCACGATGTTCGGGCTCTTGCCGCCCAGCTCCTGGTGGACGCGCTTGACGGTGGGTGCGGCGGCCTTGGCCACCTCGATGCCCGCCCGGGTCGAGCCGGTGAACGACACCATGTCGACGTCAGGGTGCGAGGACAGCGCCGCGCCCACGCCCGGGCCGTCGCCGTGCACCAGGTTGAACACGCCGGCGGGGACGCCCGCGGCATGCATGATCTCGGCGAAGATGTGCCCGCTGAACGGCGCCACTTCCGAGGGCTTCAGCACCATGGTGCAGCCGGTGGCGATGGCCGGGGCCACCTTGCAGGCGATCTGGTTGAGCGGCCAGTTCCACGGGGTGATGAACGAGCAGACGCCGATCGGCTCCTTCACGATCAGGGTCTCGCCGCGGTCTTCCTGGAACTTGAAATCTTTCAGGATGTTCGCCGCGGTCGCCAGGTGGCCCATGCCGGCCGGCACCTGCGCGCGCTGGGCGAGCGAGGCGGGCGCGCCCATCTCTTCGGTCACGGCGGAGGTCAGGTCGCCGAAGCGCTTCTGGTACTCCGCCAGGATCCGCTGCAGGACCTCCAGGCGCTCCTCACGGCTGGTCTGCGACCAGCTCTCGAAGGCCTTGCGCGCGGCCTTGACGGCCTTGTCGACGTCGGCGGCGGAGCCCAGCGCGATCTTGCCGACGGTTTCTTCCGTGGCCGGGTTCTCGACGTCCAGGGTCTTCAGGCCCTCGGCCGGGTCGACCCAGGCCCCATCGATGTAGAACTTCAGGTACTCGCGCATGCGGTCCTCCTGGACTTTCTTTCTCGCCGCGGGACGTGAAGCCCCACCGTTCAAACAAGCATTTTAATCATCGCGGAGGACGCGGGAAGCCCCCGACGCTACGTCACAGCTGGTGAATCTGCGGCTGGCCTGCAATCGGCGACCTGGCCTTCAGCACGTAATCGGCCCGGATCGAGCCGATATAGAGGTCCCTCAGGTCCTCGCCGCCCCAGGTGACATTGGTCGGATGGTTCACGATCTTGCCGCTCGGATCGTGGATGACCGTCTCGACCTCGCCGGCCGCCGTGATGGCGACAACCTTGTTCGAGGCGGGCAGGCAGACCCACAGGTTGCCGTCGGCGTCGAAACCGATCCCGTCCGTGTAGCCGAGATCGCCGCCGTGATTGTCGACGCCCTCGCCCGGCCGCATGAGCCGGCCCAGGACCGGACCGTAGCGCTCGCCGGGCCCCAGCCTCGCACCATCAAGCATCGGGAAGCGCAGCACGTCGGCCCCGCTGGTCTGGGCGCAGAACAGGCTCTTCTCGTCGGCCGACAAGGCGAGGCCGTTCGGGAACTTGAGCCCCTCCGCCACCACGTCGGTCGAGCCGTCGGGGCGCAGCACGAAGATGAAGCCGTCCGCGCGGCCGTCCAGCGCCTGGGGCCAGGTCTCGGCATGGGTGGAGTTGGCGCACCAGATGTTGCCGGCACGGTCGATCACCGGATAGTTGGCTGAGGTCAGCCGGCGGCCTTCCACCTCCGTCAGCAGCACCTCGTGCTCGCCGGTGTCCGGATCGAACCGCTGCAGCGGGCCGTCCTCGCGGTCGTAGATGCCGAAGTTGGCGATCACGATGCGGCCCCGCGCGTCCATGTTGATCCCGTTCGGCGCCCCGCCCCTCGGCCCCATCCGGCGGAACGCGCCGCCCGGCAGCAGCTCGGCGACCGCACACTGATGGTCCGATGCGAACACCCGGCCGTCGCGGCCCACGACCACGTCCTCGGGCCGATCGATGCCGAGCGCGATCTTCTCGAGGGCGTCCGTGGGGATCTGCGGCAAGGGCATGGGCGGCTCCCGTTCCGTCTCGTCTTGCGTCAGGATGAAGCTTGACCGCCTCCGCGCCCGTTCGACAAGTCGGCTTGCGGCTGGTCCAGCCGCTCGCTAAAGCCCGGACGAGATTTTCAGGAGCCTGACCGTGATCGGCATCTACAGCATCCTCGCCTTCCTCGTCGTGATCGGCGCGCTGAACTTCTACGAGTTCGGCCGCCTCGACTAAGGCCGGACGGAAGGGCCTGGAATGGCCAGCCGCGGCGCCGCGCTGGTGACGGGCGGCGCCCGGCGGATCGGCCGGGTGCTCGCCGCCACGGCCGCCGAGGCCGGGTACGACGTCGCCATCCATGTTCGGACCGTCGACGACGCCGCCGAGGCGGCCGCCGCCGATGTGCGGGCCCGCGGCCGCCGCGCCGCCATCCTCGCCTGCGACCTGCGCAAGGAGTCCACCACCGTGGCTCTGGTCGGCGAGGCCGAGGCGGAGCTCGGTCCGGTCACCCTGCTGGTCAACTCGGCCAGCGTCTTCGAGGAAGACCGCTTCTCCGACTTCAATCGCGCGTCCTGGGACCTCCACCTGGAGACCAACCTGCGCGCGCCGCTGGTGCTGGCCCAGGCCTTCGCCCGGCGGCTGCCCGCCGAGCGCGAGGGCCTGATCGTCAACCTGCTCGACCAGCGCGTCCTGGGCTCCAGGCCCGAGTTCTTCTCCTACTCGCTGAGCAAGGCGGCGCTGTGGGACGCGACCCGCATGCTCGCGATCGACCTCGCCCCCCGCATCCGGGTGAACGGCATCGGGCCGGGGCCAACCCTGGCCTCGATCCACCAGGACCAGGCCGCCTTCGACGCCGAGGCGGCGTCGACGCTGCTGCAGCGGTCGGTGCCACCGGCGGAGATCGGCTTGGCGCTCCGCTATCTCATCGACGCCGGCGCGGTGACCGGCCAGATGATCGCCGTCGACAGCGGGCAGCACCTGTCATGAGCGACGTGAAGCTGGCCGCCAGCCGGGTGTTCGTCACCGGCCTGAAGGTGCAAGCCGAAATCGGCGTCTATCGCCACGAGATCGGCCGCGTGCAGCCGCTGATCGTCGACGTGGAACTGGATGTGCCAACCGTCGAGACCGACCGCCTGGCCGACACCCTCAACTACGAGGCCATCCTCAAGGCCGCCCAGGATATCGCCGGCGGCGGCCACATCGACCTCGTGGAGACCTTTGCCCATCGTCTGGCGCGCCGCTGCCTGGAGGACGGCCGCGTCACCCGCGCGCGCGTCCGCATCGAGAAGCCGCTGGCGTTGGCCCCCGACGCCGTCGGCGCCGGCGTGGAGATCGTCCTCGAGCGCGCGTGAAGGGAAACCCTTCCCTCCCGCTGCGGTTGAGGCATCATCGATTCGGGACGGGAGGCTTAAGACATGACGGACCGCTTGGACTACGGGACCACCGAGGATCGGACCATGCCGGCCGTCGCCTACGGGATGTACCTGCTGGCCTTCGCCACGGTCGTCACCGCTTTCGTGGGGCTGATCATCGCCTACGCCCAGCGCGAGAGGGCGGGCCCCAAGATGCGGACCCACTACACCTTCCTCATCAGCACCTTCTGGATGTCGATCGTCTGGTGGATCATCGGCGGCTTCCTGGTCGTCGGCGGCGGCATCTTCTCGATCATCCTGATCGGCCTGCCCTTCCTGATGCTCGGCGGTTTGATCCTGGCGATGGTCGGGGTCTGGTGGGCCCTGCGTTGCGTCCTGGGCATCATCTACCTCACCCGCGACGAGGCCTATCCGCGGCCGAACACCTGGCTCGCCTAGCCGCGATCTAGCGCCCGCATGGGGGCGCGGCTTATGGTGCCGGCGTGAACGCGCCCGCCGATCCGCGCCTGATCCTCCGGGAGGACGAACTCGACGCCGGGCTCGAGCTCCTGATGCTGTCGGAGGCCGCCCTTTGGGCCGCCGTCGACCAGGGGCTGGCCGACCAGAACCTGGGACTCGGCCGCTCGCACTGGCGGGCTGCCTTCCTGCTTCGCCGCCGCCCCGGCATCGGGGTGCAGGAGCTCGCCCACCTCACCAGCCTGTCGAAACAGGCCGCCAGCCGCATCCTCGTCGACCTGGCCGCCAAGGGGCTCGTGGAGAAGGCGGCGGGCGACCTGGACGGCCGCCGCCGCACCGCCGCGCTGACCGCAGAGGGACTGGCCTTCGAAGCCGCGGTCGCCGAGCGCCTGCGCACCCAGCTCTCGCGCGCCTATCGCGTCGGCGGCCTGGACGGCGTGGCCGGCGCCCGGCGTATCCTCGCGGCGCTGGCCGGAGGTCGCACTCGCAGCCCCAACGCCGGAGGCGGTCTATGATGAGCCTTGGCCCGTCCAGTCCGCGCGGCCGTCACCTTCTGGTGGTCGACGACGACGACCGCATCCGAGACCTGCTGAAGGCCTACCTGACCCGCGCCGGTTTCCGGGTGACGGCGGCGTCTGGCGGCGCGCCCGCCCGCCGGCTGCTGGAGACGCTGGACTTCGATCTCGCGGTCTTCGACGTGATGATGCCGGGCGAGGACGGCCTCTCGCTCACCCGCTGGCTGCGTGATCAGCGCGGAGCCGCCGGCAAGACGCCGGTCCTGATGCTCACCGCCCGAAGCGAAGCCGGCGACCGCATCGAGGGCCTGAAGCTGGGCGCCGACGACTACCTGCCCAAGCCCTTCGAGCCCGAGGAACTGCTGCTGCGCATTGAGGCGATCCTGCGCAGGGCCCAGGACCGGCCCGCGCCCAGCGGCGTGCTGTCTCTTGGCCGCTGCCGCTTCGATCCCGAGCGCGGCGAACTCGCCTGCGACGGCGAGGCCGTGCGGCTCACCGAGGCGGAGATCGGGCTGCTGCGCCAGCTGGCCCGCAATCCGCACGAGCCGGTCGATCGGCTGGAGCTCGCCCGCGACAGCGTCGACCCGTCCGGCCGCGCGGTGGACGTGCAGGTCACCCGCCTGCGCCGCAAGATCGAGGAAGATCCCAAGGCCCCGCGCTATCTCCAGACCGTGCGCGGCGTGGGCTACCGCCTCGTCCCGGACTGATGACGTCCCTGCCCTTCACGCGGAAGCTCGGCCGCTGGCTGAGAGGGCGACTGCCGACCACCCTGTTCGGCCGCTCCCTGCTGATCATCGTCCTGCCCATCGCGATCATGCAGATCGCCGTGACCTACGTCTTCTTCGACGCCCACTGGCAGACCGTGACGAGCCGGCTCTCCGAGGGATTGGCTGGCGACATCGCCTGGGCGGTCGAGAGCTACAAGGACGACCCGCGGCCGGACTCCTTCGCCCGGATGTCTCGGCGGGCCGAGGAGTCGATGGGGCTCTCGATAGCCTTACAGCCCGATCGGCGCCTGCCCGAACGGCGGCGCGAGGCGCCGGTGATCTGGGAGCCGTTCTTCGCGCCGATCGACCGGTCGCTGGAACGGGCGCTGTCCGAGCGGCTGGACGACGCCTTCTGGTTCGACACCACCCGCTACCCCGCCTACGTCGACATTCGGGTGGAGGTCCCCGGCGGCGTGATGCGCGTGCTGGCGCCCAGGGATCGCGCCTTCGCCACCCAGGGGCACATCTTCGTGCTGTGGATGACGGTGGCGACCGTGCTGCTGACCGCGCTCGCCATTCTGTTCATCCGCAACCAGACGCGAGCCATCGAGCGCCTGGCCAACGCCGCCGAGGCCTTCGGCCGGGGCGTAGATCAGCCCAGCTTCAAGCCGCAGGGGGCCAAGGAGGTCCGCCGCGCCGCCCGCGCCTTCCTCGACATGCGCGCCCGCATCCAGCGCCATATCGATCAGCGGACCGCGCTGCTGGCCTCCGTCAGCCACGACCTGCGCACCCCCCTCACCCGCCTGAAGCTGGCTCTGGCTCTGGAAGAGACCAAGGGCGCCCCGGCCATGAAGCGCGATCTCGCCGAGATGGAGCACATGATCGACGAGTACCTGGCCTTCGCCCGCGGCGAGGGCGGCGAGGCGCTGGAGCCCGTTGCGTTGCGCCGCCTCATCCAGGAGGTCAGCGAGGGCGCGGTGCGCGCCGGCGCCCAGGTGAGCGTGTCCGCGGACCCCGAGCTCACCGCCACCGTACGCCCCAGCGCCCTGAAGCGGGCGTTGTCCAACCTGATCATGAACGCCGCGAGCCACGGCGAGCGGGTGGAGGTCGCCGCGCGCGGGCGGCCGCAGGGCGGCGTCGAGATCGTCGTGGACGACGACGGGCCGGGCATCCCGCCCGAGCGCCACGAGGAGGCGTTCAAGGCCTTCGCCCGCCTCGACGAGTCCCGCAACCAGAACACCAAGGGCGTCGGCCTGGGCCTCGCCATCGCCCGCGACGTCGCCCGCGGACACGGCGGCGACATCGCCCTGGACCGCTCGCCGCTGGGCGGACTTCGGGCCATAGTCCGGCTTCCGGGCTAGACAGCGCCCGACCGGAGGGACCCCATGCGTCCGATCTTGACCGCCGTCGCCCTCTTCTTCCTGGCCGCCGCGCCCGCCCTCGCCGCGGATCCGGTGGAGGGCGAATGGCTGACCCAGGCTGGGACCGCCAAGGTCAGGATCCCGCCGTGCGCCAGCAACGCCCAGCGCATGTGCGGCACGGTCGTCTGGCTGAAGACCGCGGGCGTGAAGGACACCAAGAATCCGGACCCCAAGCTGCGGGACCGCCCGATCGTGGGCATGAACCTGATCCGCGACTTCAAGCCGTCCGCGCCTGGCAAGTGGACCGGCGGCAAGATCTACGATCCGGAGTCCGGCAAGACCTACGACTCCAAGATCAGCGCCAACGCCAACGGCACGCTGAAGGTCGAGGGCTGCGTCCTGGTGGTCTGCCAGGCTCAGACCTGGAAGCGCAGCTAGGCTCCAAGCTCCTTCGAACGCCGCACCGCTGCGCCCACCGCCTCGCGCAGCAGGTCGGGCAGGCCGCCGCGGGCCTGCAGCAGGACGTTCAGCGCCGCTTCCGTAGTGCCGCCCGGCGAGGTCACCTGCCGGCGCAGCTCGGCCGGATCCTCGCCCGTCTCGCTGAGCAGGGCCGCGGCGCCGGTCAGCGTCGAGCGCGCCAGCCGTTTGGCGTCGTCGGGCGTCAGACCCGCCGCTGCGCCTGCGCCCTCCAGGGCCTCGATGAAGGCGTAGAGATAGGCGGGCGCCGAGCCAGAGACCGCGGTCGCCGCGTGCATCTGCACCTCGTCGGCCAGCTCGACGACCGCCCCCAGCGGCTCGAACAGAGCTCGGCCGCGCGCGCGCGCCGTGGGATCGTCGGCATAGAGGCTGGCCGTGCCCTGGCCGATGGCCGCGGCCGTGGTCGGCATCACCCGCGCCACCGCCCGGCCGCCGAACGCCTTGGAGATCTCGGCAGCCTTCACGCCGGCGGCGACGGAAACGATCACCGCATCCTCGGGGAGCAGCGCGGCGGTGTCGGCGGCCGCCTCGCGCCACAGCTGCGGTTTCACCGCGAGCACGACGGTCTTCGCCCGCGCCAGTTCGGCCTCGGGGGGATTGAGGACGCAGCCCGCCTCGGCCGCCGCGGCGGCGGACGGGCCCGGGCTGGGATCGCGGATCAGGAGGTCGGAGGCTTCGAACGCGCCGGCGGCGCGCCAGCCGTCCAGCATGGCGCCGCCCATACGGCCGGCGCCCAGCATCAGGATCGGTGTGGTCATCGGAGGCGAACCTAGCGGTCCGCCTCGCGATGCGCGAGCGCTGTTACGCCTCGCCGACGGTCTCGAACATGCAGGCGGCGATCGCCTCCTGCGGGCTCTTGGCGCCGCGCAGCATGAAGTCGAAGGCCGGGAAGAAGCGGTCGCCCGCCTCGACGGCCACGTCGATCATCGCCGCAGCCTGCGCCAGGCTGGGCTGCTCGCCGGTCATCAGCGCCATGCCGTGGCGGAAGATGATTTCGCCGTCTTCCCAGAGCTCGTAGTGGCCGAGCCAGACGCGGGGATTGATCGCCGCGATCAGCTCCTGAGCCGCCAGGCGGCTTTCCTTCGGAACTGTCAGGTCCATCGACAGGCAGAGCTGCAGGGTGTCGCCCTCGGGCCGCCAGGCGAACCAGAGTTCGTAGTCCTTCCAGTCACCGGCCAGGGTGAAGGCGAGGTCGCCGTCTTCCGTGCGGTCGAAGGGCAGGTTCTCGGCGGTGAGCACGTGCTCGACGACATCGAGCGGGTCGTTGGAGAGCAGGACGGTTTCGTCCGACAGGGAGGTGTCCAATTCAGAACCCCTTTCGCTGCGGGCGGGGGACGGAGATCCGCCCCCGAATCGCCAGCGATACTGAAAGTAATCTGCTTCGCGGCGCCGTCGTCAGCTCGTTATTGCGACGCTTGGCCACCGCGGGCGTGTTGTGCACAGGAAGCGTCAGGCTTCGCCGCCTTTCGGCGCTCGCTTGGGCGCGGCCGTGGCTTGCGCCGTGCGGAGAGCTTCCACTTCGAGGCGCAGGGCGGCCAGCTCGGCCTTGAGCGCATCGAAGTCTTCGCGGCGTACGAGATCGAGTTCGGCGGCGATGCGGTCGGCTTGGCTGCGGAAGGCCGCCTTGGCCTCTTCGCTGGCGGCCTGGGCCATGCCCATGGCGGCGGTGGTCAGCTTCGCGAGTTCGTCGAGGATCGGGTTCTGGGTCTGCATTCTGTGTCGTTCTGGGGCGGCGGAGGCCGTCCCTCGTCCTCTATATGGCCCTTCGGGGGTCGAAAGCGAAGGGCTTCTCGTCTAACACCCGGAGTACCAACGCCGGAGCTGCCAAAACCGTGCCGTTTCCCGAATTCGATCCTGTCCTGGTCCAGTTGGGCCCCATCGCCATCCGCTGGTACGCCCTGGCCTATGTGGCCGGCATTCTGCTGGGCTGGCGCTACGCCGTCGCCATCGTGCGGAACGAAAAGCTGTGGGCGCACCGTCCGCCGCCGGCCACGCCCGAACAGATCGACGACTTCGTCCTGTGGGTGACGCTGGCGATCATCATCGGCGGCCGCCTCGGCCACGTTCTCTTCTACACGCCCGAGCTCATCTGGACCGAGCCGCTGCGCATCTTCCAGATCTGGGAAGGCGGCATGAGCTTCCACGGCGGGGCGATCGGCGTGTTCATCGCCATCATCCTCTTTGCCCTGCGCAACAAGATCGATCTCTGGCGTCTCGGCGACGTGGTCGCCGCCGTCGTGCCGTTCGGCCTGTTCTTCGGACGCCTGGCAAACTTCATCAATGGCGAGCTCTGGGGCCGCACCACCGACGTCCCGTGGGGCGTGCGCTTCTGCAACCAGAAGATCATCGACACCCTGGGCTGGTGCCCGGCCGGCGACGTGACCCGCCATCCGAGCCAGCTCTACGAGGCGGCGCTGGAAGGCGTCGTGCTGTTCCTGATCCTGCGCTGGGCGACGCACGGCGCGAAGCTGCTGAACCGCCGCGGCGTCGTGATGGGCCTGTTCACCGCGTTCTACGCGATCTTCCGCATCAGCCTGGAGAACGTGCGCCAGCCGGACGCCGGCCTCGAGAACCTGCCGTTGGGCCTGACGATGGGCATCTATCTCTCGATCCCGATGCTCGCCTTCGGCCTGTGGCTGATCTGGCGTGGCATGCGCGAGCCCCTGCCGCCGGTGACGGCCGGCGCCGGGGCGGCTCCCAAGGAGGCCAATGCCCCTGCTTGAGAAGCTGGCGGCCCAGATCGCTGACGGCGGGCCGCTGACCGTCGCCCAGTACATGACCGCCTGCCTGCACGATCCCGAGTTCGGCTACTACGCGACACGACCGGCGCTGGGCGAAGGCGGGGACTTCATCACCGCCCCGCTGGTCAGCCAGATGTTCGGTGAGCTGATCGGCCTGTGGGCGGCGGTCGCCTGGCAGCGCTTGGGCACCCCCGAAGAAGTCCGCCTCGTCGAGATGGGCCCCGGCGACGGCACGTTGATGAGCGACGTCCTGCGCGCCGCCCGCACGGCGCCCGAGTTCCTGGACGCTGCCGACGTCTGGCTGGTCGAGACCTCCGGTCCACTCCAGGATCTGCAGGCGGCGAAGCTGGGCGACCGCGTGCGCTGGGCGACGTCGCTCGACGAGGTCCCCGGCGGCGCGCCGCTGATCCTGCTGGCCAACGAGCTGCTGGATTGCCTGCCGGTTCGGCAGTTCGTCCGCACCGCCACCGGATGGGCCGAGCAGCTGGTGGGCCTCGGCGAGGGTGGCCGCCTGGCCTTCGGGCTGTCGGCGACGCCAGCCTCCGGCCTGCTGCCCAACGCACGCGAGGGGGTGATCTTCGAACAGTCCGCCGCCCAGGAGGTCCTGGGCGCGCAGCTCGGCGCACGCATCGTTCGCGACGGCGGGGCGGCGCTGCTCATCGACTACGGGCGCGACCAGCCGGGCTTCGGCGACACGCTACAGGCCCTGAAACAGCACCAGAAGGTCGACGTGCTGGCCTGCCCCGGCGAGGCCGACCTCACCGTCCACGCCGACTTCCCGGCCGTTATGGCCGCCGCCGAGCGCGAGGCCGCTGAGACGGCCATCCTGACCCAGGCGGCCTTCCTGGCCAGGCTGGGCGTCGGCGAGCGCGCGGAAGCTCTGGTCCGCGCACGGCCCGACAAGGCCCCTGTCATCGGCCGCCAGCTGCATCGTCTGGTCGGCGGCGACCAGATGGGCGAGCTGTTCAAGGCCTGCTGCATCCACTCTCCGGGTTGGACGCCGCCGGCCTTCGACGAGGAATAACGCAATGAGCCTTCCGGTCCTCACCTCGCCGCTGCTGGATCTCCCCGGCGTCCGCCACGCCTTCTTCACCCGCAACGGCGGCGTTTCGGAAGGGATTTATGCCAGCCTGAATGTCGGCGTGGGTTCGAGGGACGATCCGAACGGCGTGCAGGAGAACCGCCGGCGCGCTGCCGATCACCTGAAGGGCGCCCTGGTCACCGCCTACCAGGTGCACTCGCCGACCGCCTTGGTCGCCGACGGCCCGTGGCCGGCCGGGCCGCCCCAGGCCGACGCTGTGGTGAGCGCGACGCCAGGGGTGATCTGCGGCGCGCTCTCCGCCGATTGCGCGCCGATCCTGATGGTCGACCCGGACGCCCGGGTGGTCGCGGCCGCTCACGCCGGGTGGAAAGGCGCCCTGACCGGGGTCGCGGAGGCGGCGATCGCCCGGATGGAGAGCTTGGGCGCGCGGCGCGACAACATCCGCGCTGCGGTCGGCCCCTGCATCGGCCCAGAGTCGTACGAAGTCGGCCTGGAGTTCGCGCACAGGTTCCTTCAGGCCGACCGCGCCTATGCGAAGTTTTTTCATTCGGGGCGCACCGACGAGAAGCGGATGTTCGACCTGCCGGGCTTCGTCCTGGCGCGGCTGAAAACGGCCGGCGTCAAGAGGTGCGAGTGGATCGGCCGCGACACTTGCGCGGAGGGCGACCTGTTCTTCTCCAACCGCCGCGCCTTCAAGCAGGACGAGCCGGACTACGGGCGGCTGCTGTCGGCCATCGTGCTGGCCTAAAACGTCCCCGGGTTCCGACCGGATATAGACTCTCCGGCCTCCGCTGCTACAAGCGCGCGCATCAAGACACTGGGGGTCCGATGAAGCTGCTGGCCGGCAACTCCAACCGCACCTTGGCGCAAGCCGTGGCCTCCCACCTCGACCTGCCGCTGACGCGGGCGCAGGTGAAGCGATTCCCCGACAACGAGGTTTGGGTCACCATCGACGAGAACGTCCGGGGCGAGGACGTTTTCGTGCTGCAGTCCACCAGCTATCCGGCCAACGACAACCTGATGGAGCTGCTGATCTGCATCGACGCGCTGAAGCGTGCGTCGGCCCGGCGGATCACGGCGGTGATGCCTTATTTCGGTTATGCCCGACAGGACCGGAAGACCGGCGGCCGGACGCCGATCTCGGCCAAGCTGGTCGCCAACCTGATCACCCGGGCCGGCGCCGACCGCGTGCTGACGATGGATCTGCACTCCGGCCAGATCCAGGGCTTCTTCGACATCCCGACCGACAACCTCCAGTCGGCGCCGCTGATGGCCGCCGACATCAAGAGCAACTACGCCAAGGCCGAGGAACTGCTGATCGTGTCGCCGGACGTCGGCGGCGTGGTTCGGGCTCTGGCGGTGGCGAGCCGGCTGAACGCCGAACTGGCGATCGTCGACAAGCGGCGCTCGGGGCCCGGCAAGTCGGAAGTGGCCAACATCATCGGCGACGTCGAGGGCCGCCGACTGATCATCTTCGACGACATCGTCGACTCGGCCGGAACGCTCTGCTCGGCCGCGCAGTCGCTGATGGACGCGGGCGCCGCCGAGGTGTCGGCCTACATCACCCACGGCGTGCTCTCGGGCATCGCCGCAGAGCGCGTGACCAATTCAGTGCTTAAGGAACTGGTCATCACCGACTCGATCGAGGCCTCCGACGCCGTCGGCGGCTGCGGCAAGATTCGCACGGTGAGCTGCGCCGCCCTGATCGGCGAGGCGATCCGCCGCATCGCAAACGAAGAGTCCGTCTCCAAACTGTTCGACTGAGAGTAGCCGCGCCTCGGTGACGCTTGCTCAGCAAGAGTTTACCGTTCAAGGGCACGGTCGCCGGGGGGCACGTGATACGATTCGACCACTCGTAAGAGGGGGAGCCTCCTGATGCCGTCCTTCGTCCCAATGGGCGTCCAGGTCCGCCGCGCGATCGCCGCCGCCGCCGTGGCCTGCGCCGCAGTCCTGGCCAGCTGCGCCGAGCCGCCGCCCGTCGTGACCCCGCCGCCCGCCCCGCCGCCGGTGGCCCTGTCGCCCAAGCTGATCGAGCAGGCGGCGGCCTACCGCCGCTACGTCCAGACCGCCTCGGCGATCTCGCCCAGCTTCGTCGACGGCGAGGCGGTGGCCCACGGGGTGCGCACCGGCGCCGCCTATGAGCCGCAGCAACTGCTTCGCGGCGCCATCTCCTATGGCGCGGTGGTGGCCCTGCAGGATCCGGGCTTCGTGGCCGGCGTCCAGACCTACGCCGCCGACCCGACCCAGCGGCGGACGATCGCCTACGAGATCATGAAGGACCCCGCCTACGTCATCGGGCTCCAGGGCTCGTCGGGCGCCGCCGGCATGGTGATGAGTGCGCTGGGCGACGACGGTCGCAAGCTGCTCGCCCAGGGCAAGGCCGTTCGCCAGGCGGCCTATGACGTGCAGCGCGCGTCCTGGTCGAAAAAGGATGTGGCGGGCCGGGACGCCCGGCTCAGCCTGGCCAAGCAACTCTCGGCCACGCCGGTGATGGGCGAGGCCGCCGAGACAACCCGTCTCAGCCAGGCGGTGACCCAGCGCGGCGCGCTGGGTCTGACCGGCCAGTCGGCGGCTCCGCCGTATACGCCGGTGGTGATCCGCTCGATGGCCGTGGCGGCCCTGGCCGTCCTGGGCTTCGCCGACGACGCCAGCCTGGAGCAGGTGATGCCGATCCTGGCCGACCCGAACGCCAGCTCCTGCCTCAACATGTCCAAGCTCAATCTCTATCAGTGCCTGGCCGTCTCCAAGCCGCACTATGAGGACGTGTTCTGCCTGGGCGTGCACAGCCTGATGGACACCGGCAAGTGCGTGCTGAAGAGCGCGGGCGTGGCCGAACCGGTCGAGCCGTCGACCAAGCTGACCGCCGCCCCGCAGGCCGTAACCACGCCCGTCAGCACGACCCGGTAGAACGCCTAAACTTTCAGACCCCCGGCCGTTGCGCAGGCCGGGGGTTTTGTGTATCTACGCGCACCTTTCGACCCGTCCGGGTCCGTGGAATTCCGTCGCCGCGCGGTTCGCGCGGCGGCTTCGTTTTGAGGCAAGGCCATGGCCGAAATCGTTTTGAACGTTGAAGTGCGTGAGCAGACCGGCACCGGTTCGGCGCGCGCCACCCGCCGCTCGGGCCTGGTGCCCGGCGTCCTGTACGGCGGCGACAAGGACCCCGTGGCCATCGCGGTGAAGTCGAACGAGTTCCGGAAGGCGCTCTACACCGGCAAGCTGCTGGGCCACCTGGTGACCCTGAAGTACGGCAAGGAGACCCAGCCGGTCATCGCCAAGGCGGTCGACATGCACCCGGTCACCGACGAGCCGTGGCACTTCGACCTGTACCGGGTCGACGAGCACCAGCAGATCAAGATCGAAGTGCCGGTTCACTTCGCCAACCAGGACGACGCGCCGGGCCTGAAGCGCGGCGGCACCCTGAACATCGCCCTGCACACGCTCACCGTCTCGTGCGCCGCCGACTCGATCCCGGAAGAGATCGTGTTCGACCTCACCGGCTTCGACATCGGCGCGACGATCCGCGTCAGCGACCTGAAGCTGCCGGCCAAGGTCGAAGCGGCCATCGACGGCGACGTGGTGGTGGCCTCGCTGGCCGGCGCCATGGCCGAGGTCTCGGAAGAGACCGCTGATGGCGGCGAGGGCGAAGCGGCGGCGGCCGAGGGCGGCGAGGAGTAATACTCCTCGCTTCCGCGATGCTGCTGATCGCAGGCCTGGGCAATCCTGGCCCGACCTACGCGAAGAACCGTCACAACATCGGCTTCATGGCCGTTGACGAGATTGCGCGCCGCTGGGGCTTCTCAGCGGCGCGTTCGCGTTTCCAGAGCCAGGCGTCGGAAGGCTCCATCGACACGCCGGACGGCCCCGTCCGCGCTCTGATCCTGAAGCCGCAGACCTATTACAACGAGACCGGCCGCGCCGTGGGCGAGGCCATGAAATTCTTCAAGCTCAAGCCCGCCGACGTGGTCGTCTTCTATGACGAGATCGACCTTGCGCCCGGCCGCTTCCGGATGAAGACCGGCGGCGGGGCGGCCGGCAACAATGGCATCCGCTCGGTGACCAGCCAGATCGGCGCCGACTTCCGCCGCGCCCGCCTGGGCACCGGCCATCCCGGCGACAAGGCTCTGGTCCAGGGCCACGTGCTGTCCGACTTCCACAAGGCCGAAATGAAGTGGGTCGAACCCCTGCTCGAAGCCTGCGCCGACGCAGCTCCGCTGCTGGCGGTCGGCGATGACGAGAAATACCAGGCCGAGGTGATGCGCCTTGCCCCCGCCGAGAAATTGGACCCGCGGAAGCTTGCCCGCGGGGAATGACGCCTAAGGCGGCCCGTGCTAGGTCCGCCGCCACTCTAGGAATCCAGAAAGTCCCATGGCCCTGAAAGTCGCCATCGTCGGCCTGCCGAACGTGGGCAAGTCGACCCTGTTCAACGCGCTGACCCAGACCGCCGCCGCACAGGCCGCCAACTACCCGTTCTGCACGATCGAGCCGAACGTCGGCGACGTGGCCGTGCCGGAACCTCGCCTGGAGAAGCTGGCGGCGATCATCCCGTCGAAGGAGATCATCCCGGCGCGCATGAACTTCGTGGACATCGCCGGTCTGGTGCGCGGCGCGTCCAAGGGCGAAGGCCTTGGCAACCAGTTCCTGGCCAACATCCGCGACTGTGACGCCGTGGCTTTCGTGGCCCGCTGCTTCATCGACGACGACATCACCCACGTTGAAGGCAAGATCGACCCGCTCGCCGACCTCGAGACCATCGAGACCGAGCTGATGCTGGCCGACCTGGAGAGCCTGGAGAAGCGGGTCGTCAACCTCGAGAAGCGGGCCAAGACCGGCGACAAGGAAAGCGCCCAGACGCTGCGCCTCGTCCAGGTGGCGCTGACCGAACTCAACGCCGGGCGTCCGGCCCGCAAGGCCGAGATCTCCGCCGAGGACGACAAGGCTTGGCGCATGCTGCAGCTGCTGACGTCGAAGCCGGCGCTGTACGTCTCCAACGTCGACGAAGCCTCGGCCGCCACGGGCAACGAGCTGTCGGCCGCCGTGGCCGAGCGGGCAAAGCGCGACGGCGCCGACCACGTGATTATCTCGGCCCAGATCGAAAGCGAGATCGCCATGCTCGATCCCGCCGAGCGCACCGAGTTCCTGGAGACGCTGGGCCTCGACGAGCCCGGTCTGAACAAGCTGATCCGTGAGGCCTATCACCTGCTGGGCCTGCAGACCTATTTCACGGTAGGCCCCAAGGAGGCTCGCGCTTGGACGATCCACAAGGGCGACACCGCCCCGCAGGCGGCCGGCGTGATCCACACCGACTTCGAAAAGGGCTTCATCCGGGCCGAGACCATCGCCTACGAGGACTATGTAGCCCTCAAGGGTGAGGCGGGCGCGCGGGACGCGGGCAAGCTGCGCTCGGAAGGCAAGGAATATATCGTCAAGGACGGCGACGTGATGAACTTCCGGTTCAACGTCTAAAGGGGCAGGCAAAATGGCGGAGACGATCACCCTCACCGGAGCCGACGGGTTCGAATTCTCCGCCTACCACGAGCCCGCGTTCACACCGCACAAGGGCGGCGTGATCGTCCTGCAGGAGATCTTCGGCATCGACCGGCACGTCCGGGCCGACGTCGAACGCTGGGCGAAGATGGGCTACGAGGCGATCGCGCCGGCCCTGTTCGACCGCCTGCAGCGCGACTTCCGCGCCGAGCACGACGACGCCGGCATCAAGGCCGGGCTGGAGAAGGCCCGCGCCACGCCGCTGGCCCAGGCGCTGGCCGACATCGGCGCCTGCCGCGACTTCCTCGCCAAGCACGGCGGCAAGGTCCATGTCGTCGGCTATTGCTACGGCGGCTCGCTGGCCTGGCTCGCCGCCGCCAAGGTCGAGGGCCTGGCCGCCGCCTCCAGCTATTACGGCAGCCTCGTGCAGGCGAACGCCGGCCTGAAGCCGCTGTGCCCGGTCATCGTCCACCTGGGCCGCACCGACCCCGGCATCCCGGCCGATGACGTGGCCGCCGCCCTGGCCGCCGAGAACCCTGACGTGCCGGTCTACATCTACGAAGGGGCCGGCCACGGCTTCAACAACCAGAGCCCCGAGCGCTACAACGCCGAGGCCGCGGACCTGGCCCGTCACCGCACCCTGGAACTCTTCGACAAGGCGTGAGCGCGATGGCCGAGACGATCCGGCTCACCAGCCCGTTCGACGGCTTCGAGTTCGACGCCTACCGGGTTCGCCCCGATGACGCCCGCCGCGGCGGGCTGCTGCTGATCCAGGAGATCTTCGGCGTCACGGACCACATCCGCGAACTGGCCGACGGCTTCGCCGCCGACGGCTACGAGGTGATCGCGCCGGCCTTCTACGACCGCCTCGAGCGGGGGTTCGCCGCGGACTACAGCCAGGACGCCATCCAGAAGGGCGTGGAGTACTCCAAGGCCACGCCGTGGGATCAGGTGGCCGCCGACGCCCAGGCCGCTCTGGACGCGCTGGAGGGGCCGCGCTTCGTCGCTGGCTATTGCTGGGGCGGCGCCGCGACCTGGCTGGTCGCCTGCCGCTGCGAGGGCGTGTCCGCCGCGGCGGCGTTCTACGGCCGCCGGATCAGCGAGCTGGTGGACGAGACGCCGCGGGCCCCCACCATCCTGCACTTCGGGAAGGCCGACGCCTCGATCCCGATGGACAAGGTGGACGAGATCCGCGAGCGCCACCCCGAGCTGCCGATCTACCTCTACGACGCCGGCCACGGCTTCGTGTCGGACCGTCGCGCGGACTACCACGCCGACTCAGCCCGCCTCGCCCGCCTGCGCACCCTGCAACTGTTCGCCCGCAACGGCGGCGGCAGCGGCCGCGGCGAGGCCTAGCGCTCCTCGATCTCGGCCTTGGCCTCAGGGTGCCGCTCGAGCACCCGGACCAGCAGCGCCTGGGCGGCCAGAATGCCGATGCCGGCGCCGTAACCCGAGAACACGCCGGCCGGGTAGCGGCCGCCGTTCGCCGCCTGCCCGATCTGCCAGTACATGAACAGCGCCGCGCCCATCAGCAGCGCGACACCGGTCACGACCGAGCCCGCCGTCTGGCCGAAGCCGGCCTTGAAGCTCATCCAGACGTAACGGACGAGCGGTCGCCGCACCGGCCCCATCGCCAAGGGCACGCCCAACGACAGCAGCAGGAAGATGCCCGGCCACACCAGGGTGCGTTGGACGACCAGCTCGACGGGGCCCGGCAGCCGATCGAAGGCATGCAGCACGGCGCCGGCATAGATCAGCACGGCCGCAGCCACCGTCATGTCCTGCATGCGGCGGAAGTTGCGCCAGGCGATCTTATAGGCCGGCTTCTGGGAGGGCATCGCGGGCGATCTTACGCCTGTCGTTGCGGCGGGGGTAAGGCGCCTTCGCGCGGATCGGCTATGGTCGGGCGTGACGCGCGCCCGATTCATCCTGGCGACCCTCGCGGCGGCGGGCCTGCCGAGCGCCGCTGTGGCCGGTGAGACCGCCTGCTGGTTCGAGGGCGGGGTGCTAGTCGTCCCAGCCCAGGTCGCGGGCATCGCCGGTGACTATGTGCTCGACACCGGCCAGCCGGTGACCCAGCTGCACGAGACCAAGGCCCAGGCCGAAGGGATCGCCACCGAGGGCGTCGAGGCTCCCGTGACGACGGGCGCGATCCGCGTGGCGGGCTTGAGCCTGCCGTCCCAAACGATCCCCGTCGTCGATCTGGACTGGCGCGGCTGGAATCTGCCGACCCCCATTGCGGGTGTGATCGGCGTGGATGTGCTGAAGGGGCTGGTCGTGGACGTGAGCTTCGCGCCGTGCCGCGTCCGCGTCTCTGAGCCGGCCGACGCGCCAGACTTCCGGGCCGCCGAGAGCCTGACCCTGGCCTGGGACGCCGGCCGGCCCGTCGTGCAGGCGGAGGTCCTGGACGGCGCCCACGCGCTCAAGGGCCTCTTCGCGCCCGCCACCGGCCAGTCGGCCGCAGTGCGGATCGCGGAGGACGTGGCGGGTATCGCCAACACCGACCGGCCGCAGGAGCTGCAGCCCACCGGCGTGTGGCTCGCTCGCCTTGCCGAGCTCCGCCTGGGCGACCAACGGCTGGCGGCGCCGCCGGCGGGCCTGGAGCCGGCCCAGGGCGCCTCGGCCGGCCAGATCGGCGCGCCCGCCCTCGCTCGCTTCCGCCTGCGTTTCGACTTCCCCGGCGGGCGTCTGCTGCTCGCCCCGGCCAGATAGCAAAAGGCCCGCCGGATCGCTCCGGCGGGCCCTTCAGGTCTCAGGCTGTCCGCGACCTAGTGGGCCACGTTGCGCCAGATGCGGCGGTAGCTGAACCACAGCAGCACCGAGAACAGCAGCAGATAGATCATCGCGCCGAAGCCGAACTGCTTGCGCTCGATCATCTTCGGCTCGGCGGCCCAGGTGAGGAACGCGGTGACGTCCGCGGCCTGCTGATCGACCGTCGAGGCGGTGCCGTCGTCGAAGGACACCTTGTTGGGCGCCAGCTGCGGCGGCATGGCCAGCACGCCGCCCGCGGGCACGTGCTTGGGGTCCCCGGTCCAGGCGGCCGTCAGGTCGCCCGGGAAGTACTTGTTGTAGTACTGGCCCGGCTGGACGGTCAGACCGGCCGGCGGGTTCACGTAGCCGGTCAGCAGCGAGTAGAGGTACCGCGGTCCGCCCGAGCGGGCCTTGGCGATCACGGACAGGTCCGGAGGCACCGCGCCGCCGTTCGAAGCGCGCGCGGCGGCCTCGTTGGCGAACGGACGCGGGAAACGGTCGGCCGTGGTGGCCGGACGCTGGATGGCGTCGCCCGTCTCGGAGTCGACGTCCGGCACCTGGGTGTCGGCGGCCAGCGCCTTGGCATACGGGTTGTCGTTCGGGTTCGGGTACTTCGCGTCGTAGAACGGTCCGCCCTTCTCGGCGAGCGTGCGGAAGTAGACCAGGTCCATCGAGTGGCAGGCCGAGCAGACCTCGCGATAGACCTTGTAGCCCCGCTGGAGCTGGGCCTGGTCGAACTTGCCGAAGGGGCCTTCGAAGCCCCAGGTGTGGTCCCGCAGCGGGGCGGGATGGCCGCCAGCCGCCAGGGCCGGGCCCGCGAGGAAGGCGAGCCCCAGCGCCGCGAGCGCGATACGTTTGCGCAGCATCTTCAGGCTCAATCCTTCTTATCGTGGTCCAGGACCGGGGCCGAGATCGACTCCGGCACCGGCAGCGGCTTCTCGACCAGGCCGAGGATCGGCAGGACGAGCAGGAAGTAGGCGAAGTAGTAGGCCGTGGCGAAGCGGCTCAGCCACACGAACGAGTTCAGGTCCGCGTCCAGCAGCTGGAAGGTCGAGCCGATCGGGATCACGTGGTCGTCGGGCAGCTTGGCGCCGCAGAAGCCGAGCACGATGCAGGCCAGGACGAAGATCAGGAAGTAGAGCTTCGCTGTCGGCCGGTAGCGCATCGAGCGCACCTTCGAGGTGTCGAGCCAGGGCAGGACGAACAGCACGCCGATGGCGCCGAACATGGCCAGCACGCCGCCCAGCTTGTCCGGGATGGCCCGCAGGATCGCGTAGAACGGCAGGAAGTACCATTCGGGAACGATGTGGGCCGGCGTCACCAGCGGGTTGGCCGGGATGTAGTTGTCGGCGTGGCCCAGGATGTTCGGGTTGTAGAACACGAAGCTGGCGAACAGGATCAGGAACACGCTGATCGCGAAGCCGTCCTTCACCGTGTAGTACGGGTGGAAGGGAACGGTGTCCTCCGCGGACTTCACGTTCACGCCGGTCGGGTTGTTGTTGCCCGGCACGTGCAGCGCCCAGATGTGCAGGCCGACGACGCCGGCGATCACGAAGGGCAGCAGGTAGTGCAGCGCGAAGAAGCGGTTCAGCGTCGGGTTGTCCACCGCGAAGCCGCCCCACAGCCAGGTGGTGATGCTCTCGCCCACGATGGGCAGGGCGCCGATCAGGTTGGTGATCACGACCGCGCCGTGGAAGGACATCTGGCCCCAGGGCAGCACGTAGCCGAGGAAGCCCGTGGCCATCATCAGCAGGTAGATGATGCAGCCCAGGATCCACAGGACCTCACGCGGGGCCTTGTAGGAGCCGTAGTAGAGGTTGCGCAGGATGTGGATGTAGACGGCCACGAAGAACATCGAGGCGCCGTTGGCGTGCATGTAGCGGATCAGCCAACCGTAGTTGACGTCGCGCATGATGCGCTCGACCGAATTGAAGGCGTGGTCGACGTGCGGCACGTAGTGCATCACCAGCACAATGCCGGTGACGATCTGGATGCCGAGCATCAGCGCCAGGATGCCGCCGAAGGTCCACCAGTAGTTCAGGTTCTTCGGCGTCGGGAAGGCGATGACGCTGTCGTAGGCCAGCCGGATGACCGGCAGGCGCATGTCCATCCAGCGCTCAAAGCCGGTTTTCGGCTCGTAAGTGGAGTGTCCGCTCATCGATATCAGCCGATCTTGACCTTGGTGTCGGAGACGAAGGCCCACTCGGGCACTTCGAGGTTCCGCGGGGCCGGACCCTTACGGATGCGGCCCGAGGTGTCGTAATGCGACCCGTGGCAGGGGCAGAACCAGCCGCCGTAGTCGCCGCCGCCGAACGTGGGCACGCAGCCCAGGTGCGTGCAGGTGCCGACCAGGACCAGCCACTCGGGCTTGCCCGGCTTATGGCGCGCCTCGTCCGGCTGCGGATCGGGCATCGGGGCGTTGTCGTCCTTGATCGCCGCGGCGATCTGCTGCGGCGTGCGGTTGCGCACGAACAGCGGCTTGCCGCGCCACTTCACCACCACCTGCTGGCCCGCGGCGACCTTGGTCAGGTCGAACTCGATCGAAGCCAGGGCGAGCGTGTCGCCCGACGGGTTCATCTGGTCGACCAGCGGCCAGGCCAGCGCGGCAGCCGCGCCAACCGCCGCGGCGCCGGCCGCGATGTGGATGAAGTCGCGACGGTTCGGGTCCTCACCCGAGGCGTGCGGATCGGGATTTGCGCCCACGACGGTGTCGGCCACCTTAAAGCTACCCTTCGATGACGGCCCGCCCTGCAGTGACGGACCAGAAGCATTCGGACCTGATAAGGAGGCCCTCTCGAAACAGAGCTCGGGCAGACGTGCGTCCCGGAGAGTGGCTTTACGCTCGCGCGAAGCCGTCCGTGATTCCCGCCTATGTGCCCCGGCCTAGTCCCGTGGCGGGTGCCTTAGAATGCGTTTGGGCCTTTTTCAACCGGACATTCCGCAAAACCTGGGCGCCGCCATCCGGCTCGCGGCCTGTCTGGGCGTCCCGCTGGACGTCATCGAGCCTTGCGGCTTCCCGCTGGACGCCCGCTCCATCCGTCGCGCGGCGATGGATTACAGCGCCCGCGCCGAGGTCGCGCGCCATGCCTCATGGGGCCGTTTCCTCTCGGAGAAGCCGGGTCGGATCGTCCTCTTCACCACGCGGGGCGCCACGCCGTTGCACGACTTCGCTTTCGAACCGGCCGACGTCCTGCTGTTCGGCCGCGAAAGCGCCGGCGTCCCTGACGACGTGCACGCCGCCGCCGACGCCCGTGTGATCATTCCGCTGGCGGAGGGCGCGCGTTCGCTGAACGTCGTGACCGCAGCGACCCTGGCGCTCGGCGAAGGCTTGAGGCAGATCAACGCCTTTCCGTCGTTGAAGCCATAAGCTCGAGACCATGTCCCTGCCGCCCGAGATCGAAGAGCGCCGCCTGCGCGCCAAGGAATGGTTCGAGAGCCTGCAGCAGCGCATCTGCGCCGAGCTGGAACGGCTGGAGGCGGAGGCGCCGCCGGAGCTGTTTCCAGGCGAGCCCGGCCGTTTCGACTTCCGCCCCTGGAACCGCGAGGCCGGGGTCGGCGGCGGGATTGGCGGCCACTTCAAGGGCCGTCTGTTCGAGAAGGCCGGCGTCCACACCTCCTCAGCTGTCGCGAAATTCTCACCCGAGATGGCGGCCCAGATGCCGGGCGCCGACAAGGACCCGTCCTACGTTTCGGCCTCGATCAGCCTGATCGTCCATCCGGTCAGCCCGCGCGTACCGACAGTCCACATGAACACCCGCTTCCTGTCGACGGCTGAGAGCTGGTTCGGCGGCGGCGCCGACCTCACGCCCATGCTGGACGAACAGCGGAGCCAGGACGCCGACGACGCCAAGCTGTTCCACGCCGCCATGCAGGCGGCCTGCGACGCCTTCGACCCGGAGTACCATCCGAAGTTCAAGGCCTGGTGCGACGAGTACTTCTTCCTACCGCACCGCAACGAACATCGCGGCGTCGGGGGCATCTTCTACGACCGCCACAACACCGGGGACTTCGAGAAGGATTTCGCCTTCACCCGCGCCGTGGGCGAGGCGTTCCTGGACGTCTATCCGAAGATCGTCCGCCACCGCATGGTCGAGCCTTGGGGCGACGCCGAGCGGGCCGAACAGCTCGTCCGCCGCGGCCGCTACGTCGAGTTCAACCTGCTCTACGACCGCGGCACCATGTTCGGCCTTCGGGCCGGCGGCAACGTGGAGACGATCCTCTCGTCGATGCCGCCGATGGTGGCCTGGCCCTAGGCGAGCCCTAGGCCGGGGTCGCCAGGCCGAACGCCAGGGCCGCCAGCGCGCTGGCCGCGATCAGCAGGTAGGCATGAGGCTTCTTCATGCCGGGTGAAACCGGCGGAGGCGACGGAGGGTTGCCGGCCGTCAGAGCGAGGCGGTGATCGCCGAGGCCAGACGCGCCACATTGCTCTGCACGTGGGCCAGACCGTCGGAGCCTCCGACAGCTTCCCCGTCCGGCAGTTCGCCGGGCGCGGCGAGGCTCTCCAGCACCGACAGCACCTTGGGGTTCTCGCGGGCCAGCTCGTTCAGCACGGCCGACGTGACCATCTCCAGAGCCAGCAGCCGGGCCTGGGTGTCTTCCATGGCTTCCTGGATCTCGGCTTCCTGAGTTTCGTCGGCCACGGCATGCTCCTTTGAAGGCGTGCGGCACATACGCCGGAGGCCCGCAGTCGTTCCTACGGCCGCGGTGCGGGCGGTGGCGCAGGTCGGCGCGGAGGGACCATGACCCATCGGATCTACAAGATGAGCTTCGCCAGCGTGTACACGCACTACGTCGCGAAGGCGGAGCGGAAGGGCCGGACCAAGGCCGAGGTGGACGAGATCATCCGCTGGCTCACGGGCTTCAGCCAGGCTGAGTTCGAGGACCGGCTGGAGAAGAAGACCGACTTCGAGACGTTCTTCGCCGAGGCGCGGCTGAACCCGGCGCGGCAGAACATCACCGGCGTCGTCTGCGGCGTGCGCGTCGAGACGATCGAGGAGCCGCTGATGCGCGAGATCCGCTACGCGGACAAGCTGATCGACGAGCTGGCCAAGGGCAAGGCGATGGAGAAGATCCTGGGGCGGTAGCCCCGTTCACTTCAGCTCCAGCACCTCGATGTTGCGGATATCGAGGGGGTGGCCCTCGCCCTGGAGCGAGATGTAGCCGGCGTCGAGCGGAACCACGCCGGCGGCCGCGAGCGCCGGGTCGGCGTTGAGGCCGGCGTATTCGCCGGGCGCCAGGCGGACGTCCGTGTATTCCATCACCGTCTCGCCGTTGACGATGTGGCGGATCAGGCGGTCGCCGCGGACCTCGGCCTCGAAGCGGACCCACTCGCCTTCAGGATAGGTCTTCGACGTCGAGTTCAGGCAGTGCTCGGTCTTCGCGACTCCGCCGATGGAGAGCGTGACCCCTGGCGTGCAGACGTTGCCTGTGGGTCTTGTTTCACCAGAGGCGCCGCCGAGGAACTGCGCCTCCACCGAGATCGGGAAGCTCTGGTCCAGCGTCATGCTCTCAGGCGCCTGGCCGTGCAGCATCACGCCGCTGTTGCGCACCGCCCAGGCCGGCGCGCCGGGCGTCTGTGGCCCAACGAAGCGGTACTCGAGCCGCAGGCGGTAGTTCGAAAGCTTCGTGCGGTAGATTAGGTGGGCGAACTCGCCCTTGAAGACGCCGTACTTGTCGTAGCGGACCTGCAGGACACCGTCCTTCACGCGGAAAGTGTCGCGATAGTTCTCGCCCAGCGGACGGTGGTTGACCTTCGGGACCCAGCCCTGGAGATCACGGCCGTTGAAGATCGAGCGCCAGCCCTCCTCCGCCTCGGCCGGCGTGGCGATCAACGCGGCAACGACGAGGACCGCCGCGCGCATCTCAGGTCGCCCAGCCCCGGCCGATCTCCTTCAGCGGCACGCAGCCGCGGAATTCGCCGGGGATCGGGTCATAGCGCAGAGCCCGGGTCGCGCCGATCTCGGACGTGAAGTAGCCGGCGGTCGCCAGTTCGCGCAGGGCGAGGAACCAGTGCGGCTGCGGCGGCTGAGCTGTGGCGAAGCGGTTGGCCTCGGCCTCTGTGGCCATCAGCAGGGCGTCCTGCGCCTCGGCCGGCAGGGCGGCGAAGGGCGCCCTGAACTGGGCCCTGGCATGGGCGTCGAGGTTGGCAAGGCCGGCCCGCAGCCGCTGGGTCTCGTCCGCCTCGGCCCAGCCGGCCATGGCGCGGTCGATGAACTGCGGCACGCCGACCGATGTGGCGCCCGGCGTGTCGGTGGCTGGGAATATCCGCTCGCAGGCGGCGGTGAGCGTCCGGGCTTCATCGACGGTGAAGGCTTTGGGCGCCCAAGCCGGTACAGCTTGCGCTGCTTGAGCGTGAGCGATCGCCGGCACGCCCCACAGTGTGGCGAGCGCACCGGCGAAGGCCTCGCGGCGGGAGAGGACGAAGGCCATCAGAGGTCTCCCTTCCGGCCGGCTTCCGCGGCGAAGGCCGCGGCCCTGGCGGTGAGCGCCATGTAGGTGAGCGAGGGGTTCACGCAGGCGGCCGAGGTCATGGCCGCGCCGTCGGTGACGAAGACGTTCTTGCACTCGTGCAGCTGGTTGTTGGCGTTGAGCACCGAGGTCTTCGGGTCGCGGCCCATGCGCGCCGTGCCCATCTCGTGGATGCCGAGGCCGAGCGCGTAGTCGCCGTCGTAGGGCTGGACGTTCTTGAAGCCGGCGGCGCTCAGCATCTCGGCGGCGGCGGCGGCCATGTCCTTGCGCATGACCCGCTCGTTGTCGCGGATCGTGGCGTCGAAGGTGAGCGTGGGCAGGCCGTGCTTGTCCTTCACCGCGGTGTTCAGGGTCATGCGGTTGTCGGCGTAGGGCAAGATCTCGCCGAAGCCGCCCAGGCGCACCAGCCACGGTCCGGGCTGGGTGAGCGCCGTCTTGCGGTTGGCCCCGAAGCCCGACATCGGGCGGTCCCAGCCGGGGCGGCCGGCGCCGCCCTGGTAGCCGAAGCCGCGGATGTAGTCGGTGCGCCGCGAAGCGTCGTCGCCAAGGTTTCGGAAGCGCGGCACGTAAAGGCCGTTCGGGCGACGGCCCGAATAGTACATGTCCTCGAAGCCCTCGACCTCGGCGCCGGCGCCAACGCCCAGGTGGTGGTCCATGAGGTTGCGGCCCACCTGGTCCGAGCCGTTGCCGAAGCCGTTCGGGAGGCGGTCGCTGGCCGAGTTCAGCAGGATCCACGCGGTCGGAATGGCCGAGGCGCAGAGGAAGATGACCTTGGCGTAGAACTCCTCCTCCTGGCCGGTGGCGGCGTCGAGGATGCGCACGCCCGAGGCGCGGTTCTTCCGGTCGTCGTGGATCAGGGTGGTGACGATGGAGTTCGGCCGGACCTTGAGGTTGCCGGTGCGCTCGGCGGCTACGAGGGTCGCCGAGTTCGAGCTGAAGTAGGCGCCGAACGGGCAGCCGCGGATGCAGAGGTTGCGGTACTGGCACTTGCCGCGGCCGAGCGCGATCTGCTCCTCGGTGGGGGCCGTCAGGTGGGCGGCGCGGCCGATGGTGATGCGCCGGTCGGGGAAGCGGGCCTCGGAGCGCTGCTTCAGGGCCTTCTCGACGCAGTTCATCTCCATCGGCGGCTGGAACACGCCGTCGGGCAGCTGCGGCAGCCCCTCGGCCTGGCCGGAGACGCCGATGAAGCGCTCGACGTGGTCGTACCAGGGGGCGAGGTCGGCGTAGCGGATCGGCCAGTCGACGGCCACGCCGTCCCGGGCGTTGGCCTCGAAGTCGAGGTCGGACCAGCGGTAGCTCTGCCGGCCCCAGATCAGCGACCGGCCGCCGACGTGGTAGCCGCGGATCCAGTCGAAGCGCTTGGTCTCGGCGTAAGGATGCTCGTCGTCGCGGACGAAGTACTGCTGGGTGTACTCGGTCAGGGCATAGCCGGTGCGCTGCTGGACCGGGTACTTCGACTTCAGCTCGGCCGTCGGCAGCCGGCCGCGCGGGTATTTGGTCTGCCACGGGTCCATGTTGGCGGTGGGATAGCCGTCCACCGGGCCGCCGCGCTCCAGCACCAGCGTCTTCAGCCCACGCTCTGTGAGTTCCTTCGCCGCCCAGCCGCCGGAGATGCCGGAGCCGACGACAATGGCGTCGTAGGTGCGCTCCTTGCGGGCCTTGGTGTTGAGGTTGGCCATACTGACTGTTCCTAGAGCCCGAGCAGGCGGCGGTTGGCGGCGGCGTCGACGCCGGAGGCGGCGAAGTCGTCGAAGGCGCGCTCGGTGACGCGGATGATGTGGTCGCGGATGAAGGGGGCGCCTTCACGGGCGCCGTCCTCGGGATGCTTCATCGCGCATTCCCACTCCAGCACCGCCCAGCCCGGATAATCGTAGGCGGCGAGCTTGGAGAAGATGGCGCCGAAGTCGACCTGGCCGTCGCCCAGCGAGCGGAAGCGGCCTGGCCGGTCGACCCAGCCCTGGTAGCCGCCGTAGACGCCCGACCGGCCGGTCGGCCGGAACTCGGCGTCCTTTACGTGGAAGGCGCGGATGCGCTCGTGATAGCGGTCGATGTAGTCGAGGTAGTCCAGCTGCTGCAGCACGAAGTGGCTGGGGTCGAACAGCAGGCACGCGCGGGGATGGCCATTCACCTCGTCCAGGAAGCGCTCGTAGGTGGCCCCGTCGTGCAGGTCCTCGCCCGGATGGATCTCGTAGCAGGCGTCGACGCCGCATTCGTCGAAGACGTCGAGGATCGGCTTCCAGCGGCGACCGAGCTCGGCGAAGGCCTCCTCGATCAGCCCCGCGGGCCGCTGCGGCCACGGATACACGTAAGGCCAGGCGAGCGCGCCCGAGAAGGTGGCGTGGGCGGTGAGACCCAGCCGCTGGCTGGCGCGGGCGGCGGCCTTCACCTGGGCGACGGCCCAGGCCTGGCGCTCAGTGGGCTTGCCGCGGACCTCCGGCGGCGCGAAGCCGTCGAACAGGGCGTCGTACGCGGGATGGACAGCGACCAGCTGGCCCTGCAGGTGGGTCGAGAGCTCGGTGATGGCCAGGCCGTTGTCGGCCAGCATGCCCTTCACGTCGTCGCAGTAGACCTGGCTTTCGGCGCCCTTCTCGACGTCGAACAGGCCGCCGACGCCGGTGGGAATCTGCAGGCCCACGTACCCGAGGCCGGCGGCCCAGTCGGCGAGCGTCTCCAGCCTGTCGAACGGCGGCTCCGAACCCTGGAACTGTGCGAGAAAGATGCCCGGGCCCTTCAGCGTCTTCATGGCAGGGCTCCTTGCAGGGCGACCCAGCCGGCGCCGTCGCGGCTGGCGGCGACCGCCGTCTCCACGAAGGCCATGCTGCGGACGCCCTCGGCGATGCTGGGGACGAGGCCGGCGGTTGGGCGACGTTCGGCGATGGCGTCGGCGAAGTCGCGATAGAGGTTGGCGAAGGCCTCGATGAAGCCTTCCGGATGGCCGGTCGGAATGCGCGAAGCGGCCTGCGCCGCGACGCCCAGGTACCCCGACGCGGCGTGCAGGATGTGGCTGGGGCCGTCCAGCCAATCGACGGTCAGCTGGGACGGCCGCTCATGCGACCAGCTGAGACCGCCCTTCTCGCCATAGACCTGCAGGCGCAGCCCGTTGCGCGCGCCGGCCGAGATCTGTGACGCGATCAGCACGCCGCGGGCGCCGCCCTCGAAGCGCAGCAGGACGTTGCAATCATCGTCCAGCTGCCGGCCGGGCACGACCGTGGAGACGTCAGCGCAGAGCCGCTCGACCCGGACGCCGCCGACGAACTCCGCGAGATTGAAGGCGTGAACGCCGATGTCGCCGATGCAGCCGGCGCCGGCCAGCGCCGGGTCGACCCGCCACTCGGCCTGTTTGGCGCCCTCGCGCTCGATGGGCCGAGACAGCCAGCCTTGCGGATACTCGACGACGATCTTGCGGATCTGGCCAAGGTCGCCGCGGGCCACGATCTCGCGGGCTTCGCGGACCATCGGATAGCCGGTGTAGGTGTAGGTGAGGCCGTACAGGTGGCCGGACCTGGCGACGACGTCGGCGAGCTCCCGAGCCTCGGCGAGGTTCACCGTCGCCGGCTTGTCACTCATGACGTGCAGGCCGGCCTGCAACGCGGCGGCGGAGACGGCGAAGTGCAGGTGGTTCGGCGTCACGACGGCGACGGCCTGGGCGCCGTCCGGACGCGCGGCCTCGGCCGCCAGCATCTCGCGCCAGTCGGCGTAGCCGCGCGCGCCCCAGGCCTCGGCGGCCAGCGTGCTCTTCGCCGGATCGCGGCTGAAGGCGCCGGCCACCAGCCGGAGACGGCCGTCCAGCTCGGCGGCCATGCGATGCACCGGGCCAATGAAGGCGCCCGGACCGCCGCCGACCATGGCCAGGCGGATCGGGCTCATGCCTGAAGCGCCGCCAGATAGTCGTGGCAGATCTTGGCCGCTTCGATGCGCGCCCGCTCGAACGGCGGCTCCTGCTCGACATAGAAGCCGCGGACGCCCGCGGCGTGGGCGGCGGGCAGCAGTCGCCGCCAGTCGATCCGGCCCGAGCCGACTTCCGTCGGGTCCATCTTCAGCTCGAAGTTCGGCTTCGTGGAGGCCTTGATGTCCTTCACGTGCATCAGGGTGAAGCGGCTCTTGTGCTTCTGGATGTAGGCGAGCGGATCGACGCCGGCGGCCGCCAGCCAGCCCACATCGGCCTCGAACGTGACGAGGGCGGGATCGGTCCGGTCCAGCAGGATGTCCTGGCCCGTCGTCTCGCCCCGCGGCGCGAATTCGAAGTTGTGGTTGTGGTAGCCGACGGTGATGCCGGCCTTCTTCAGCGCCGCGCCCTTCTGGTTCAGGAAGTCGGCGTTCATCTTCCAGTCGTCGGCGGTGAGCGCGCTCATCATCCTGCGGTAGCTGTCGGCGCCGCTGGCCCCGGCGGCGGCCTTCATGGCGTGGTCGGGCACATACGGGCTGGGCATGACCGCGTGCTTCACGCCGATGGTGTTCAGGTCGTCCGCCAGCTTGGCGAGGTCGCCGTCGAAGCCGCCGCGCGCCTGGATATGGGCGCTCGGACACTTCAGGCCGGCGCGGTCCAGGGAGGCCTTCAGCTGGACCGCTGTGCGGCCCATGAAGCCGGGGATCTCGACGGTGCGGTAGCCGATCTTCGCCAGGGCCCCGAGTGAGGCGTCGAGGTCCTTCATGCCTTCCGGCCCAAGGGTGTAGAGCTGGATGCCGATGGGCAGCCTAGTGCGGGCGAAGAAGCCGGCCGCGGCCGCCTCGCCGGCCACGCTCAGGCCCAGCGTCGCGGCGCCGGCCGCCAGCAGACTACGCCGGCTGAGGTCTGTCTGGGGCATCGGGCGTCTCCCTTGGCGCTAGGCGGCGACAGGACCGGCCGGGCCCTTCTCGGGCGGCCGGAAGAACAGCGCGAGCAGCACGACGGCGACCACCGCCATGCCGGTCGGGATGAGGAACAGGCTCTGGTAGTCGACCACCGCGGCGCCGGTCGGTCCGGGCGTCGACAGACGGCCCATCAGGTGCGGGAAAAGGAAGCTCGCCACCACGCTGCCGATGCCCAGGATCAGCAGGTTGAACAGGCCCTGGGCGCTGGAGCGCACGTCCTTCGGGAAGGCGGCGTCGACGAAGATGTACACGGTGGCGAAGAAGAAGGCGTAGGCGATCCCGTGCAGAAGCTGGACCGCGATGATCGCCGGGATGCTGTCCGGCAGGAAGGCGAAGACCAGGAAGCGAGCGGCGTGGCCGAGGACGCCGACGATCATCGTCACCTTCCACCCCAGCCGGATCAGGACGCCGCCGAGGACGAACATGGTGACGATCTCGGCCAGCTGGCCGAGGCTGAGCACCACCATCGACAGGTTGCCGGCGATGCCGACGCGCTGGGTCAGGAAGGCGTCGGCCATCACGAAGTAGCCGTTGTGGATGACGCTATCGATGAAGGTCACCACGAAGAGCACGGCGACGAACGGCACGCGCAGCAGCTTGAACGCCTCGCGCCACGCCAGCGGGTCCGCGGCCTCGGCGCCGCGCTTGGGCGGCGTGTGCGGCAGCGTCAGGCTGTAGGCGGCGAGCGCGAACGAGACGATGGCCGCGACGATGAAGATCGTGCGCACCTGGCCGGGATCGGCCTGCGCGCCCAGCAGGAAGATGAAGGGCCAGCTCACCAGCATCCAGCCGACGGTGCCGCCCATGCGGATGGCGCCGAAGTCCTTGGCCGGGTCCTTAAGGCTGGCGAAGGCGATGGAGTTGGAGACCGACAGCGTCGGCACATAGAGCAGGCTGTAGACCAGGTAGCCCGCGAAGAACGGCCAGAACTCGGTCTGGAAGGCGGTGAACAGCAGCGCGGCGCCGCTGAGCAGGTGGCTGGCGGCCATGAACCGTTCGGCGGCGAAGTTGCGGTCGGCGAACTGGTTCGAGAAGAAGATGCCGAGCAGCGAGGCCACGCCCCACGAGCTGCCGACCAGCGCCTGTTGCCAGGCGTCGAAGCCCAGCATGCCCATGTAGGGGAACAGCTTCGGCGCCCAGGCCCCCCAGACGGCGAGCTGGAGCACCATCATCAGGAACAGCCGCGCCTTGACGCCCATCTCTTCGCCCTCCCCGGAGGCGTCAGCTCTTGCGGCCACGCTCACGCGATGTAATCGATTACACGTTCAGATGACGGGTGCAAGACGGTGGCCACGATCCAGGACGTCGCGCGCGATGCGGGGGTCTCGACCGCGACGGTCTCGCGGGTCCTGAGCGCGCCCGAGCGGGTGGCGGAGCCCACGCGGGCCCGGGTGCTCGCCTCGGTGGAGCGACTGGGATACGCGCCGAACGTGGCGGCCAAGAGCCTTCGTACGCTGAAGACGGGCAAGATCCTGGTGACGGTGCCGGACATCTCCAACCCGTTCTTCGCCCAGGTGATCCGCGGCGTGGAGGAGGCGGCGACGGCGGCCGGCTACGCGGTGCTGCTGGGCGACACCCGCCACGAGGAAGAGCGGGAGGACCAGTATGCCGTGCTGCTGCGCAGGCGCGAGGCGGACGGGATCATCTTCCTGGGCCACCGGCTGCCGCCGGCGCTGGCCGAACTGGTGGCCGCGCAGGGCCCGAAGGCCCCCGTGGTCAACGGCTGCGAGTTCACGCCGGAACTGGGCGTACCCAGCGCCCACATCGACAATGCGCGCGCCGCCGCCGAGGCGATGGAGCACCTCTACGACCTGGGCCACCGGCAGGTGGGCGTGATCACCGGGCCGCTGGCGAGCCCCTTGAGCCGCGACCGGCTAAGCGGCGTCCAAGCGGCTGCCGCGCGGCGCGGCGCCTGGAGCCTGAACGTCGTACAGGGCGACTTCACCATCGAGTCCGGACTGACGCAGGCGCTGGCCCTGCTGGACGCCGATCCCCGCCCGAGCGCGATCTTCTGCTTCTCGGACGAGATGGCGATGGGGGCGCTGGAGGCGCTGCGGCGCCGCGGCCTCGCCTGCCCGGCCGACGTGTCGATCGTGGGTTTCGACGACATCCGCTATGCGCGGCACCTCGACCCGCCGCTGACCACCGTCAGCCAGCCGAAGGAGGCTATCGGCCACGAGGTGGTCCGCCTGCTGCTGGACGTCCTGTCGGGCCGCGTCGACACGGTGCGCCACGTGACCCTGGCGCACCGCCTCATCGTGCGCGCAACTACAGGACCAGCGGCTACTTCAGCGCCCGGATCTTGATGTTGCGGAAGAACACCGGGTCGCCGTGGTTCTGGATGGCGATATGGCCGGTCGGCGAGGCGGCGAACTGCGGCCAGGCCTTGAACTTGGTGGCCGCGACCTTGGCCTTGAACTCGGCCGAGTTGAGATCGTACTCGGCGACCTTCACGCCGTTCAGCCAGTGCTCGCCCTTGCCGCCTTTCAGCACCAGCCGGCTGTGGTTGAACTCGCCCACCGGCCTGGTCGCATCGGTCGTCGGCGCATAGAGGCCGTAGAGCGCGCCGGCGTGCTCGGCCACAGGCTCGCCGCGGGCGTTGTCGACCAGCTGGTATTCCGGGCCCGACTGGTAGGTCTGGGTCCCGTCCTCGGTGACGTGGAACATGACGCCGGAGTTGCCCTTCGGCCCGACCTTCCAGTCCCAGACCAGCTCGAAGTCGCCGAACTGCGCCTTCGTCATGATGTCCTTGGACGTCTTCGGGTCCGGCCCAAGCGCGCCGTCGACGACGTGCCAGCCGGCGTCGGGCGCGGGCGCCTTGAAGCCGCGCCAGCCCTCGGTGGTCTTGCCGTCGAACAGCAGCTTCCAGCCCGCAGCCTTCTCGGCCGCGGTCAGCATGTTGTCGGCGGCGTGAGCCGCGCCACCCGCCAGAGCGATCGCCATGACCGCACCAAGCATCGCCGCCTTCATCGCGTTCCCTCTCATAGACCCAGCGCCTTCAGACGCTCTTCCACCAGCGCGACGACTTGGGCCGACGGGCCGGGATCCGAGGCGCGCACCTCGTTGCCGATGTAGCCGATGTCTTTGAACCCGGCCTCGGTCGTGTAATAGGCCCCGATCGTCAGCGCCCGGAAGCGCTTGAAGAAGGCAGCATCGTCCGTTTCCTTCGAGGTGCGCAGCGCCTCGAGCGCCGCCGTTCGATCACCAGCCAGCTTCCGCGCCAGAGCCTTCAGGCCGTCACGGATGACAGGCCGATCCTCGACCTGGTCCGGATACGGCGCGCTGATCCACTCGTCGATGAAGTCGGGGATGCCGAGCGCGCTGGCGGCGGGCGCCGTGGCGCTGGCCGGCAGGATGAAGTCCGAGAGCACGGCGGCGGCCTGCAGCTCGTCGTCGGAGAGCAGGCGCGGCCAGGCCGCCTTCGCCGGCGGATTGAGCTTAGGGTCGGTGCCGTAGCCGGGGACCTTGGCGTCCGGGAAGATGGCGTCGCGATAGATGACGACGCCCGTGCCGGCGGCCGCTGCGGCGCCGACGGCGCCCACCCAGATCAGCGCCGTCCGGCGGCTGATCTTCGGCTGATAGGGCTTGTCGGTTTCGTGGGTCACAGGTCACCGCGCTTGGCCAGGGTCGCCAGGTGGTCGGCGGACCGCCAGGCGAGCGCCAGGATCGACAGGGTCGGGTTCTTGTCGGGGCTCGAGACCAGCACCGCGCCGTCCGTGACGAACAGGTTCGGGACGGCCCAGGCCTGGCCGTACTGATTGACCACCGAGTCCGTCTCGGACGCGCCCATGCGGACGGTGCCGACCTCGTGGATCATCTCGCCGCCTTTGGAGATCGCCTTGCGACCGTCGCGCTCGACTTCGCCGACCGGCTTACCGCCCAGGCGGTCGATCACCTCCAGGAAGGTGGTGACCATGTGCGCGGCCTGACGGGTCTCGGCCTCGCCCCACTTCCAGTGGAAGCGCAGCACCGGAATGCCCCACTTGTCCTTCACGGTCGGATCGAGCTCGCAGTAGCAGTCGTCGTTGGGGATCATCTCCCCCCGCCCGTTGAAGCTGATAAGGCTGCCGTAGCGCTGGCGCAGGCGTCCGCGCAGGTCATCGCCCACGCTGGTCTCGTCGTCGCCGACAAGGCGGGCGATGTTCATCGATGGCATCTGGCGGCCGCCGCCGATCTCGATGTGATAGCCGCGCGGGAAGCCCAGCTCGGCGTGCTTGTCGTAGCCCCACCACGGCACATAGGTGTGCGAGACGCTCATGCCGTCGTCGTTGGTGGGCGGCAGGCCCTCCAGCGCCGGGAACTGGCCGGTCACGTTCAGTCCCGTGCTGTCCATCAGATAGCGGCCGACCATGCCGTGGGCGTTGCAGAGGCCGTCGGGGAACTTCGCGCTCTTCGAGTTCAGCAGGATGCGGGCCGTCTCGCCCGAACCCGCCGCAAGGACCACCACCCGTGCGGTCACCGAATGGTGCTCGCCGGTGACCCGGTCGACGAAGGTGACGCCCTTGGCCTTGCCGGCCTTGTCCAGATCGACCTGGTAGACGAGGGCATTCGTGCGGATGGTCAGGTTCTTGGTCGCCAGCGCCGGCGGGATCAGCACAGTCGTCGACTGGAAGTTCGCGCCGATGGAGCAGCCCCGGCCGCAGGGCGTGGCGAAGACGCAGATGTTGCGACCGTCCATCTGCTCGACGGCGCTGGTGAGCACCGCCCCGTGCATCGGCACGACAGGTATCCCCATGGCCTCGAAGCCGCGGGCATAGAAGCGCTCGAAGGCCCGGGGCGGCGGGCTCTCCAGCAGGCAGCCCGGCGGCGAGTCGGGCGTGTTCAGCAGGTTGCGCGGCGCGGCCGCGCCGGTGACGCCGATCAGCTTCTCGGTCCTGTCGTACCAGGGCGCGAGGTCGTCGTAGGTGATCGGCCAGTCGTAGCCGAGCCCGTCCCGGCTGCGGGGCTTGAAGTCCAGCTCGCCGAAGCGCAGCGAGATGCGGCCCCAGTGGTTGGTCCGGCCGCCCAGCATGCGCGGCCGCCACCAGATGAACTCTTCCGAGCCCTCGGCCACGGTGTAGGGCTCGTTCGGCACTTCCCAGCCGCCGTCGACGGTGGCGTCGTAGAAGCCGAACGGCTTGTCCGGCGTCGAGACCCCGCGCAGCGGCGCCTCGGCGTTCGTCTGGTACATCGGGGTCTCGGCGACGGGGTCGTAGTCCCGGCCGGCTTCCAGCATCAGGACCTTCAGACCGGACTTCGTCAGGTGATAGGCGCTCATCCCGCCGCCGGCGCCGGAGCCGACAACGATCACGTCATAAGGCTCCGCCGCCGCCACGCTCGCCCCTCCCCGAAGCCCGCACGCGGCCGGCAGGTTGGCGCGAACCGGGCGACCCGCCAAGGGCAGATCGCGATTGCCTAGGCAGAGGGCGGGAGACGGCCGGGGCTGGCGGGACGATGGGGGATCACGGCGCGCAGCTTCAGGCCCCTCTTGGCGCCCGCAAGCAGTTCGAGCCCGCCGTGGAGCTGAAGGAGCCTGGCCTTCATGCCGCTGACGCCCACGCCCTGCGCGGCGCGGTCGACACCGCCAGACGGCAGACCGATCCCGTCGTCCTCGACCTCAAGCACCGCGCCCTCGTCCATGCGGCGCAGGCGGATGTAGGCGTTGGCGGCCATGGCGTGCCGATAGACGTTCATCAGCGCCTCCTGCACGACCCGGTAGAGCGCCGCCTCGCTGGCGTAAGGCAGGCGCCCGAAACCGCGGGCCACCTTCACCGAGACGTTCAGTCCGGTGCGCCGGGCGAACCCCGCCGCGAAGGCCCGGACACAGCGCTCCAGCCCCTGCTCCTGCAGGCCCGGCGGGTGCAGCACGAAGCTGAAGTTGCGGATCTCGGACTGGGCGCCGGACACCGCCTGTCGCACATCGTCCAGCAGGCGCAGCGCCGTCGGGCTGAGGCCCCCTTGCCGCTCGAGAGCTCCGAGGCCGAGGCGGGCGGCGAGCAGCAACTGAGCCGTCGAGTCGTGCAGCTCACGGCCGATCCTTCGGCGTTCCGCCAGCTCGGCCTTGGCGAGCGCCGTGACAGCCTGGTTCAGCGCGGCCGCGTGCTCGTATTCCTCGGTCATGTCGTCGGCGACGCCGATGATGCGCTGGACCTGGCCATCGGCGTCGCGCGTGAAGGTTCGCGTGCGAAGGCCGATCCACAACCACCGCCCCTCAACGCCCCGCATGCGGAAGGTCCCGGTGAGGACGCGATCATCCACGGCGCTGGCCTGCGCCTCGATGAAAGCCGCAAACCGCTCGCGGTCATCCTCATGCACCAGCTTGCGCACGTCCTCGATGACCAGCCGACCGCCGGGCAATCCCAGGCGTTCACCGACGGGATGGTGGGAATGGCGCAGGACCTTGCGCGGCACGTCGTGGATGAAGATGAGCCCCCGGCTCATCGCCGACATCTCCGCCAGAACTCCGGACTCGCCCAACTCCGCCAGGGTGCTCGGCTGCTTCGGCGGCGGCGGAAAGCAGCAGATAGCGCCGGTCCTCCAGCGCCAGCGGCTTCAGTTCCAGCTCCAGCCGCACCACGTCATAGCCGCGGGCATGGGCGATCCGCAGGCGGACGGTCTCGTCGTGGGCGAGGGCCAGGGCGCAGGCCTGGCGGATCTGAGTGGATGCGGTGGCGCGGAACGCCTTGTCGAGGCGGACCCCCCCGAGGCGCGCCCGTGATCCACCGACCAGGTCGAGAAAGGCGTCGTTGGCCGTATGGATCGTCGGCAGCCCTTCGTCGGCCAAGGCGAGCGCCATCGGCGCCGGGGCCTGCTCGAACAGGCGGTTGAGTCCTGCGACGCCGAGTTCCCCGCCCTCACAGGCGTGCGGGAAGGACATACCCCAGTCTCCCCTCGCACTGCGGCTGTCCTCCGCCTCGAGTGAGGCAAGTCCCTGACACGCGGCAGGCGAGCTCAGCCGCACGATACACCCAAAGCGGGTATTTGCCCTCGCGTTTTTCACCTAGGTGAATCTTGGATGCCGCGCATCAGGTCCGACCCTCAGGCCGCCCTTAAGGGCGGCCCGCGGCGCCGAGCCGCGGAGCTGAGGCCGCAGAGGGCGCGTCCCTGACGAATGCTCAGCCCGCGTCAGGTATCCGCCGGATATTCCTGCGTCCTGGATCGTGGCTGGATAGGCGTCGCCCGGTCCCACACACCCCCAAGGCCGACGGCCGGGCGTCAGACGGCTCTCCAGCCGACCGACAGACCCCGCAGGGCCAGACCGACCCTGCGGGGTCCTTCGCTTTTGTGGGGTCCGCGGCCCTGCGCCCTCGGGCGCGGACCTGATCGAAGGGGTCGGCTCGCCATGCTCCCATGACGGCTCCCAGAGGCGACGAGGCCCCGGCCATGAACGCTCCATTGCGCGACGCCCGCACACCCGCCACGCCCTCGCCGCACGGCATGATCTGGATCGACGGCGGCGGCTTCCGGATGGGCTCGGGGCGGGCCGTGGAGGTGAGCGGCTTCTTCATCGACGCCCGGCCGGTGACCAACCGCGCCTTCGCCCGCTTCGTGGACGAGACCGGCTGGGTGACGTTCGCAGAGCTCGCGCCGGAGGCGGCCCGTGGCTTCACGTGGCGCGCCGTTCGGGTCGGGCAGCTCCCTTGGAAGCCGGTGGGATGGCCCGGTGGCGCACGTCGCCTGGCTGGACGCCCAGGCCTATGCGAGCTGGGTCGGGAAGAGCCTTCCGACCGAAGCCGAATGGGAGTTCGCGGCCCAGCGCGGCCTGCAGGACATGGCGGGCGGCGTCTGGGAGTGGACGCGGGACTGGTGGGCCGTTCCGTCGGCCCAGGCGAACCCTGGCGAGGTCCTGCGCAATCCGAGCGGCGGCCGCATCGCTGAAAGCTGCGGCGGCCGCGATGCGGACCTGGGTATCCCGCGCAAGGTGCTGAAGGGCGGCCCAGGCCTCTTTGCATCGGCCTCCAGTCGCCGGGCCCGGGCGACGGCGCGGCGCGCCCAGCCGATCGACACCTCAACCGCTCACGTGGGCTTCCGCTGCGTCCTGCGGCCGCAAGCCGAATGATGGAGATACCGATGGCCAAGTTCTTCGCCGAGTTCGTCGGCACGCTCATCCTGGTGCTCTTCGGTTGCGGCGCCGCCGTGCTCGCGGGCGAGTACGTCGGCCAGCTGGGGGTCGCCCTCGCCTTTGGCTTCGCCATCGTGGCGCTGGCCTACGGCCTGGGTCCGATCTCAGGCGGCCATGTGAACCCGGCCGTCAGCCTGGGCGCCTGGATCGCCGGGCGGATGAGCGCTCGCGACATGCTGCTCTACTGGCTGGCCCAGGCGCTGGGGGCCGTAGCTGGAGCAGCCTTGGTCGGGACGATCTCTGGCGGCTTCTACGTTCTCGGCCAGAACGGCTGGGGGCCGGGCTTCCTCGGCGAGTACGCCTTGCCGGCCGCCTTCCTGTTCGAGGTCGTCATGACGGCGCTGTTCGTGGCCGTGATCCTTGGCGCGACGGGCGCGGGCGCGCCCGTGGGGTTCGCAGGCCTGGCCATCGGGGTGACCCTGGCGGCGATCCACATCGTCGGCATCCAGGTGACCGGCGTCTCCGTAAACCCGGCGCGCAGCTTCGGCCCGGCGGTGCTGGCCGGCGGCCAGGCGCTCGCCCAGCTCTGGCTCTTCATCGTCGCACCGATGCTCGGCGCGGCGATCGGCGCAGCGCCCTTCCGGCTCGGCCTTCTCGAACGTCGCGCCCCGGCCGTGGCATGAACCTCGTCCGAACCCTGATCGTCGCCGCGCTGGCAGGACCCGGAATCAGCTCGGCGCAGCCGGCGGACATCCTGGCCAAGATCCCGCCCTCCTATCTGGCGCGGGGCGATGCGCCGGACAGCCTCGCGATCCTGCCGCCCGCGCCGGCGCAAGGATCGTCCGAGCAGGCCCGCGACGACGCGATGGCCAGGGCCGCCCAGACCCTGCGGGGCACGTCGCGCTGGCGCCAGGCGGCGCTGGACGCCGAGCTGAAGTTCCCGGCCGCGGCCCAGGCATTCGCCTGCGCGCTCGGCGTCGAGGTCAGCCCGACCGCGACGCCCCGGCTCTATGCACTGCTCGGCAAGACGCTGATCGACGTCGGCCTGTCCACCTATCCGACCAAGACCAGGTACCAGCGGACGCGCCCGTTCGTGGCCACCCGCACGTCGACCTGCACGCCCGACGACGAGGCGTTTCTGCGGACAGACGGCTCGTACCCTTCGGGGCATAGCGCAGTGGGCTGGGGCTGGGCGTTGGTGCTCGCGGAGGCGGCGCCCGTCCGCGTAGGACAGGTGCTGGCCCGCGGCCGGGCGTTCGGCCAGAGCCGGGTCATCTGCAACGTCCATTGGCAGAGCGACGTCGACGAGGGCCGGGTGATGGCGGCGGCCACCGTGGCGCGGCTGCATGCCGAGCCGCAATTTCGCGCCGATGTCGAGGCCGCGCGCGGCGAGCTCGCGGCGGCTCGGGCCGCCGGCCGCAAGCCAGCCCGCGACTGCGCCGCCGAGGCCGAGGCGCTGGCAGCCGCCGGCTAGACCTAGCCGCCGAACCCGCGGCTAAGCGCCTGCAGCGCCGGGGTTAGCTTGTCCCAATAAGGCCGCGCGCATTCGGCGTGCCAATTCTCGCTGCCGTGGGCGAAGTGCATCAGGGTCGAGGTCTCGCCGTCGGCGACTGGCCGGCGGCACTTCGGGCACCACGGCCCGCGCGGGTCGCCGCCTGGGACTGCGTCGAACGCCATGGAATCTCCTTCCAGGCCACCCCAGCCCGGACTTGCCGAACACCATCCCGCGATTCGGGTTCCGGTGAAGAAGACCGCACCGCACCGCCTGGGGCCGGCTCCGGGTTCAACCTGATCGAGTATTGCTCGAGCCAACTCTACCGTCGCACGGCCATCCAGCAGGAGCGCTGCCATGCCTAAGGGCAAGCCCAACATCCTCGTCATTTGGGGCGACGACATCGGTATCTCGAACCTGTCCTGCTACACGCAGGGCCTGATGGGGTACCGGACCCCCAACATCGACCGGATCGCCCAGGAAGGCATGTTGTTCACCGACAGCTATGGCGAGCAGAGCTGCACGGCGGGGCGCTCCAGCTTCATCACCGGTCAGAGCGTATATCGGACCGGGCTGTCCAAGGTCGGCCTGCCCGCCGCCCCGATCGGCATGAACCAGAAGCTGGTGACCATCGCCGCGCTGCTGAAGGAGCAGGGCTACGCCACCGGACAGTTCGGCAAGAACCACCTGGGCGACCTCAACCACATGCTGCCCACCAACCATGGCTTCGACGAGTTCTTCGGGAACCTCTACCACCTGAACGCCGAGGAAGACCCGGAGATGGAAAGCTACCCGAAGGACCCGAAATTCCGCGAGATGTTCGGACCCCGTGGCGTCATCCACTCCTGGGCGACGGACGTCGACGATCCCACCGAGATGCCTCGCTGGGGCCGGATCGGAAAGCAGAAGATCAAGGACACGGGGCCGCTCAACCGCAAGCGGATGGAGACCTGCGACGACGAGTTCGTCGCCGCGGCCACCGACTTCATCAAGCGCGCGCAGGCCGAGGGCAAGCCGTTCTTCGTGTGGCTCAACACCACCCATATGCACTTCATCACCCACCCGAAGCCCGAGAGCAAAGGCCAGGCGGGGCGGTGGCAATCGACTACCACGACACCATGATCGACCATGACAGGAACGTCGGGCAGATGCTGGACCTGCTAGACGAGCTGGGCCTCGCCGACGAAACCTTCGTGCAATATTCGACCGACAACGGGCCGCACCGGAACTCCTGGCCCGACGCCGGCACCACCCCGTTCCGGAGCGAGAAGAACACCAACTGGGAAGGCGCCTTCCGTATCCCGATGCTGGTCCGCTGGCCCGGCAAGGTCCCGGCGGGCGCGGTGTCGAACGGCATCGTCCAGCACCACGACTGGCTGCCGACGTTCCTCGACATCGCCGGCGCGCCAGACGTCATCGAGAAGCTCAAGACCGGCTACAAGGCCTGCGGCCGGAGCTACAAGAACCACATCGACGGGTTCAGCCTGGTCGGCCACATCACCGGCCAGGAGAACGAGAGCCCCCGCAACTTCTTCTTCTACTTCTCGGACGACGGCGACCTGCTCGGCTTGCGTTACGACAACTGGAAGCTCGCCTTCATGGAGCAGCGCGCCCGCGGGACGATGCAGGTCTGGGCCGAGCCGTTCACGAAGCTTCGGGTGCCGAAGATCTTCAACCTGCGCACCGATCCCTACGAGTACGCCGACATCACCTCGAACAGCTATTGGGACTGGTACTTCCACAACGCATTCCTTGTGATCGCTGCGTCGGCGGTCGTCGGGAAGTTCGTCGAGACCTTCCAGGAGTTCCCGCCCGTCCAGCACGCGAACACCTTCACGGTCGACGATGCGCTGGCGAAGATGGCGGACGCGACAGCCGGCATGAGCTGAGCGCGCGCAATCAGTGGCAGGCCCGGGTTCGCCCGGGCCTTTCGCATTTCAGAACGCCTCGCCGATCGAGAAATAGACCGCCTGGCTGTCCTTGCCCCAGGCGTAGTCGATGGCGGCGTTGACCCTGTACGTCTTGGAAGCCTGGATCCGCAGGCCGAGCCCGGCGGCCGGCAGCAACTCGTCGGTGCTCATGCGGCTGAAGCTGGGGCCCACCTCGCCGACGCCCGCGAATGCAACGCCGCCGATGCGCCAGAACAGATGGCGGCGGTACTCCGCCTGCACCGCGTACATGGCCCGGTCGCGATACTGGCCCGCCACATAGCCGCGCAGATCGTTGGCCATGCCGAAATTGCAGATGTCATAGAACGGCGCGCGGTCGCCGGCCGAGCAGATCGACACCCGCCACGCCAGGACCGACTTGTCATCCAGCGGGTGATAGCCGTTCGCGGACGCCTCCACCCGCCAGTAGTTGTCGTCGCCGCCAAGCGCCTTGGCGGCCTTCAGTGCATTGCCCTTGATGTACAGCCCGCGGCGGGCGTTGAACTCGTTGTCGCGCGTGTCGTACTCCGCGGCCAGGCCCAGCGCCGACACGCGGCTTCGCAGCTCGGCCTCGGGCGGGACAAGGTCCGGGAACGGGACCTCCCCGAGGTTCAGCGTCGTGCGCATGTCAATGAACCGGTAGTGCGGCCCGGCGAACAGGTTTGGCCCGATACGCCAGAGGCCTTCGACGAGGGCGCCGGCGACTTCCTGGTCGATGGGGATAGCGCGACCGCGACGGCCGGCGTTCGGGCCGATGCCGAAGAAGTCCACTTTGAAGTCCCCGAGCCCCGCGCCCGCGGTCAGCCGCAGGCGGTCCTCCATCAGGTAGGCCTTCTGGAAGACGCCGCCCGCCCAACTGGTGTTGTCGGTGTAGAGGCCCGCCGCGCCGGTGGTCCACGGCCGCGCCGCGCCCGGCATGCGGTAGAGGCCGACCGCCGCCACCGCCAGGCCGTTGCCGATCGCCGGGTTCGACACCGGGATCGGCATCACGACGAACCGCAGGTCGTGTTCGGGTTTCGCCTCAGCCGCCGGTTCGGCGCCGGCGCCGGCCTCCTGAGCCCGGGCGCCGCCCGCGGCGAGGAGGCACACGGCGATGGCAAGGGGACGCGAGCGCATGACAGGCCTCATGCTTCCCTTCCGGGGCTGACGCGCCAATCGGGTCAAACCCGCTCCGCAATGGGCCGGACCCCGGTCTCCCCCCACGAACCGGGGCGCCCGGCCGGACTGCTCTCAGGGCTCGACCGGATACAGCGCAGGCCATCGGTGTCCGACGCTCGGCTGGACCGCTCGCGACGGCGGTTCATCGTGGAGCGTCCCATGCGCAGATTAAAGGCCTGGCTTGCGGGCGGCGCGGCGACCCTCGCCCTGGCGGGCGCGGCGCAGGCGACCGAGGGCGGCGCCAGCACCTATCTGCTAGGCTCCGGCGGGCCAGGCGCCGCGGTGCTGCCGCCGGTGGAAGGCGTGTTCTTCGCCAACACCTTCTACCACTACGACGCCAAGGCGAGCGGCGAGCGCCAGTTTCCCGTGGGCGGCAATGTGGTGGCCGGGCTGAAGGTCAACTTGAACGCCGACTTCGCCACCGTGCTCTGGGCCCCAACCACGAACTTCGCCGGCGGGACGTTGGCCGTCGGCGCAGCCCTGCCCGTCGGCGTCCCGGCGGTGGACGTCAACGCCGTCATCACGGGGCCGCTGGGCGGGCAGATCGGCGTCACGCGCAGCGAGGACGCCTTCATCGTCGGCGACCCGCTCCTGACCGCGTCGGTCGGCTGGAAACGCGGCGACTGGCATTATGTGGTGAGCAGCCTGGTGAATGTGCCGGTGGGCGACTACCGCGCCGGGCGCCTTGCCAACCTCGCATTCCACCGCTGGGCCTTCGACGCCTCGGCGGCCGTCACCTGGAAGGACGAGGGCAGCGGCTGGGACGTTTCGGCCAAGACCGGGGTGACCTTCAACGGCGTCAACGACTCGACCGATTACGACAGCGGCGACGAGTGGCATCTGGAAGCGTCGGTGGAGAAGACCCTCTCCCCGAAATGGTCCATCGGCGCCCAGGCCTACTATCTCAGCCAGTTCAGCAACGACACAGGCTCGGGCGCACGGCTCGGGCCGTTCCGCGGCCAGATCACCGGGGTCGGCGCAACCGCGGCCTACAACTTCAAGATCGGGCCGGCGCCCGCGACCCTGCGGCTGCATGCCTTCACCGAAATGGACGCCAAGAACCGGCCGGAAGGCCATGCGGTCTTCCTGGATTTCAGCATGCCCCTGTACGTCGTCATGCCGAAGGCGAAGCCGCAGTGAGGGAGCTCTCGCCATGACCGTCCGCACGTCCCCCGTGCGCCCGCAGCGCCTGGGCCAGGCGCCATTGCCGCCTGTGCCGGACCTGACTGGCGAGAGCTCGGACAAGGCGTCCGTGGGCTATTCGCACTACCGTACCGACCTCTCCCACCACCGGACGGAACTGTCGGAGCATCGCACCGATCTTTCCGAATTCCGGACCGACCTCTCGGGCGAGCGCACCGAGATGTCGATGCGCCGCACCGGCATGTCGTTCCAGCGCACCCGCATGTCGGCCGACCGGACCCTGATGTCGGTGATCCGCACCTCGCTGTCGCTGATCGGGTTCGGCTTCACGATCTACCAGGCGTTTGACAAGCTGCGCGACGCCGCCGTCATCCACAGCGCCGCTGCGCCTCGCAACTTCGGCCTGACGCTGGTGTTGCTGGGCAGCCTGATCCTCGTCGGGGGGATCGTGCAGCACGCACGCTTCGCTTTGGGCCTGCGGCGGATCCGCACCGAGATGAAGGCGGGAGGCCTGATCCACGGCGAGACCGCATTTCCGATCTCGGTCACCTTCGTTGTCGCCAACGCGCTGCTGCTGGTCGGCCTCACAGCGGCGGCCAGCATTCTGACAGGTCGATCACTGTTCGGTTAGATCATTGAACAAGCGTGATTTGTCGCCCGCGGATGGGGAGCTTATAAGCTGCCCGCTCGTACTCCGCGTCCCCGGCTGAATTGGATCAGGCTTGGCCGACTCTTCGCTACTTCGTCTGACCGATCTTGAGCTCGACGCCCTCACGGAGCTGATCAACATCGGCGTCGGCCGGGCGGCCGCCAATCTCGCCATGATGTGCGGCGACGCCGTGACGCTGTCGGTTCCGGCAGTGTCCACAGTCACCCCCGAGCAGGCCGCCGAGATGGTAGGCGGCGCGCGCATCGGCAAGATGGTGGCGGTCGAGCAGGACTACGCCGGCGACGTGTACGGACGAGCGTTGCTGATCTTCCCGGAGTCGAACAGCCTGGAGCTGGTGAAGGCGGTTTCGGGCGACGCCGTGGCCGTCGAGGACATCGCGGCGCTCGCTCCCGAGGCGCTGTTGGAGACCGGCAACGTCGTGCTGCAGGCCTGCCTCGGCACCATCGCCAACATGCTGCACCGTAACCTGAACATCGGAACGCCCAAGCTGATCGAAGGTAGGGCGCGCGAGATGTTCCCGCGCGTGTCGAAGGACGCGGTGCTGTTCGTCTACATCAACTTCTCGCTGCGAGGCCGGCGGATCCGCGGCTACATCGCGCTGCTGATGGAGCTGGCCGCCATGACGGCCTTGAAACGGCTGGTCGCCGAATTCGTCGAACGCGAGACCTGAGACCGCCTCAGCGCCCGATCATCTCGCCGATCTTCTGGGCCAGCGCGTCCATGGCGAAGGGTTTGGAGATCATCTCCATCCCGGCCCCCAGGAACTCTGAGCGCCGCGCCGCGCCGGCCGCATAGCCGGTCATGAACAGCACCGGCAGGTCGGGCCGAAGTTCGCGGGCCAGCTCGGCGAGTTGCCGGCCGTTGAGACCAGGCAGGCCGACGTCGCTGACCATCAGGTCCAGCCGCCGGGGCGAGCGCAGCACCTCCAGGGCCTCCTCCGAGCTCGAGGCCTCGATGGCCTGGTAGCCCAGCTCGCCGAGCAGCTCGATGACCACGGGCCGGACCGACGGATCGTCCTCCACGACCAGAACCGCCTCCCCCGCGCCCGTCGGCGTGTCGGCGACATCGAGCGGGGCGGCGTCCTCGGCCTCGTCGCCGACGTGGCGCGGAAGATAGAGCCGCACGGTCGTCCCGCGCCCCAGCTCGCTGTAGATCGTCACGTCGCCGCCCGACTGGCGCGCGAACCCGAACACCATGGAGAGGCCGAGGCCCGTGCCCTGGCCGAGCGGCTTGGTCGTGAAGAACGGATCGAAGACCCGCGCGATGACCTCCGGTGACATGCCCGACCCGCTGTCGCTCACACTGAGCTGGACGTAGTCGCCTGGGTCCACCCCCTCGGCGGCGGCCTCGGCAAGGCGCACGTTCGCTGTCTCGATCGTCAGCTTGCCGCCGTCCGCCATGGCGTCCCGGGCGTTGATGGCGAGGTTCAGCAGCGCGCTTTCCAGCTGGTTGGCGTCGACGGCCGTCCGCCACAGGCCAGCGTCGAGCTGGACGGCCAGATCGACGCGCTCCCCAAGCGTGCGACGCAGCAGGTCCTCCATCGAACCGACCAGCGCGTTCGCATCGACCGATTGCGGATCAAGCGTCTGCTGCCGCGAAAAGGCGAGCAGGCGGTGGGTGAGCGCCGCGGCCCGCTCAGCCGATGCGATGGCGCCGGTGATGAACCGCTTAGCGTCAGCGACCCGGCCTTCGGTGATCCGGCGCTGAACCATATCGAGCCCGCCCAGCACGCCGGTGAGCATGTTGTTGAAGTCATGGGCGATGCCGCCGGTCAGCTGGCCCACAGCCTCCATCTTCTGGCTTTGGCGGAGCTGCTGCTCCAGCTGCTTGCGCTCGGTCACGTCACGGCCGACGGCGTAGAACGCCTCGCCCTGCGGGATGACCGTCCAGTTCACCCAGCGCCAGCCGCCGTCCTTGGCCAGCATCCGGGCGTCGAAGTCCTCCAGGGCGATGTTCCCCTCTTGGCCGGCCCACTTGCCGCGGGCGGCCAGGAGATCTTCGGCCTGGACGAAATCCTGGAAGCTGCGCCCCACGACCTCGGACTCGTCGTAGCCCAGCAGCCGACCCCATGCGGGATTCACGGCGCGATAGACGCCATCCCGACCGACGACGCCGAAGAGGTCGCGCGAAGCGGTCCACAGGCGGTCACGCTCCTGGGTGCGGGCCTCGACCCGCTCCTCGAGGGTACGGGCCAGGTCCCGGAGTTGAGCCTCGGCCGACTTGGCGGCGGTGATGTCGTAGATGGCGCCCAGCGTCGCCGGCCCAGCGGCGTCGGCGCCTGGCCGTCGCTCGCCCTGCACCGCCAGCCAGCGCAGTTCGCCGTTGTCGGCGCGCCGGATCCGGACCTCGGCGCGGACCGAAGCGCCGTTCGGAAGGTCCTGGGCTGCGGCGCCGATCAGTGGCGGATCGCCGGGCTCCACCAGGCCGTTGATCGTGTGCACCGGCAGGCTGTCGGCCGGACGCAGGCCCAGCAGTCGGCAGAACTGATCCGACACGGCGACAGTCCCAAAGCCTTCGACGAACTCGAAGGTGCCGACGCCGCCCGCGCCCTGGGCGATCCGCAGCCGCTCCTCGACACGCTTCTGCTCGGTGACGTCGGCGAGCACGCCCGTGAAGGTGCGGGGTCGGCGGTCCGCGCGCTGCTCGGCGCGGCCCCGGGCGCTCACCCAGCGAACACCATCCTCTGCGACCACCCGAAAGTCGCGAGCAAACACCTCAGCCCCCTGGGCGACGCCTGCGACGGCGATGGTCAGCCGCAGGCGGTCCTCGGGATGCACGCGGGCGAAGAACGCCTGGGCGGGCACCCCTGCGAGCGCCTGATCGGCCGGTAGGCCCAGCAGGGCCGCGAACCGGGCGTCGCCGCGGACCTGCTCGCCCGCCAGGTCCCAGATCCAAAGACCCAGCGCGCCCGTCAGCGGCGGCTGCGCCACAGCGCCGCCCTCCTCCTCGTCCGCTCCGATCACTGCGTCAGGCTCCGGCCGCCGCGGGCGGGCCGACGACCCGCGAGATGAACTCGCCGACCAGGGTCTTCAGCGAGTCCAGCGAAGGCAGGTCCATCAGCACGGCGATGTAGCCGCGGATGTCGCGCTCGCTGATGGCGAAGTTGATGTAGAGGAACAGCACGACGCCCTCGGGGGCGGCGCTGTCCTCCAGCTGGAACAGGCGCGCCCCCTCGCCCCGGAGCACGCCGGGCAGCGACATGTCCAACGGCCGCTGAAGCATGTTGGCCATGGTGGCGAGGCAATTGTTCAGCACGACGTTGCCGGTCTCGGCCAGGGCCTCGTCTTCGAGGTCCCGCATCTCGGCCTCGCTGAGCTCATCGCCGGTGACGGCGCGGACCAGGGCCATGCTGTTGACCTCAGGGAAGATCAGCAGGGCGCGGCCGTCGAAGGCGCCGGTGAAGTCCTGCCGGACGGCCACGAGGTCGCCGACCTCGCGCTCGGCCATCATCCTCACCGCCTCGTTGCGGCTCACCACCTCCACCGAAGGCACCGACAGGAAGACCTGGCGGCCGACCATCTGGCGCAGGCTGGCGGCCGCGCGGCTGACGCCGATGTTGACCAGTTCGGTCAGAGCGTCGACCTCGAGATCGCTCAGGTAGATGGGCGGCTCGCTCATGACCCGGCCTGGCGCAGCTTGAGCGCCGCGCCGGAGAGGAAGCCGCGCAGCCCGTCCTCGGTGATGGGCTTGGGCACGAAGGTGGCGCCGGTGGCCCGGGCGCGCTCGATGACTTCGTCCTGGACGTTGGCCGTGGCGAGCGCGATCGGCATCTCGGGGTAGCGGGCGCGCAGTTCCTCGGCCAGTTCGAGGCCGTTCCTCCCGGGCATGTTGAAGTCGAGCAGCACGACGTCCACGGACTGAGCGTCGAGCACCGTCAGGGCCTCATCGGCGTTGCCCGCCTCGATGCGGGTCCATTCCGGTTGCAGGGCGGCGACCGCCTTGCCCACCACGATGCGGGCGAGCTTGCTGTCGTCGACGATGAGGACGGTCGTCAAATCGGTGCTCCTTCAGTCCCTTCGCTCCGTCCGGAAGGGAGAGTTTCAATAGCCCCGCCAGGCGGGTTTGTCGCCACGGCGGCGCCGCCGGCGAGCGCCGGAAGCAGGTGTTCGCGCAAGAAGGCGTCGCTCGGCGCCCCGCGCAGGGCCGGCCGGAAGGCCAGCAGCACCTGCGCCACCGCGCCATGCAACGCCTGGCAGCGCGAAAGGTCGACGGTGCGCACGCCCGAGCCCAACAAGCCCACCAGGACCTCGGCTTCCTCGACGCGGCAGGCGCCTTCCAGCCAGCCCACGTCGCCCTCGCGGCGCACGCTCATCCGATCAGCTCCGGCACGTCGAGCACCATCAGCACCCGGCCGTCGCCCAGGAGGCTGCTGCCGAGCAGGCCCGGCACGCGGGCCAGGACGCCGGCGAGCGGCCGCAGGGGCGCTTCGATGCGGTCGCCGAAGGCGTCCACGCTAACGGCGGCCAGCTCGTCGCCGGTGCGGACGATCATCACCTTGAGCTCTGACGGGTCGGCGGCCGGCTCGGGCATCTCCAGCAGGCCTGCGAGCGACACCAGCGGCACCGCGCGGTCGCGCCAAACGAGCGCTCGTCCCGCGCGCACGGGCGTCAGGCGCTCGGGCGCCACGCGCGTCGCCTCGACAACGCTTTCCAGCGGCACGCCGAAGGTCTCGCCCGCGGTCTCAACCATCATCAGCCGGGCAAGCCGCACGCGCACCGGCAGGCGGATCACGAACCGGGTCCCCGCATCCCGGGCGCTGTGGACCTCGACCCGGCCGCCCAAGGTCGCGACGCGGCTACGCACGGCGTCCAGGCCGACGCCGCGGCCAGACAGTTCGGTGACCTCGGCGGCTGTCGAGAAGCCCGGATGGAAGATCAGGTCGGCCGCCGCCTCGTCGGACATGGCGTCCAGCGCCTCGACGGAGGCCAGCCCCTTCTCCGCCGCCGCCCGGCGGACGCGGGCCATGTCGAGGCCGCGCCCGTCATCGGCCAACTCGATCAGCACCTCGTCGCCGGCAGGAACCGCCGAGAGCCGCACGACGGCCGGGACGGGCTTGCCCGCGGCGCGCCGGGCCGCGACAGGCTCGACCCCATGGTCGACGGCGTTGCGCAGCAGGTGGAGCAGCGGCTCGTACAATCCGTCGACGATGGTCTTGTCGACCTCCACAGCGTCGCCGCCGAGCACGAGGTCCACCTGCTTGCCCAAGCCGCCGGCGACCTGGCGGACGATCGGCGGGAAGCGGCGGAACAGGGGCGCCAACGGGACCAGGCGCATGCGCCCGATGCTCTCGTGCAGGCGCGCCACCCGGCGGTCGAGGTCGGCGTGCGCGGCCATCAGGCTGCGGCCGAGGGCGGAGGGCGTCGCGCCGGCGGTCTGGGCCACCAGATGCGCCAGGGCGTTCTTGGCCACCACGAGGTCGTCGACAGCAGCGGCCAAGGCATCCACGCGCGCGGCGTCCACGCGGATCGACCGCGCCTGGCCCTCGACCGGGATGCGCGGCGCGGGCGCTTCGACGACGGGCAGTTCGGCCAGCTCCACCTGGTCGGGCAGGAAGCGGAAGGCGGCGCGCACGGCGGCCAGCGAGGCGCGGCTCGCACCCGTCAGCACGAGGTTGCAGGCGAAGGGATCGTAGGCCGCAAGATCTTCGAACGGCGTCCGCGCGGCGACCCGCAGGACGGCAAGCTCGGGCACGCCGCCGACGATCGCGATGGGGTCGTCGCCGGAGAAAAAGGCGTCCGCCGCGGGCGTGTATCGGAACGCAACCAAAGGGCCCTCGCCGGCCGGCGCCTCCGCCCGCATGGCCTGCGCCCACGCCGCCACGGCTCCCGAGACCTTCGGTTCGGGCGCCGCGCTCGCGGACACGCCTTCCAGCCGGCTGCTGAGCGCGTCGGCGTCCGCGGCCGCGTCCACCGGCAACACGCCCTGCGTTGCGATCGCCTCGACCCAACGTTCCGCCTGCTGCACCGCCGCCAGCAGGGCTTCGACCAGGCCCGCGTCCACCGCTCGGTCGCCGCGCCGCACCTCGCTCAGCCGGTCCTCGGCGGCGTGGAAGGCGCGGCCCATGGCTTCAAAGCCGATGAGCCCGGCCGACCCCTTCAGCGTGTGCACGCCGCGGAACAGGCCCTCGAGGGCGGCGCTGTCGGCCGGCGCGGCTTCGAGCGCGAGCAGATCCTGTGAGGCCTGCTCGATCAGCTCGCGCGCCTCCTCGACGAAGGCCGGCAGCAGGTCGTCGCTCATGCGCCGTCCTCCGGCCGCTGATAGACGATGGCGTCCTTGAACCGGCGCACCTTGAACCGGTCGGAGATGCGCGTCATCGACTCCGAATGGCCGAGGCAGACGAAGCCGCCGGGACGCAGCGCGGTGTAGAGGTTCTCGACCGCGCGGGTGCGGGCGGCCTCGTCGAAATAGATCAGTACATTTCGGCAGAAGATCACATCGAACTGGCCCTGAGGCTCCAGTGTCGCGCGTTCCATCAGATTGGCCGGACCGAAGCTCACCGACTCCTTCAGGTCGTCGATGATCTCGCGCTCGCCGTGGAACGGGGGCTCGAAGTAGCGGTCCCGAACCTCGGCCGGCAGCCGCGCGAGGGCGCGTTCGCCGTAATGGCCTATGCGCGCCTGCTCGAGCGCCGCGGTGTCGACGTCGGAGCCGACGATCTCGACGTGATAGGCATCGACCATCGGCCAGGTCTCAAGCAGCCAGATTGCGATGGAATAGGCCTCTTCCCCCGTCGAGCACGGGAACGACCAGATACGGACCTTGTCGCCCGCGCTCTTGCCGCGCACGAGCTCGGGCAGCAGGTCGCTGGACAGACAGCGGAGCTGGTGGTCCTCGCGGTAGAAGTAGGTCTCGTTGACGGTGAAGGCGTTGATGAAGGCCGACAGCTCGGCGGCGTCGGCCCGCAACCGCGTGAAATAGGCCGCGAAGTTGGTGTCGCGCACGGCGCGCATGCGGTCGGCCAGGCGGCGCTCCACGTAGTAGCGCTTGCTCTCGCCATAGACCATGCCGGTGCGGTCGTAGAGGTAGCGGCAGAACCGCTCCAGGTCGGCGGGCGTGAGCTGCGGCTGGCTCATCTCAGGACCGCGGCCAGCAGGACTTCGGCGAGGGAGTCCAGCGGCGCGACGACGCCGGCGCCGCCCTGCCGCACCAGTTCGCCGGGCATGCCCCAGACCACGGCCGTCTCCTCGGCCTCCGCCGCGGTCCAGCCGCCCTCGGCGTGCAGCCGCGTCATGGCCGCGGCCCCGTCGCTGCCCATGCCCGTCATCAGCACGCCGGCCAGGCTCCTCGCCGGCAGGACCTCGCGGGCGCTGTCCACCAGCCGGTCGGCGCTCGGGTGCCAGCGGTAGGCGGGATCGGCCGGCGCGGCGAGCGCGAACAGGCTGCCGGACCGGCGGGTGACGATGACGTCGGCGTCGCCACGGCCGATGTAGACGCAACCGGGCCGCAGCGGCGTCGGCCGGGCGACCTCCACCACCTCCAGCGCGCAGATGCCGTCTAGCCGCTTTGCGAGAGGGCCGGTGAAGGCCTTCGGCATGTGCTGAGCGATCACGATCGGCCAGGGGAAATCGGCCGGCAGCGGCTGCAGCAGGGCGTCGAGCGCCGGCGGCCCGCCGGTGGAGCAGCCGACCAGCACCAGCCCTTCGCCAGGCGGCGCCCCGCCGGACGCCCCGTCCAGAGCCGACGGCGGCCGGCGGCGGGCGCGCGGCCGAGGCGCAGCACTCGCGCCCGAGAGGCCGCGGATCCGCTCAGCTAGGCGGTGACTGCGGCGGATGCGGGCGCCCGCGGCGGCGCGCACCGTCTCGACCAGCGGCGGCCCGAACGTGCCGATCTCGAGCGACAGCGCCTGGCCCGGCTTCTGCACGACGTCCACCGCGCCCAAGGCCAGCGCCTCGACGGTCTCGTCCGCGCCCTCGGCGGTGAGAGACGACAGCATGACCACCGGCGTCGGGCGCTCGACCATGATGCGGTCCAGGCACCCCAGCCCGTCGAGCCGCGGCATCTGCACGTCGAGCGTGATGACGTGCGGCTTGAACTCGGCGAGCAGCTCAAGCGCCTCCAGCCCGTCGCGGGCCACGGCGACCTCGAAGTCGCCGGCGTCGCGGAACAGGGCGACCAGGAGACGTCGGACCAGGGGAGAGTCGTCGACGATCAGGAGGCGGATCACGAGGCGGCCGGAGCCTCGCGCATAAGGTCGGCGATGAGGTCGGCCTCGGCCTTCTCGAGCAGCGCCTGGGGATCCACGATCAGCAGCACCCGAGCGTCATCGAGCTGGGCCACGCGGTCGAAGACGCCGCCCGTTCCCGTGATGTCGGGCGCCGTGGCGATGCGATCCTCGGGAGCCTCCAGGATCTCGGTCACCGCATCGACGGCAAAGCCGACGCTGAGCTCGCCCAGCCGGCAGATCACCACCCGAGGCCGCGTGGTTGCAGTCGCATCCTCGACGCCGAACCGTTGGCGCTGGGCGATGACGGGGATCACCGAGCCCCTCAGGCTCATCACGCCCACCACATAGGCCGGGGCGCGCGGGAGCCGGGTGAGGGTGTCCGGCAGGCGCACCACCTCCTCCACCGCCGCGATCGGCAGGGCGTAGGATTCGGCGCCCAGGGTGAAGACCAGGAACCTCTGGCCGGCCACGGTCGCGGCCTGGGTCGTCGTCTCCATCGCCTTCGCCCTCCGGCCATCCTCGAGGATCTGCGCCACGCTCTCGTCCCGGAACAGGCGCTCGGGCGCGAGGACCGACACCAGCCCGCCGCCCGGCAGGCGCAGCATGGCGTCCACCTGCGCCTCGCCGGCCCCGCGGTTCAGCACGCGCGGCACCGGCCCCAGCGCCTCGGGCGGCGCGCGCAGGATCGAGGTCATCTGGTCCACGACGAGGCCGACGCGGGCGTCGCCCAGCACCGCGACGATCACCCGCGACTGGGGGCTCAGCGCCTGCGGCTCCAGCCCCAGAAGCACGGCGGTGGAGACGAGCGGGAGGAGCGCGCCGCGCAGGCTGGTGACGCCCAGCATCGCCGCGTCGGTGCGCGGCAGGGCGGCGATCTCCGGCGGCAGGGCCAGCACCTCGCGCGCCTGCTCCAGGGGCAGGGCATAGGGTTGGCCGCCGAGCAGGAAACCCAAGAGGGCGACGTCCGGGGCGGCCGTCGCGGTGGTCTCGACACCGGCCAGCGGCGCGGCGCGGACCGCAGCGCGCGTCCGCGTCAGGCCGGCGAACTCCGCCTGCAGCAGGCTATCGAGGGCCAGCACCCGGGCCTCCGCGCCGTCGGTGAGCAGCAGCGCGCCCGGCTCGGCGGCGCCGGCGGCGAGCCCGGTCACCTCGTCCACCGCGAGACCCAGCGGCGGAGCTCCGCCCAGGACGACCAAACGGCCGCTCTCGCCTTCCTCGGAAGCCGTTCCGAGCACGGCGTCCAAGGCGACCACAGGCAGCACCTGCCCGCGCAGGCTGGCGACGCCCGCCAGCGCCTTCGGCGCATGCGGCACGCGCGTCACCCGCGGCTTGCGGACGACTTCCGTCACATCGGCGGCGGCCACCGCCAGACGCCAGTCGCCGACACGGAAGGTGAGAAGCGCGTCGTCCGCCGACACCAGCCTCAGCCCTCCGCCTGGAGGGCGTCGGCGAGTTCGGCGATCTCCTCGATGGCGGCCGCGAGGTCTTCGGCGCCGCGCGCCTGCTGGCGGGCCGCGGCGGCGCTCTGGGCCGCGGCCCCGCCGGCCTGCTCGGCGGCGGCGGCGATCTGCTGCGCGCCGAACGCCACCTCCTGTGAGGATTTCAGGATCACGCCCGCCGCCTGCAGCGTCTCGTCGGCGGCGAGGCGTACGGCGTCCATGTCCGCCGAAACGGCGGCCAGACGGTCGACGATGGCGGCGTTCTTGGCCACCTCCGCCTCGACCGCGACGGCCGATTGGTCGAGGTCGCGGCGCACGGCGACGATCTCGGCCTGCAGCGCGCGGACCACGTCCTTGACCTTGTCGGCGTTCTCAGCGGACTCGCGGGCCAGCGTGCGGATGTCACCGGACACTGTCGCGAAACCCAGGCCCGCGTCGCCGGCGCGCGCCGCCTCTACGGCGCCGGACACCGCCAGCATCGTGGTCTGCACGGCGATCAGGGCGATGGCGTCGACCAGCTTGTCGATCCGCCGGCCGGCATCCTCCAGGGCCGCGGCGCGGGCCGAACTCGCGCGCGTGTCCTGGAGCGCAGCTCCCACGCCCTGCAGCATCTTGCTGATGGCGTCGCGGCTGCCCTGCAGACGGGACTGGACGGCGCCGGCGGCGGTCAGCGTCTCTTGAGCGACCTCGCGCGTGCGGCCGGCGGAGCGCTCGATCTGCGCCAGGGCGGCGCTCGCCTGCTGAGTGGCCGACGCCTGGCCCTGGGCGCCGCGGTTGATCTGGTCGATGGCGACCAGGATCTCGGCGGCCGCGGCGGAAAGCTCCTGGACCGCGGCGGACAGCTGTTCGGCGGCCGCAGCCACCTGTTCGGCGCGCACCTTGCCGGTCTCGCCGGACTGCAGCGCCTCAGCCATCTCAGCCAGCGAATGGGCGGTGCGGTCGCTCTCCTCGAGCGAGCTCGCCTGCTGCTGCACGGCGCGCTGGGCCTCGGCCGCGGCGGCAGACTGCTCCTCGGCGGCGGCGGAAACGGTCTCGGCTCCACGCTGCGCCTCGCGCGCCGCGCCCTCGGCCTCGACGGCGGCGAGCAGGATGTCCTGGGCCCCACCGGCGAGCTGAGCCATCTCCCCGCGGATCTCGACCAGAATGCGCGAGACCTCGACGCCGGCCTGCGCTTCGCTGGCGGAGCGCGAGGCGGCGTCGCGGATCTGACCGGCCAGCGCCCGGACCTCTTCCAGGATTTCGCCGGCCAGGACGCCGACGTCCCGCGAGCGGCGCTCGGCGGTCTCGGCCAGGGCCCGGACTTCGTCGGCGACGACCGCGAAGCCGCGGCCGTGCTCGCCGGCCCGCGCCGCTTCGAGCGCGGCGTTGAGGGCCAGCAGATTGGTCTGGTCCGACATCTCGGCGACGGCGACGGTGATCTCCCCGATCGCCGTGGCCTGCGTCTCAAGGCCTGCCATCACCTCCACCGAGGCCAACTGCCGCTCGGCATTGGCTTGCACCGCGGCGACCGAAGCTTCGGTCTGGGCGGCGGTCTCGACGATCAGCGTCTGCAGCGTCTCGGCTCGCCGGCGCGAGGCATCGGCCCGCTCGCGCGACTGGGCGAATGCGGCGGCGAGCGCAGCCACGGAGCCCAGGGACTCGTGGCTGGCGCCGGCGGCCTCTTCGGCGGCGCTGGAAATCTGCTCAAGCGCGCGGCGAAGCTCCTCCGCAGCGGAGGCGGCCTCGGCCACCCCGCTGGCCAGCTCCTGGGTCGCCGCGCCGATGCGCTCGGCGGCGGTGTGGGTGCGGCTGGCGGCCGCCCGCCGGCGCGGCGGAGCCGCCTGAGCCGCAGGCCCGGCGTTCGGTTTCGGGGCGGCAGGCTCCGCCGCGGGAGGCGTCTTGCCGCCCCGCGTGGCCAAGCTTGAACGCTTTACGAGCGCCATTTCCGAATTCCCCCGCGCGCCCCCTCCGGACGCAGATGGATGAAGGTCGCGACGGGGCGCGGCCAGACGTCCGCGCAACAAGCCCCTCCGCAATGCAGAACACAAGCTTTGCCGTGAGGTTCCCTACCATCGGCTCTGGACTGCCGCGACGGCGCCCCGATGAACTAGGCGCCCTGCGACGGCAAGGAGCCCATCAATGCATCTCGACGACAGCATCTCGGCCGTGGTGACGGGCGGCGCCTCCGGCCTGGGCGGCGCCACCGCGCGGCGGCTGGCCAGCCGCGGCGTCCGCGTCGCGCTGTTCGACCTGAACGAGGAGCTGGGCGAGGCCCTGGCGGCCGAGATCGGCGGGGTGTTCTGCAAGGTCAACGTCACCTCGAGCGAGGAGGTGGACGCCGCCTTCGCCAAGGCCCGGGCCGCCCACGGCCAGGAACGGATCCTGGTCAACTGCGCCGGCGTCGGCGGCGGCGCCAAGACCGTTTCGCGCGACAAGCAGACGGGCGAGATCAAGGAGTACCCGCTGGAGAACTTCGAGCGGATCATCCAGGTGAACCTGATCGGCACCTTCCGCTGCATCACCAAAAGCGCGGCGGGCATGCTGAGCCTGCCGGTGCTGGAGGACGGCGACCGCGGCGCGATCGTCAACACCGCCTCCGTCGCGGCCGAAGACGGCCAGATCGGCCAGGTGGCCTACACAGCCTCCAAGGCCGGCATCGTCGGCCTGACCCTCACCGTCGCCCGCGACCTCTCCAGCGAGGCGATCCGCGTGAACACCATCCTCCCAGGCATCTTCGACACCCCGCTGCTTGGCCGCGCGGCCGAGCATGTGAAGGCCGGCCTCGCCGCCTCGGTGCCGTTCCCGAAGCGCCTCGGCCAGCCCGAGGAGTTCGCCCAGTTGGCCGAGACGATGATCACCAATAGCTACTTCAACGGCGAGGACGTGCGCCTGGACGGCGCCATCAGGATGCAGCCGCGCTAGGACGGCTGGCGCAGCGGCCCGCGGGCGATATGCTGTCGCCGATGAGTGACCAGGCGGCCGAGTTCGACCCGCTGCAGCTCGATCTGCAGCTATGCTTCGCCCTCTATTCGGCGAGCAACCTGGTGACGCGGCTCTACCGACCGCTGCTGGAGCCGCTGGGCCTCACCTATCCGCAGTACCTGGCGATGATGGCGTTGTGGGAGCGGAGCCCTCAGACGATGGGCGAGCTGTCGCGCCGCCTGCGGCTGGACTCCGGCACTCTGCAGCCGCTGTTCACCCGGCTGGAGACCCGCGGCCTGGTGCGGCGGACGCGCGATGCCGAGGACGAACGGCGGGTCCTCGTCGACCTGACGTCCGAGGGTCGGGGGCTGCGCGAGCAGGCGGCAGGGGTGCCGGGCGGCGCCTATTGCCAGTTGCCGTTGCCGCACAAGGACCTGGTGCGGCTGAAGTCGGAGCTGCAGCGACTGATCGACGGCCTCAGCTGAGGCTCAGATCCCGGCGTACCACTGGTAGCCGCGGTCCTCCCAATACCCGCCATTGCCGCGCCCGAGGTGGTCGAAGCTTTCGATCGCCTCGATACGCATGACGTACTTGGCCATCTTGTAGCCGAGCTGGCGCTCCAGCCGCAGTCGGATCGGCGCGCCGTATTCCACCGGCAGCGTCCGATCGTTCATCTCGTAGGCCAGCAGGGTCTGCGGGTGGAAGGCGTCCTCGACCGCAATGGTCTCGTAGTAGTCGCCCGTCCCGTCGAAGGTGAGCTCCAGGGTGTCGGCGCAGAAGAAGGCCAGGTACCGCGCCTGGGGCTTCAGACCGGCGCGCTCGATGAGCGGGCCCAACCGCGCGCCCTTCCATTTGGCGATGCAGCTCCAACCCTCGACGCAGTCGTGGCGGGTGATCTGGGTGCGCGACGGCGCGAGCCGCAGGTCGGCCAGCGAGAGGCTGAGCGGTCGCTCCACGAGCCCGCCAATCTCGAGGCGCCAATCGGCGAAGCCGTTGGCCAAGTGCGCCTGGTAGTCAGGGTTGTCCGGGTTGGTCGTGCCGTTCGCGCGGAAGTCGGGCGAGATGGCGCTCTCGGGATATTCGCGCGCCAGCACCTGGCGGCCGACCAGCCGGCGCTGGGCCGCCTCGGTGAAGCGCTCGATCGCCTGGAGGCTGGAAACCGCAGCGGGCGCCTGGACGGCGCGATCGCAGCCCGCGAGCGCGAGGCCGGCGGCGCCCGACAGCCAGGCGCGACGGTTGAGGGGCCCCGTCATGGCGCATCCCCCTTCGATCGGATGACGAACCACCCGGTAATGATCGAGCGCATCTCGTTGAGCGGGCCCGCCACGACGACCATGGCGATGTGGATGAGCAGGAACGTCACCAGCGACGCCGCGCCCAGGAAGTGGACCGTGCGCGCCGACTGCCGGCCGCCGAACATCTCCGACAGCGGCAGCAGCGCGTCGAGGGAGGGCGACATGGCGAGGCCGGTCAGCACCATGGCCGGCAGGATGACGACGCCGACGGCCAGGTAAGCCAGCTTCTGCAGCACATTGTAGCGGCGCTCGCCGTGGTCGAAGCGCAGCCGCAGGTGGTCGAGTATGGAGCGGCCCAGACCCGCCAGCTCGGAGCGCCCTGGCAACAGCTCGCGGCGCAACCGCCCCGCCAGCAGGTTGTAGGCGAGATAGGCCGCAAGGCTCGCAACCAGCAGCCAGGCAGCGGCGAAATGCCATTGCCGGCCGGCCCCGAGGTCGGCCGCCGCCGGCAGGGTGAGCCACGGCGGGAAGGCGCGCCCCTCCTCGTTCGCCGCGAAGGCGATGAACGCTTGGTCGAACCGCGAGACCTCGCCCCAGTAGAGGGCCGGATGGGCGTTGAGGATCTGCAGCCCGCTGAACAGCAGCAGGCCGAGGCTCAAGGCGGTGATCCAGTGGGTCAGGCGCACGAGGACGGGATGGCGATAGATCGCCACCCGTCCGCTGCTCAGGGGCCGGTCGGGCCGGGGCATCGGCAGCGCCCGATCACATGGGCGGCGGCTTGCCGCCCTCGCCGATCGTCACGGCGTTGGTCACCAGGCCGCCGGGCGTGGCGCCGGCGATCAGGAACACCGGCGTGCCGCGCTTCAGCTGCCCGCGCTGACCATCGGTGATCTGCACGATGGGGACGCTGCGCGGCACAGTGACCTTCCGCTTGCCCGAGCCGTAATCGACCTCGAGCTCGCGGCCGCTCTTGGCCACATTGATCTTGCCGACGGTCCCGTTGGTCATCATCGAGCCCTTCTTCTTGTCCCAGGCGTAGTGACCCTCGCCGATCTTCACGCCCGGCGGGAACACGTGGACCTCGAGCGACCGGCCAGTGCCGCCGGGCTGGGGCATCTCGGCCGAGCCGATGAAGCTGCCGGGCTTGATCTCATTGACGCTGATCGGTTTGGTCACCGCCACCCGCCAGTCCTTGGTGAGGCCTACGGTCAGCGGCTTGCCGGCCTTCGGGCGCACCTGGATCTTGTCGGCCTGGACGTCGGTGACGACGCCCCGAATGATCTGCGGCGCCTGGGCGTGGGCCGAAGACGCGACGGCGAGCGCGATCGCGCCCACAAGAGCGGCGAACCTGTTCATGAGACCTCCCGTTCAATTATCTTGTACACGATATACCTCTTGCGATTGTTGCAAGGGTGTTTCCGATCAGACCGCCTCACAGACCGAGGGCGGCCTTGGACATGATGTTGCGCTGAATCTCGTTCGTGCCGGCGTAGATCGTTCCCGCCCGGTCGTTGAGGTACTTCGCCGCGGTCGGATGCGCATAGGCAGGGCCAACCGAGACACCGTCGGCGGGCGGCGTGTGGCCAGGCATCGGCCCGCCCGGCGAAACCGCATGCGGCTGGTAGGCGGCGGCGTAGAGACCCGCGGCGGTGAGCGCGATGTGGGTCAGCCGCTGGCTGAGTTCGGTGCCCACCGTCTTCAGCAGCGACGCCGTGACGCCCGGCGAGTCCCCCACCGACAGCTTCGACATCAGTCGCAGTTCCTGCGCCTCCAGCGCCAGCACCTCGGTTTCGGCGTCAGCCGCGGCGCGGACCAACGCCCGACGCTCGCCTTCGGAGGCCGGATCGTCGAACGCTTCGCGCAGCATGGCGAAAATTCGATCCAGGCGAACCTTCATGCCCGGGGCGGCCACGCTGCCGCCGCGCTCGAACTCCATGAGGTACTTGGCCACCGTCCAGCCCTGGCCGATCGGCCCGACGGCATTGGCCTTGGGCACGCGCACGTCGGTGAAGAAGACGTGGTTCTGGATATGCTCGCCCGAAAGCGAGACGATCGGCTGCACCTCGACGCCCGGCGTCGTCATGTCGATCAGCAGGAAGGTGATGCCCTGCTGGCGGATCGCCTCGCGCGAGGTCCGCACCAGGCAGAAGATCCAGTTCGCGTAGTTGGCGTGGGTGGTCCACAGCTTGTGGCCGCTGCACACGAAGTGATCGCCATCTTCCACGGCGCTCATCTGCAGCGAGGCAAGGTCCGAACCCGACTCGGGCTCGGAGTAGCCCTGGCACCAGAAGTCGTCGCCCGACAGCATCGCCGGCAGGAAGCGGGCCTGCTGTTCCGGCGCGCCATGCCCGATCAGAACGGGGCCGCACATGCCGATCCCCATGGGCGACACCGGCGGCGCGCCGGCGGCGGCGCTCTCCGAGGCGAAGATGTACCGCTGGACGGCGCTCCAGCCACAACCGCCGTGCTCGACGGGCCAGGCCGGCGCGGCCCAGCCGCGGGCGTGCAGGATGCGCTGCCAGGCCATGCCGATCTCGTGGTCGGCATAGACGCTGGTAAGGCGCGAGCCGGCCCGGCGCAGGTCCGGCGTCAGCTCGGCGTCGAGGAAGCGGCGGACCTCATCCTGGAACCGCCGGTCGGCGTCGCTCCACGTCACGTTCATCGCCTGCCTCCGCCGCATCGGCGATCAGCAGGCCACGCCTGACGTGACGGCGCGCAAGCGCCTTAGGCGGCTTCTTCCTGCAGGCTGGGCAGCAGGGAATCGACGGCGGCGAGTTCGCGCGCCAGCTCCTCGCGGCGGGCCAGCAGCTTGCGGAGCGCGAGCTCGCAACCCGTGCCCGAGCGTTGGTCGGCGTCCAGCACCTGGCGGATGTCGCGGAGCGGCAGGCTGACCTGACGCAGGCGCGAGATCCACGCCAGCTTCTGGCGGGTCCAGCCGTCGTAGTAGCGGTGGTTCAGCCGATCGCGGCGGGCCTCGATCAGGCCCTTCTCCTCATAGAAGCGCAGCGCCCGGGGCGTCATGCCGAACAGGCGGCAGGCATCGGCGAAGCCCAGGCGGGGCAGGTGGTGCAGGTTGTCGGGGCGCCGTCCGAGCATTTCCATCCTCGTCTGTGTTTTTGCGAAACTGAGGGTTACGTTCGGTGAGCGAGGAAGCCCCCTTTCACTCTGGATTTCAAACGAGAACGTGCGAAGGTTTGGCGCCTGCCAGAGAGCATTTTGTGAAGTTGTGAAATGGCGATCGCCAAGCTGTTCGTCGGACCCGAGGTGCGTCGCCTGCGCCAGGAGCAGGGGCTGAAGCTGCAGGCCTGCGCCGAACGGCTGGGCATTTCGGTGAGCTACCTTTCGCAGATCGAGGCCAACCAGCGGCCCGTCACCTCACGCGTGCTGGTGTCGATCGCCGAGGCCTTCGGCGTCGCGCCGGAGGTGTTCGAGGCGCGCGAGGACGAGCGGCTGATCGCCGACCTCAAGGAGGCGGTGGCGGAGAGCGCCCACCCCGGCGCCACGGTGGCGTTGTCGGAGATCCGCCGGGTGGCCCTGCAGGCTCCGGGCTTCGCCAGGCGTTTCCTGGACCTGCACCGGGCCAACCAGCGGCTGGCCGAGCGGTTGAACTTGACCGAGGAGGCCGTTGCGCTCGACGAGGCGACGGCGGCGAGCTCGCTGCTGCCGTACGAGGAGGTGCGGGAGTTCTTCCACGACATCGACAACTACGTCGATCCGCTGGACCGCGCGGCAGAGGGGCTGTCGGAGGCGATCGGCCTGGTGAACGGCGAGCCGCCGGACGGCAAGATCATCGCCTGGCTGAGGGCGCGGCAGGGCGTGACCGTGGTGCGCGCCGCGGCCGGCGAGCTGATGCGCCGGTACGATCCCGAGACGAAGACACTGTGGGTCAATCCGCGCCAGCCGGCGGAGACCCAGACCTTCCAGCTGGCCTACCACCTGGCGGCCGTCGAACTCACCGACGTCATCGAGGCCGAGCTCGCCCAGGCGCGGTTCCGCACGCCGGAGGCGGTGGACGTCTGCCGCGTCGGGCTCGGCAACTATGCGGCCGGCGCGCTGCTGATGCCCTATCGTCGCTTCCAGGCCACCGCGCAGGCGCTGCGGCATGACATCGAGGCCCTCAGCCTGACCTTCCACACCAGCCTGGAACAGGTCTGCCACCGGCTGTCCAACCTGCAGCGGCCGGGCCTGCGGGGCGCGCCGATCTTCTTCGTGCGGATGGACTACGCGGGCAACATCACCAAGCGCCACTCGGCGACGCGGCTGCGGTTCGCCCGGTTCGGCGGGGCCTGCCCGCTGTGGAACGTCCACCAGGCGGTGGGGGCGCCCGACCGCTTCCTGGTGCAGGTGGCCGAGATGCCGGACGGCGCCCGATACCTCTCGGTGGCGCGCAGCGTGGCCAAGCCCTCGGGCAGCTATCTGGAGCCGGACCGCCACTTCGTCCTGGGCTTCGGCTGCGAGATCGGCCACGCGCATCAGTTCGTCTATTCCGAGGGCATCGACCTCGCCGGGCCAGCGGCGCGGATCGGGGTGAGCTGTCGGATCTGCGAGCGCAACGACTGTCCGCAGCGGGCCTTTCCGCCGGTGGACCGGCCGCTGCGCGTGCCGCCCCACGAGCGCCGGGCGGTGCCGTTCCGGCTGGACTAGGCCACGGCCTCGGCCAGACGATCCACCACGTCGGACGCCGGCACGTCGCGGCCGTCGAGTCGGCGGACGGGACGCAGACCGATCAGGCTGTTGGTCAGGAAGACGGGCGTGTCGGCCAGCGCCTCGGGACCGGCGCGCACTTCCTCGCAGGCGATGCCGAGGCGAGCGCAAGCGCGCAGCACCTCGGCCCGGACGACGCCGTCCAGCACGCCGCAGTCCAGCGCCGGCGTGCGCACGACCTCGCCGGCGATCCAGAAGACGTTGGCCGCGGCGGCGCAGGCCACCTCCCCGCGAGTGTTCAGCATGAGGGCCTCATCGGCGCCCGCGGCGCGCGCCTCGGCTCGGGCGAGCACATTGTCGAGGTAGGCCAGGGTCTTCAGCCGCGACGCGGGCGAGCCGTCGTTGCGCCGGACCGTGCTCGTCGCCAGGGCGGCGGGCTCCGCCGGCGCGACGGCGGACGCGGCCGTCGCGGTCAGCCGCGGCGCGAGCACGGCGGGCAGGTCGAGCCCCCGCCCGCCGGGGCCCGCGCTCCAGTTGATCCGCACGGCGGCGCGGGCGGGATCGCCGACGCGATCCAGGGCGGCCTCCGCTTCCTGGCGGCACGCGAGCCGGTCAGGCGCCGGCAGGCCCAGCACCGCGCAGCCCCGCGCCAGCCGATCGAGGTGGGCCTCCCAGTGGACCAGCGCGCCGGCGTCCCAGAGGACGGTCTCGAAAAGGCCGTGGCCCAGGGTGAAGCCGCGGTCGTCCAGGGCGATGCTCATGGCCCGTCTCCGGTGAGAGCGTCCAGGATGGCGCTGATCTTGTGAGCCGTCTCGGCCGTTTCGGCGACCGGGTCGCTGTCGGCCACCACGCCGCCGCCGGCGCGGGCCTCGAACCGCCAGGCGCCGGCCTCTTCCACCAGCGCCACGGTGCGGATCAGCACGCTGGCCTCCAGCGCGCCGTCAAATCCCGCCCAGAAGAGGCTGCCGCAATAGGGCCCGCGCGGCGGCTCGTGGGCCGTGATCACCTTCATCGCCTGGAGCTTGGGCGCGCCGGTGATCGAGCCCGGCGGGAAGGCCGCGAGGAAGGCGTCCCACGCCGAGCGCCCGGGCGCCAGGCGGCCGCGGACCCGGGAGACGAGATGGTGGACGTTGGCGTAGGTGCGTAGAGCCGCAAGCTCCGGGACCTCGACGCTGCCGGGGACGCAGGTGCGGGCAAGGTCGTTGCGCATCAGGTCGACGATCATCAGGTTCTCGGCCCGGTCCTTGGGACTGGCGAGCAGCTCGCGGGCAAGCGCCTCGTCCGCCGCCGGATCGGCGCCGCGCGGCCGGGTGCCCTTGATCGGCCAGGTCTCCACGAGATCGCCCCGCACCGACAGGAAACGCTCCGGCGAGTTGGAGACCACCGCGCGGCCCGGCAGGCGCAGGTAGGCGGCGTAGGAGGCCGGGCTGCTCCTGGCGAGGCGGCGGAACAGGTCGTAGGGCGTACGGTCGGTGCGGAGGCGGCCGGTCCAGCCCCGGGCGAGGTTGGCCTGGAAGATCTCGCCGGCGGCGATGCGGCCGACCGTGTCCGCCACCGCGGCGGCGTGGGCCTCGTCGTCCACCGAAACGGCGACGTCGGCCGCGAGCGGACCGGAGGGCGGCGGCGCGGGCGCAGGCGCGTCGAGCCAGGCCAGAGCCGCGGCGGCGTGGCGTTCGGCCTCGCCGGCATCCGCGCCTCGGCCGATGGCGACCAACCCCCGGGCATCGGCCTGGAAGGCCAGCAGCGCGGGATAGCGGGCGAGCGTCAGGTCGGGCCAGGCAGGGTCGCGCGCCTGTGGGGCGACGGCCTCCAAGCCAGCGGAGAGCTCGTAGGCGGCGAGGCCCAGGACGCCGCCCTGGAACGGCGGCTCTCCCGCGGGCAACGCGCGCGGCCCGACCATCGCAGAGAGGTCGTCGCCGACGGCGTCCGGCTGCCGCAGGAGATACGACCAGCCGCCACGACCCGACAGCAGCAGGGCCGCATAGGCCTCCTCGGCGAAGGGGGCGAGCGCGTCGACCGGATCGGTCCAGACGGCCTCGATCCGCGCCACGCAGGCGTGGGCGTCGAGGGTCAGGAACGGAGGGGCGGCGTCGTTCGGCACGACGGCGGTATAGCACCGGGCCGGGCGCTGTTGCCTGCCGCCTCGTCAAGCGCGTCCAATCGGGCAAAAGCGCTAGGGAGGCGCCTGTGGGCTACGAAACCCTGATCTACGAGACCGACGGCTCCGTGGCGACGGTCACCCTGAACCGCCCCGACAAGCTGAACGCCTACACCGGCCAGATGGGCGCGGAGCTGGCCGACGCCTTCCGCCGCGTGGACGCTGACGACGACGTCCGCGTGGCGATCGTCACCGGCGCGGGGCGCGGCTTCTGCGCCGGCGCCGACATCTCGTCGGGCGCGGGCGCGTTCGACACCCAGGCCGAGGGCTCGGTGGCCTTCGCCGCCCCCGGCCAGGCGCGGCCCTCGGACGGCGGCTTCGTCGGCGCGATCTTCCATTGCCGGAAGCCTTCGATCGCCGCGATCAACGGGGCGGCGGTGGGCGTCGGCGCGACCCTGACGCTGCCGATGGACATCCGCATCGCCGCCGAGGGCGCCCGTTTCGGCTTCGTCTTCGCCCGGCGCGGCCTCGTGCCGGAGGCCGGCAGCGCCTGGTTCCTGCCGAGGCTGGTCGGCCTGCCGCAGGCGCTGCGCTGGTGCCTCTCGGGCCGACTGATCCCGGCCGAGGAGGCGCTGGCCGGCGGGCTGGTGAGCGAGGTCGTGGCGCCCGACGCCCTGCTGGATCGGGCGAAGGAGATCGCGCTGGAGATCGCGGAGAACACGGCGCCCGTATCGATCGCCCTGACCCGCCAGATGCTGTGGCAGTACGGCGCCGCGGCGGATCCTTGGGAGCTCCTGAAGCTGGACGGCCCGCTCTCGATGGAGCTGGGCACGGGGCCGGACGTGCGCGAAGGCGTCGCGGCTTTCCTGGAGAAGCGGCCGCCGAAGTTCCCCGGGAGGGTCTCGACGGATATTCCGAAGCGGGCGGCGGGACTTGGTCCCGCCGCCGCGCCGGAACGCTAGAAGGTCTGGCCGAAGCGCAGCCCGATGATCCGCGGGCGGATCGGCGTCACCCACACGCGCGTGCAGACCACGCAGGCCACGAAGCGGTCGACCTGGCCGTCCTCGTCGAAGAGGTTCTTGGCGAACCCTTCGATCCGCCAGGAGCCGTTGGTGATCCCGGCCGTGAAGTCGAAGGTCGTGTAGCTCGGCGTCTTGCCGACGATCGCCCGGTCGGCCGAGCGCAGGTCGGCGTAGGACGAGCCGTTGTGGACCACCGCGCCCTGCACATGGGCGTCGAGGCCCGACATCGCCTCCCACTCGTAGCGGACGTACATGCTGCCCTTGAACTTGGGCGTCACCGGCAGCGACTGGCCCTTGGGCGCCAGGATCGGCCCGCCGGGGGTGTTGCGGTAGTCCTCGTCCAGCTCGGCGTCGATGTAGCTGGCCGCGCCGTTGATGGAGAGGCCCTCGGTGACCGCCCAGGAGAGGTCGGTCTCGACCCCCTTCATCTTGGCCTTGCCGCCATTGGCGATGATCGTTAGGCCGTTCTGCCCCAGGAACGAGAACTGGTAGTCGTCCCACTTCTCGCTGAAGACGGCGCCGTTCCAGCGCAGGCTGTTGTCGAGCCAGGTGGTCTTCCAGCCGAGCTCGAGGTTCTTGAGGAAGTCGGGCTCGTAGGGATCGCCGCCGCGCCGGTTCACCCCGCCCGGCCGGTAGCCGGTGGAGTAGGTGACGTAGATCATCCGGTCGTCGTCGAACTTGTACTGGGCGTTCAGGCGATAGGTCTCGCCGCTGTCCTCGGTGAGCTGCAGCAGGTTCGTACAGGGGCTGCCCTCGACGATCTCGGGGCCGAAGCAGGCCGCCTCGCCGGTTCGTGAGCTGTAGCCGCCGCTGTAGCCGAAGAAGCCTGTCAGCCCGTTGCGCGCCTTGAAGAAGCGGACACCGGCGTTCAGCGTCAGCTTGTCGGTGGCGTCGATGCTGATGTCGGCGAAGGCGGCATAGTCTTTGTCGGTGCGCAGCTGCTTGGTCAGCCAGATGGTGTCGGGCCAGCCGGTCACCGAGATCGAGTCCGCGAGGTTGTCGATCTTGTAGCGCTGTTGGATGTTGTGGGTCTGGTTCTGGTAGAACAGGCCCATCGTCACCCGCATCATCTGGTCGGCGGGCGTCGAGATCCGGAACTCGTGGCTCTCTTTCTTGAAGACGTCCTTGGACTGAATGTACTGGCTGATGTCAATGTTGTCGCCGGCGTCGTCGTACCAGTAGGCGCCGTAGCCATAAAGCGTGTCGTAGAAGTAGGCGTAGTCGGAGTAGTCGCTCTCGCCGTCGACCCAGCGCTTCATGTACGCGCCGGCATAGACCAGATCGAGGTTCGACACCGAGCCCTGCACGGTCAGGGCCGCCTGGGCCCACTTGTCATCGCCGCGATCGGGACGGAAGCGGGCGGTGTTCAGCCGCCCGCGGCCCGGATCGTAGAAGAACGCGCCGTCGGCTTCGGTGCGCTGCATGTTCAGCGTCGGCATGATCGACCAGTTCTCGTCGAGGTCGATCTTCAGGGCTGCACGCGCGCCGTAGGTGTCGACCTCGTTGAAGTCGTCGTCGGCCAGCGCGGCGTTGTTGATGGTCACTGGACCCGTCGGATAGGTCAGGGTGTCTTCTTCGTTGTCGATATAGCCGGCGTCGTGGCTCGCCCAGCCGACGAGCCGGACGGCGACATTCTCGCCCAGCGGCTGGTTCACGAAGCCTTCAACGCCGTAGCCGATGCCGCCGTGCGCGACGCTGTTGACCTCAAGGTCGTAGCCCGCCTCGAAGCCGGCGGTCGACGGCTTGTTGGTGATGATGCGGATGGTGCCGGCCTGGGCGCTGGCGCCGTAGAGCGTGCCTTGCGGACCCGCGAGCACCTCGACGCGCTCGATGTCGTAGACGTGGACGTCCAACGGGCCGGTGATGGTCGTCACCGGCTGCTCGTCCAGATAGACGGCGACGCTGGGCAGCGGCCCGGAGTGGTTGCTGTTCTCGCCCGAGGCGACGCCCCGCATGTAGATGGTGTTGAAGCCCGGCGCGCCGGCCTGAACCGTGACGTTCGGCAGGAACTTCACGTAGTCGGCCATGTCGGAGACCTGCAGCTGGTCCAGCCGCTCGGTGCCCAGCGCCTGCACGCTGATCGGCACGTCCTGCAGGTTCTCCGACCGCTTCTGAGCGGTGATCACCACCTCTTCCAACGTCGCGCCGGCTTGCTGCGCCGCCGCGGGCGCCGCCACCGCCGTCAGCATGGTCGTGGCCAGCAGGCCCGCCGACCAGCGCGACACGTTACGATCCTTCGCCATCTGCTTCCCCCCAATTGAGAGCCGAGGCGGCCTAATACGCAGGCGCCTCCGGGTACGCGTTCAGAACAGGACCCAGCGCCGCCTTCAGCGGGCCCAGCCAAATATCGTAGTTACGCCAGTGGTCTGCGGCGTCGGTAAAGATTGGCTTACGGACTTGTTCGGAGCTCGCCGTCCGAACCGCCCTGTCGTTTTCGTAGAACCGCAGGCAGCCCTCTTCGAAGGGCAGGCCGCAGTATTCGAGCAGCCTCCGGACTTCCGCCTCCGGATCGCTCACCATCTGCTCATAGATCACGCGATGCACCCGCCCGGGCAGGACGCGGTCGAAGTGCGCCATCAGCTCGACGTAGTCGGCGTAGTACCGGCCGATGTCGGTGAGGTCGTAGGTGAAGCCCTGGCCGCGCGCAAAGTGCTGCTTGAACCCTGAGAACCCGCAACCCAGCGGGTGCCGACGCGCATCGATCACCTTGGCGTTCGGCAGGATCAGGTGGATGAAGCCGAGGTGCGCCCAGTTGTTGGGCATCTTGTCGATGAAGAACGGCCGGCCGAGCTTCCGGTGGACCTCGGCGCGTGAAAGGTACTCCTCTCCAAGGTCGTAGAGCTCCTTGGGCGACAGCTCGGCCAGGATGTCGGGATAGCGCCCGGCCGACGACTTCTTGGCCAGCCCGCCCAGCTTCCGCGCCATGGCGATGATGTCGGGCAGCTCCTGGGTGCCCTCCACCTGGCTGTGGCTGGAGAGGATCTGCTCGACGAGGGTCGAGCCCGACCGGGGCAGGCCGACGATGAAGATCGGGTCGGGAGCCGACGAGCCCTGCCCCGCGCGAGCCGATAGGAAGTCCGCGGTGAACAGCGCCTTCGATCGGCGGACGTGGATCGTGGTCTCGTCGGCCTCATAGGTCAGCTCGTACTTCCGGAGCTTGTTGCCCTCGGCGTAGTGGCGGAACGACGGCTCGTAGGCGCCCTGGTCCTCGTGGGCCTTACCCAGGGCGAAGTGCAGGTGGAAGCGGTCGTCGTCGGCCAGATCCTCGTTCTCGAGCTGGCGTTCCATCTGCGCCACGTCCTCGGCCGTGAACTTCACGGTCTTGAGGTTGGCCAGGCTCCACCACGCCTCGCCGAGGTTCGGCGCGAGCGCCAGGCTCTTGCGGTAGGCGTCCACCGCGTCCGCCTGCCGTCCCACGGTCTTCAGCGCGTGGCCGTAGCTCATCCAGGTCTTCGGATGCCTCGGGTGCGCCGCCACGACCTTGCCGTAGAGTACGATGGCGTCTTCATACTCGCCGATACGGCCGAGCGCGGCGGCTTTCAGGTTCAGGTATGCGGGGTTGTGCTCGTCGCCGGCCAGCAGCACGTCCAGCTGGCGGATCGCCTCCACCGGCTTGTTGTGGCGGTAGAGCACGGTGGCGTAGTTGTGACGGGCCGGCGTGAAGCCCGGCGCCAGCTCCACGCAACGCGCCAGCAGGTTCTCGGCGTCCTCATAGCGGCCCAGCCGCATGCCGGTCTCGGCCAGCATGCGGATGGCGGCGACATCGGTGGGCTGAGCGTTCAGCCGCTCGCGCAGCACCTGCTCGGCATAGGCCAGCCGGTTGTCCACCAGCGCGTTGGCCGCCGCGATCATCTGCGGGTCCTTCACCGACCCCTTCACCGAGCGGAGGTAGGCGTCCTCGGCGGCCTCGGTCTCGCCCTGGCGGCGCAGGGCTGCGCCCAGCAGGCGCAGGGCATGAGGATGATCGGGCGCGACGCGGAGGATCTCGCGCGCCTGGCTCTCGGCCAGGCCGGGATCGCGGGCGAGGAGATGCGCGGCGTGGGCGAGCGCCACCTCGATGGTGCCGGTAGGCTCTGCGGCCGCGCTTGTCACCCGCCCTCCCCGAACGACGTCGTCGGATGAAGCGGCCGATGCGCTCAAGCTGTCAACTCAGGCGGCGGACGGCGGATCGCCCCAGAAGCCCGGCTGTGGCGGATGGAGCACGCCTCGCTCGAAGCGGCAGCCGCCCGGCCGGTCCCTGGCCATCCACCAGGGGCCGTCCAGGTCGACGAAGTCCGCCTCGCCGGCCAGCACGAAGGCCGGCGCGATGGCGAGGGAGCTCGCCACCATGCAGCCGATCATCAGCGACAGACCCTCGGCCCGCGCCGCCTGGGCCAGCGCCACGGCCTCCGTCAGGCCGCCGGCCTTGTCCAGCTTCACGTTCACCGCCTGGTAGCGGCGGGCGACCACCGCCAGGTCTTCGCGCGTGTGCAGGCTCTCGTCGGCGCAGATCGGGGCGGGATAGCTCAGGCCTTCGAGGACGGCGTCCTCCCCGACGGGCAGCGGCTGCTCCACCAGCACCACCTTGCAGCGGCTGATGGGCCCCTCCATCGCCTTGAGGATGTCCAGCGTCCACCCCTCGTTCGGGTCGACGATCAGCCGCGCGGCCGGCGCCGCCTCGGCGACCGCCAGCAGCCGCTCGGCCGGCTTGTCCGCGGACAGCTTGACCTTCAGCAGCGGCGCATCCCCCGCGGCCGCGGCCGCCTCGGCCATACCGCCGGGGGCATCCAGGCTGATGGTGACGGCCGAGGGCACGGGCTCCGGCGGCATGCGGCCCAGCATGTCGAACACCGCCTCGCCCTCGCGCTGGGCCAGCAGGTCCCAGAACGCGCAGTCCAGCGCATTGCGGGCGGCGCCCGGCGGCAGACTGTCGATCAGGATCTCGGGGTCGCCGCGCAGCGCGGCCATCACCTTGCCGGCCGTCTCGTCATAGCGGGCATAGGGGACGCACTCGCCCCGCCCCGTGAGGCCATCCTCGGTCAGTTCGACGACCACCACCTCGGCGTGGGTCTTCACGCCGCGCGAGATGCGGAACGGGGCGCGGAGCGGCAGGCGCTCGAAGCGGTTGGAGAGCGTCGGGGCCATCGACGACCCTTCTCCCCGATCTGGCCGCCTTCGTCGACCTCGCGCGATGACGCGACCTGCAGGCCGGTCGCGTTCCGGATGTGTTCGACAAGTTCCACCGAGCCGTGCTTACCTCCAAGCTCTGCAATTAGGGATGGGAGATTCCGCGCATGACCGCCGCTGCGGTAGAGGCCGGCAAAGTCGATATCGGCCGGGTGATTGGCGACACGTTCAAGGTGCTGGGCCGCAACTTCGTGACGTTCTTCCTGCTGTCGCTGATCCTGGTCGGGCTGCCGACCGGCGCGCTGGCCTACGTCCAGGGCCTGTTCATCGGCTCCGACCTCACGGAGTTCAGCACCGACCTCGTGCTGTGGAGCTTGCTTGGCGCGCTCGTCACCCTCACGACCACCGCGATCCTGCAGGGCTCGCTGATCTACGCCACTGTTCAGGATATGAATGGCGCCAAGCCCTCGGTCGGCGACAGCCTGGCGACCGGCCTGCGGAGCTTCCTCCCGCTGATCCTGGTCAGCATCCTGTTCGCGATCGCGCTCACGGTCGGCTTCATCCTGCTGATCGTTCCGGGCGTCATGCTGGTTGTCGCCTGGTCCGTCGCGCTGCCGGCCCTGGTCGCCGACCGCACCGGCATCTTCGGCAGCTTCGGCCGCAGCGCCGAACTGACCCGGGGCAACCGCTGGCGGATCTTCGGCCTGCTGCTGATCAGCTGGATCGCCTTTGTGGTGTTCAGCCTGGTGTTGGGCGCGATCACCGGGGTCAACCTGCTGACGGCCGGGACCGATCCGGAAGCGATGAGGGACACGGTGTTTGGTCCGGTGACCATCGGCCTCAATGTTCTCAGCCAGACCCTGACCTACATGGTCGCCTCGACGGGCATCGCGGTGCTCTACGTCGAACTGCGCAAGGCCCGCGACGGTCTCGGTCCGCAGTGGCTGGCGGACATCTTCGGCTAGGGCTCAGCGCCCCGGCTGATCGTGCTTGTCGCGCCGGCGCTTGCCGAACAGGAGGCCGCTCTCGAGGCGGCCTCTCAGCCCCGCATAGTAAGCGTTGAGGAAGGTGCGGTCGGGCAGGTCCGTCGGGCCATCCCAGCCGATCTTGGCGCGGATGCGGTCGGCCACCTCGGCCTGGGCGCGGCGATTGCCGGCGCGCAGCACCTGCTCAAGCACGTGCAGTTCCTTCTCGCCGTAGACGTCGAGCTGGGCCGGCGTGAAGGTCAGGCCTGAACCCAGCGCGAACCGGTCGTCCGAAAGGTCGGCCTCCAGCACCTTCTTCGGGGCTTTCACCACCAGCGTACCGGCCGCCAGGTCGCCCAGGCGACGGCGGTCGCGGTTGAAGAGCGGGAAGACCACGAAGACGCCGCTCCAGATCGCGCCCAGGCCGATCAGCGCGGCGTCGACCCCGATCTGTCCCTGCGCGGCGAAGAAGGTCAGCGGCAGGAAGACCTCCAATTCGCGCATGGCGTTCCGCGCGAACACCGCGTCGGCGGTCAGGCGTCCGCCGTCGGCGGCGATGACCCGCAAGCCCATCACCCGCTTGCCGGGCGTGGCGGCCCGGCCGCGAGCCTCGAACCACAGGAAGTAGCCGTTCCGGAGCGCGAAGCTGCCCAGCAGCCAGACGACGATCAGGATCTCCATCAGCCACGACAGCTTGGTGACCCAGGAGACCAGCATCACCAGGAGAGAGAAGCCGATGAGCCCGCCCATGAGGATCAGCATGTCGATGGCGAAGGCGGTGAAGCGCTCGGCGTAGGAGCCGATCTTCAGGCGCAGGTCGACGCCCTCGGGCGTGACGAACTCTCGCCAGCCGTCGGCGAAGGCGACCTGGGCGCGGGCCCGGCGCGCGACGTCGCGGACGCTGCTCATGCCGCCAGCCGCTCGAGCTTGCGGCGAGGCCAGTAGAAGTAGGCGAGCCAGGCGACGCCAGACGCACCGGCGATGGCATAGCGGGCAACGTCGTTCTGGATGAGCTGCCGGCCGAAGCCCTCCAGCAGGCCCGCAACGCACAGCATGACCACGACGCCGGCCATGGCGGTGGCCGCCCTCCGACCCGCGTGGGCCGCGGCGTCGACCCTCGAGCGTTCGCCCGGAAACGCGACGGACCAGCCGATGGAGAAACCGGCCGCTCCGGCAAGCGTCACGGCGTAGAGTTCGGTCACCCCGTGGATCATCAGCCAGCCGCCAGCTTCGAACAGCAGGCCCCGCGAGGCGAAGAGGGCCAGGAAGGCGCCCAGCATGCAGCCGTTGAAGACCATCAGCCCGGCCGTCGGCAGGCAGAGCGCAAAGCCCAGCGCGAAAGCGAACAGCGCCACCTGGGCGTTGTGGGTGAAGAGGAAGGCGGCGAAGGCAGTCAGGCCCTGTTGGCGACTGCCCTCCGCATAGAGCGTGGCGCGCAGCCCTTCGGTCGAGGCGGTAGGATCGCGCCCCTGGCCAAGTTCTCCCGGCACAAAGCCGTGAAACCAGCCGGGATCGGCCTGAACCAGCATGAAGGCGACGATCGTCCCCAACAGCATCAGGCCGCCGGCGGCCAGGGTCTCCCGCCACAGCGCCTGCACCGCCAGAGGCCAGTCGCGGAGGAAGAAGCCGGCGATGCGTTCCGGCAGTCGGGCGCGCGTGCCGTAGACGAAGAAGTAGGCCCGGGTGCAGAGGCTCTCGAGATAGTCGGTGAGGCTGCGATCCAGCGAGATCGAGCGGGCCACCGACAACGAGGACAGGGCCTGGCGATAGAGCAGCGGGATAGCCAGCAGGTCGTCCCGCCGCAGCTTCGCCGCCCCCTCCTTCTCGGCCTTGTCCAGCAGGCGCTCCAGCTTGCGCCAGTCGGCCTCGCGCTCGGCCCGGAAGCGGTGACTTTTCAGCTGCAGCTCGGCCATCAGATCAGCCCCCGCCGCTTCACGTCGAGATAGGCGTTGAGCAGCGCCGGCCCCAGGCCCTCGGCCGGCGCGTCGACGATCTGGGCGCCCAGGCGGCGCAGGCGCGCGACGACGGCCTCGCGCTGCTTCAGCAGGCTGTCGGCGATGACCGATCGAGCCATGTCCTCGACGGCGAGCGGTTCGGCGTCGGCCAGCCGCTCCAGCTCCTCGTCGCGGAAGACCACGAACAGCACCAGGTGCGTCCGCATCAGCCGGCCGAGGTTCTCGATCATCAGCTCGGCGCTGGTGGCGTCGACGAAATCGGTGAAGACGACGACCATAGCTCGTCGGTCGAGGCCGCCCGACAGCGCCGTCAGGCCGAGGGTGAAGTTGGTCTCCTCCGTCGTGTAGTCGAGCTCCGCGGCCAGCTTCTGCAGCAGCGGGAACGCGCGCGCGCCCGAGGTCATGCCGCTGGCGAGGCAGGGCCGGGCGTCGAAGGCGAAGAGGCCCGCCCGGTCGCCCAGCTTGAGGCTCACGAAGGCCAGAAGCAGGGCCGCATTGATCGCCCGGTCCAGGCGCGGCAGGCCGGCGGTCGGCGCCGACATCAGCCGGCCGGTGTCGATCGCCAGCATGATGTGGTGGTTGCGCTCGGTGCGGTACTCGCGGCCCACCAGCTTCTGCCGCCGCGCACTGGACTTCCAGTCGATGTCTCCCAGGTCCATGCCGGTCTGGAAATCCTTCAGCGCATGGAAGTCCGAGCCCTGGCCGCTCTCACGGAGCACCTTGGCGCCCAGCGGCGCGTTGCGGGCGAACAGCTGCAGGGCCTGCTGCTTCACGCCTTCCACGTCCGGGGTGACGGCGATGGCCTGATCGGGCGTCGCGAAGCGCTGCAGCCAGACGAGGCCGAGTGGTCCGCGCCAGCGCGCCCATAGACCCTCCAGGCGACCGCGACCGCGCCGCTTGGGCGACAGCGTGACATCCGCCTCGGCGCGGCCCCCGGCCAGGTCCAGCTTCTGGCGCAGCGGCGCCGCCGTCAGGCGCTCGTCGCCGCCGACCGCAAGCTCGACCCGGCGCGGCGCCGGGCCTTCGAAGGCGAGATTGATCCGGGCCGTCGCATCGCGGCCCGCGCCGATCGCCCCCGGCAGGTCGGCGGTAAGGGCCAGGCGTCGCGGCGGCGGGGCCAGGGCCAGATCAGCGACCATCAGGCCGAGCGTCAGCACGATCCACGCGGCCGCGGCGATCCACAGGCCCGGCGCGGCGACCGCCACGGCGAGGGCCAGGGGCGCGCCGAGGGCCATCAGCACGACGGCGCGGCGGGTGGGATAGACGCTCAAGACCGCTCCTACCGGGGGACCGCGGCGCGTTCGACGAGGCCCGCGATGACCTCCTCGGGCCGGAGCCCGTCGATCTCGGCCGTCGGCGACAGGATCACCCGGTGCTGCAGGGCTGGCAGCGCCAGCGCCTTCACGTCGTCCGGGATGACATAGTCGCGGCCGTCGAGGGCGGCGCGGGCGCGGGCCGCCAGCGCCAGTTGAGCCGCCGCCCGCGGCGAGGCGCCGCTCTGCAGGTCGGGCGTCTCCCGGGTCGAGCGCACCAGCTCCAGAACATAGTCGACGATCTCGTCGGCCAGCCGCACGCCCGCCACCGCGGCGGTCGCGGCGGCCAGGGTCTTGGCGGTGACCACCCGCTTCACGCCCAGCGCCGCCGGATCGGCCTGGCCGCCCTGGCCGCCATAGGCCTGGACGATCCGGCGCTCCTCGTCGCGATTTGGGTAGCTGAGCACCTGCTTGAACAGGAACCGGTCCAGTTGCGCCTCGGGCAGCGGGTAGGTGCCCTGCTGCTCCAGCGGATTTTGCGTGGCCACCACCATGAAACGGTCGCTGAGCGGCCGGGCCTGGCCATCGATGGTCACCCTGCGCTCCTGCATCGCCTCCAGCAGGGCCGCCTGGGTCTTCGGCGGCGTCCGGTTTATCTCGTCGGCCAGCAGCAGCTCGCAGAATATCGGCCCTTCGTTCAGCGAGAACGTGCTGGTCTGGAAGTTGAAGACGTTGGTCCCGATGATGTCCGCCGGCATGAGGTCGGGCGTGAACTGGATGCGCCCGAAATCCAGCGCCAGCGTGGTCGAAAAGCACTGAGCCAGGAAGGTCTTGGCCACGCCCGGCGGCCCCTCCAGCAGCACGTGGCCGCGGGCGAACAGGGCGGTCAGGAGCAGGTCGACCGTCTCAGCCTGACCGACGATGGCCTTGGCCACCTCGACGCGGACCTTTTCCGCCAGCGCCTTCACCTCAGCGACGTCCACGCATCATCTCCTTGCGCCATTCGAACAGTCTGCGCGCTGCCGCCAGCGCGTCGTCGGGATTGCGGGCCGCCTCGGCCTGAAGGACGAGCTGACCCGGCGAGGCCGCGCCGCGACGGTCCGCAAGGGCCTCCAGCGCCCGATCGTCGGGAACGCCGTGGCCGGCGGCGGCGTGGGCGACACGCGAGCGGATCAGAGCCGCGTAGGCCGGCGCGAGCTCGGCCTCCTTGCCGGCCATTCGGACCAGGCCGGCGGTGTTGTCGACGAGGGCCGTAGCGCCAAGCGCGATGGCTCGGTCACCCCGGGCCGGCGCGCCGAAGCGCGCGAGCGCGTGCAGCCCCATCAGCAGGGCGGCCGCGACCGCGCAGAGCGTGGCGGCGAGCCACGGCGGCGTCAGCGCCAGGCGGCCAAGGCCCGGGCTGCGCTCGAACCCGTTCAGGGTCACGTCGAACACTACCGCGCGGTCGCCGCGTATCGCCTCCAGCATCGCGACGGCGGCGCGGGCGCGCGGCAGCTGCGCCAGGCCCTGGTTGTTCAGCAGGTCGGGTTCGGCCAGCACCAGGATTCCGGGGCTCTTGCGCGAGCGGACGAGGACCGCCTGGCCCTGCTCGTCCACCAGCAGCGGGACCCAGCCGTCCCCCGAGATCGTCTGCAGCTGATCGACGGCTCCCAAGGGCAGGGCCACGCCCGGCAGGAAACCGCTCGTCCCGCGCAGCACCGGCCGCGACACCCCCGCCCGCCGCGCGGCCAGCGAGCTCTTCGCATAGGACGCCAGTTGCGGGTGGTAGGCCGCGCCGCCTTTTACGAGACCTGCCTTGCGAACCCGTCCGCGCCGGACCGGATCGGGCGCCGGCTGCCACTTCGGCAGCACGATCAGGGTCACGTCGCCTTTCGGATAGGCGCGGATGTCGGCGGGCTTCGCGTCGTAGTCGGGCGCCAGGATGGTCAGCGCTTCCGACGGCCGGGCCGGGCGCACCCGGCTGACCGAAACGGGACGCTCCAGCTCGCGCAGCAGGATGACCGCGCCGGCGTAGCCGACCGCAGAGCGCGACAGGGCGTGAGCCCGGCCGTCCTCGCCGCCGCGCAGGTCCGGCGCATAGGCGGTCAGCACGCCGAGCCCGGCGAACGAGACGATCCCCACCAGCACCAGGATCAGCACTGTCCGGGGCGAGAAGGCCGCTCCGGCTGCGGGTGCGGCGTGCGCCTCCGCGCTCATCGCCAGCCCTCGGCGAAGGCGAAGGCTTCGTAGTCGCCGCGGGCGCGCACGAAGTCCTGCGCATCGGCCGGGCGGCCGGCGAAGAACGTGCGCTCCACCGCCTGGGCCAGGCGGCCGAACGCGCCGCGAGGGCCTTCGGGCAGCACGTCGAGGGCGGCGATGTCGCGGCTGGTCAGCGCCGGCCGCACCAGGCCGGGGCGGCGGCCGGCCAGGTCGTCGATGCTGCGGAACAGGAGCAGGCGGATGGCGTCGGCATGGCGTCCCTCGGCGGCCAACCGGTCGGCGTGCTCGAGGAGAACCACGGCCTTGGCGGCATCAGGACGCCAGTCGGTGAGCGGGACCTCGGCCCGCTTGCCCGGCCGCATCGGCGCGAGCTCCTGGATCACGAACCAGGCGATCAGCAGGGCGCCGAGGATCACTCCGCCCCAGAAGATGTAGGGTAAGGCGGGGGTCACGCCCTCCAGGAACTCGGCGAGCGCCTTCAACCAGCCCGGCGGCTTGGGCTCGACGATCGGGCGAAAGTCGAACTGGATGTCACGGGACGCGCGCAGCGCCTTGTGCGCCGCGTCGACCTTCCCGTTCCACGTCTCCGCACCTGACGCCACGCGCACTCCCCCGAGCGATGCGACCCTAGTGTGCAAATCGGCCGTGTGGGAAGGGCCGGGCGCATCTTGGCCATCTGTCGCGCTTGACCCACCCACGGAAGGGAGGATGCTTCAAGCCATGACCGCGCTTTCCGACTTTATCCGTGGCCTCCCCAAGGCCGAGCTGCACCTCCACATCGAGGGCAGCCTGGAACCCGAGCAGATGTTCGAGTTCGCCCGGCGCAATCGCGTCGACCTCCCGTTCAAGTCGGTGGAGGAGGTGCGCGCGGCCTACGCCTTCTCGAACCTGCAGGACTTCCTGGACATCTACTATCAGGGCGCCGACGTCCTGCGAACGGAGGAGGACTTCCGGGACCTGGCGCTGGCTTATTTCGGCCGCGTCGCGGCCGACGGCGCCCGCCACGTCGAACTGTTCTTCGACCCGCAGACCCACACCGACCGCAACATTCCGTTCCAGGTCGTGGCCGAGGGCCTGATGGCCGGGATGTCCGAAGCCGAGCGCAAGTACGGCATGAGCTCCAGCCTCATCCTCTGCTTCCTGCGCCACCTGGACGAAGACGCCGCGTTCGCGACGCTCAAGGCCGCCGACCCCTATCTCGACCGGATCCTGGGCGTCGGCCTCGACTCGTCCGAGGTCGGCCATCCGCCGTCGAAGTTCGCAAAGGTCTTCCAGGCGGCCCGCGAACGCGGCCTGAAGCTGGTGGCCCACGCCGGCGAGGAGGGTCCGCCGGAGTACGTCTGGGAGGCGCTGGACGTCTTGGGTGTCGATCGCATCGACCACGGCAACCGCGCGCTGGAGGACGAGGCCCTGGTGCGCCGGCTGGTGGCGGAGGGCATGACGCTGACGGTGTGCCCGCTGTCGAACCTGAAGCTCTGCGTCGTCGACGACCTGAGGCAGCACCCGCTGAAGCGCATGCTGGCGCTGGGTCTGAAGGCGACCATAAATTCGGACGACCCCGCCTACTTCGGGGGCTACCTGGCGCAGAACTGGACCGAGACCGCCGAGGCGCTTGGCCTGACGCGCGACGAACTCGTCACCCTCGCCAAGAACAGCTTCACCGGCGCCTTCCTGGGGCCCGAAGCCGTGGCGCGGCACGTGGCCGAGATCGACGCCTATGTGGCGAAGAGCACGACGGCGGCCTAAAGGCTTGCATCGGCTCGCCGAACGGCGTCACTTCCGAAGTTGAACGGCGCGTCACGATGCCGGGAGACGAGGGAGACGACGAATGATCCGGCTCACGACGGCCTGCACGCCGATCGCCATGATGATCGCCCTGAGCGCGGGCGGGGCCCAGGCCAAGACCATTTCGGTGGCCGCTGGCGCGGACGCGCAGGAGCGACTGCAGACCGCCCTCCTCGACGCCAAGCCGGGCGATGTCGTGCAACTGGGCGCCGGCCGCTTCGACCTCACCGATGGCCTGTCGCTGGACGTGGACAACGTGACCGTGAAGGGCGCGGGTCCGGACGCCACGGTGCTGTCGTTCAGGGGCCAGAAAGGCGCCGGCGAAGGCCTGCTGATCACGTCCGACAAGGTCACCGTCCGCGACTTCGGCGTCGAGGACAGCCGTGGCGACGGCATCAAGGCCAAGGGCTCCGACCAGATCAGCTTCATCAACGTCCGCGTCGAATGGACCGGCGGCCCGAACGAGAAGAACGGCGCCTACGGCGTCTATCCGGTCACCTCGACCAACGTCCTGATCGACAAGGTGGTCGTGAAGGGCGCGTCCGACGCCGGCATCTATGTCGGCCAGTCGAAGAACATCGTGGTCAAGCGCAGCCGGGCCGAGTTCAACGTCGCCGGCATCGAGATCGAGAACTCGTACAACGCCGACGTCTTCGACAATGTGGCGACCCGCAACGCCGGCGGCATCCTGATCTTCGACCTGCCGAACCTGCCGCAGATGGGCGGCCACTCGACGCGCGTCTTCCGCAACAAGGTCGTCCAGAACGACACCGCCAACTTCGCGCCCAAGGGCAACATCGTCGCCAGCGTGCCGACCGGCACCGGCGTGATGGTCATGGCCAACCGCAACGTGCACGTCTTCGAGAACGAGCTCGACGCCAACCAGTCGGCGGCCGTGATGCTGGTCAGCTACGTCCAGAAGTTCGACGACAAGACCTACAACCCGTTGCCGCGCGACGTCGTCGTCCGCGACAACAAGCTGGGCAAGAACGGCTGGGACCCGAAGTTCGACGGCGGCAAGCTTCTGGCGCTCGTCGGCGGCGGCTCGATCCCCCCGGTGCTGTGGGACGGCGTGGTCACCTACAACGGCGGCGAGACGGCCAAGGTGCGCCTCGTCGACGGCCCGGTGATGAACCTCAACCTGCCGGCGCCCGGCGAGCTGGAGAAGGCCAAGCCCAAGGTGTCGCCGACCATCGGCGGCGACCTCAAGCTCGCCGAACCCGCCGCCGTGGTGCTGCCCAAGGCCCAGGCCGACCTCGGAGCCTGACGCGATGCGGCTTCTGGCGGCGTGTCTGGCCGCGCTTCTCTGCTTGGGGGCCGCGCCGGCGCCCGCCGGACCGGACTTTGAGCTCCTGAAGGCCGAGGCCCCGGCGCCCAAGCTGTCCGACTACCGCCTGTCGCTGACCGATGGCGGCCGTTCTGCGGGGTCGGGGCTGACGCCCTATGCGCTGAACACCCCGCTGTTCAGCGACTACGCCGAGAAATACCGGTTCGTCGGCCTGCCGCCCGGCGCCAAGGCGGCGTATCGAGCCGACGGCGCCTTCGACTTCCCGGTGGGCACGGTGCTGGTGAAGACCTTCGCCTATCCCGCCGACCTGCGCCGGCCGGACGAGAAGGTCCGCTCGCTGGAGACGCGCCTGCTGATCCGGAAGGCGGACGGCTGGGCCGCCCAGGCCTATGTCTGGAATGCCGAGCAGACCGAGGCCGTGCTGAAGCGGGCCGGGGCGCGGATGAGTGTGGATGTCGTCGATCCGGAGGGCAGGGCGCGTACCATCGACTACGCCGTGCCGAACCAGAACCAGTGCAAGGAGTGCCACCAGCTCGACAAGGCGATCAGCCCGCTGGGCCCGAAGGCGCGCAATCTAAACGGCGACTTCTCCTATGCCTCGGGCCGTGAGAACCAGCTGGCGTATTGGGCAAGGGCCGGCCTGCTGGCGGGCGCTCCCGCGCCGGCCAGGGCGCCGCGCATCGCCCGCTGGGACGATCCGAAGGCGCCGGTGGCCGCCCGCGCCCGCGCCTACCTCGACGCCAACTGTGCGCACTGCCACCACCCTCGCGCCATCGCCTCAAACAGCGGCCTCTTCCTGCAATGGGAGCAGGCCGAGGGGCCCGCGCTGGGATTCGGCAAGCGTCCGGTGGCCGCCGGTCGCGGCTCGGGCGGGCTGGAGGTGGCGATCGCGCCCGGCCATCCGGAGGCCTCAATCCTCGTCCACCGCATGGCCTCGGACGAGCCCGGCGTCATGATGCCCGAGCTCGGCCGTTCCGTGACCCATGAGGAGGGCGTGGCGCTCGTGCGGGAATGGATCCGGAGCCTGAAGGCGCCTTGAGGCCGTCGCGACGCGAGGCGCTGGCCGGGCTCGCGGCTGCAGGCGCGCTGCCCGCCTGCAGCCGGGCCGCCGACCTTCGGAACGTGCAGGGCCGGACCGTCGACATGGCTCCGCCGGCCACCGACGCGGCGCCCTGGATCGCCTACGAGCGCCGCCTGCGCGCACGGCTGGCGGACGCCGCCGGCGGCCGCTTCGACGCCGAGACTGAGCGCGCCGTTCTCGCCGCCACCAACAACGCCCGGGCCTCGACCGGCGCCGCTCCGCTCGCCTGGCATGAAGAGCTAGCGTTGGCGGCGCGGGCGCATGCCGCCGACCTCGCATCCCGCGGTGTGGTCGCCCACGTCGACGAACAGGGTTTCGACCCCAGTCACCGGTTCTGGCTGCTGGCGCGGCGCACGGTGGGCTCGCCGTCCGAGAACATCGCCTATCACCGAGGTCCGGATCCGGCCTCCGCCGGCCACCTCATGGAGACCTGGCGCAAGAGCCCGCAGCATTGGAAAAACCTGCTGCGCCCCTCCCACACCCACGCCGCCTTCGGGCTCGTCCGGCTCAAGGACCGGAGCTACCTCGTGGGCCTCTACCAGGCGCCGGTGACACAGTTCGCCCACGCCCTGCCCTTCAGGCCCGCCGCCGAGGCCGAGGTGCGACGACGGCTGGAGGCCCTGCCCGGCGGCCTGAGCGCGCGGATCGAGCCGCCGGAGGGCGCCCGCTCGGCCTTCGGCGAAGCGCAGGTCGTGCAGGCCATGGTGCGCCAGGACGTCGGCCAAGGGCGCTATCGCCTGATCGGCGGACCCATCTTCCTCGCCCCGGCCGACATGCAGCCCATCCACCTGATGGGCGAAACCTAGGGCCTGGCGGGATAGAGGTCGAACGTGCGGTCGCCGACGACAAGCCGCTCGGTCTTGATCTCACTGCTGCCGTCCGTGCGCTTATGGCCGCGAGCGGTGACGCGGGTTCCGGCCGGGATCGCACCGAGCGTCAGGCCGGACCTCTGGATCGCCGCCGGGGGCGCCAGCATCACGTCCCAGACACCTTGAGCCGTACGGACCTTGATGACGCCGTGCGGCGCGCCGAGGTCGGCCGAGACCACCGTGCCCGAGACCGACCCCTCCTGTTCGGAATAGGTCGTCCAGCCGTGGTGGGCGAGCGCCGGACCGGCGCCAAGCGCCAGCAGGACGGCGGCGAGGGAAAGAGCCTTCATCGCGGACCTCCGATCTGAGACGTGAGCCTACGCCGCGCCCCGGTCGGCTGAAAGCCCCTCCAGAATCCCTGACTTGCGCGAACCCCGCGTCAGCGCGCTAGGTGCCGTCAACTCACGGAGATTGCCCCTTGGCCGAGAAGAGCCTGTTCGACACCCTGCCGCTGAAGCACGGCAAGCCGCTCAAGAACCGCTTCATGCTGGCGCCGCTGACCAACCAGCAGAGCCACGCCGACGGCACGCTGTCGGAAGACGAGTTCCGCTGGCTGACGCTGCGCGCCCAGGGCGGCTTCGGCCTGACCATGACCTGCGCCGCCCACGTCCAGGCTCAGGGCCAGGGCTTTCCCGGCCAGCTCGGCGTCTTCGGCGACCAGCATCTGGAGGGCCTGACCCGCCTCGCCTCGACCATCAACGAGACGGGCAGCCGTTCGTCGGTCCAGCTGCACCACGCGGGCAACCGCTCGCCGGCCGATCTGGTGGGCCAGCCGGTCAGCGCCTCGGACGATCCGGACACCGGCGCCCGCGGCCTCACGACAGCCGAGGTGGAACAGCTGATCGAAGACTTCATCGCCGCCGCGGTCCGCTCCGAGAAGGCCGGCTTCGACGGTGTCGAGTTGCACGGGGCGCACGGCTACATCCTGGCTCAGTTCCTCTCGCCCGAAATCAACCGCCGGGACGACCGTTACGGCGGCAGCCTGGAGAACCGGTCGCGCATCCTGTTCGAGATCATCGACGGCGTCCGCAAGCGCACCGGTCCCGACTTCCAGCTCGGCCTGCGCCTGTCGCCCGAACGTTTCGGCCTGCGGCTGTCGGAGATCGTCGAGGTGGCCCAGCAGATCCTGCGGGACGGCCGGATCGACTACCTCGACATGTCGCTGTGGGACGTCTTCAAGGAGCCGGCCGAGGAGGAGCACAAGGGCCGCTCCCTGATGAGCTTCTTCACCGAACTCGATCGGGGCGAGGTGAAGCTGGGCGTGGCCGGCAAGGTCACCACTGCCGCCATCGCCGCCGAGATGCTCGACAAGGGCGCCGACTACGTCCTGATCGGCCGCGCGGCGATCCTGCACCACAACTTCCCGGAGCTCGCCCGCGATCCGGCCTTCGCCCAGGTCCCGGTTCCGGTCAGCCCGGAGTATCTGGCGAAGGAGGGCGTCAGCCCCTCGTTCGTCGAGTACCTGCGCAACACCTTCAAGATGGTGGCCTAGGGCTCCGCATAGCCCTCCGCGGCGACGCGGAGGGTGAACGCCTTCGGGTCGCGCTCGAACACGAGGCCGCCCTTCGCCTCGCCCTTGCCCGGCACATAGGCGAAGTGGGCCCGTCGCTCCTCGACCACGCGGCCGGCCTGCTCCAGGACGCCGCGCACCTCGACGCCGGCGGCCGTCGCGTGGCTTCCGTTGCGCACCCTCAACGGCACCACATGGCCTCCGGCGACGGCTTCGGGCGGCTCGGCCTCCACCTGCAGCGCCGGCGGCCCGGGGTGGCCGGTGACCGCCTCCCAGACCGAATAGCCCACGGCGGCGAGCGTCAGCAGGAGGCCCACGGCCGCCGCGGTCCATTCGGCGATCGGCGTGCGCTCCACGAGCGACTTGCGGGCCGGCTTGGCCTTGCGCGGAGCCATCAGACGACAAGCCTCGCGATCCCGGCGCCGATCGCCGCGGGGAAGCTCAGAACCACGACTGAGCGCACAGCGTCGCTGAGCGGCGCGTCCAGTCGGCCGAACGTCCAGAGGATGTAGACGCTGACCACCAGCGCCAGGCCGTAGCCCGCCAGGGTGAAGTGGAAGAAGGCGAGCACCGGCTGCTCCTGGGAGCGCTGGCCGGCGAAACCGACGGCGAAGACCAGGGCGTGCAGCACCACGAGGGTGACGACGATCAGCGCCAGGGCGTGCCACGGCGTCATCTTGAACCCGATCAGGATCATCTCCTCGGTCGGCGCGACGTTGAAGGCGAAGAACAGGGCGCCGGCCGTCATCAAGAAGAGCTGGCCAAGGTACCCGGCGCGGTCTTCCTTCTCCTGGCCCTCCGCGCGGCCTTGCAATTGCTTGTTGGCCAGCACGGCTCCGAAGCTGGCCGGCGCCGCCTGCACCGCGATCATGCCGATCGCCTCACGCAGGCCGGTCTCCAGGGTCAGCAGCCCGAAGAGCCCGAGCAGGACCGCCGAGACGACGAACCCCACAGCCAGCGCGGCCAGGGCGTCCAGCAGGTCGTCGGCGGCGTCGGTGTCGTCCCGGAAGCCGGCGAACCGCGCCAGGCCGTAGACGGTCAGCGCCAGCACCACGAGGAACAGCGCCAGCTTGGCCCGATCCATGTGGAAGCCGAACTCCCACATCTCCATGGTCATCATCAGCGGCAGGCCGAAGATGACGGCGCCCGCCGTCGCCCGCGCTAGGCCGCGGGCGTAGGTCTCTTCATCGGCGAGCTGGACAGCCATCGCCCGGCAGAACGCGCGAAAGGCAAAGCTTGTTCAAACCGTTGACGATGCAGGCTCGCGGCATCGTGAGCGCGCGGCCGGAACCTGCGGCCAAGCTCACGAATTGTGCGGCGTCGTCAAAACTCGGAGCGACAGATGCAAAGCTTCCGCAAGCCCGTGCGGCGGCCCGTCCGGAAGGTCAGCCGGAAGGCCCGCCCGCTAAACCAACGCCTCTACCGTGAGGCGCCGATGCCGGACCTCAGCGGCCTGATCCTGTACGGTCAGCTCTAGTCCGACTGGACCACCGCCGCGCGCGGCCGGAACGGCGCATCGGGCGTCAGCGCCGCCGGGCGCGGTCCGCCGGTCGCCCAGTCCAGCAGTTCGACCGGGTGGACGACCGGCATGTCGAGCGCGGGGGCGAGTTGCGCCATGCAGCCGACGTTGCCGGCGGCCAGCACCTCGGCCCCCGTGCGGGCGATGTTCGCGGCCTTGCGGTCGCGCAACCGCCCGGCCAGTTCGGGCTGCAGGATGTTGTAGGTTCCCGCCGAGCCGCAGCAGAGGTGGCCCTCCGCGATCGGCCGCACGTCGAAGCCGGCCTCGACCAGAAGCGCCGGCGGCGCGGCCTTGATCTGCTGGCCGTGCTGCAGCGAGCAGGCGGCGTGGTAGGCGACCCTCAGACCGTGCGCCTTCACGACCGGCGGCAGGCCGACCTCGGCGATGAACTCCAGGATATCGCGCGCCTTGGCCGCGACCGGCGCGCCGTCCGCGCCCAAGGCCTCGCCGTATCCCTTCACCATGGTCCCGCAGCCCGCGGCGGTGGCGACGATGGCGGTGAGCTCGCCCGCGCCCGCCCATGCCGCCACGTTGGCGCGGGCCAGCGCCTTGGCCTCGCCGGCCCGCCCCATGTGCTGCGATAGCGCGCCGCAGCAGCCCTCGCCGTCGGCGAACACCACCTCATAGCCGGCGCGGGTCAGCAGGCGGACGGCCGCTTCGCGGACCTGAGGCGTCATCGCGGGCTCGACGCAGCCTTGCAGCAGCGCCACGCGGCCCCGCCGCCCGGCCTGTGGGGGCACGACGCCCGGCTTGGCGCGGCGGCCGACCCTGGTCGGCGTCAGCCTGCGCATCGCCGCGAGCTCCGCCGGCAGGAAGCGCTCGATCGGCTTGGCAAACCGCCCCAACAACAGCGCCAGCGACAGCCGCCGCGGCCTCGTCAGCACCGCCGGGATCGCCGCCCGCAGGAGGCGCTCTGGCCAGGGCCGCCGGTAGGTCGCCTCGATGTGACTGCGGGCGTGGTCGATCAGCTTGCCGTAGTCGACGCCCGAGGGGCAGGTCGACACGCAGGACAGGCACGACAGGCAACGATCGATGTGGGTCACCGTCGCCTTGGTCGGTGGCTGGTCGCTGGCCAACATGGCCTTGATCAGCTCGATCCGTCCGCGCGGGCTGTCCCGCTCGTCGCCGAGCAGGACGTAGGTCGGACACGTGGCCGTGCAGAAGCCGCAGTGGACGCAGCGGCGGATCTCGGCGCGGGCCTCGGTGTCGGAGGGTGTCACCGCGTTCATGGCGCCATCCGTCCGGGATTGAGGACTTCCAGCGGGTCGAAGGCCGACTTCACCCGCGCGTTGAGGGCCGCTAGCGGCCCTGCCACCGGCGGAAAGGCCGGACCCGGGCCCCGGAAGCGCAGCGCATGCCCGCCGGCCCGTGCGGCCGCCGCCTGCACCTTGGGGCCTTCGGCTTCGGTGAGCAGCCAGACCAGACCGCCCGCCCAGTCGTACAGCGCATCGCCCTCGATCTCCGCCGCCACCCGCCACCCGGCGGACGGCGCGACCGAGATCCGCCAGAGCGGCTGCGGATCGCGGGCGAAGGCCTTCACCTCGCGCAGGTCGCGCCAGAAGTCCCGCGAGTGCTGGGCGTCCAGCCGCTCGACGCGGCCGAAGCTTCGCAGCGCGTTCGCCAGCGCCTCGGCGCGCGCGCTCACCGAGGCCTCGAAGCCCTCCAGCCGGAGCGCCGTGACCGCCATCTCAGCCCCGGCCGCGAACGGCGGCAGGTGGGCGGCGGCCGAGACCTCGAAGGCCCCGTTCAGCGCGTGGCTCATCGCCTGCGCCGCGCGGGCGTCGGCGAGGCCGAACAGCAGGAGGGTGTCCTCGTGACGCGGCGCCGGCAGCACCTTGATGGTCACCTCCGTCAGCACGGCCAGCGTGCCCCACGAGCCGGCCATCAGCTTCATCAGGTCGTAGCCGGTGACGTTCTTCACGACCTTTCCGCCGGCCTTGAACAGCTCGCCCCGGCCTGACACCGCCGAGAAGCCGAGGAAGTGGTCGCGGGCAGCCCCGGCGCGGATGCGGCGCGGCCCGGAGAGGTTCGCGGCCAGCGCCCCGCCGAGCGTGGGCTCGCCGGCGCTTCGCAGCAGGTTCGTCCACCGCGGCGGCTCGAAGGCCAGCATCTGGCCTTCGCCGGCGACCAGCTGCTCGAGGTCGGCCAGCCGGGTCCCGGCCTGGGCGGTCAGCACCAGCTCGTCCGGAGCGTAGTCGATCACCTTGTCCAGGCCGGCCAGCGACAGGGTGACGTCGGCGGTCACCGGCCCCACCGATCGCTTGGTGCCGCCCCCGATCACTTCAATCCGGCGGCCGTGCGCGCCGGTCTCGGCGACGAGCTCGCGCACCTCCTCGTCCGAGGTCGGCAGTCGCGCGGGGATGGCGGCCGCCAGCATCAGAACCTCGGCAGCTCGGGGAAGACGACCTTGCCCTTGTGCACGTGCATGCGGCCGAGCTCGGCGCAGCGGTGCAGGGTCGGGAACACCTTGCCGGGGTTGAGCAGCGACGACGGGTCGAAGGCGCACTTCACCCGCTGCTGGCAGGCAAGGTCGGTAGGGTCGAACATCTTGCCCATCAGGTCGCGCTTCTCGACCCCAACCCCATGCTCGCCGGTCAGCACGCCGCCGACGGCGACGCACAGCTTCAGGATCTCGGCGCCGAAGGCCTCGGCCTTCTCCAGCTGCCCCTGCTGGTCGGCGTCGTACAGGATCAGCGGGTGCAGGTTGCCGTCGCCGGCATGGAACACGTTGGCGACGCCTAGCCCGAAGCTTTGCGCCATCTGGTGGATCGCGCTCAGCACCTCCGGCAGCCGCCGCCGCGGGATCGTGCCGTCCATGCAGAAGTAGTCCGGGGCGATCCGGCCCACCGCGGGGAAGGCCGCTTTGCGGCCGGCCCAGAACGCCAGCCGCTCCTGCTCGGACCGCGAGATGCGGATGAAGTCGGCGCCGCGCGCCGTGGCCAGGGCCCGGACGTGGCCGGCGAGCTCGGCGCACTCGGCCTGGGGCCCATCCAGCTCGCAGATCAACAGGGCGGCGGCGTCGACCGGATAGCCGGCATGGACGAAGGCCTCGGCCGCCCGGATCGCCGGATTGTCCATCATCTCCAGGCCGGCCGGGATGACGCCCGCGGCGATGATGTCGCCCACCGTCGCCGCGGCCGCCTCCACCGACGGGAACCCCAACAGCAGGGCGGCAGCCGTCTCGGGCTTCGGCAGGATGCGCACCGTGACCTCGGTGACGATGCCGAGCAGGCCTTCCGACCCGGTCACCACGCCCAGCAGATCATAGCCCGCCGTGTCGAAGCCTTTGCCGCCCAGGCGCACGACCTCGCCGTTCATCAGCACGAGCTCGCAGCCCAGCAGGTTGTTGGTTGTCAGCCCGTACTTCAGGCAGTGCACCCCGCCCGAGTTCTCGGCCACGTTGCCGCCGATGGTACAGGCGATCTGGCTCGACGGATCGGGCGCGTAGTAGAAGCCCTCGCCTTCCACCGCCTGTGTGACAGCCAGGTTGGTGACGCCCGGCTGCACGACGGCGCAGCGGTTCTCGTAGTCGACCTCGAGGATCCGGTTGAACTTCGACAGCCCTACCACGACGCCGTCGGCCAGCGGCAGGGCGCCCCCCGACAGCGAGGTGCCGGCCCCGCGCGGCACCACCTTCACGCCCTCGGCCTGGCAATACTTCAGGATCTCGGCGACCTGCGCCGTCGTCTCCGGCAGCACCACGGCGAGCGGCGTCTGGCGATAGGCGGACAGTCCGTCGGACTCGAACGGGACCAGCGCTTCGGGATCCGCGACGACGCCCTCGCCCGGCACGATGCGCTTCAACGCGCGGACGATCTCGGCCTTGCGGGCGAGAAGCGCGGGCTCCGGCGCGGGCATCCTCATGCGGAGACGGTACGCGGAGACTCAGGCCGAACGCCACGGCCTTCTTTTGGCCATCGGCCGAACGGCGTGATCCCACCGGGAGAGCTCGACTGTTGGGGACGACGCTTCGACGACCGCATGGCCGCCCGGGCGGGAAGGCCGTGGCCATCGCCGCCTCGGCCGCGGCGCATGCAGGCCTGTTCCTGCTGTTCGCCTGGCGCCTTAGCGAGCAGCCGGTGATGGTCGAGCCGCCGGTGATGGTGGTGGAGCTCACGCCCCGGCCCAGCCGCCAGCCGCCTGAACGTTCGACACCGCCTCGTCGCCCGACGCCTGGCGATCGCACGCAGCGCGAGGTCACGGTCCGTCCCGCCCGTCCCGCGCCGCCGGGCGTCGAGGCGCCCGCGCCGGCCCCCTTCGCCGTGGACGATGCGCCGGGCCGCCAAGCCTTGCGCGGCCTGCTGGACTGCCGCCCTGCCAACCTCGACCGCTTGAGCGCGGAGGATCGGGAACGCTGCGAGCAGCGGCTGGCAGGCGATCCATCGCTGCGGATCGCGGCCGGGCCGCGGCTGAAGCTCGATCCGTCCGGCCGCTACGTCGAGGACGACCTGCCCTACCTGGCCCGGAAGCCAAAGAAGGGCTGCAAGGTTCGCGCGGCGGGTGGCGCGGATCCCATGGGGAAGCAGGGCGCGGTCGCAGGCATCTCCTGCGCGATGCCCTTTTAGCGGCCCTCGAAAGTCGGCGTGCGCTTCTCGTTGAACGCGGCGACGCCCTCGCGGCGATCCCCCGTGGTGAAGAGCTTGTTGTAGATCTCGAGCTCGAAATTCATCGCGTGCGGCAGGTCGAGGTCCTGACCGCGGTGGACGATCTGCTTGGCGCCCCGCACCGACAGCGGCGCCTTGGATGCGATCGTCTTGGCGATCTCCAGCACATGGGCGAACAGTTGGTCGGCCGGGACGACGCCGTTGACCAGGCCCCACTCGGCCGCCTTCTCCGCGCTGAACGGCTGGGCCGTGGTGATCAGCTCCAGCGCCCGGCGCGGGCCGACGGCTCGGACCAACAACGGGCCGCCGCCCAGGCCGGGCAGGATGCCGAGGTTGGCTTCCGGCAGGCCGAACCGCGCGCCCTCGGCGGCGTAGGCGAAGTCGCAGGCCAGCGTCATCTCGGCGCCGCCGCCCATGGCCGCGCCGTGCACCGCGGCGATCACCGGCACCGGGCAGGCGAGCTGGGCGCGGATCATGGCCTCGAACAGCCGGTGCTGCTCGGCCCAGGCCTCGTCGGTCATGCCGTTACGTTCCTTGAGGTCCGCGCCGGCCTGGAAGTGCTTGCCCTCGCCGCGCAGGATCACGCAGCGCAGGGACGGGTCGTTGGCCATGCCGCTCCAGGCATCCAGCAGTTCCCGGCCCATCTGGCTGGAGAGCGCGTTGGCCACCTCGGGGCGGTTGAAGGCGATGACCCAGACGCCGGGCGCGGCGTCCTCGACCTTGATCGTCTGGTAGCTCATTCAGAGGCTCGCGTTCAGAAGGACTTGGGTTGGCCCAGCACGTGGGTCGCCACGTGGCTGAGGATCAGGTTGGTGGAGATCGGCGCCACCTGGTAGAGGCGCGTCTCGCGGAACTTGCGCTCGATGTCGTACTCTTCGGCGAAGCCGAAGCCGCCGTGGGTCTGCAGGCACATGTCGGCGGCGAACCACGACGCCTCCGACGCGGTGAGCTTGGCCATGTTGGCCTCCGTCCCGCAGGGCTCGCCGGCCTCGAACAGGCTGGCGGCGTGGTCCACCATCAGGCTCGCCTGGGTCATCTGGACATAGGCCCTAGCAAGCGGGAACTGCACGCCCTGGTTCTCGCCGATCGGCCGCCCGAAGACGGTCCGTTCCTTGGCGTATTGCCCGGCCCGGTCGATGAAGAAACGCGCGTCGCCCAGGCACTCCGATGCGATCAGGATCCGCTCGGCGTTCATGCCGTCCAGGATGTAGCGGAAGCCCTGGCCCTCCTGGCCGATCAGGTTCTCGGCCGGGACCTCCAGGTCCTCGAAGAAGAGCTCGGTGGTGGCGTGGTTCAGCATCGTCCTCACCGGGCGGATGGTGAGGCCGTTGCCCACCGCCCGCCGCAGATCGACCAGCAGCACGCTCATGCCGTCCGACGGCTTCTTCGCCTCGTCGCGCGGCGTCGTGCGGCACAGCAGGACCATCAGGTCCGAGTGCTCGGCCCGCGAGATCCAGATCTTGCGGCCGTTGACCACGTACTTGTCGCCCACCCTCTTCGCGAAGGTGGTGATGCGGGTGGTGTCGGTGCCGGCGTCGGGCTCGGTGACGCCGAACGCCTGCAGCCGCAGCTCGCCCGAGGCGACGCCCGGCAGATAGGCCTCTTTCTGCGCCGCACTGCCGTGCTTGAGCACCGTGCCCATGGTGTACATCTGGGCGTGGCAGGCCGCGCCGTTGCACCCGGAGCGGTGCACCTCCTCCAGGATCGCGACCGCCGCCTTCAGGCCCAGGCCCGAGCCGCCGTATTCCTCAGGGATCAGCACCGAAAGAAAGCCGGCCTCGGTCAGGGCGCGGACGAACTCGGTCGGATAGGCCCGCTCGCGGTCCAGTTCGCGCCAGTAGGCGCCGGGAAAGCGGGCGCACAGCTTGCGGACCGCCTCGCGGATCTCGGGGAAGGTTTCCTGTGTCACGGCGCTTCTCTGCCACGCAAACCCTGCGTCAGCCTAGCCGTGAGGCCCGCGGCCGTGAGCGACAACAACATTGCACGACCTCGGTCGATCCGGGAACGATCCTACCGCCGCCCGGCAATTCCCCGAAAGAGTTCGCCGCAAGCGACGCCGTGCTTGCAGAACTTCGCCCGGCGCCCGACAACACGGGCCAAGCAAGAGGGACCAGAAGACCTCCGCATGAGGAAGCTCTCCACCGCCGTCGACCCGGCGTCCGAGGCGTTCGCCGCCAACGCCCGGGTGAACCAGGACCTCGTTCAGGACCTGCGCGAGCGCTCGGCGAAGGCCGCGCTGGGCGGCCCCGAGGACAGCCGAAAGCGCCACGTCAGCCGCGGCAAGCTCTTGCCCCGCGATCGCGTCATGCGCCTGCTGGATCCCGGCTCGCCGTTCCTGGAAGTGGGCGGCTTGGCTGCGGGCGGCATGTACGGCGACGAGGCGCCGGCAGCCGGCGTGATCACCGGCATCGGCCGCGTCTCGGGCCGCGAGGTGATGATCGTCGCCAATGACGCCACGGTGAAGGGTGGGGCCTACTTCCCGATCACCGTGAAGAAGCATCTCCGCGCCCAGGAGATCGCGCTCCAGAACCGGCTGCCCTGCGTCTATCTGGTGGACTCTGGCGGCGCGAACCTACCCCACCAGGCCGAGGTCTTCCCCGACCGCGACCACTTCGGCCGCATCTTCTTCAACCAGGCCCGGATGAGCGCCGAGGGCATCGCCCAGATCGCCTGCGTCATGGGATCGTGCACCGCCGGCGGCGCCTACGTGCCGGCGATGAGCGACGAGACCGTCATCGTCCGCAACCAGGGCACCATCTTCCTCGGCGGCCCGCCGCTGGTGAAGGCCGCCACCGGCGAGGTGATCACCGCCGAGGAGCTGGGGGGCGCCGACACCCACGGCCGCCGCTCCGGCGTGGTCGACCATGTGGCCCAGGACGACGAGCACGCGCTGTCGATCGTCCGGAACATCGTCGCCAATCTGAACACGACGAAGCGCCCCGACATCACCATTGAGGCGCCCGAAGCGCCCGCTTACGATCCGGAAGAGCTTTACGGCATCGTGCCGCCCGACGTGCGCGCGCCCTACGACGTCCGTGAGGTGATCGCCCGCATCGTCGACGGCTCGAAGTTCGACGAGTTCAAGGCGCTGTACGGGACGACGCTGGTCTGCGGCTTCGCCCGGATCTGGGGCTTCCCGGTGGCGATCCTCGCCAACAACGGCGTGCTGTTCTCGGAGAGCGCACTGAAGGGCGCTCACTTCATCGAGCTGGCGGCCAAGCGGAAGATCCCGCTCATCTTCCTGCAGAATATCTCGGGCTTCATGGTCGGCGGCCGCTACGAGGCCGGCGGCATCGCCAAGGACGGCGCCAAGCTGGTGACTGCGGTCGCCTCCGTCGAGGTCCCGAAGTTCACCGTGCTGATCGGCGGCTCGTTCGGGGCCGGCAACTACGGCATGTGCGGCCGGGCCTATTCTCCGCGCTTCCTGTGGACCTGGCCCAACAGCCGCATCTCGGTGATGGGCGGCGAGCAGGCCGCCAGCGTTCTCGCTACCGTCCACCGCGACGCCGACAAGTGGAGCCCGGACGAGGAAGAAGCCTTCAAGGCCCCGATCCGCCAGAAGTACGAGGACGAGGGCAACCCCTATTTCGCCACCGCAAGGCTGTGGGACGACGGCGTCATCGATCCCGCCCAGACCCGCGACGTGCTGGGCCTGTCGATCTCGGCGGCGCTGAACGCGCCGATCCCAGAAACCCGCTTCGGCGTCTTCCGGATGTAATGATGGCCAAGCGGAAAGAGATCAGATCCATCCTGGTGGCCAACCGCGGCGAGATCGCCCGGCGGGTGTTCGCCACCGCCCGCCAGATGGGCATCGAGACCGTCGCCGTCTTCTCGGACGCCGACGCCGACGCGGCCCACGTACATGACGCCGACGTCGCCGTGCACATTGGCCCGGCCGCGGCCCGCGAGAGCTACCTGGTCCAGGCCAAGATCATCCAGGCCGCCAAGGAAGCCGGCGCCGACGCCATTCACCCGGGCTACGGATTCTTGTCCGAGAACGCCGAGTTCGCCGAGGCCGTCGCGAAGGCCGGCCTGACCTGGATCGGCCCGCCGCCCAGCGCGATCCGCGCCATGGGCATGAAGGACGCCGCCAAGGCGCTGATGGCGAAGGCCGGGGTGCCGGTGACGCCGGGCTATTTGGGCGAGGACCAGTCCGAGACGACGCTCAAGGCCGAGGCCGACCGCATCGGCTATCCCGTGCTGATCAAGGCCGTGGCCGGCGGCGGCGGCAAGGGCATGCGCAAGGTCGAGAAGGCCGAGGACTTCATGTCCGCGCTCGGCGCCGCCAAGCGCGAGGCGGCGGCCAGCTTCGGCGACGACCGCGTGCTGCTGGAAACCTATGTCACGCGCCCGCGCCACATCGAGGTGCAGGTGTTCGGCGACAGCCACGGCAATGTCGTCCACCTCTATGAGCGCGACTGCTCGCTGCAGCGCCGCCACCAGAAGGTGATCGAGGAGGCCCCCGCGCCCGGCATGTCGGACGAGGCCCGCGCGGCCGTCACCGCCGCCGCCGTCCGCGCCGCCGAGGCCGTGGGCTACGTCGGCGCCGGGACCGTCGAGTTCATCGCCGACGCGAGCGAGGGCCTGAAGCCTGACCGAATCTGGTTCATGGAGATGAACACCCGGCTGCAGGTGGAGCATCCCGTCACCGAGATGGTCACCGGCCTCGACCTCGTGGAATGGCAGATCCGCGTCGCCCAGGGCGAGCCGCTTCCGCTGAAGCAGGACGAGATCACGCTCACCGGCCACGCCGTGGAGGCCCGCCTCTACGCCGAGAACCCGGCCTCGGGCTTCCTGCCCTCGACGGGCCGGCTGGACCACTTCCGTCTGCCCGAGAGCCTGCGGGTTGACGCGGGTGTCGAGGACGGCGGCGAGGTGACGCCCTTCTACGACCCGATGGTCGCCAAGCTGATCGCCCATGCCGAGACGCGCGAGCAGGCGATCGCCGAACTGGCCGACGCCTGCGACGGCGTCGAGGTCTATCCGGTGAAGACGAACGCCGGCTTCCTGGTGCGCTGCCTGGAGGAGCCGGACTTCATCGCCGGCGATGTCGACACCGGTTTCATCGAACGCCGGCTGGAAGACCTGACGCGGAACGGCGACCCCTCGCCCGCCGCCCGCTCGGCCGCCGCCGACGCCGCGACGCTCACCCTGGAGGAGGGCGAGGCAGACGATCCGTGGAAGGGCCTGTTCGGCTTCCGCCTGAACCGCGAGGCCGAGGCGGGCGTGCGGTTGTTCGCCAACGGCAAGGCGGTGATCTGCGAGAGCCGCCCCGACGCGCCCGATCGCTCGGTGCTGATCACCGACGACGGCGACATCGTGGTCTTCGAGTGCGGCGAGGCCTTCGTCTTCAAGGACCATCCGCCGACCGCGGACGCCGACGGCGACGCCGGCGACGGCGCAATCCGGGCGCCGATGCCCGGCAAGGTCACCCAGGTGTCGGTGAAGGCGGGCGACACCGTCGCCAAGGGCCAGCCGCTGCTGGTCCTCGAGGCCATGAAGATGGAGCACGCGCTCACCGCGCCCTTCGACGGTAAGGTCGAAGAGGTGGGCGCGAGCCTCGGCGGTCAGGTCACCGAGGGGACAGTGCTGGCGAAGCTGTCCGCCGTCTAGGCGACGATGCCCGCGTCGTGCAGCCGGGCGATCTCGGCTGACGGCAGCTTCAGCACCTCGGCCAACACCTCGTCGGTGTGCTGGCCGAGCTTCGGCGCCGGGCGCACCGGCAGCCGCTCGTCCTGCGGAATGGTCGCGAGCGCGCCAGGGACCGGATAGGTCAGGCCGCTCGGCTGGGCCACGTCCTGGAACAGCGGATTGCCCTTGAACAGTCGCGGGTCGTCCAGCGCCGCCTCCAACGGCTGGTACGTTCCCCAGGTGACGCCGCCGGCGTCGAAGGCCGGGGCGAGCTCGGCCAGGGTCTTCCGCGCGAACGCCTGTTCGAACAGCGGGTAGAGCCTCGCGCGATGGGTGAAGCGCAGGCCCTCGTCGGTGGCGAACGAGACGCCGATCTCGGCCTCGACGGCGGCGACGTCGTCCTTCAGCCCGAGTACGTCCAGCGCCTTCGACCACTGCTTGGGCGTGATGGCGAGAAGCATCAGGGTCTTGCCGTCGGACGTGCGGAAATCGCGGCCGAAGGCGCCGAAGATGTCGTTGCCCATCCGCGGCCGCTGGTGACCCTGCAGCCTCGTCTCGGCCGTGAAGCCGAGGTTCGCCATGGTGGCGGCGGCGATGTCGGAGAGCGGCGCGCGGATCTCGCGCCCCTGGCCCGTGCGATGCCGCGCCAGCAGGGCCGAGACCAGGGTGAACGCGCAGTAGGCGCCGGTCAGCAGGTCCCAAGCCGCCAGCACATGGTTCACCGGCCGCGGATCGTCCTGCGGCCCAGTCATCTGCGGCAGGCCCAGCGCCGCATTTATCGTGTAGTCCATACCCTGCGAGCCGTCCGCCCAGCCCATGACGCGGACGCAGATCAGGTCGGCACGGAGCTTCGCGAGCGTCTCGTACGAAAGAAAGCCGTCGACCGGGAAGTTGGTGACGAAGAGGCCGCCGTCCTCACCCTCTCCGTTCGGGGCCGCCGCCAGCCGCTGGGCGATCTCGCGGCCCTCGGGGCGGGCGAGGTCGATGGCGATCGACTTCTTCCCCTTGTTCAGCCCCTCCCAGTAGAGGCTCTCGCCGTTGTCGGCGAGCGGCCAGCGGCGGAAGTCCGGACCCCCGCCGATGTTGTCGAAGCGGATCACCTCGGCGCCGAACTGAGCGAGGTAGAGGGCGCAGGTAGGGGCCGCGACGAAGGCCGCGCCTTCCACGACGCGGAGGCCCTTGAGCAGATCGTACATGGGTCAGAAAATCAGCTTGGTGACTTCGGCGACCTCATCGGCGCTGAGCGCCCAGTCGGCCGTCGCGGCGTTGGCGGCGATCTGCTCGGGCTTGGTGGCTCCGGCAATCACCGAGGAGACGGTCGGCTGGGCCAGCAGCCAGGCGAAGGCGAGGTCCAGCAGGGTCTTCCCGCGCGCCTCGGCCCAGGCGGTCAGGGACTCGACCTTGTCGAAGTTGTCGTCGTTGAGCGCCCGCTGACCGCGCTCGCCCCAGGCCGCGAGACGCGTGTCTTCGCCGGGCGCCTCGCCGCGTCGGTACTTGCCGGACAGCAGGCCGGACGCCAGCGGGAAGTACGGCAGGAACCCCAGGCCGAAGCGTTCGCAGGCCGGCAGCACCTCGAACAGCGACTTGCGGTTCAGCAAGGACAGCTCGTTCTGCGCCGAGACGAACCGGTTCAGGTGCTCGCTGCGCGAGATCCAGTCGGCGTCGGCGATCTGCCAGCCAGTGAAGTTGGAATTGCCGAGGTAGCGAACCTTGCCCTGGCAGACGAGGTCGTCGAGCGCCCGCAACGTCTCCTCCACCGGCGTGTCCGGGTCGGGCGCATGGAACTGGTAGAGGTCGATGTAGTCCGTGCCCAGACGGCTCAGGCTGTCCTCGACCGCCTGCATGATCCAGCGGCGCGAGCCGCCCATCCTGGCCTGATCGCCCTTCACCGCCATCCCGAACTTGGTGGCGACGATCACGTCCTTCCGGCGCTTGCCCAGCGCCTGTCCGAGGAACACCTCGGATTGGGTCCCGCCGTAGATGTCGGCCGTGTCGAAGAGGTTGATCCCAGCGTCGATCGCCGCGTCGACCACGACCTTGGTCTGGGCAGCGGCGATGCGCATGCCGAAGTTGTTGCAGCCCAGGCCGACCGCGCTGACCTTCAGGCCTGAATTCCCCAGCCGCCGCAGATGCATCGGTGCGTCCTCCCGAGATGGCGGCGGACCGTAGCCGCCTCCCGCTGCGTCGGGCTAGCGACGTTGTTCAAAATGCTTAGCGGGCGTTCACCGCGTTTGTTGGGGATATCGCAAGTCCGCGGCCGTTAACCTCACGATCCGAAAGAAGAATTCTTCGAAGTCGTGAGCCAGAACGGATGCGCGTCGTCACCATTGTCAGCCTTGCGGCCTCGGCCGTGCTCGGCTTGGGCGCCCTCGTGGTCGCCAAGACCGTGCTGCCCGGAAAGGGCGCCGCCCAGAGCGCTGTGGCCCCGGCCCAGGAAGGCGTTCCGGTCGTCGTAGCCTCGCGCGAGATCAAGTACGGCGACAAGCTGCAGCCGGGCATGCTGACCATCGTCAAGGCGCCGGCGAACCTGGCGCCCGAGGGTGCCTTCGCGACGATCGAGCAGGTGCTGGCAGCCGACAAGGGCGCGCCCGTGGCGCTCACCCCGATGTCGGCGCGGGAGCCGATCCTGCCGACCAAGATCTCCGGTCCCGGCTCGCGGCCCACCGTCGCCGCCGAGGTTTCCGAAGGCATGCGCGCCTACACGCTGAAGGTCAGCGACGCCACGGGCGTGGGCGGCCACGCCTTGCCCGGCGACCGCGTGGACGTGGTGCTGCTGCGCGACCTGACGCCGTCCGGCCCCGACCGCACCTACATCTCCTACATCGTCGTCCAGAACGCCCGCGTGCTGGGCATCGACCTGAACGCCGACCCGACTTCCGAGAAGCCCGCGACGCCCAGCACCGCCACCATCGAGGTGTCGGTGGAGGAGTCGCAGAAGCTGTCGATCGCCTCGACGGTCGGGACGCTGTCGCTGGCCCTGCGGCGCTCCGGGGAAGCCGACCTCGCCGACGCCGGCCCGCTGCGCACCACCGACTTCCTGGTCGGCGGCGGCATGCGCTCCAGCGGCGGCGGCGCGGCGGCGCCGCGCCGACCGAGCGGCGGCGCCCGTCCCGCCTCGTATGGCATCCTGGTCGTCGAGGGCGAGGCGGTGAAGCGTGACCGCAAGCCGCTGGCCGTCGATGCCAGCCCGCCCGCCGCCCCGTCGATGAAGACGACGTTGAAGCCCGCGGCGACGACCTAGAGCCCCAGAGTCCCCCATGCTTATGACCCGCACCCTTCTCGGCGCCATGGCCTGCGCCTTCGCCCTGGCCACAGCCGCCTCGGCGCTGCCGACGCTGGCGATGGCCGAGGAGCTGCGCAGCGAATCGGCGCCCCGGCGCTCGATCCACGTGCCGCGCGACAAGTCGCTGTCGTTCCGCCTGAACATGCCGGCCTCGCGCATCGTGGTGGCCCAGCCCGAGATCGCCAAGGTGACCGCCACCTCGGACCGCAGCTTCTATGTTCAGGGCATGGACTTCGGCTCGACCAACATGCTGGTGTTCGGCCCCGGCGGCCGGCTGCAGGAGGTGCTGGACATTCGCGTCGGGTACGACGCCGACGGCCTGCAACAGGACCTGATCGCGGCCTTCCCGAACGAGCCGCTGCGCGTCCGCAATCTCGGCGAAGCCCTGATGCTGATGGGCGAGGTGTCCGACACCGGCGTCCAGTACAAGGCGGAAGCCATCGCCAAGCGCTATGCGCCGGACGGCCTGATTTCCCGCGTCAGCGTCCGCGCGTCGCAGCAGGTGATCCTGGAGGTCCGCGTGCTGGAGGCCACGCGCTCGGCCCTGCAGGACATCGGCGTCCGCGCCCTGATCGGCAACAATTCCTGGGCGGTCGGGATCGGCAGCGGCAACGGCCTGGTGGGCGCCGGCGCGCCGACCGGCGCACTCGCCGTCTCCGGCGGCTGGGGCAACGTCAGCCTCGAGGCGCAGCTCACCGCGCTCGAGGAGAAGGGCGTCATTCGCACCCTCGCCCGGCCCAACCTCGTGGCCATTCCCGGCCAGACGGCGACCTTCCACGCCGGCGGCGAGTATCCCTATCCGGTCCCGCAGCGTGACGACCTGATCAGCCTCGAATTCCGCAAGTACGGCGTGGCGCTCGCCTTCATGCCGATCGTGCAGGACAACGGCCTCATCCGCCTGGAGGTGGAGCCCGAGGTCAGCCAACTCGACTTCACCAACACCCTGCGGGTGGAGGGCTTCACGGTCCCGGGCCTGATCGTCCGCAAGACCCACACGACGGTCGAACTGAAGGATGGCCAGGCGCTCGCCATCGGCGGCCTGTTCCAGCGCGAGTACACCAACGCGATGCGTCAGGTGCCTGGCTTCGGCGAGGTGCCCGTCCTCGGCGCCCTCTTCCGCTCGTCGCGCTGGAAGAAGGCCGAGACCGAGCTGATCGTCATCGTCACCCCCCGCTTCGCCACCAAGGGCGACCTCGACCAGGCCGCCGCCACCCACTGGCCGCCCGGCCGGGAGCCCGCGGCGCGCGAGCTGATCTTCGAAGGCAAGGCGCTGGACAAGCCCATCACCGAGGACGGAGTCCAGTAATGGCGAACGCTCTTCAAGGCCGCCGCGTGCTGGCGCTCGGCCAGTCGCTGGCGCCGCATGCCAAGGGCCCGCTCGCCGGCGCCGACCTCGAACTCGGCGGCATCGCCGATCTCGCCGAACTCGGCCTGCGCCCACGCGATCTCGTGCTGATCGACGCCGACGCCTGGGAGACGCCGGAACTGGCCGCGGCGGTGAAGACGCTGTCGGGCCTGAAGGCCTGCCCGCCGGTGCTGCTGGTGGGCGAAAGCCTGCCGACCGGCCTGGTGCGCAACCTGCTGCGCCTCGACAATTCGGATGTGCTGGAGGCGCCGTTCACGGCCGAGCAGCTGGCGGCCGCCGTCCAGGGCCTGCTGGCCGCCGCCGGGCCCGCCGCCGCCGCGCCGCAGGCCTCGGGCGAGAGCCGCTGCTGGGCGATCACGGGCGCCGTCGGGGGCGCCGGCGCGACGACGCTGGCCATCGAGATCGCCACCGCGCTGGCCGCTCGCCCCACCGGCGAACGCGTCTGCCTGATCGACCTGAACCTCGCCGACGGCGCCGCCGCCGCCTACCTCGGCGCCCAGGCCGCCATGCGCCTGGCCGACTTCGGTCAGGCCGCCGAACGGCTGGACGCCGCCATGCTCCAGGCCTTCATCACGCCTGTTTCCAAACAGCTCGACCTGCTGGCCGGCGTGCGCGACCCGGGCGCCTTCGACGCCGTCTCCCGCGAGGCGGTGCTGCGCATGCTGGAAGTCGCCTGCGAGTGCTACGACTGGGTGATCCTGGACGTGCCGCGCCACCGCCGACCGTGGACGCTCGAAGCGCTGGCCGGCTGCGACGAGGTGCTGGTCATCTCCGAGCTCACCGTGCCGGCCCTGCTGGCCGCCCGCGCCTACTCCGACGAGATCGAGCACGCCCTGGGTTCGGGTCTGAAGCCGCGCATCGTGCTGAACCGGCTGGCCAGCCGCATGTTCGGACCCGCCCCCTCGATGACCGAGGCCGAGCGCGCCCTGCAGCGCAAGGCCGAGGCCGGCGTCAGCTCCGACTGGGAGGCGGCCGCCGCCTCCGCCAACCTGGGCGGCCCCATCGCCCAGCACCGGCCGAAGTCGAAGATCGTCAAGGACGTGCAGCTGCTCGTCGAACGGCTCGCCGGCGCCGTGGCCGCAGCGCCAACGCGCAAAGCCAACGCCGCCTGATGGGCCGGTTCAGCCTCGCCCGAACGCCTGTCACGCCGCCGCCGGAGCCGACTCCCGCGCCCGCCGCCACACCGGCCGCCAAGGCTGCGCCGCAGGTGAAGGACGCGCCCAAGGAGCCCCCCCGCGAGGTAGCCAGGCCCGCGCCGCCGGCCGCCGACGCCAAGCGGCTGGACCTGCGCCTGCGCCTGCACTCCAAGCTCATCGACGAGCTGGATCTCGCCAAGCTGGACAAGCTCGATGAGGGCGAGCTGCGCCGCCAGGTCATGGGCCAGGTCGTGGAGTTCGCCCGCGCCGAGCGGATGGCCCTGAACACCGCCGAGCTCGAGGAGCTGGGCGCCTCGATCTACGACGAGATGGTGGGCCTGGGCCCCATCGAGCCGCTGCTGAAGGACGAGTCGATCAACGACATCCTGATCAACGGCCCCTACCAGGTCTATGTGGAGCGCCGCGGCGAGCTGGAGCTCACGCCGGTCCACTTCCGCGACAACGACCACCTGCTACGCATCGTCCAGCGGATCGTCGCCGGCGTCGGCCGACGCATCGACGAGAGCCAGCCGATGGTCGACGCCCGCCTGCCCGACGGCAGCCGGGTTAACGCCGCCATCCCGCCGATCGCCATCGACGGCGCCTCGGTCTCGATCCGGAAGTTCTCGAAGAAGCCGCTGACCCTGGAGAAGCTGGTCGAGTTCAACGCCATGCCTCAGGCCGTCGCCGACTTCCTGTACGGCGCTGTCCGGGCGCGGGTCTCGACCGTGATCTCGGGCGGCACGGGCTCCGGCAAGACCACCCTGCTCAACGCGCTGTCGTCGGCCATCAGCGAAGGCGAGCGGCTGATCACCATCGAGGACGCCGCCGAACTGCAGCTGCAGCAGCCGCACGTCGTGCGCATGGAGACGCGGCCGCCGAACATCGAGGGCAAGGGCGAGATCCGCCAGCGGGAGCTGGTGAAGAACGCCCTGCGGATGCGTCCCGACCGGGTGATCCTCGGCGAGGTCCGTTCGGAAGAGGCCTTCGACATGCTCCAGGCCATGAACACCGGCCACGAAGGCTCGATGGCCACGATCCACTCAAACAACCCCCGCGAGGCCATCGGCCGTCTCGAGCAGATGGTCGCCATGGGCGGCATCAACATCAGCCCCGAGGCCATGCGCGCCCAGATCGCCGCGGCGGTCGGCATGGTGGTCCAGGTGATGCGTCTGGCCGACGGCAAGCGGAAGGTGACCCACGTCACCGAGATCGTCGGGATGGAAGGCAATGTCGTGCAGATGCAGGACATCTTCACCTTCAACCGCACCCACACGGCCGCCGACGGGACGGTGCATGGCGAGTTCCGCGCCAGCGGCCTGCGCCCGCGCTGCCTCGACGAGATGCTGCGCCGCGGCATCCCCTACGACACCGCCAACTTCGATCCGAACAAACCGCTCGCCTGACGATGACGATCGACGCCCGCACGATCTTCCTGGTGATGGTCTTCGCCGCGGTCTTCGCCGGCGCCCAGGCCCTGATCGGGATCTTCTCCAACGCCGCCCAGAAGCGGGTGGTGAACCGCCGCCTGAAGGTGGTCGACAAGGTCGACGGCGGCATTCAGGCGCTGGTGGTCGAACTGCGCAAGCAGCGCGGCCTGACCGCCGCCGGCCATCGTAGCGGCGGGGTCCTGCGCAAGCTGTCCGACCTGATCGTCGCGTCCGGCCTGCCCTACGACCAGAAGAAGTGGCTGACCTACGTGATCCTGGCGGGCCTCATCGGCGCGGCGGGCCTGGCCTTCATCTCGCGCAACGTCTGGCTGGCCCCGGTGGGCGCTCTGGGCGCGGGCGTCGGCCTGCCGATCATGTTCCTGAAGTTGAAGGCCGGCCGCCGCGCGACCGCGTTGGGCTTCCAGTTGCCGCAGGCGCTGGAGATCATCGTCCGCAGCCTGGAAGCCGGCCACCCGGTGCCGACCGCCATCGCCCTTGTGGGCCGCGAGATGTCGGATCCGGTCGGCAGCGAGTTCGGCATGGCCGCCGACGAAATCTCCTACGGCGCGACGCTGGAGCAGGCGATCGAGCGCATGTCCGAGCGTTGCCAGCATCCTGACGTCGACCTGTTCGCCGCCACCGTCCGGCTGCAGGAGCGCACCGGGGGCAACCTCACCGGCCTGCTCAAGCTGAACGCGTCCACGATCCGCGAGCGCCACAAGATGCGGCTCAAGATCAAGGCCGCCTCGTCCGAAGGTCGCGCCTCGGCGTCGATCCTGACCGCCGCGCCGTTCATCGCGGTCGGCGCGATCATGCTGATCTCGCCCAAGTTCTACGGCGACGTGATCAACGAGCCGGTCGTGAAATGGACGCTGCTGGGCTGCGTCACCTGGATCGGCATCGGCAATCTCGTCATGCGCCGCATGATCAACATGAGGCTCTAGGCGCAATGACGCTCGAGACGATCATCTACGGCATCGGCCTGCTGCTGGTCGGCGGGGCGGTGGCCGGGCTCGCCTTCTTCGGCGTGGCCGAGCTGCGCGTCCGCGCCATGCGCCGCAGCCGTCTGGCTGGCGCAGCGGTCGGCGGCTTCGGGGCTACCACCGTCGAGAAGCCGGCAGGGGTGCTACCGGAGCAGATCGTCTCCACCGTCCGCCGCCTCGGCCAGCAGAGCGCCGTGCGCGATCCGGCCAAGGTCTCGCTGCTCCGCTCACGCCTGACGCAGGCCGGCTTCTTCAGCCGCGAGGCGCCGGTGATCTTCCTGGGCATCAAGGCCGCCCTGATCGCGGCCGCCACGGTCGGCGTGCTGCTGACCTTGCCGATGATGATCGGCGCCAAGAACGGCAACATCATGGGCCTGATGCTCTCCGTGGTGCTGTCGCTGATCGCGCTTTATGGCCCCGACCAGGTGCTGAAGAGCCGCAAGACCAAGCGCGAGCAGGAATATGCCGACGGCTTCCCGGACCTCCTGGACCTGCTGGTCGCCTCAGTCGAGGCAGGCCTGTCCCTCGACGCCGCCGTCACCCGGGTGACCGAGGAGCTGGAGCGCCGCTACCCGCACCTCACCATCCACCTGCGCTTCCTGGTGCTTGAGCTCCGCGCTGGCCGCGCCCGCAAGGACGCGTGGGCCGCCTTCGCTGACCGACTGGGCATCGAGGACGCCCGCGCGCTGGCCACCATGCTCCGCCAGGCCGAGGAGATGGGCACCAGTCTGGGCGAGACGCTGAACGTCTTCTCCCAGGACATGCGTCAGAAGCGGATGCTGAGGGCCGAGGAGAAGGCGCTGGCCCTCTCGGCCAAGCTGACCGTGCCGCTGATCCTCTTCATCTTCCCGACGCTGCTGGTAGCCCTGCTCCTGCCGGCCGGCGCCCGGATGGTGAAGGTTCTCGGCTAGAGCCCGTAAGGCTTGTAGGGTCCGAGGATTAGCTGTTCGAAGACGCCGACGCCCACCTGCTCGGCCTCTCCCGGCGCACGCAGCACCGCCTTCGACACCGCCTGGATATGCAGGTTCTCCATGGCCGACATGTCGGCCTTGCCCACGTCGATGTCCTCGCGCGCCACACGGAGCTCGCCGTGCAATCCGCCGTGCCGCCACTCGCCGCCATAGCCGATGCCGCGCATCAGGAAGGTGGTCACCGGCTCGAAGCTCACCGTGGCGTCGCCGCCGGCCAGCGGGATGGTGAGCAGGCCGCGTTCGGCATGGCGCAGCCCCTGGCGCAGCGGCGCCTCCATGGTCGCGCTCTCGGCGTGCTCGCCGCCCTCGGGCCCTGAGCCGTCCGGCAGCACCACCGCGCGCGTGTTCCAGGGCTTGCCGTCCGGGTCGGCGTTGACGTGGAAGAAGACCGAGCGGTCGTCGAAATTCACCGGCGTCCATTGCCAGAAGAAGCCCTGCAACTGGCCGCCCGGCGTCGGTTGCGGATCGGGCGCACCGACCGGCCGGATGCCCCACGAGCGGTCGCGGGTCCCAACCCAGCCGGACGCGTCCCAGCGCTCACCGTCCACCTCCACCCAGCCCGAGACGAAGCAGTTCTGGGTCAGGCGCGTGTAGTCCATGAACAGTCGCGGGCCGTTGCGCTTGATGAAGCGCGGCTCTTCGATCGGGAAGGCGCGGCCGTCGAACACCAGCTCGGCGGCGATCCCCTCCGAGCGGTCGA